>Ga0209474_10001010_pt1 | contig 28605 bp, 24 predicted proteins | sample GraSoiAngelo_145_FD_185902 | JGI IMG/M metagenome (GOLD analysis project Ga0209474, IMG submission 185902) | Grasslands soil microbial communities from the Angelo Coastal Reserve, California, USA - 14_1009_05_20cm (SPAdes) (version 2) | ecosystem: Environmental > Terrestrial > Soil > Grasslands...
CGCGTGGTCGGGACCGAACTTCACGGTCTTCCCCACCTGGCCTGCGACGTAGTTGAGGATGTTGACGGCCGCGACGATCTCGGCGCCGTTGGGGTATTGGGCCGCGATCCCGCCGGCCACGGCGAGGCCGCCCCGCGACGCGGCGAACTCGCGGGCCAGGCGGGTGATCACGGCGGCCTCGATGCCGATCCTCGCGGCGACCCGCTCCGGGGCATGGGCATCGAGCGCAGCACGCACGCGTGCCACGTCCGCAGGCAGGGGGGCGAGCCGGCGGGCGACGATCACCTGCGCCATCGCGAGCGCGAGCATCCCCTCGGTGCCGGGCGCGGCTGCGATCCATTGATCGGCGCTCATGCCGGTGAGCGCCAGGCGCGGGCCGACGTAAACGAACTTCGCCATCGATGGGTCGCGACCCGCCGTGAACGCGTGGGCCCGCGTGAACCCGTTCTGATAGCCGACGGGCGAGAGCCACGTCTCCATGAAGTCGGCGCCGAACGACACGATGTAGCGCGCGTTGGCGAAGTCGTACCAGGGAATGGCGGCCGTGCCGAACGCGATGCGGTTGCCGGCGCGCAGCGCCTCGAACGCGAACGGCTCGTAGGTCACGTGCCGGCCGCCGATCAGCTTCGTCCACGCCTCGACCAGCTCGCCGAACGAGCCGCTTTCGAGCCCCGTGACGAACGCAATCCCCTTGCCCCGCGCCTCCTTTGCCTTGGCCTGCAAGCGTCCTATGGCGTCGTCCCATGTGACCTTCTGCCACTCGCCGTTGGCGCCGCGGGCCATCGGATCCGTGACGCGATCGGGGTTGTATAGGCCTTGCAGCGCGGCCTGCCCGCGCGCGCACAGCCGACCCTGATTGATGGGCGACTCGGGGTTACCCTCGAGCTTGATCACTCGGCCCTCGCGCACCTTGGCGTGGAGCCCGCACCCGGCCGCGCACTCACGGCAGGTGGTCGCGTAGTAGGTGGCGATGCCGGGGACCTGATTCTCCGGCGGCACCACGTACGGGACGAGGTGCTCGGTGGGCTCGGGGCCGATGCCGCACCCCGCCAATGCGGCGGCGCCGCCGCCGGTGGCGCCCACGACTTTCAGGAACCGTCTGCGATCCATCGCGTCGGGCCTCAGTAGTGGCACAGGGTGCAGTCGCGGGACACGTTGTGCTGCACGTGGCAGTTCACACACCACCCCATCTTGAGCGTCGACACCTGATAGACTTGCGGCATCTTGCGCACCTCGCCGTGACAGGTGACGCAGCTCTCCGTGCCGAGCGCTTTGACGTGGCGCATGTGCGGAAAGCGCACGAATCCGGGGAGGGCATGCACGCGGACCCACACGGGGGCTTTCTTGTTGATCCACGCCGCCTGCACCTTCTTCACCTCGGCCGTCTCGGCGCGGCGCGCGCTCGAGTCCTGGGCGGGAGCCACGTCTCCGCCGAACGCCCGCTTACCGCCGCCGATGATCTGATGACAGCCGAAGCAGGTCTGCACCGCGGGGATGCCGGGCTCGCTCGAGATCGTCACGGTGCTGTGGCAGTACAAACACGGCACCTGATCCTGGCCGGCGTGGACGTCGTGACGGAAGAAGATGGGTTGGCGTGGCCCCTTGAGCCGCGCCGTATCGGTGATGACGGGGGCCTTGAGGCTCGAAGCAGGTTGACCGGTTTGCGCGGCGGCGGGGACGGCGATCCACACGGCGATCGCTACACCCACCCCGACCCTACCACCCCTCTTCGTCATCCGGAGCGCTCGATGGCGACTGGATCGTTGTGTGCGTGGAACGGCTTGCGGGCGCCGGAATGTAGCGCCGCCGCGGAAGCGCGCACAAGTAGGGTGCGGTCACTCCGGCCGCGCCAACAATTGATGTTTCAGCGTGACCACGCCGACGAACGCGTCGACCGCGTCCAGATCCGGGAACTCCATCCAGCACCAGCGGACCCCGCTCGCCATGCGCCCGTCGCGCACCGCGTGGCGCGAGGCCCGCGGCAGGCCGTCGGTCAGGCCGAGCTCACGCTCCTCGCTCTCGCTCAGGATGAACGTGCCCGAGAGGCCGGTCTCCATCGGATGCAGGTAGGCGAGCTTGCGCCCGCCGACCTCGTACATCCACACCCATTTCCACGCCGTGCCCATGAACACCACCTGCTCGGTCACGTGCCGCAGCGCGCGAATCCCTTCTCGCGCCCGCTTGAACCGCTGGGCGGCCCGGTGCGGCAGGTCTTTGAGCGGCGCGTCGGACTTGGGACGCTTGCGAGGACTGGTGTACAGATTCGTCGCCCAGTAGCCCGGCGGCTGGTGGTCGATCGGGATCATAATCCCCTATTGTAAACGAGCCGAGAGCGAACGGAAGCGCCGCTCGAGCGCGCCCTCCTCCGCCTGCCGCGTGGCGAGTACGCCCAGCCATTCCCGGACGGCGGCCGCGACCTGCGTCGGAGGGTCGACGTCGGCGCCCTCGATCACGCCGTACAGCTCGACCAGCCGACCGTTGAGCCGGGTGAGGCCGGCGTCGCCGCTCTCGAGCGCCGCCGCCTGCCGGTCGAGCGAGTCGAGGACCGTCGCCAATCCCGCGGCGCCCGCGTGCCCGCGCGCTTGCCCGAGAGCGCTCCGCAGGCCACGCAGCGCCACCAGCGCGGTCGAGTCGCGCCGCAGCGCGTCCACCACGCGCAACGCCAGGGCCAGCTGCCGGTCGAGCGCCCGCGGCGCTGCCGCAACGCGCGGGTCCATGGTCACGCTCAAGCCTCGCGTGAACGTGCGGCCGTCGACCGTGAGACGGACCGTGTAGCGGCCGGGGAGAACCCAGGGACCACGCGGCTCGCGCGGCGTGTCGTGGTACACGGCGGCGATGGGGTACTCGTGGCGCAGGGCGGCGGGCGGGGGATAGTGCAGGTCCCACACGAAGCGATGCATTCCCGCGCCACTGCCGAGGATCGGCGACGGGCGCATCCACCAGTCTGGAATATTCAACCCCGAGTCCCGCGGCGGCACGGTGTCGGCGCTCGAGAAGCGTCGCACCACCGTTCCGCTGCGGTCGAGAATCTCGAGCGCGACCGGTCCCCCGCCGCGCGGCAGGTAGTAGTCGATCATCGCGCCGTCGGGAGGATTCTTGCCGACCGGCTCGTCGATCGGGAGCGGTGTATCGGTGTTCTCGTTCCAGCGGACCCGCACGGCACCGGCAGGCCGGTAGAGGTAGGCGTCCGGCGCCGCCGCGGCCTCGGCGGCCTGGCGCAGCGGCGTGATGTCGTCGAGGATCCAGAAACCGCGGCCGTGGGTGCCGACGACCAGATCGCTGTCGTGCACGACGAGGTCACGCACCGACGTGGGGGGCAGGTTGAGGCGCACCGTCTGCCAGTGGCCGCCGTCGTCGAACGAGACGTAGACGCCGCGCTCGGTCCCCGCGTACAAGAGCCCTCGCCGCGCCGGATCTTCTCGGACGGCGTTCACGACCGCGTTCGCCGGCAGTCCCCGCACCATTTCCGTCCAGCTGCGGCCGCCGTCCCCGGTGCGATACACATGCGGCCGCAGGTCGGCGAGCCGAAAGCGGTTCACCGCCGCGTACGCGACGAGCGTGTCGAACCGCGAGGCCTCGAGCAGTGAGACCTTACTCCAGGGCGTCAGCGCGGCGGGTGTGACATCCGTCCAGGTGCGGCCTTCATTGTGCGTCACGTGGATCAGGCCGTCGTCGGTGCCCACCCACAACAGCCCCGCCTTCAGGGGAGACGGCGCGACGGTGTAGATCACACCCCGATGCTTGCCCTTCTCCGGATCGAGCGACGCGAACGCGCCGACGTTTTCGGGTACCGCGTAGGTCGTGCGCGTCAAATCGGGACTGATGGTCCGCCAGCCGTGGCCGCCGTCGCTGGTCTGGAACAAGACATTGGCGCCGAAATACAGCACGTGCGGGTCCAGCGGCGAGAATAGCAGGGGCATCGTCCGGACCCAGCGGTACCTCCCGGCCCGCACCGGCTCCGGGGAGACGTCCTGCACCTGGCCGGTGCTCCAGTCGAAGCGCGTGACCCTGCCGCCGTACACGATGGTGGGGTGCAGCGGATCGGGGGCGATGTAGCCGTACTCTTCGGCACCTACGGGATGCCACTCCCGGAACGTGATCTGACCGTCGTTGCCACGGCTCACGATACCGACCGAGCCGCTCTCTTGCTGCCCGCCGTACACCCAGTAGGGAAAGCGACGGTCGGTCGCCACGTGGTAGAACTGCGCCGTCGGCTGGTTGTACCACGAGCTCCACGTCTCGCCACCGTTCACCGTCACCACCGCGCCCTGATCACCAGCGAGCAGGATGACGGCGGGGTCGCCCGGATCGATCCACAGACGATGGTAGTCGTCTCCGCCGGGGGCGCCGCGGAACGCGGTGAACGTGTGCCCGCCGTCCAGCGACTGCCACGTCACCACGTTGGCCACGTACACGACGTCGGGATTGGAGGGGTCGACCTTGACCTCGTTGAAGTCTCCGTCCCGCCCCCACAGGCGCTCGTCGGCGTTGGCGAGGCGCCAGCCCTCCCCGCCGTCGTCGGAGCGGTACAGCCCGCCACCCTTGGTCGCGCCGACCACGGCGTACATGCGAGTAGGAGCGCTCTGCGATGTGGCGAGCCCGATGCGGCCGAGACCCTCTGCGGCGCCCGGGAGACCGGTCCCGATCTGGCGCCAGGTCGTGCCACCGTCCGTGGACCGGTACAGACCGTTCGAGGCCGACAGGGTCCACGAGCTGCCGATTTCCCATGGCGCCTGCCGCGCGGCCCACAACACGGCGAACACAGTCTGCGAGTTCGTGGGATCGAACGCGAGGTCCACCGCGCCGGTGTTCTCGTCCTTCTCGAGCACTTTCTGCCACGTGGCGCCGCCGTCCAGGGAGCGATACACGCCCCGCTCGACGCTCGGGCCGTAGGGGTGCCCCAACACTGCCACGAACACGCGATTGGGATCGCGGGGATCGACCACGATCGCCGGGATCTGGAGGCCGTCCGCCAGGCCCACGTGCCGCCACGTGGTTCCGCCATCGGTGGACTTGAAAACCCCGTCGCCCACGGACAGATCGGGACGCTGCAGTCCTTCCCCGCTGCCGACATAGATGGTGCGCGGGTCGGATGGGGCGACCGCGATCGCGCCGATGGAGCCGGTCGGCTGGTCGTCGAAGATGGGCGTCCAGGTGCGCCCGTAGTCCCGGCTGCGCCACACGCCTCCGTTGTTCACCCCGATGTAGAGCACCGTCGGGTGGCCCGGCACACCGACCGCGGCGACGGTGCGACCGCCTCGGAACGGACCGATCTGGCGCCAGCGCATTTCCGCGAACAGGGTCGGGTCGTACTGTTGGGCCGGGCTCACGGACTGGAGCCCGGCGACCGAGAGCGCGCACAGCATGACTACCTGACTCACACGAGCCACGGTTCGACTCCCGCTAGAGGGTGTGTGTCGCGGCACGGAAGCGCCCGGGATCGAGCAGGCGGGCGATCGACACGCCGGGGACGCTCATCCGTCCGTCCTTGCTCATCGTCAGCTTGACCACGTCCAACCCGCGTCCGAACCAGCGGGCGCTCGGCTCCAAGTCCGAGGGATACACGCACGACGGGAGCGCGGCCACGGCGATGCCCGCCTGGGAGCCGATGCCCGATTCCGGCATCGTGCCGGCCCAGAGCCGGGCGCCGCACTCCGCCGCCACGCGATAGATGCGGCACGCTTCGGTCAACCCGCCGATGCGATGCACCTTGATGTTCCAGACGAGCGGCCCCTCGAGCGCGACGATCTGGCGAGCGATTCCGGCATCGCGCAGCGTCTCATCGAGGCAGAGCGGCGTCTGCAGGGCGCGCGCCAGCCGGGCGTGGCCCACGAGCTCCTCCGGCGCGAGCGGCTGCTCGATGTAGAGCAGGCCGGCGCCATCGAGTGCGCGCAGCGCCCGCTCGTCGCCGGGCCATGCGTATGCGCCGTTCGCGTCGACCGTGAGCGGCAGGTCCGTGCCCGCCATTCCCGCACGGGCGGCCCGAACCGCGAGCTCATCCCAGCCGGGCGCGACCTTGATCTTCACCCGCCGGTACCCGTGTTGCAACGCGTCGTAGACACGACGGGTGAGCGTGTCGGCGCAGCGATCCGCGGGAATGCCGAGCGCCACACCGCAGGGGAAGGCCGCCGCCGGCGTGACGCCGAGCCGTTCCGCCACGAGCTGGGCGAGCCCGGTGCCGCGGCGGTGCGCTTCGAGGTCCCACGCTGCCGTCTCGACGCCTGCCCGCGCGAACGGATTGCCGCGCACGTTCTCGCGCAGCGCCGCGTCGACGGCCTCGGGAGAATCGAACTCCCGTCCGGCGACCCGGGACACGAGCACCCGGGTGAGCAGGTCGCGGGCGCTGCCGAGCGTCTCTTCCGAGTAGAACGGGAGCTCGTCGGGCGCCGCCTCGCCGTAGCCGACATGTCCGTCGTCGTCGTGGAGCACGACGACGATCGAGCGGCGCGCGTCGATCCGCCCGCCGGAGATGATGAAGGGCTCCAGGAACGGCAGCTCCAGCGCGTGCAGCTCAACCCGGGCGATGCGCATGGGCCCGCACGTCGAGGAAGTGCAGCTCGCCGTCGCGCCGCTCGATCTCCCCGCGCGCCTCCAGGTCCAGCATCGCGGCGATGAGCCCATCGCCGGGCGTGAACACGAGCGCATGCAGCGCCCGCTGGGTACGCGAGCCGTGCGTCGCGGGATACTGGGACAACGGCAGCTGAAAGAAGGTGTGCAGCTCGACGCTCTCGCAGCCGCGGCGGGCGTAGTCGAGGATCAGGCGGCCGGAGCAGATGTTGCCGGTGCCAACGAGTGCCGGAATCCCCGGGCTTGCGCCCGCGGTCAGTCCCACTGACCCCGCATGCAAGTGCGGGGTTCCCGGGGTCAGTTGGTTCAACACCCGCAAGTTCCGGTCGCTCAAGTCCCAGCCTCCATAGGCAAGACCGCGTTCCGCATCGAACAGCCGGTTGAAGCACACGAGCGTATCCGCCTCGGAGGCCGCGTGCATCATGTCGAGCTGAAAGCCGTCGTCGAAACGTGCATTCATGAGCTTCACCGCCACGCGCACCGGTAGCGGCGACGCGGCGCGGATCCGCCCGGGCACCTCCCGCAGCCAGCGAAGGATCTGCGCGCGGTCGTCGGCGAGGGCATCGCCGGCGAGCGTGGGCGAGAAGTCCTTCTCGACGAGCAGCGGGGGTGTCCCCCAGGCCCGTGCCAGCCGCCCGGTCGTATGGCGGTATTCCGCGTCCCGGAACGGCTCGTCGAGGCGCGGCAGGTGATACTTCACCGAGGGCACGACGAGCGGGCCGCCGGCGCGCGTTACGTCCCGACCGGAGCGCACCAGGCCGAGGTACTCGTCGAGGGTGCGGTCCCAGCCGCGTCCTTTCCACGTGACCGTCCAGCCTGGCTGGCCGCCGTCGGAAGCCGCGAGCCGCTCCACCCGCATCCGCGTCTCGTGAATCGCCCAAGCGGCCATCGCTTGCGCGCCGGTCTCATCCTCCGCGATGACCGTCTTGAGAACGACGAACGCCAGTCCGGCGGCGGCGTCCTCCTCGAGCTGGCCCGCGTTGAGGGACAGCTGCCCCGAGCCCTTGCCGATGGGATGCGGCAGCGGCTCCCCGGCATAGCGACCGGAGAGGTCGATCCGATACGCGGCCCGCACGTGCGCGGCGAACTCGCGCGGCAGCCCCCGCTTGAACCGCTCAAAGTCCTGCTCGAGCTGCGCGTGCACCCTACTGCCGGAAGCGGGACAGGCGGAACTGCGGGTCCGGGCTTGCGTCGGCGAGCACGAGCCGCGCCACCAGCTCGCCCAACGCCGGCCCGTGCTTGAAGCCGTGCCCCGACCCTCCGCCCACCAGCCAGGCGTTCGCCGCGGCCGGATGGCGATCGATGATGAAGTGCTCGTCCGGCGAGTTCTCGTACTGGCACACGCGCGCCTCCACCAGCGGAGCGTCCTTGAGCGCCGGAAAGCGGAATGCCAGGTAGTCGCGGGCGCTGCGTAGCGCTTCCGGCGACGGCACACGCTCGCCGGCGGTGGGGTCGAACGCCGGCCCCCGCGCGTCGTCCGCCACCTTGAACCCCCGCCATTCGTTCCCGGGGATCCCGTACATGAAGTGATTGGCGTGGTCGGCCCACACGGGGAGCGCCTCCTCGGTGAAGCGCGCGTCACCGGGCGGCGTGCCGAAGAAGAACACTTCCTGACGCGTCGCTCGCACGCGATCGCCGATCACCTCCGGAAACAGCTTCCCGAGCCACGGCCCGCAGGCGAATACGTACACGTCTCCCGCCAGCGTGCTGCCATCGCTGCAGCGCAGGGCCTCGCCCGGCGAGGGTGGTTGGACGGCGACCTGACGATACATGCCGCCGGCGGCCAGCAATCCCTCCAGTACCGCGGCACAGGCGCGGCGCGCCGTGAGATAGCCGCCGTCCCGCTCGAAGATCGCCCAGCGCACGCGCGCGCAGTTGATTTGCGGGTAGCGTTTCGCGGTCTCGGCACCGCTCAGCTCCTCGAAGCGACATCCGGCCTCCTTGAGCAGCGGCAGCGCGGCCTTCTCGTACGAATCGTCGTCCTCGACGAGCCACAGCACGCCGATCGGGTGGAGGAGACGCTGCTTCCAGCGTCGCTCGTGCTCCCGCCACAGCGCGAGCGCGCGCACCGCCATGTGCGTGTAGACCGCCCGCGGGCCATAGGTGGCGCGGATCACGCGCGTCTCGCCGCCCGAGCTCGCGCGGGCGTTGCCCGGTCCCCAGGCGTCGACCAGCGTCACGCGGGCGCCGCCGCGCCGGAGGTACAGGGCGGTCCAGCCGCCGAACGCCCCTGCGCCGACCACCACGACGTGCGGTTTCTGCTTCATGGGAACGAACCCTTTGAAGAGAGGGAGTGCCGCGCCCGCGGCGCACGTCTCGAGAAACGAGCGCCGGGGAACGCGCTTCACGGCCGGCTGACGCGAGCGCCCCGCGCTTCCCGGACGGCGCGGCGCACGACGTCGCGCTCGGCCGGCGGCAGGGTCGGCCCCCAGGGATCGTCGCACGCGTCGTCCGGGATCACGCCGTCGGCCGCGAGGGCCCACAGCATGCGGCGCACGTACCCCTCCATCGGCGGAATGAATGTGGCCTCGGCGAACCGGTCGCACAGACCCGACAGGCGGACGAATTTCGCGAAGTTCCCCGCCCGGAACGACTCGACCAGTGCGCTCTGGAGGTCCGTGAGCGCCGCGCCCATCCCGATCAGCGCCGCCCTCGCCCCCATGGTGAGCGAGTACCCCAGGAAGCGATCCTCCCCCGTGATGAGCAGCTTATCGGGGTGGTCGCGCATGAGACCCGCGATGCGCTGGAACGTGACGACCGAGTCGAGCGTCGCCACCTTGATCCCGATCACTCCCGGCAACGCGAGCAGCGCGTGCAAGGTCGGATTGTCGTACGCCACCCCCCCCGCGGCCTCATATAGATAGAAGGCGATCACCGGCAGCTCGCGCCCGAGGGCTTCGTGGTAGCCCACCGGATCCTGGCCCCGCGGAAACGCCAGGATCGCGTCGGCCCCGCCCGCCTTCGCCTCCGCGGCCATGGCGACGCTGGTCGCTCCGGCGACGATGGCGCTCATAGGCAGCGCCGCTCGCCACGCGGCGAGCACCCGGCGTCGCTGCTCGGCCGAGAGGTGCGGACCGCGGCCCGTGTGAGCCCACACCGCCACACCCACCACCTGATGGGCCGCCATCCACCTCGTATAGGCCTGCAGCGCGTCTTCGGCTAGCGTGTCTCCCCGGAATGGAACGGGGACGGCGGGGATCACACCCCATTCCAGGGCGGCGGTGAGGCGGTCCCGCAGAGGCCCCCCGCTCAGCGCCGCAACCCCGTGCGGGCGTTCTCCGACTCGATGGCCGCGCGCCGCGCTGCGCCGAGATCGAGGAGATCGAGCTTCGCGACGGCGTTTTCCGGGATGCGGAGCGGCTGCCCCGTGCCGAACACGAAGCGCTCGACGCCCACCGTTTCCACGAGCGTCCCGAGATGGTCCTCCGGCGGGCCCCAAATCCAGCTGATGTCCCACCAGATCCGCGCCGCTTCTTCGGGCGTCGACCCGAAATGCACCTCCTCGATGAACGCGCGATCCACATGCGTGATCAGCAGCCGTACGGCGGCGTCGCTGCGGATCAAGGCGCGCACCGCGGAGGCGGGCAGCTCGCCGGCACGGTCGTTCGGATGACGCTGGCGGCCGTCCTCGAGCCGCACCGCCATCATGAGCGGGAGCCTCGCGGCGCCGCAGGCCGCGGCGAGCCCGCGCACCTCGGGCCCCGTCGGGTCGAGGCCGTAATACGACGGATCGCACCGGACCGCCGGTGCGCCGTGGTCGGCCGCTTCCGCCAGGGTCGCCGCCCAGCCGGCGAGCCCCGGATGCACCGCGGGCACCGGTCGCAGCCGGCGCTCCCGCGCGACGGTGTCGTACAGCCAGGCGTTCCCATCCGTCGGCTGGCGCCAGAAGAGACTCGGTAGGTGGCTCACCCAGGCCTCGTCGATGTCGACACGCTCGAGCGCCTCGACCAGCCGGTCGGGAGCCGTGCCGGGTACTCGGGCGTAGGGATAAGCGCCGAGGAAGGCGTTAACGTCGATCCGCATCAGTCGGCGGGGAACGCGCCGCGCGGGAAGATACGCGCCGCGTTCTTCCACTTGACGAGCTCCAGCTGCGCTGGTGACAGCAGGTGCACGAGGTAGCGCAGCTTGGCCCACCCGGTGTCCATGGTCAGGTCCGTGCCCCACAGCAGCCGCTCCACCCCCGCGGCCTCAAGGCACGCTTCCAGCATACCCCCGTCCACCCCGCTCCCCGAGAGATCGACATACACGTTTGCCGTCGTCCGCAGTGCCGCGAGCGAGTGCTGCCAATCCCCGCCACCTCCGATGTGAGCGAGAATAAAGCGGACATCCGGATGGCGCGCGGCCAGTGCGGCGAGCTCGGCGCCGTCCGACGCCTCCTGCCCCGGCCAGTCGCGCCGCCGGTGCTGCCACACGTGGTGGAGCACCGGCACGCCCCGCTTCCGAGCCAGCTCGCAGATCGGGTCGAGCAGCGGGTCGGTCGCGCGGCGGCTGGCCGCGAGCTTGATCCCGACCATCCCGGCAGCGAGGCAGCGGGCGATCTCGGCACAGGCGTGGGTCGTGTAGTTGGGGTTGACGGTGACGTAGGCACGGACGCGATCGGGGTGCTGCCGCTGGAGTGCGAGTAGCGCGTCGTTCCCGTACTCCAGATCCCGCGGCGAAGGGAAGTAGGTGGGCGACGTCAGCCCCCAGGTGCCGAGGACCGATGCCACGTGGTGGGTCACGCCGATCCTCTCCCCGGCAGCTAACCGGCTGGCGTTGCGCTCGCGCCAGTCGGCGCGGGGCGTGCGGTCGTGGTAGAAGTGGGCGTGGACGTCGATGAGCATGACGGGAATTTGGGTCATACGACGCTACGACGCCACGTTGTACGAGGCGGCGGAGCATGTCGTATGACGTAGCGTCGTGGCGTCGTACAACGGTTTATGTATCTTGTGTCCTCATGCGTACCCCACCGCCGCGTTCACCCGGGCCTCCACCGCCGCGCGGTCCGACTCCCCCGCGCGGGCCTGCGCCCCCCAAGGCCGGGCCACCCCCCCGCCCCACGGTCAAACCCACCGCCAAGCCGCGGCCGGCACGCAAGCTGCCGGCGTGGCTCATGCGCGCGCAGCGGTTGTTGCTGCAACCCACGCAGGAGTGGGCGACCATCGCGGGAGAGTTCACGAACGCGGGCGTGATCTACTGGCGCTTCCTGGCGCCCATGGCCGCGATCGGTCCGATCGCGGCCACGGTAGGGGGAATCGTGTTCGGGGAGCGCGGCAGCCTGCTCACGTTCGGCACGGTCCCGGTCAGCCTCGGCACCGCCGTCCAGGCCGGAGTGCTCGAGTACGCGCTCAATCTCCTGGGGGTCTATGCCCTGGCCGCGGCGATCGACGTGATCGGGGGTTCGATCGGGGCACAGCGAAATCGCGTGCAGGCCCTGAAGATCGCGGCATACGGCAGCACCCCGTACTGGCTCGCCAGTGCGTTCGCCCTGTTCCCGCGCATCGAGCCGCTCGCGATGCTGGTCGGGCTCTACAGCATATGGCTGTTCGCCATGGGGTTGCCGCCCGTCATCAAGGCTCCGCGCGACAAGACCGCCGCGTACACGCTGCTCACGAGCATCGCCGCCGTGCTGCTCGTCCTGATCATCACCGCGATCATCACCCGCCTGGTCGTCGCCTAAGTCCGCTCCCGCAACGCCGCGGCGAGCGCGCGCGACGCCGGAGCGGCGCGGTAGGTCCACTCCTCAGACTCGTGCTCGTCCGCGAGAGCGGCGTCGATCAGATGGCGATGCGGCGAGAGCGTGCAGACCGGGTCGGTGACGCCGGCGTCGCCCGCGACCAGGAAGGCTTGGCACCGGCACCCGCCGAAATCCTGCGCTTTGCGCGGGCACGAGCGGCACGGCTCCGGCATCCAGGACTCCCCGCGGAACCGGTTGAACGCCTCGGAGTGCTCCCAGATCCAGTCGAGCGGGTGGTCGCGCACGTTCTCGAACGTCAACGTGGTGATCCGGCCCGCCGCGTGGCAGGGCCATACTTCCCCCGCCGGTGTGACGGTCATGTAGGCGCGCGCCCAGCCACCCATACACGGCTTGGGAAATTGCTCATGATAGTCGGGGAGGACCCAGACGATCTCGAGCGCGGTCCCGAGGCGGGCCCGCTCCCGCTCGACCACCTGCCACGCCGCTGCCAGCTGGGCCTTGGTCGGCATGAGCGCGGCGCGGTTGTGGAGCGCCCAGCCGTAGAACTGGGTGTTGGCGAGCTCGATCCGCTCGGCACCGAGCGATTCGGCGAGCCGGATCAGCGCCTCGACCTGGTGGAGATTGCGGCGGTGCAGCACCACGTTGACGGTCAGCGGAAACCCCAGCTCCCGCGTGTAATGGTAGGCCGCGATCTTATCCCGGTAGGACGCGCTGCCGGCGATCTCGTCCGACAGGTCCGCCTCGGCGCCCTGGACGCTGATCTGCACGTGGTCGAGCCCGGCGGCCTTCAGACCCGCCAGCCGCTCCTGGGAGAGCCGGTAGGCCGAGGTGATCAACGACGTATACAGCCCCAGGCCATGCGCGGTGCGGACCAGCTCTTCCAGATCCGGCCGCAGCGTGGGCTCGCCGCCGGAGAGCCCGAGCTGCAGCACGCCCAGCGCCTTGGCTTCGCGGAACACGCGGCACCATTCGGCGGTCGACAGCTCGCGCTTGAAGCGCGGACCCGCGAAGTCCAACGGGTTCGAGCAGTAGGGGCATTGCAACGGACACTTGTACGTCAGCTCGGCGAGCAGCCAGAGCGGCTTACGGTCCATAGAGCACCAGGCCCTTCGCGGCCAGGCCGTCGAGAAACACGGCGACGTCTCCCTCCAGCCCGCTCACGCCGTAGCGCTGCTCCAGCGTGGTGACGATGTCGGCGAGCGAGCGTGCCCCATCGCACAGCGCGAGGATTGCCGCCCCCGTGGGGTTCAAGCCCACGAGGCCTTCGGGATAGAGGAGCACGTCACGGTCCCGGACCTCGTCTCGCTGCAGCCGCGCCTTGGCGTGCAGGCGTGGTATCACCGGCCGGCTCCCGGCAGTGGACCCCGCTCCACGGCATCCAGGAGACTCCACAGCACGTCGCACTTGAACTCGAGCGCGGCGACGGCGCGGTCCTGCTCGGCGGGACTGCGGAGCCGCTCGGTGACGAGACGGAGCGCGTACTCCGCGTCACGTGGCGCCTGCTGCAGGCGGCTCTTGAAGTACTGCAGCCCGTCGGGATCCACCCACGGGTAATGGTCGAGCATCGCGGCCAGCCGCTCCTTGACGATCAGGGGAGCGAACATCTCGGTGAGCGACGCCGCCACGGACTCGAGCCAAGGTCTCGAGCGACAGAAGGTCACGTAGGCATCCACCGCGAAGCGCACTCCGGGCAGCAACCGCCGCTGCTCGACGAGGTCGGAGCGTGGCACCCCCATCGCTTCGCCCAACCGCAGCCACGCTTCAATACCACCCTCTTCCCCTGGCCGCCCGTCGTGATCGATGATCCGCTGGATCCACTGCTGGCGCACCTCCCGCTCCGGGCAATTGGCCAGGATCAGTGCGTCTTTCACCGGAATGTTGATCTGGTAGTAGAACCGGTTCGCCACCCACAACTGCAGCTCCTCGCGCGACAGCTCGCCGCAGTGCATCCGCTGATTGAACGGATGCAGATGATGGTAGCGGCGCTCCAACACGCCCCGTAACCGGCCGGTCAGCTGCTCGCTCACAGCTCGAACTCCATCGCGTCTTCTCCCACCACGATTCCCGCCGCCTCGACCTGCGCGCGCTCGGCCGACGTGCGGCACAGCATGGGATTGGTGTTATTGATGTGCACGAGCACCGTGCGCTTGGTGCCGAGTCGCGGCAACAACTCCAGGCTGCCCCCGGGCGCGCCCACGGGGAGGTGCCCCATCTCGCGCGCCGTCGGGGCGGCGCCGCCGCCCACGGCGCGGAGCTCGTCGTCCGACCAGAACGTGCCGTCGAACAACAGCAGATCGGCGCCGCTCACCACCGCTTTCATCGTAGCGTCGATCGCACCGGCCGTCGGCACGTACGCCAGCGTACCGCCGGTACGCTCGTCCTCGAGCCGCAGGCCCACATCGAACGTCACCTGGGCGGCGCCGCGGGCATACCGCGGGGGCCGCCGCGCCACGGCACCGGCCGAGCAGCAGATCCCGAGTGGGGCGCCGGTCAGATCGGTGAGGGACACCGGCCGAGATTCGTCGAGCACGCGCGGCTCCACTCCCGAGTAGGCCGAGAGCACCCGGTAGAGCGGCCACGCGTCGTCCAGCAGGGCGCTGACACCCCCCGGGGCGTACACCGGCAGCCGGGTGGCGCTCTCGCGCATCAGCAAGAGACCGAGCGTGTGATCGATTTCACCGTCGGTCAGGATCACCGCGGCGATGCCCGAGCCGCGCTGGCCACGAGGCCAGAGCTCGTGGTGGGCAGCGAGCTGCATGCGAAGATCGGGCGAGGCGTTCAGCAACACCCAGCGCTCGCCGTCGGCACTCACGGCCACGCACGACTGCGTGCGACCGCGGTTGTCGTGGCGCGCGTCGGTGCAGTTGGGGCACCCGCAGTTCCACTGGGGCACTCCGCCGCCCGCTGCGGAGCCGAGAATGATCACGCGCATTGCACAAAGGGGCCGGGTTTGTCACCCGGCCCCTCTCCAGCTGTTCCGGCCTGGTTCAGGCGTTGCCGGCGTACGCGCCGACTTCCATCCCCAGCTCGACGACCTCGAATTCGGGCTTGGTCCACTTCATGTTGCGTCCTCCAGAAACGATATGAGTCGATCCCTAGGAACCGCTTAAGGGGGAAGGAGGAGCAGACACTGTGCCATGCGGTCCAAATCGGCAAATCATTTCTCCGCAGGCTATTAGGTGGACCGCCCCGCCCAACCCAGGCTACCGGGTGAGTCTTTTCACCCAATTGTGGGTGTGATCACCCACTGAGCCCGAATTTCTTCAAGCGGTATCGGAGCGTGTCGCGCGAAATGCCGAGTCGCTGCGCCGCCTTCGTCTGATTGCCACCCGCGTCTCGCAGCGCCTGCTCGATCAGCGTGCGCTCCCACTGCGGCAGCGTGGCCGGGTCGACCGGCTTCGCGGCATCGCCGTGATCGCTGGCGGCCACGGGGCGCGTGAGAGAGAGGTGCTCGACGTCGAGCGTGGGCCCCCGACTCCACAAGACGGCGCGCTCGATCACGTGGCTCAGCTCGCGGACGTTCCCCGGCCAGGGGTAGGAGAGCAGCAAGTCACGCGCGGCCGCGCTCAGGTCGCGCACGACCTTCCCGTACTTGGCATTGAACTCTCGCAAGAAATGCTCGGTGAGGAGCAGGGCATCTTCGCCGCGCTCGCGCAGCGGGGGCACCTCGAGCACGATCACCGCGAGCCGGAAATACAGGTCCTTGCGGAACCGCTCCTCGCCCACCGCGCGCTCGAGATCGCGATTAGTGGCAGCCATGATGCGGACGTCGACCTTGCGCTCGCGCACGCTCCCCACGCGGCGCACGGCGCGCTCCTCGATCACCCGCAGCAGTTTGCCCTGCACGGCGAGGTCGACATCGCCGATCTCGTCGAGGAAGAGGAATCCGCCTTCGGCGGCCTCGACCAGACCGGGCTTCGATTCCTTGGCGTCGGTGAACGCGCCGCGCTCGTGGCCGAACAGCTCGGCTTCCATGAGCGTGGCCGGCAGCGCCGTGCAGTTGACTTCGATGAACGGCTTCGTCGCGCGTGGACCCGCGGCATGGATCGCGCGGGCCAGGAGGCCTTTCCCGGTGCCGGTCTCGCCGGTGAGCAGCACGGGCGGTGTCTCGTCCAGCGCCGCGACCTGCCGGGCCCGCTCGAGCACCGCCTGCACCGCGCGCGACTCCCCCACCAGGCCGTCGAAGCCGACGTCGGTCGTGGCGCGACGGCGGTAATAGGACAACTCCTGCTTCAAGAGACGCGTCTCGCGGGCGCGGTCGGCGAGCAGCTTCAGCTCCTCCAGGTCCACCGGCTTCTTGACGTAGTCGAAGGCGCCGAGCTTGACCGCTTCCACGGCCCCCTCGATCGAGCCGTAGGCCGTCAGCATGACGACGGGGATCACCGGATCGAACGCATGGATTCGCTTGAGCAGATCGAGTCCACTCATCCCCGGCAGCCGGACGTCGGCGAACACGACGTCGGGCTGCAGAGCGGCGAGCAGGTCCAGCGCCTGCTCCCCGGTGCCCGCCACCTCCGCCTCATAGCCGTGGTCGGCGAGGAACGCCTTGGCGGATCGCGCCAGCGACTGCTCGTCGTCCACGATCAGCACGGTCGAGCCGCTCACGCGATACTCCGTACCGGCTGGGGCGCGACCTCGCCGCCGGCGCTGGGAAGCCAGATCCGCACCGTCGTGCCCCGGCCGAGCGTGCTCGTGATGTCGAGTCGGCCGCCCGCCTCCTCCACGTAGCGCTTGGCAATGGCGAGCCCGAGACCCGTTCCCTCGGGCCGCGTCGTGAAGAACGGCTCGCCCAGGTTGGGGAGAATCTCGGGAGCGATACCGGGCCCTGAGTCCGTGACCTCGACCACGACACCGCCCGCGCCGCCGGGGCCGGGCTCGGCCCGCGTGGCCACGTCGAGCCGGCCGCCCTCCGGCATGGCGTCGAGCGCGTTCGACACGAGCTCCGTCAGGGCCTGCTCGAGGCGCATCGGGTCCACCTGGATGTCGGGGAGCGCGGCCGCGGCGTGCACCGCGAGCTCGATCCGGCGCTGGTGCAGCAGCTCCGCGAATCCGGCGAGGGCGCCGTCGACGAGCACCTCCACGTGCTCGCGCAGCGGGCGAAACGGCGCGGGCCGGGAAAACTGCAGCAGGTGGGCAATCCGGAGATCGAGACGATCCACCTGCTCCACGATGGCATCGAGCTGCTCTCGGGCGGCGGGAGCGTCGACCCGATGACGGGCGAGCTGCGCGGCGGCGCGCAGACTGGCGAGCGGGTTGCGCAGGCCGTGGGCCACCGCGGCGGCCATCTGGCCGATCGACGCCAGCTTCTCGGACTGGACCAGCTGCGCGCGCGATTGCCGCAGCTGCTCGGTCATGCGGGCGAAGGCGCGCGCCAGCTCACCGACCTCGTCCGAGGACCGGGGCACGATGGCGTGGTCCAGGTCCCCCGCGCCCACGACGGCCATCGCGTGGCGCAGCTCGGTGAGCGGGCGCGCGAGGTCGCGCGAGATGAGCCAGGACGCGAGCAGGCCCGCCACGAGCGCGACGAACCCGGTGGCCCAGAGGACGCGGCGCTTCGCCTCCACGATGCTCCGCATCTGTGCCACGGCACCCTGCACGCTGAGCTCGCGAGCCTGGCGATAGATCTCGCGGTTCACGCTGGCGAGCGTCGGCTGCAGGCGCTCGAGCAGCTCGCGCCGCGCGATGAGCGCCGCCTGATCCCGGTGGCCGGCATCGTGCAGCCGGAACACGCGCGCCGCGACCGTCTTGATGTCGGCTTCGATGCGGCGCACGCCGTCGGCCAGCTTGACCTCGTCGGGGGGAAGGTCCGCCGTCCAGCGATCGAACCGGAAGTCCACCACCTGCACGGTGAGCGGGAATTCCTGCTTCGCGGTGAGATCGCCACCCAGGTAGCGCCAGATGACCTGCGTCTGGTTGAACATCGCGTCTTCGACGTCCGCGTAGGTACGCGAGCGCGCCAGGCGCTGGCCCAGCGTTTCCAGCGTGCCGCGCTCCAGGGCGTTGGTGCGAATGGCCTGGACCCCGACGAACAAGGTCGGGAGGACCATCAGGGCAAAACCCAACAGCAGCTTGCGTTGGAGAGTCACAGCTCGAAGCTACTCGACAAGGAGGTCCTGCGCTCGCGCGCGTTCCGCGCGCTCTTGTCCTCACCCCTTTGATCCCCTCTCCCCTTGGGAGAGGGGAAACTCAATCTGTAAGATCGCGCCTCAGCCCGGCTTCCCAGCTGTCCGCAGCACCTCGTCCAGCAGATCCAACGTGCGATCCACCGTCTCCTCGTCGTGCGCCATGGACACGAAGTTGTACGCCGTCCGCTTGAACAGCAGCCCCCGCGCCGCGCAGCCCCGCGCCACATCCCGCGAAACGCTCTCGCTCGCGAAATGCATAAAGCACATCTCCGCGATCCCGCCCACGCCGGTCACGACGTCCGCGTGCTTCTGGTGCAAGCGATGCAGCCCATGGAGCAACCGGGTGCCCATCCGGTGCAGGTGCCCGCTCACATCCTCGTGCGCGAACACCTCCAGCGTGGCTTTCGCGGCCGCGAGCGCCACGCTCTCGGTCGCAAGCGTAGATGAGATCCAGGTGCGCCCGACCCCGGCCATCAAGTCCGCCCGGCCGCCTACGAGGGCGAGCGGAAAGCCGTTCGCCATGGCCTTGCCCAACACCGCCAGGTCGGGGCGCACGCCATAGCGCTCCGCCGCCCCGCCGATCGCCAGCCGGAACGCCGTCTTGATCTCGTCGAACACGAGCACCGCGCCCACGCGCGTGGTCTCGGCGCGCACGGTCTCCAACCACTCACGCGTAGGCTCGAACACCACCACCGGCTCGATCACGACCACCGCCAGCCGATCGCCCACCTCGCGAATCAGCCGGCGCGTGCCCTCGACGTCGTTGAAGGGAATCTCGGCGTAGAGCGCCCGGGTCCCCGCGGGCACGCCTTCCCCGCCCTGGGACCAGTCGAGCCAGCCGTGGTAGCCGCACCCGAGCACGCGCTCGCGCCCGGTCGCCACGCGCGCCAGCCGCACCGCTGCGGCCACCGCTTCGGCGCCGGTCTTCAAGAAGCGCATCTGCTCGAGCCACGGGATCCGCATGGCGAGCGCAGCGGCGAGCTCTTCCTCGAGGACCGGCGGCAGTGGACCGGCGACCCCGGCGGCAATGGCCCGCTCGGCGGCGCGGTTCACCTCCGGGTGGCCGTAGCCCAGCGCCACGGCGCCGAGGGCCATGACGTAGTCGACGTACTCGCGACCTTCGGCATCCCACACGCGGTACCCCTGCGCGCGCGTCATGCGTGTCGGAAGCCCCCCCTCGAGGCCTTCCCCGGCCGCGGCGCCGAACAGCGCGTCGGGCCGCTTGCTACCGGTCGACGTGAACCCGGGAACGCGCCAGTCGCTCACCGTATTTCACCACCTCGATCGCCATCGCCCGCACCAGCTTCGCTTCACGCTCGTCGAGCGGTGTCCGGTGGATCACCTCGCGCACCGTGCGCATCACGCCCTCGGCCTGCCGTGTCTTGAAGAACTCGATGACCCGCAGTGCCGCTTCGACGTCCGCGAACACACGCTCTAGATCGCCGGCGGTCGCGGGCGGGCCCTCGCGCCGGGGCGCCTTGAACGGCCGGCTTTCGTCGCCCCGGGTCACGGCGAGCTCGTACAACATCAGCACGACGGCGTGGGCCAGGTTGAGAGAAGGATACGCCGGGTTCGTGGGGATCGTGACGACGCGGTGACACAGATCGAGCGCCTCGTTGGGGAGGCCCTTGTCCTCGCGACCGAACAGCAGCGCGGTCGGACCGGCCTCCGCCTGTCCGAGGATCTCCCCGGCCGCCTCGCGCGGGCGCTGCAGATTGCGCTTGGCCGTGCGGCCCCGCGCCGTGAACCCAACCACGTGCACGCAGTCCGCCAGTGCGTCCTCGAGCCGCTCAAACTGGGCCACGCGGGCCAGCACGTCCTGCGTCTGATGCGCGATCCCGGCGACGCGATAGGCGTCGTACTCGCGCGGATTGACGAGCCGCAGCTCCCGCAGCCCGAAATTCTTGAGCGCCCGCACGACGTGTGCGATGTTGACCAGATCCTGAGGCTCGTGCAGGACGACGGTGATGCTCATGGGTCGGTGCGAATTGCGGATTGCGGAATGCGGATTGCGGAATTGCAGGGTAGGGTCGTTCGCAGCACAACACTCGCCCTTACACTCCGCAATCCGCAATCCACAATCCACAATTGCCTCATCCCACCAGCTCCAGCACACCCATCCGGTCCACGTCCTGCCGATCTCCCCGCAGCCACACCCATCCGTTGCCGCCACTCCAGACGAGCTGCCCCGCCCGCCGCACCCGTCCCGGGAGCATTTCGTTCACGAGCAGATCGAAGCGCACCCGCCCGCCGACGTGGGCGCGTTGCCACTGCGGCCACGCCACGCCGAACGTCGCGCGAAAGCCGCGCTCCAACCGCCTCCATGAGCCGCGCACACCGTGCGGATCCCCGGACGTGTCGCTCGTCGCCCGCACGCGCACACCGTGCCCGTCGGACTGCGGCACAATCAGGTACCCGATGCCCTCGTCCCCCTTCCCGCCTCCCTCGTCCCTCGCGACGTACACCTGCACGCCGTCCGAATGGACGTCGTCCGGCTCGTTGTCGAGCCGCAACGGCGGCGCGCCCGCCGGGCGAAAACAGACGTCGGGTTTCGTGACCTCGACCGCGAGGTACAGCGCCGCCTCGTCCCACGCGGCGTAGGCGACGGCGGAGAAATCGTCCGGACCCGAATAGGCTTCTTCGCTACGGCGGTACTGGTCCTCCAGCTCGAGACGGAGCGGCTCGCTCGTGTCGAACCCCTCGAGCGTGCCGTCGAGCGCCGGCGCTGCGGTGACGCGCAGCGCGGCGGCGATCGCGGGCTTGGGGCGATCGAGCTCCAACAGCGGCGCGAACGGCGGCTCCGGCTCGCGCGCGCCGGCGAGCCGCACGCGACTTGCACCCGTCGCGACCTCCCAACCTCCCGGCGTGGCGGTGTGGCGGTGCGTGCCCTGCACGGTGTCCACCTCGATCACGCCGCCATGCGCGCGCACGCCCTGCACGAGGCCCGAGTCGCCGAGCGGCTCGAGCACGGTGATGCAGCGGCTCCCCCGCCCCGTGGCCCGCACCAGGTAGAAGGTCGCCCGCCCCGTCCGCGGGCGTCCCGGCCCCTCGGCCCGTAGCAGCTCGCCGTCGAACACGAGGTATGTCTTCAGCTGCGCGGGACCATCGGCGAGCTCGAGGACCACCGGACCGGCGTGGTCGGGGACGAAGCGCTCGACGCGCGACACGAACTCATCGACCAGCTCGCCGGCCACCCAGGTACCCCCTGCGACTTGCCCCGTCCCCACGAAGTGCCAGGGGAGCTCGAGCAGGTGATCGGTGCGACTCTCCAGCTCGACCACGTCCAGCACGTAGGTGGGGCCCGCGATGACGGTGCGGGTGACCTCGCCGTAGCGGCCGCGCACCCACGCCCACTCGCCCGGCGCGTCCCAGGCCTCGCACACCGCGTCGCCCGGCGGTTGCGATGCCTGGTCGAGCCGGGGGGCGTTGTGCGCCAGCGTGGAGCGATACCAGAACAAGTCGCGCGCCACGTAGCTCCCGGTGCCGGGGTCCGCGAGCCAGTGCACGCCGCCCGCGTGCAGCGTGAGATGCAGGCGGTCCGGATGCCCGTGCCCGCCGCCGAGCTGGCCACACTCGAGGCTCACGTACCGGCCGTCGGTCCGTAACACCGCGAGCCCCTGGGACTCGAGCAGGACGCTGCCCGGCGACCAGGCCGGGACGTCGCTCGGGAGCTCGGGGAGCATGAAGAGTAGGGACCACCAGGATAGGGAGCGACGGGATGCGGGATGCGGGATGGGGGATGCGGGATGCGAGATGCGGGATGCGACGGGCGCATCGTGGAGATACGATTCGAAGAGCTCCACCGGTGGTGCGGAACACTGATACAGTGCCGCCAGCCAACTCGTGAGCTCACGCATCTCGCCTCCCGCATCCCGCATCCCGAGACTCGCAAGGCCGACCTCCCACACCTCCACGTACGCCGGTTGGGCCAGCGATATTCCGAACCGCGAGTCCTTGCGCGCCGGAAACGTGAAATCCGGCAGCGCGGTGCGGGAGGGAGCGAGCAGAGCCGCCTGGACGCGCCGGGCCAGCTGTTGCTCCGCGGAGACGTCGACGCCCGCCTCGCGCGCCCATGCCGCTCCGGTCAGGAGGCCGCGCAGCGCGAACAGGTGGTAGTTCTCTCCCTCGTACCACATGCCGTCACGCCCGAAGCCGCGCATCAGGTGCGCGAGCAGGCCGGTGGGACCTTCGATGGCCCGGCGGGCGAGCTCGTCGTCCTCAAACCACCCGGCGATCGCGGCGAGCGCCGCGTTGTTCCACGTCTGGCGGTTGGAGAACGCCTCGTCGAACTCGCCGATGAGATTCGCGGCCTCGTCCGCCACCTGCCCCACGCCCCGCGCGGTGGCGTCGTCGAGCGCGCCGCATTCCCGCAGCAGCACCCCGGCGGCGACATAGTTGCAAATCCAGATCGATTCGAGGTAGGTCGAGAAGAACAGCCGGCTCGGCCCCAGCACGTTGTCCTGGTTGGGGTATTGCCAATAGCTCCGGGCGTAAGCCCGCAGGATCTCCGCGGCCCGGGCCCCCGCGGGGACATCGCCAGCGAGCGCCGCGAGCGTCGCAAGGTGGGCCGCGCGCTCGGCCAGCCACAGGTGCTGCAGACGCGCCCAGTGGCGGTCGTGCCGCTCGCCGCGCTGGACCTGGCCGCAGCGCGGACAGCGGTGCGCGTCGGGGCTCCACGGATCGAACACCAACGTCGCGCCGTCCTCGGGGCAGACGCCGCCGTCGGTCGACAGCAACGCCTTCGCCGCGGGCAGCGGCGGCATGCGGGCGAGCAGCGGGGCGGCGCGCTCGCGGAGATGGGCGAGCAGCGCCGTGAGATCGGGCGCGCCCGCGATCTGCGCCCGGCGCGCCGCGAGCTGCTCCGCGCTCACCACGCCCGCACCCCCTCGCGCGCCCAGCGGACGGGCAGCAGCGTGGCCCCGGCGGCCCGGGCCGCGGCGATCACCGGTGCGGGGCTGTCCCCGGTGACGAAAAACATGCAGCCTCCCGCGCCCGAGCCGGCGGCCTTGCCTCCCAGCGCGCCCGCGGCAGTCACCGCCTGCTCGAGCCGCGCCATCTCCGGCGTGCGCATCTCGGGATCGAGCGCCTGCTGGTGTTTCCAGTTCTCCGTGAGCAGCGCCGCGACCCGCGTCAGGCTCGCCGAGCGCACCGCCTCCGCCATGCGCTCGGCCACCTCCTTCATGGCCCGCAGCGCGTCCGTCACACCGCGATCCCCCCGCCCGTACGCCGCCATCACCCGCGCGATGGTGGCGCCCGACATGCGCGACCGCCCCGTGTAGCAGAGCACGGTGCGGCGCTCCAGCTCGGCCGCGAACGCGGCGTCCGGGGTGATCGGCTCCATGCCGACGTCGGGATCGCGGAACGAGAGGCGCTGGAATCCCCCCAGGGCCGCGGCGAACTGATCCTGCTTCCCGCCGGGGATCTTCGCCTCGACGGTCTCCAGGTACCACGCGTGCTCGGCGATCTCACGCTCGGACAGGCGGTCGGCGCGCGCCAGCGCCAGCGCGCCGACCAGCGCCACGTCCATCGCGCCCGAGCTGCCCAGGCCCGACCCCGGGGGCGCGTCCGAGCGCGTCGTCAGCGTGCAGGGGCTCTGGACCGGAAACATGCGCAGCGCCGCCTTCAGGAGGTCGAGCCGGCCGTCGAGCACGAGCCCTCCCGAGTCGACGCATTCGAGCTCCTGTCCCAGGTCCTGGGACACGAGGCGGATACGCGGGCCGCCGAGCTGCACCTCGACATGGGCCGAGAGATCGATCGCGGCGCTCACGACAAGGCCGCCTTCGCGCGCGGAGAACGGCGGGACGTCGGTCCAGCCGCCCGCGAAGTCCAGGCGGACCGGCGCCGCCGCACGGAATTCCGACGGCAGGTCGCGCCGCTTCACGGCGCGGTCCGCCAGGTAGCGACGGTCGGCAGCTCGCCCCGCAAGTCCATCCGCACGCCCCGGACGCGGCGGTTCATGCCCTGCAGCCCGCGCCCGTGATAAAGGAAGGCGACGGGCAGCGAGTCGCGGAACATCCGCTGCGCGAGCTCCGGATCGGGCGGCACGCGCAGGCCCGCCTGGTCGGCGAGCGTGGTCAGATACCCGAGCCCCGGATCACCCGACGTACCCACCACCGCGGCTTGGAAGTCGCGCCGCCGCGCGCTCACGCGATCGAGGAACGCCGTGAGCTCGAGCTGCCGGATCGCGACGTCGAAGCCCACGGCAGCGAGCCGCGCCTGGATCATCTGCTCGAGTGCTGCTTCGCCGCTCCCCACCGTGAGCAGCTCGAACGCGACGCGTCGGCCGCCCAGCAGCCGGCGCGCCGAGTCGGCAGCGACCGGCAGCGGGCGCACCGGGACGTAGCCGGGGACGCCGGGCGGCACGGGCCCGTCCGCGACGGTGCCGAAGCCGTACAGGTATCCATCTACGATCTCGCGGCGATCGAGCGCGAGCGCCACGGCGAGGCGCACGCGCGCGTCGTCGAACGGCGGACGACGCATGTTGAACACGATGCCGTACGGAAAGATGAGCGGATAGTCGATCGCCGCGAGGGACGTGTCCTTGCGCACGAATGCGACGTGCGCTGGCTGGATGCCTGCGAAGTCGATCTCGCCGGCGGTGAGGGCTGCGAGCTTGGCCGTCGGCTCATCGACCACGACGATGATGAGCCGTGCCAGCGCGGGCGGCCCGCCGAGGGCGGCGGGAAATGCCGAGTCGGCGACGAAGACCCAGCGGCGGTTGGGCTCGTGCGCTACGAAGCGGAATGGTCCGTTCCCGACTGGGTGCAGGTTCCACGCGGCGCGGCGCAGCTCGGCGCGGGGAATCGAGTCGAGCACGTGGGCGGGGAGAATCGCCAGGTCCGTCAGCACGTCGGGAATACCGCGCTGTGCGTGGGTGAATCGAATGACGACGGTCGAGTCGTTGGGATCGTTCACGAACGCCACGTCGGCAAAGTCCGCCGTCCGGGGGTACCCGGTCGCGGGGTCGCGCGCCGCCGAGAGCGTCCACGCTACGTCGCGCGCCGTCGTGGGCGTGCCGTCGTGCCAGCGCACCCCCGGTTGCAGTCGGAACACCAGGCTCTTCCGGTCCGCCGACCAGGTCCAGGCGCGCGCCAGGTAGGGCTGCGGGACCAGCGCGGAGTCGTAGCGCGCCAGCGTGGTGAGCAGCACGTAGCGCTCCACCTGCTTGGCGAACGGATGCACGGTAAGCAGCGGGTTGACGGTCTGGAGGTCGGCACCCGAGGCGAACACCACGGTGCGACCGCGGCGTGCGGCCCTCCCACCGCACGCCGCGGCCAGCGTCGCCAAGGTCACGAGCCTGGTTACCCGTCGCCGCACGCCCGCATTCTAGCGGGCCTTCGGTGCTCGCGCGAGATTCGGCGCATGCTGCTCCCGCTCGCCCGCCGCGCCCTGGCCGGCGCGGCCGTCGTGGCCGGCGTCGTCGCCCTCACGTTCGTTCTCCTGCGGCTCGCGCCCGGCGATCCGGTGGAACAGCTGGTCGGACCCGCCGCCACGCCCGAGCAGACCGCGCTGCAGCGCCACGCCCTGGGCCTCGACCGGCCCCTGCCCGCGCAGTTCGCCGCCTGGTTCGGCCGGTTCGCACGCGGCGATTGGGGGCGCAGCATCGCGACGGGACGCCGCGTGCGCGACCTGCTGGGTGACGCCGTGCCCGCGACGCTCGAGCTCGCCGGGCTGTCGCTGGTCTTGACCTATCTTTTCGGCCTCGCCATCGGCGCCCTCCAGGCGAGCGCCGGCCCAAGGCTCGATACCGCGCTGTCCGTCACGACGGTGACGCTGTTCGCGCTGCCGGGATTCTGGCTCGGCCTCGCGCTGATCATGGTCTTCACCTATTGGGCACGCGTCCTTCCCGCGTTCGGGACGGCCGGGCTCGACGCCGACGCCCTGACGGGGTGGAGCCATCTCGCCGACCGGCTGCGCCACCTCGCGCTCCCGCTCGCGACGCTCACGCTGATCGGCATCGGCGGCACCGCCCGCTTCGTGCGCGGCGCGATGCGCGATGTGCTGAGCCAGCCGTTCGTGCGGGCCGCGCGGGCAAAGGGACTTTCTCCGTTCCAGGTCACACGACGCCATGTCACACGAAACGCCCTGATTCCGGTGGTGACCCTGCTCGGTCTTTCCCTGCCGGCGCTGTTCTCGGGGACGGTGTTCGTCGAAGCGGTGTTCGCCTGGCCGGGAGTGGGGCGCCGCCTGGTCGAGGCGGTGCGGGCGCGCGACTACCCGGTGGTGATGGGCGCGACGGTCGTCAGTGCGGTGCTCGTCGTCGTGGGAAATCTGCTGGCCGACGTCGCGACGGCGTGGATCGATCCCCGCGTGCGGCAGGCACGACGGGAGCCGTGAGGTGACGCCGTTGCTGCGGGACCGGCGGGCGGTGTTCGGCGTGGCCGTGCTCGCGATCGTCGCCGCCGCTGGCGTCGCCGCCCCGCTCGTCACGAGCGGCAGGCCGACCGCCCAGGGCGACATCGTCGCCACGCGGTTCCTGCCACCGCTCGCCGGTGATCACGCCGGCGGCTTCCACCTTCTGGGCACCGACCGGTTCGGCCGGGACGTGTGGACGCGCCTCGTCTATGGGGCGCGCGTCTCGCTGGCGGTGGGGACGCTCGCCGTGCTGCTGTCGATCGTGCTCGGCGTCGCCGTGGGCGCGGCAGCGGGGTTCGGACCCGGCCTCGTACAGCTGCCCCTGCTCGCGCTCACCGACTTCGCGCTCGCGTTGCCGCGCGTGGTGCTGCTGCTCGTCCTCGCCGAGCTGTGGCAGCCCAGCGCGGCCCTCGTAGTCATCGTCCTGGGGCTCACCGGCTGGATGCCGGTCGCGCGCCTGGTGCGGGCCGAGGTGCGCTCGCTCGCGGCGCGGCCGTTCGTCGAAGGCGCCGTCGCCCTCGGGGTGTCGCGCGGTCGCGTGCTCTGGCGCCATATCCTCCCCAACGCGCTGACGCCGGTGATCGTGGCGGCCGCGCTCGGGCTGGGCAACGCGGTCACGCTCGAGGCCGGGATGTCGTTCCTCGGGCTGGGCGTCCAACCGCCCGCGCCGTCCTGGGGCAACATGATCGCGTCGGGACGGGACACGCTCGTCAACGCGCCGTGGGTCGCGGCGGCACCCGGTATTGCGCTGGTGTTCGTGGTGGTGGCGTGCACGCTGGTAGGCGACGCCCTGCAGGATGCCTGGGATCCCGAGCGTCGTCCGTGACGTCACGCTGCGGCGAGTTCGTTCAAGACGTCGTCCCGCAGCTCGTGCCCTCCGTCGAACGGCATGGCTCGATATGGAATGGCGTGCGCCGCGAGCCGCTCGGTGACCGCCGCGAGCACCTTCGGCGTGATGTACTCGTCGGAGCGGCCGTACACGAGCGTGAGGCGCGCCGCGCGCAGCCGCTGGGCGACATCGCCGCGCGTGAGATCCAGATCGGGCGGGAACTCGCCGCCCCACAGCACTACCCGGTCGATGCGCGACGTCCCCATGGCCGTCCAGCGGCTGACCGTCGCGGCGCCCTGCGAGAACCCCAGCGCGTGCACCGTCACCCGCGCCCGATCGACGCGTCCGAAGACGTCGTCGTAGACGGCGTCGAGGTAGCGCACGTAGTCCGCGATCTCGGCCAGGCGATCTTCCCGGGTCATCCAGCTCGCCCCGACGCGGCGCTCGGTCGCGCGCTCGCTCAGATAGAACCGCGACAGGCCTTCGGGCGCGACGACACAGCGCCGGCCGTCGTCGAGCACGCGCAGCTTTTCGAGGAACCGAGCGGCCAGCTGGCCGTAGCCATGACAGGCAAACCAGACCTCGGCCACCCCCTGCGGCTTCTCGCCCAGGGTGAAGTACCGCGCGCTACGCGACACACCGATGTGGTGCTCGTGCATGAACCCTTCCCCAGTGCGGAATGCGGAGTGTGGAGTGCGGAGTATCGAAGTGCGCGTCACACGGCGAGCGACCTTGCACTGCAATTCCGCATTCCGCACTCCGCACTCCGCATTCATGTCACCAGAATCGTCACTATCTCGTGCGGCTCCGCCGTGAACCGCACGACCTTCCCCCGCCCTTCGAGCACGAGCGCGGTCGATTCGCGCTCATCGGCGCGCACGCGATGCGCGCTCTTCACGCCTTCGGCGAAGCGCCACGCACCCGCGGCCGGCCGCCCGGTGGCATTGTAACAGCGCAGCACGAGCGGCGAGCCCTGCTGCGCCGGCTTCACCGCCGAGAGCACGAGCCCCGAGCCTTCGAGCGCGACGTCCACTGCCGCCACCGCGAGGTCC
>Ga0209474_10001012_pt1 | contig 28594 bp, 26 predicted proteins | sample GraSoiAngelo_145_FD_185902 | JGI IMG/M metagenome (GOLD analysis project Ga0209474, IMG submission 185902) | Grasslands soil microbial communities from the Angelo Coastal Reserve, California, USA - 14_1009_05_20cm (SPAdes) (version 2) | ecosystem: Environmental > Terrestrial > Soil > Grasslands...
GGGGGCGGGGGGGGGGGGCCGGCTTCTACAGCGCGCGGGCGACTTCCTCGACCTCGAAGCACTCGATGACGTCACCGACCTGGATGTCCTGATAATTCTCGAATGCCATGCCGCATTCGTAACCGTCGCGGACCTCCCGCACCTCGTCCTTGAACCGCTTCAACGTCTTCAGCGATCCTTCGTGGATCACAACGTTGTCGCGCAGCAGGCGAACCTTGGCGCCGCGCCGGACGACGCCCTCGGTGACCATGCAGCCGGCGACCTTGCCGGCCCGGGTGATGTTGAAGACTTCACGGATCGCAGCGTTGCCGAGGAAGCGCTCGCGCAGCGTCGGCGCCAACATGCCCGACAGCGCGTTGCGCATATCGTCGATCACGTCGTAGATGATCGCGTAATAACGGATCTCGACGGCGTCGCGCTGCGCCAGGTCGCGGGCTTGCGGGTTCGCCCGGACATTAAAGCCGACGATGACCGCGTTGGTTGCCTTGGCGAGGATCACGTCGCTTTCGTTGATCCCGCCGACCGCCGAATGCAGCACCCGCACCGAGACTTCGCTGGTTGACAGCTTTTCGAGCGATCCGACGATTGCCTCGAGCGATCCCTGCACGTCGGATTTGATGACGACCGGCAGCTCCTTCGCAACCCCGGACGCGATCTGAGAGAACATCTGCTCGAGCGTGCCGCGCGCCCCGGCTGCGGCGGCTGTGTCGCGACGGCGGCGCTGGCGGAAATCGGCGACTTCGCGGGCGCGGCTCTCACTATCGACCACGACGAAATCGTCCCCGGCGAGCGGGATGCCATTGAGGCCGAGCACCTCGATCGGGGTCGATGGTCCTGCCTCGCGCTGGTTCTCGCCGCGTTCGTCGATCAAGGCGCGGACCCGGCCCCATTCGCCGCCGGCCACGAAAATGTCGCCGACATGCAAGGTGCCGCGTTGGATCAGCACCGTCGCGACCGGGCCGCGGCCGCGCTCGACCTTGGCTTCGAGCACGACGCCTTCGGCCGCACGGTTCGCATTGGCCTTCAGGTCGAGCAGCTCGGCCTGAAGCAGGATCGCTTCCTCGAGCTTGTCGAGGTTGGTCTTTTTGAGCGCCGACACTTCGATATCGAGCACCTCGCCGCCGAGTTCTTCGACCACGAGCTCGTGCTGCAGCAGCTCCTGCCGGACCCGCTCGGGCTTGGCGTCGGGCCGGTCGATCTTATTGATCGCGACGATGATCGGCACTTCGGCGGCCTTGGCATGGCGGATCGCCTCGACCGTCTGCTCCATGATGCCGTCATCGGCGGCGACCACCAGAACGACAATGTCGGTGACATTGGCGCCGCGCGCCCGCATCGAGGTGAAGGCCTGGTGGCCCGGCGTGTCGATAAAGGTGATCTGCTTGCCGCCTTTGAGTGTGACGGTATAGGCGCCGATATGCTGCGTGATGCCGCCGGCCTCGCCGCCGGCGACATCGGTCTGACGGAGCGCGTCGAGCAGCGAGGTCTTGCCGTGGTCGACATGCCCCATGACGGTCACGACCGGGGCACGCGGATCCAGCATCTCGGTTGCGTCCGCATCGCCGCGCAGCCCGATCTCGACATCCGATTCGGAAACCCGGCGCAGCCGGTGGCCGAACTCGGTAACGACCAGCTCGGCGGTGTCGGCGTCGATGACCTGGTTGATCGTCGCCATGACGCCCATGCGCATCAGCGCCTTGATGACGTCCGCGCCACGTTCGGCCATGCGGTTCGCCAACTCCTGGATCGTGATCGTCTCGGGAATGACGACGTCGCGCACGATCTTGGGCTGCTCCTCCTGATGCATCCGCAGGCGTTCGCGCTCGCGGGCGCGGCGTACCGACGCCAGGCTGCGCATCCGTTCGCCGGCATCCTCGTCGAGGGCGCGGGTGACGGTCAGCTTGCCGGTGCGGCGGCGCTGCTCGTGCCGGGGCGCCGGAGTGGCCGGTCGCCTCGCCTCGGGGCGGCGGCCCGGCCGCGCCGCGGCAGGCGCTTCATCTTCTTCCTCGGCCGGGACGGCGACCTTGCCGGCAGCGGCAAGGGCAGCGACCTTCGCCGCCGCCGCCTTGCCGGCGCGTTCGGCGACTTCGCGGCGCGACTCTTCCTCGCGGCGGCGTGCCTCTTCATCCTCGGCCTTTTTGCGCGATTCCTCTTCGGTGCGCTTGCGAGCTTCTTCCTCTTCGGCGCGCTTGCGCACCTCCTCCTCGGCCTGGCGCTTCGCCTCTTCGGCGCTTTGTTCCTCTTGCTGGCGCCGCCGGTCTTCCTCCCGCAAGGCGGCGCGGCGGCGGCCCTCGTCGTCAGCTTTGCGCGCATCCTGCAGCGCGCGGACCCGGGTCGCGTGCTCTTCGGCCGTCAGGGTTCGCGGCGTGCCGCCGAGCCGCCGCGGTTCCGCCGTCTCCGGAGCAGCCGCAGGCGAAGCGGGCTGAGCTCGCGCGACGGTCGGCGTGGGTTCGGCTTGGCCGGGTTCCGGTGAACTACCCGGAGTGATGACGCGCTTCTTGCGAACCTCGACGGTTACCTGCTTGGAGCGGCCATGTGAGAAGCTCTGGCGCACCTGACCGGTCTCGACCGGCCGGCGCAAGCCGAGAGTGCCGCCGGAGCGCAGCGTCAGAGGCCGTTTCTCTTGCTCGTTCGCTTCAGTCATGCGCTTCGCTTTTACCACCCTGTAATGCCGGCCGTGCCGGCGCCAAATCGAAACCGCAATCCATCGTCGCGTCGGCCCGGAACCCGGCGAGCCGCATCAGGTCCAGCCGCAACCGGTCGCACAGCGGACCGCCGCCGATCGCGGCATGGACGATCCGCTCGCGACCAAATGCGCTGCCCAGCTCCGCCGCCGTCAGAACGCTCGCCGACGGCAGATCACCGCCGGCCGCGCCCAATTTGCGGCGTCCGGCTTCGGCGCCATCCACCGCGAAAAGCAGCAGCGCGGCTTTGCCGCGGCGCACCGCCTCGCCAACCCGATCAAACCCGGCCGCCGCGAGGCCGGCGCGACGGGCAAACCCAAGCGCATCGCAACAGCGCTGCGCCAGCAAGGCCTCGACGCGGTCGGCCAGACCAGGCGGGGCTGCGACCGGCTGCCGCGCGGCGCGCGCGAAGGCCCGCTTGGCCACGGCCCGGTCCACTATATCCCGCCGGGCCGTCAACCACAAACCCCGTCCCGGCAACCGCGCCGCGACGTCCGGCACAAGGACCCCGTCCGGAGCGAGGATAAAGCGCAGCAAAGCGCCGCGATCCTTGGTCTCGCCGGTGACAATGCAGCGGCGCTCCGGCGAGCGGCTGACCGGAGGGGCCGGCGGCCCGACTGGCGGCCCGACTGCCGTATGGCTTGCGGTGCTGTCCGTGGGCTACTCCTTCTCGGCCGCGGCGGGTTCCGCCTCAGCCTCGTCGAACCAATGGGCGCCGACGCGGGCGGCCATGATCAATGCATTGGCGTCCTCGAGTTCAAGCTTGGCCCCGCCCTTGTCGGAGCCCGCCAGCAGTTCGACGAGCTCGTCGCCCGCCAGCCCGGCAAAATCATCGAGCGTCTTGATGCCGTTCTCGCCCAGCGTCACCAGCATCCCGGGGGTCAGGCCTTCGAGCGCGATCAACTCGTCGCTGACTTCCAGCGCCCGGTAGCGCTCCTCGTATTCACGGTCGCGGCGCTCGAGCGCCTGCCGCGCCCGATCCTGCAGCTCGGTCGCGACATCGATGTCGAAGCCTTCGATCTCCGACAGTTCCTCGACCGGTACGAACGCCACTTCCTCGAGCGACCCGAAGCCCTCGGTCACCAGCAGATGGGCGATGACCTCGTCGATATCGAGCGCATCGATGAACAGCTGGCTGCGGGTGCGGAACTCCTCGGTGCGGCGCTCCGATTCTTCGGCCTCGGTCAGGATATCGATGTCCCAGCCGGTCAGCTGCGAGGCGAGCCGGACATTCTGGCCGCGGCGGCCGATGGCGAGGCTCAGCTGATCATCGGGAACGACCACCTCGATCCGCCGCTGCTCTTCGTCCATGACGACTTTGCTGACCTCGGCCGGGGCGAGCGCATTGACGACAAACGTGGCGGGATCCTGCGACCATGGGATGATGTCGATCTTCTCGCCCTGCAACTCGCCGACGACCGCCTGGACGCGGCTGCCGCGCATCCCGACGCAGGCGCCGACCGGGTCGATGCCGCTGTCGCGCGAGATGACCGCGATCTTGGCGCGGCTGCCGGGGTCGCGTGCGACCGCCTTGATCTCGATGATGCCGTCATAGATCTCCGGCACCTCCTGCGCGAACAGCTTGGCCATGAATTGCGGATGGGTGCGCGACAGGAAAATCTGCGGCCCGCGCGTTTCCTCACGCACATCATAGATGTATGACCGCACGCGCTCGCCCTGGCGGAAGCTCTCGCGCGGCAGCAACTCGTCGCGCCGCAGCATCGCCTCGGCGCGGCCGAGATCAACGACGACATTGCCGAATTCGACCCGCTTCACGAGACCGTTGACGATCTCGCCGACGCGGTCCTTGAACTCCTCGTATTGCCGCTTGCGCTCGGCGTCGCGGACCTTCTGAACAATGACCTGCTTCGCGGTCTGCGCGGCGATGCGGCCGAAATCGATCGGCGGCAGCGGATCGGTGATGAAATCGCCGATCTCGGCCTCCGCATTCAGCCGCTGCGCCGCGGCGAGCGGCATCTGGGTCGCCTCGTTCTCGACCGCATCGACCACCTCGCGGAAGCGCAACAGGCGGATCTCGCCGTTGCGGCGATCGATCTCGGCGCGGATGTCGTATTCCTGACCGTATTTGGAGCGCCCGGCCTTCTGGATGGCCTGCTCCATCGCCTCCAGCACCTCGTCTTTGTCGATGCCTTTGTCGCGGGCGACGGTATCGGCGACCTGCAGCAGCTCGGGGCGGGCGTAAGTGGTGGTCGTTTCCATGCGTTCTTCCCGTAAATCAATGTGCTGGCGCGGCGGGTCCGGTTTTGCCTTGGGCCAGCGCCAGCAGATCGTCGGTCAGGACGAGCTTGGCCCGGGCAATCGCCGATAAGGGCACGTGAACTTCGCCGGTCTCGGCTATCAGGCGGACGCTGTCTCCGGCACGCCCGAGCAGGCGGCCGCGAAAGCGTTTGCGGCCCGATAATGGGTGCGACAGCTCGAGCCTGGCCTCAAACCCGGCGAAGCGGTCGTAATCCTCGGGGCGCACCAGCGGGCGGTCGATGCCGGGAGAGCTGACTTCGAGAGTATAGGCGCTGGCGATCGGATCCGCGACATCGAGCAGAGCGGAGACCGAGCGGCTGATGGCGGCGCAGTCATCGACCGTCATCGCCGCGTCGTCGCGGCGCTCGGCCATGATCTGCAGCGTCATCCGCCCGGCGCCCAGCACCGCGACGCGGACCAGGCGATAGCCCATCGCATCGAGCGACGGCTCGATTATTCCAGCGATCTGGTTCGTATCGATCGGCAACCGTGTGCTATCCTGCCAAAACCGGTCCAAAAACACAAAAACGCAAACAAAAAGTGGGCCGTGGGGCCCACTCCGCGAAGCGGCCCGCCTAGGTTCTACCCATCGCGGACCCTATGGGACTTTTGTCCGGCATATATAGTGAAACGCGGCTGTCTGGCAAGGGCGCGAGCCATGCAGCTGATCGCCCGCGCCTTGCCAAAATTACGGGTTGCCTTCACGCCGTAGGGGGCGCGACCTCGTCGAGCGCGAGACCGCGCGCCTCGGGACCGACCTGCGTCACCGCGACGGCGGCGATCGCCACGATGACCGCGATGGCGGCGAACACCGCGGTCGTGCTCCAGGCATTCTGGATCAGCGGGATCGCCAGGATCGCGATGGCGGCGCCGGCCCGGCCGGCCGCCTGCGACAAACCAAAGCCCGTGGCGCGCGCGTTGGTCGGGAACACCTCGGAGATGAAGATCTGCGACGCGTTGCCGGACAGCTGCGTGAAGAAGATCATGCAGAACCCGATCGCCAGCACCATCGTCTCGTCTACCGCGTTGCCGAACAGGATCGCGAACACGCCGGTCAGGATGAAGGCAACGACCGCGGTCGGCTTGCGGCCAAAGCGCTCCAGCGAGTACATCATGAAGGCGCTGGCGCAGGGGAAGGCCAGCGTCATCCAGAAGATCGAGTTCAGCGATTTGGCGATGCCGAGACCGCGCTCGGCCAGCATGTTCGGCAGCCAGGTGCCGAGGCCGATCGCGATGCTGAAGAAAGCGTAGAAGCAGATCATGCCGGCAATGACCCGGCGCGGGTAGTTGCGGAACACGATGCCGATCGGATCGCTCTTGGTGTCGCTCGCGGCATCGGTGCGCAGCGTCTCGATCGGGACGGTACGCAGCCCCATGCGCTGTAACAGGTCGAGCGCCCGCCGGCCTTGCCCGTGCGTCGCCAGCCAGCGCGGCGATTCCGGCAATGAGAAGCGCAAGATAAAGATCACCAGCGCGCCGATGCCGATGATGATCCAGATGCCGCGCCAGCCGATCGTGTCGCGAAAATAGATCGTCAGCAGAAGCCCGACCGGCCAGGGCCAGGCGCCGCCGATGAACTGCATCAGCGCGATGATGCGGCCGCGAATGTTCTTCGGCGCGTATTCGGCGGTGTAGGAGAAGCACAGCGGCTGCTCGGCGCCGAGCCCGATACCGGCGAGAAAGCGAAAGACCAGCACCCACCAGAAGCCCGGGTCGAAACCAATCGACGGCATCGCCGGCAGCGCGGCGGCGATCGTCGCCAATCCGAACAGCAGCAGGTTGAATTGGTAGACCGCCTTGCGGCCGAACCGGTCAGTGAACTCGCCCTGACCGAGCGTGCCGATGCCGAGCCCGATCAAGGTCGCAAAACCGATCCAACTGACCTGGTAGGCGGTGGCGAAGCCGCTCTTGATGATGTCGGGTACCAAGGCGCCGAAGATCGTGAAGTCGATGACGTCGAAGAAGTAGCCGCCGGCCACCAGCGCCAGCACGCGCCAGTGGATCGGCCCCATGCGGGCGTTGTCCAACTGCTCGCCGACGTAGCCCTCGATGGTCTGGGCGGATGCGGTCTGCGCTTGCGCTGATACGGCCATCGGCTTCTCCCCCTTTGCCGTGCGGCGCTCTGGTACTTGGCGGGCCGCCGACGATTATTGTCGGGCGAAAACTAGCACAGGCGGAATCGGCGGCGAGCGGAATGTTGAGCGCAGAGCTGGCATGTCGAGCGTTCCATATTCCGAACGACATTCAGGCTCGCGCCCTGCCGACGCCTGCGGTAGCATGCCGCAATCCCGATTTTCATCGCCGGAGGGAAGCCCCGATGAGCCGCGTCTACAACGTCATCGACGCCGATGGTCACATCCTGGAGCCGCTCGATCTCTGGGATAATTACATGGACCCCAAATTCCGAGACCGCGCGCCGCAGCTGGTCATCGACAATGAGACTGGCAAGGAGAAGCTCTCGGTCGAGGGTCAGCTGCTCGGCAGCAAGCAGGGCATGGGCGGCATCGGGGGCGTCGGCGCGCGCCAGGGCGAGGTCAAGGCCGCCGAGATGAAATACAATGAGGGCCGGCCCGGCGGGTTCGATCCGCACAAGCGCATCCCCGATATGGATCTCGACGGGATCGATGCCGCCTTTCTGTATCCGAGCATGGGGCTCTTTGCCGGTGCGGTGCACGACCCGGCATTGGCGAGTGCGTTGTGCCGCGCTTACAACCGCTCGCTCGCCGATTACTGCAAGCCGTATCCGGACATGCTGTTCGGCGTCGCGATGCTGCCGATGCAGTCGGTCGAGCACGCGATCGAGGAGATGCGGTTCGCGCGCAAGGAATTGGGGTTCAAGGCCTGCTTCCTGCGGCCGAACCCGTATCATGGCAACAAGATGATCAACGATCCGATGTACGAGCCGTTCTGGGCCGCGGCCGAGGAGCTCGACATGGCGATCGGTTTCCACGAAGGCGGATCGAGCGGCATGCCGACGGTCGGGATCGACCGCTTCGAGGGCCGCGCCGCGCAGCACATCATTTCGCATACAATGGAAATGATGCTGGCCTGCCTCGCGGTGATCTGGGGCGGGGTGTGCGAGAAGCACCCGAAGATCCGCATCGGGTTCCTCGAATCCGGCGGCGGCTGGATCGCGCCGTGGCTCGACCGCATGGACCGGCACTTTGATGACCAAGGGTTCAACGATTCCGGTCTGAAAACGCGGCCGAGCGACTTGTTCCGGCGCAATTGCTGGATCTCGTTCGAACCGGTCGAGGGGAGCCTCAACGTGCTGGCCGATTACGTCGGCCCCAACAAGATCATGTGGGCGACCGACTACCCGCACCGCGACGGCTTTTTCCCGGGCGCGCCGGACATGGTCCGCGAGCGCTTGAAGGGCACTTCGCCGGCGACGCAGAAGGGCGTCCTCGCCGGCGGCGCGATGGGGTTCTACGGGCTGAACTGATGGCGCAGTAAACCCCTCTCCCGCGGTGCGGGAGAGGGGCGTCGTCGATCGGGAAAGACCGAATGCCGAAGGTCACCTACATCGAGCACAACGGGACGGCGCATCAGGTCGAGGTGCCCGTCGGCCTGTCGGTCATGCGCGGCGCCGTCAACAACGGGGTGCCGGGGATCGACGCCGATTGCGGCGGCGAGTGCGCCTGCGCCACCTGCCATGTCTATGTCGACCCGGCTTGGCTCGAACGCATCGGCGTACCCGAGCCGGGCTCGATGGAAGCCAGCATGCTGAGCTTCGCCGCCGCGGCCGAGCCCAATTCGCGGCTGTCCTGCCAAATCACAATGTCGGAAGCGCTCGCCGGACTCGTCGTCCGCATGCCGGAGGGCCAGCATTAAACGCCGCCTGCGGGCGGAACGGAGGTACGCGATGGATACCTACGTGAATGATGCAGCGCGCAACGAGGCTTATTCGCTGCCCCTCGACAAGATCGATGTCAGCAACCCGCAGCTCTACTACAACGACACGTGGTATCCTTATTTCGAGCGGCTGCGCCGCGAGGATCCGGTGCATTACACGCCGGACAGCCCGTACGGGCCGTATTGGGCGGTCACCAAATACCGCGACATGGTGAAGGTCGAGGTGAACCATAAGGTGTTCTCCTCCTCCGACGATCTCGGCGGCATCAGGATCGACGACCCGCCGAAAGGGATGGAACGGCCGAGCTTCATCCGCATGGATCCGCCCGAGCACGACGAGCAACGACTGGTGGTCAGCCCGACGGTCGCTCCGGGGAACCTCGCAAAGATGGAGAGCATGATCCGCGAGCGCACCTGCCATGTGCTCGACGGCTTGCCGCGGGGCGAGGAATTCAACTGGGTCGATCGCGTGTCGATCGAGCTGACCTCGATGATGCTGTCAACGTTGTTCGACTATCCAATCGAGCAGCGCCGTGCGCTGATCCGCTGGTCGGAGATCGCGATCTGCGACATCAACGCGCCGGATGCGCCGGTCCGTTCCGAGGAAGACCGCTTCGCCGAACTGGTCAAGTTCACCGAGCACATGAACGAGTTGTGGGAGGATCGCGCCAAACGGCCGCCGACCTTCGACATCATCTCGATCCTCGCGCATAGCGAACGGATGAACCGGATGCCACTGCGCGAGCGGATGGGAATCCTGATCCTGTTCCTGGTCGGCGGCAACGACACGACCCGCAACTCGATGTCGGGCGGCGTCTGGGGGCTCAGCCGCTATCCCGAGGAGTACGCGAAGGTGCGCGCCGATCGCGGGCTGATCCCAGGCCTCATTCCCGAGATTGTCCGCTGGCAGACTCCGGTCATCCATATGCGGCGCACCGCGACCGAGGATGCCGAGATCGGCGGCCGGGCGATCAAGAAAGGCGACAAGGTCGTGATCTGGTACATCTCCGGCAATCGCGACGAGGATGCGATCGCCGAGCCGAACCGGCTGATCGCCGACCGCGCGAGGCCGCGCGAGCATGTCGCGTTCGGCTTCGGCATCCACCGCTGCCTCGGCAACCGGCTGGCCGAATTGCAGCTGCGCATCCTGTGGGAAGAGATCCTGAACCGGGATCTCAAGATCGAGGTGCAGGACAAGCCGGTCTACGCCTATTCCAATTTCCTGCGCTCGATCAAATTCTTGCCCGTGCGCCTTGCGGCCTAAGGCTGTTCCACAGCTAACGCAAAGGATGCGCCGGCGGCGCGGCGGCTGAACCGGCATCTGGCGCGTACTTTGCCTATCCATTCGTCCTTCGCGTTACCTAATTTCTTTCGACGCAACGCCCGTGTCCTCGTCGCGAAAGGGGCTTAGTCGTCGGTTATTGGGCGCACGAATGAAAAGACGAGCTTCTGTACCGCCTCAACGATGTTCTCGTGGCGTTTCAGAAGTTGGTGCTGATACGACAGCGACGCGTTGATGCGCTGACCGAGAAAAACATATTGAGTGCACCGGTGCCGGGTGCCCCATGGGCCGAAGCAGTCGATGAAGAAATCGGGGTCTGACGGTTGGCAGGGTACGTAATATTGGTAATCCTTCCAGACGACGTGCACCTTATCCACATACCCGCACAACCCGTCATGATCCAGGCTCGGTTCGCGGCTGACCGCGCCAGGGAGCATGTGCGCCTTAGCGGCAACGAGCGCTCCTTCATTTGCGGTGAGGATCACACCGATCCGCTCGTCGGAAGCGCGATCCGGAACAGCCTTCATGCTCGGGTAGTAAGCATTGATATGAATACCGCTACGGCGTTTTGTGGATGGCCCATATAGATTAAGGTTGTCCGAGATACTTTCCCAGAATAGAAATGGAACAACTGTCGTATTTATATATTCGCGAGGTATTTCAAGCCTCATATAAATTTTTTCCGGGAGTACGCCATGATGCCCCTTTGGGACCTTATCCCAATCTACTCCCACGAAATCGAAGTGCACCGTTCGCAGTTGAAGTATTAAACCTGCAGCTACGGCAAAAGAAAACACGATGAGGGCGACCCAATACCGTTTGACGAGCCTAACCGCTCGCCGTGCAAGCCCGTAACCCTGGTTCATAGGGGTAGTGCACCAGGCCATTATCGGCTTCCGCGCAGCAGGCGCTGTGTTCAGCGCTCCGTCGCCGGAAACTATCTGCGCTCGCGATAATAGATTGCTAATCGCAACTGACCGGCCAAGCGCGCGACCGGTCCGGGGGTTCGTTCAGAATCCTGAACGACATTCAGCTTCCGCCGGAGCGGCCGCTGCGCTAGGATGCGGCAGCTTCGAATCTGCCCCGGAGGAACGGCTGATGAGCCGCGCCTATAATGTCGTCGACGCCGACGGTCACATCCTCGAACCGCTCGATCTCTGGGAAAAGTACATGGAGCCGGCGTTCCGCGACCGGGCGCCGCGCATCGTCACCGGCGAAAACGGCAAGCAATGCCTCGTGATGGACGAGCACGTCGTCGGCAACAACCAGCGCGGCATCGGCGGCATCGGCGGGGTTGGCGCGCGACAGGGCGTCGTCGCGGCCGATGCGATGGAATACCAGGACGGCAAGCCGGGCGGCTTCGATCCGCACAAGCGCATCCCCGACATGGATGCCGACGGCATCGATGCGGCCTTTCTCTATCCGAGCCTCGGCTTGTTCTCAGGCGCGATCCACGACCCGCAGCTCGCCGCCGCGGTGTGCCGCGCCTACAACCGGTGGCTGGCCGATTACTGCAAGCCGTATCCGGACCGGCTGTTCGGCGTCGCGATGCTGCCGATGCAGGAAGTCGAGCTGGCGATCGCCGAGATGCGTTTCGCCAAAAAGGAGCTCGGCTTCAAGGGCGGCTTTATCCGGCCCAACCCGTACAACAACAAGATGATCAATCATCCGGATTACGAGCCGTTCTGGGCCGCCGCCGAGGATCTCGATTTCTCGATCGGCTTCCATGAAGGCGCCGCTGCCGGCATGCCGCAGGTCGGTATTGACCGCTTCGATGGGCGCGGGGCGCGGCACATCATCACGCATACGATGGAGATGATGCTGGCCTGTCTCGCGGTGATCTGGGGCGGCGTCTGCGAGAAGCATCCGAAGATCCGGATCGGCTTTCTGGAATCCGGCGGCGGCTGGATCGCGCCGTGGCTCGACCGGATGGACCGCCATTTCGACGATCAGGGGTTCAATGATTCGGGGCTGACGACACGGCCGAGCGAATTGTTCCAGCGCAATTGCTGGATCTCGTTCGAGCCGGTCGAGGGCAGCCTGAAGGTGCTCGCCGATTATGTCGGCCCGCACAAGATCATGTGGGCGACCGACTACCCGCACCCGGACGGGTTCTTCCCGGGCGCGCCGGCAATGGTCATGCAGCGCCTCGAGGGTCTGTCGGCCGCGACCAAACATCAGGTGATGGCCGGTGGCGCAATGGGCTTCTACGGCCTGAACTGACGTCCGGGACAGCCCCTCACCCTGTCCCTCTCCCCGTAAACGGGGAGAGGGAACGCAGCTGCGAGAGCATGCCGAAACTGTCGAAGGGTGTTCCGAGACGTGCCGCGAGCTCTCCCTCTCCCCGCACGCGGGGAGAGGGCCGGGGTGGTGAGGGGCATCGAACTCGCAACGGTTAAGGAGAACGCGTATGAGTCGGGCCTACAATGTCGTCGATGCCGACGGGCATGTGCTCGAACCGCTCGATCTGTGGGACCACTACATGGAGCCGCGCTTCCGCAATCGGGCGCCGCGGCTGATCAAGGACACCGACGGCAAGGAGCGCCTCGTCATCGAGGAGCAGGTGCTCGGTAGCGCGCAAGCGGGTCTCGGGGGCGCCGGCGGGGTCGGCGCGCGGCAGGGCGTCGTCGCATCGAACACGATGGAATATCGGGAAGGCCGCAAAGGCGGGTTCGATCCGCATGCCCGCATGCCGGACATGGATGCCGACGGCATCGACGCCGTGTTCCTGTATCCGACGCTCGGATTGTTTTCCGGCGCGATCCATGATCCCGAATTGGCGGCCGCGACCTGCCGCGCCTATAACCGCTGGCTCGCCGATTACTGCAACGCCTATCCGGACCGGCTGTTCGGCATCGCGATGCTGCCGCTGCAATCGGTCGATCTCGCGATTGCCGAGATGCGCTTCGCCAAGAAGGAGCTCGGCTTCAAGGGCGGCTTCATCCGGCCCAACCCGTACAGCGACAAGATGGTCGACGCGCCGATGTACGAGCCGTTCTGGGCGGCGGCCGAGGATCTCGATTTTGCGATCGGCTTCCACGAAGGCGCCGGCGGCGGCATGCCGCAGGTCGGCATCGACCGGTTCGAAGGCCGCGGCGCGCGGCACATCATCACCCACACGATGGAGATGATGCTCGCCTGTCTCGCGGTGATCTGGGGCGGCGTTTGCGAGCGCCACCCGAAACTGCGGGTCGCGTTTTTGGAGTCGGGCGGCGGCTGGATCGCGCCGTGGCTCGATCGCATGGACCGCCATTTCGACGATCAGGGCTTCAACGATTCCGGGTTGAAGACGCGGCCGAGCGAATTGTTCCAGCGCAATTGCTGGATCTCGTTCGAGCCGGTCGAGGGCAGCCTGCGGGTGCTCGCCGACTATATCGGCGGCAACAAGATCATGTGGGCGACCGATTACCCGCACCCCGACGGCTTCTTCCCCGGCGCGCCCAACATGGTCAGAAAACAGCTGGAAGGCACCTCCGCCGCGACCCAGCAACAGGTCATGGCCGAAGGCGCCAAGAGCTTTTACGGTCTGAACTGAGCCGAGTGCCCGTCACACTGTCCCTCTCCCCGTAAAGGGGGCGAGGGAACGCGGCTGCAGTGCTGCAACCGCTCCCCTCTGTCCGCAAGCGGGGAGAGGGCCGGGGTGAGCGGCATCCGGGGCTTCAGCTCAGCCGAAGCGGGCGAGGAACCGCACGAGGCGGCGGGTGCGCGGCGCGAACAGCGTCGGCGTGTAATAAGCGCCGGCCGCGCGTTTGCCCGCCTCGCCGCGGGTCGGGTACGGCACGATCAGATTGGCCATCGCGCCGATTTTAAGCTTCTGAGAGATCGCCAATGCCCAGGGCAGGATCAGATCGCCGGCCGCTGCGCCGAGGATCGTCGCGCCGATAATGCGGCCGTTGCGCCGTGTGACGATTTTGATCTCGCCCGCGGTGTCGCGTTCGGTATGAGCGCGGTCATTGTCGGTGAAAGACCAGCACAGCACCTGGATCGGTCCATCGGCCTTCGCCGCCGTTTCGGTCGCGCCGACCTGGGCCAGCTCTGGATCGGTATAGGTGACCCAGGGCAGGGCGCGGTAATCGACCCGCGACGGCAGCCGGAACAGCGCGTTCCGGATTACGATCCCGGCGTGATAGAGCGCGATATGGGTGAATTGCGGGCCGCCCGCCGCATCGCCGATCGCGAAGGCGCGGCGATTGCTTGTGCGCAGCCGCGCATCGACCTTGATCCCGTGCGGGGTTGCCTCGATCCCGGCCGCGGCGAGGTTCAGCGCTGCGGTATCGGCGCGGCGGCCGGCGGCGATGAGCAGATGCGAGCCGGCGACGCGTTCGCCATTCGCCAGCACGACGGAAATTCCCGCTTCACGACGCTCGATCGCTTCGACGCCGACCGACGGTTTCAATGCGATCCCTTCCGCAGTCAGCAACGCGGCGAGGCGACCGACCAGTTCCGCGTCGTCGCGGGGCAGCATCGGCCCGGCATCGATCACCGTGACGGCCGCGCCGAGCCGGCGGTATGCCTGCGCCAGCTCGATGCCGATCGGACCGCCGCCGATCACGATCAGATGCTCGGGCCGTTCGCGATTGGCGAAGATGGTCTCATTGGTCAGATAGGGCACGCTGTCGAGACCGGGGATCGGCGGGATAACCGGACGCGATCCCGTCGCGATCACAAAGCGGCGCGGCCGGATCAGCGCATCGCCAACCTGTACCGTGCGATTATCGATGAAGTGGGCTTCGGCGCGGATGACATGCGCGCCGAGGCCCTCGAACCTCTCCTGCGAGTCGTTCGGCGCGATCCCGGCGATGACCCGTTCGACGCTGTCCGCGACCGCCGCGAAATCGATCCGCGGCGGCTGATAAAACACCCCGAACTCGCCGCCGTGCCGCCAGCAATCGGCGCGCTTGGCCGCGGCGAGCAGCGATTTCGACGGCACGCAGCCAAAATTGAGACAGTCGCCACCCATCCGGTCGCGCTCGACGAGCACAACGCTGGCGCCCATCTGCACCGCCCCGGCCGCGACCGCCAGCCCGCCGGAGCCGGCGCCGATCACGAACAGATCGGGGGTCAGCGGCTCCGTCACGCCGGCTGCTTGCTGCGCCCGTTGCGCCAGCGTTTGTAAAGGACCGGCAAGAGCACCAGCACCGCCAAGCCGATGATCGGCAACAGCACGCTTGGGCGGTACAGGATCGCGAGATCGGGATGATCGCCTGCTGCCAGCAAGTCGCTCAGGCCGCTTCCGAGGCTGGCGTAGACGAAACTGGTCGGGATCATCCCGACGAGGGTCGCGAGCACATACACCGGAAGCCGCAGACCAACCGCGCCGGCTGCCAGGTTGACCAGCCAGAACGGAAAAATCGGGACGAGCCGCAGCACCAGCAGATAACTCAGCGCGTCTTCGCGGAAGCCGGTTTCGAGCCGGCGGATGCGCGGACCGGCGCGCTCGACGAGCCCGGCGATGCCGGCCCGAACGGCGAGAAAAACGACGGTGGCGCCGATCGTCGCGCCGAGCACGGCGTAAATGGCGCCGAGCCAGCACCCAAAAAGGAAGCCGCTGGTGATCGACAAGAACGCCGCCGCCGGCAATGACAGCGCGACCAGACCGGCATACGTCAAGACAAATGCCAGGCCCGCAGCCATCCCGCCCTGTGCCACGAATTCGCGCAGCCACTCGCTATTCTCGGCCAACGCACTAAGGCTGCGATAACGCAGGCCGCCAAGGGCAACGAACAATACCGCGGCGAGGATCAATACCCCGAGCGGAACGAAACGGCTGAGTTTAGGGCGGCTCGCGCTGTGATCCGGCATCGCCGCAATTTGCAACTCGCTGGAGCGGAAATGCCAGCCTTTTGCCGCACCCGCCGCTCAGCTTTGCGTGAGGTCAGTCCTCGTCAGCCCGGTTGGTTTCGTGGCGGAACGGCGAGTATTCGGCCAGGTGCTCGATCTTTTGCGCGACCATCTCGCGTTCCTGGTCGAGGAAGGAGGCAACCGCGCGCCGGAACCTCGGATCGGGGATCCAGTGCGCGCTATAGGTCGGCACCGGCAGATAGCCGCGCTGCAATTTGTGCGGTCCCTGGGCGCCCGCCTCGACCCGCTTCAGCCCGTGCGCGATCGCGAATTCGATCGCGCGGTAATAGCAGCATTCGAAATGCAGAAAGCGGTACTCCCGCGGGGAGCCCCAATTGCGGCCGTAGATCGTCTCGCGGCCCAGGATGTTGAACGCACCGGCGATGTAGTCGCCGTTTCGCTTCGCCATGACCAATACGACTTTGTCCGGCATGCGCTCACCGATCAGCGCAAAGAACCGCCGGTTCAGATAGGCTGAGCCCCATTTCCGATCGGTCGTGGCGAGATAAAGACGGAAAAAGGCGTCCCAGACGCGCGGGGTCAGATCTGACCCGGTCAGCACCTCGATCTCGATTCGGCCATCGGCGAGCGCCTCGCGCCGCTCTTTCTTGACCGCCTTGCGCTTGCGCGAATTCAGCGCGGCGAGATAGTCGTCGAAGTCACGGTAACCGTCATTCGTCCAATGGAATTGCTGGCCGATCCGCGGCAGAAACCCGGCTTCGCCGAACGCCTCGAAATCCTCGGTTTCGGGGAAGTTGATGTGCAGCGAGGAGATCTTCCGCTGCCGGGTCAGCTCGACCATGCCGGCGATCAGGTGCCGTTTGGTCTCGGCCGGCGCAGCGGGGGCGATCAGCAACCGCGGTCCTGGAACCGGGGTGAATGGCACCGCCGACAGCAGCTTCGGGTAGTAGCGGCCGCCGGAGCGCTCATAGGCGTCGGCCCAGCCCCAATCGAACACGTATTCGCCATAGGAATGGCTCTTCAGATACATCGGCACCGCACCGATGATCCGGCCGGCAGGATCGGAGAAGGATAAATGCTGCGGCGCCCAGCCGCTGCGCGCGCTGCACGAGCCGCTTTCCTCGAGCGCGTTCAGAAAGACGTGCGATACCGTCGGGTTGATGTCGCCGGCGCAGGCATCCCAGGCCTCGGGCGCGATCTCGGCGATGGCGCCGTGAACGCGCAGGGTAATCGTTTCGCCGGTATCGTTCATTTCACGGCCCGGTTCAGCCGAGCTCAAAGGTGGCTTCGACCTCGACCGAAACGCCGCTCGGCAGAGCGCTGGTTCCGACCGCGGCACGCGCATGACGGCCGGCATCGCCGAACACCTCGACCATCAAATCGGAGGCGCCGTTGACCACCTGCGGCATGTCGGTGAAATCGGGTGTGCAGTTGACGAACCCGCCGAGCCGCAGACAGCGGCGCACCCGGTCGAGATCGCCATCCGCGGCGACTCGCAGATGGGCGATGATATTGAGCGCGCAGAGCCGTGCCGCCTGTTGCCCCTCGGCGATGCTGATGCCGGCGCCGAGTTTGCCGATAAAGCGGCGTTCGCCGTTCCACTGGCAGATCTGGCCGGCGATGAAGACGACCTTGCCGGAAACCGTGAACGGCACGTAATTGGCCAAGGGCGCGGTTGGTTGGGGCAGTTCGATGCCGAGCCCCTTGAGCCGCGTCTCGATCTTTCCGCTCATCACCCGCCTCTTACGAATTCCCCTCCGAGGATAGGGCCTCAATCGGCCCTGTCCAGCCCGCCGCGAAACCGCCGTATTCGCTGCGTAATCCCCTTGTCATGCGCGCATTCCGATATGTCCTGCTGTCATTGCTGCTCGCTCCGGGGCTTGCCGCAGGCGCGACTCTGGGCGAGGCGAAGATCGGCTTCTCCGCTGACCGCGTGCTGGTCATCGACGGGCGCAGCTACCGCGGCAAGATCTGGACCATGCCGGGCAAGGAGCGCCACGAACAGGCCATCCAGGGGTTTCGCCCGGTCTTCCTGCTGCGCGCCGACAATCCGATCGGCGAGGTCGTGGTGCCGCAATTGCACACCACCGTGCAATTCGCGATGCCGCCCGAATTGCGGCTGCTCAGGAATCCGGAGCTGACGAAAAACCCGGTCGGCCCGGAAAGCGTCAACGGCATTGCCACGACCAAATACAAGATCGACGAGACCGTCCCGCAGGGTCACGCGGAGGGAATACTGTGGCTCAGCCGCGACGGTATCCCGATGAAGCTCGCCGGCAGCTTCACGGCGCAAAACGGCAAGGTCTCGACCATCCGGTGGGAGCTCAGTCACGTCAAGATCGGGCCGCAGCCGGCAGCGCTGTTCGAACCGCCGGAGGGGTTCTCGAAACTGCCGCCCGAAGCCGTCGCCCCGCTCCTCGGTCTGCGCCTCAAATCGGCGGCCAACCATTGAGCCATCACGCGGTCTTCGGAAAATCGTAAAGCGCCGCCGGGTTCTCGACGAGGATGCGCTGCCGCAGCTTTTCATCGGGCGCCCAATCGACCAATAGATCGAACAACAGCGCGTCGTCCGGTTTGGGATCCTCGCCCGGGTGCGGCCAATTGCTGCCCCACACCACCCGCTCGGGTGCGATTTCGACATAAGCGCGGGCCAGGGCGCTCGAATCGGCGTAGCTCGGCGGCCCGGTCTTGGTTGCATCGTAAGGCGCGGCGAGTTTCACCCAGGCCCGGCCGCGATCGATAAGCCCGCGCACCATCGCGAAGAGTGGATGGCGAACCCCCTCCGGCTCCGGGATGTGGCCGAGATGATCCAACACGATCGGCGACGGCACGCGCGCGAGGATCGGCACGGTCTCCGGTAGTTGGGCGGCCCAGACATTGACCTCGATATGCCAGCCGAACTCGTTGATCCGCCGCGACAGCGGCTCGATCATCGCCGGCGTGGTAGGGCCGTGCGGCGCGAAATTGAACTGAACGCCGCGGACGCCCCGTTCATGCATGCGCCGCAGTTCGTCATCGGAAACGCTATCGGCGACGACAACGACAGCCCGTGCGTTCGGCCCGGAGGCCGCGAGCGCGGCGAGCGTGACCCGGTTGTCGAGCCCGTAAGTCGAAGGTTGGACGATCACCTGCCGGGCGACGCCGAGCCGGCGCTGCAACGCGCGATAATCCGCGACGGAGGCATCGCCCGGAAACCGGATGCCGCGTCGGTCAATCGGATAGCGCCTGTCATAGACATAGTGATGACAGTCGCATGCATTCGGCGGTGGCTTCAGCTTCGGGCGCTCGGTGCCGCCGGACCATCTGACCGGCGCGGCTGTCGATCCCGTAGCGGCGACCGCGGCAGCCGTGGCCACGCCCATCATTCTCAACACGCCGCGCCGATCGGGCTCCATTCCTGGTGAACAACCGCGCTGCGGTTTGCGACCACAACGCTGTGTCGCCCTTCGTCCCGGTCTACGGAGAACGGGACAGGGTGAGGGCAGGTCAACGGCGCTATCGCGTGGATCGGTCGGATCGCTATTATCGAGCCCCCCAATAGAGGAGAGCCCCCATGGCGAATGTACCCGGCGTCGTCACCGACCCCAGCCGCATCAAGGGCGGCGTCATCTCGCTGCAAAGCGGCGGCACGCAGATCCCGGCCTATATGGCGCGGCCGCACGAGGCCGGTAACTACCCCGGCATCGTCGTGATCCAGGAGGCGTTCGGGCTCGTCGATCACATTTGCGATCTGGCGCGGCGCTTCGCGAATATCGGCTACAACGCGGTCGCTCCCGCGCTCTATTGGCGGCGCGGCGCACCGAAGGACCCGGACGTCATGGAGCAGGTGTTCCCGGTCATGTTCGGGCTGCCCGACAGCGAGGCGCTGCAGGACCTCGAAGCCGCCGCCGATTATCTCAAGGCGATGCCGGGCGCCACCGGCAAGGTCGGCGCGATCGGTTTCTGCTCAGGCGGCCGGCACACGCTGCTCTTCGCGTGCAACAGCAGCAAGGTCAACGCGGCGATCGATTGCTGGGGCGGCTTCATCCAGCGCGCCACACCCGACGCCGAGACGACCGCGGCGCGGCCGAAGGCGCCGCTCGATATGGTCGGACAGCTGCACTGCCCGCTATTCGGCGTGTTCGGCGAAGAGGACCAGAACCCGCCGGTGGCGCTCGAAGCGGAGCTCAAGAAGCGGGCACAGGCCGCCGGGAAGGACGTGACGACCAAGATCTACAAGAATGCCGGCCACGCCTTCCTGGCCGATTACCGGCCGAGCTACCGCGAAGCCGCCGCGCAGGAGCTGTGGGGCGATGTTCAATCGTTCTTCGGCAAGCATCTGAAATAGCAAAAGCCCCTCTCCCGCACTGCGGGAGAGGGTGTGGCGAGCGAAACGAGCCGGGTGAGGGTGTCTGCGGTTCGAAAGACCCTCACCCGCCTTCGCGCTTTGCGCTTCAGGCACCCTCTCCCGCAGTGCGGGAGAGGGGTTTTGGCGTCAGAACGGGCGGTCGCCTTTGACGGTGACGCGGTAGCCGTGGCGGCGCTGCGGGAAGTAGTCCCACATCGCGTGGTGCTGCGCGCAGCGATTGTCCCAGAACGCCACCGAGCCGGGCTGCCAGCGAAAGCGGCACTGAAATTCCGGCGTCTCGCAATGCCGGTACAGCATCTCCAGCAGCGCGTCGCTTTCGAGCCGGCTCAGCCCCTTGATCCCGGTCGTGAAGTTGCGGTTGACAAACAGCGCCTTCCTGCCGGTCACCGGATGGGTCCGCACGACCGGATGCTCGGCCTTCGGAAAGCCTTTTTCGGTAGCGGCGTAGCCGAAACGGCCGCGATAGACGGGCTCGCCGTCATGGATCGCGGTCAGCCCCTCGACCAGGCGCTTGATCGGCGGCGACAGCTTGTCATAGGCGGCATACATGCTGGCGAACAGCGTATCGCCGCCCTCCGGCGGGACCTCGGTCAGATACAGGATGCTGCCCAACGGCGGCTCGGCATCGCACGATACATCGGAATGCCATTCCTCGCCGGCGACGTGCTTTGAGTTTTTGTCGGCGTGGATCGTCAGGATTTCGGGATGGCCCTCCGGGGCGTGCGGCGAGGCCGGATGGATCGCCAATTCGCCGAACATGCGGCCGAAGCTCTTGTGCTGGTCATGGGTCAGCTTCTGGCCGCGGAAGAACACGACGAGGTTTTCCATCAGCGCGTCGTGCACTTCGTGGAACTGCTGGTTGCCGAGCGGGTGCGACAAGTCCACGCCGCCGATCTCAGCGCCGATATGCGGCGTCAGCTTCCTGACCTCGATCGTCTGATACGGCATCGCTATCCTCCGGTTCGGCGCTCGCCTCGCACGATACCACGTCCATTGGAGAATCAGGCGAGAGAGCGGACGGTCCGGGCGGGGTTCCCGACAGCCAAGGTGTCGGGCGGCAGATCGCGGGTAACGACGCTGCCGGCGCCGATCACGCAGCCGTCGCCGATCGTGACGCCGGCCAGCACGATGGCGCCGCCGCCGATCCACACGCCATCGCCGATCCGGATCGGCTTTGCGTATTCGAGGCCGGCGGCGCGGGTCTGCCGGTCGAGCGGATGGAAAGCGGTGTACAGTTGCACCGCCGGGCCCATCTGCAGATCGTCGCCGATCTCGATCGGCGCGCAGTCGAGAAACACGCAATTGTAGTTGATGAAGGCGTTCCGCCCGATGCGGATCGTGTACCCGTAATCGCGGCGAAAGGCGGCTGGATGTCGGCGCCGTCGCCGAGCGCGCCGAACAGCTCGCGCAGCAGCGTCGGGCGGGTCGCCTGATCGTCGGGTCCTGTGGCGTTGTATTGCGCCAAGACCTGCTGCGCCCGCCGTCGCTCCGCAGCCAGCTCCGGGTCATTGGCGAAATACAATTCACCGGCAAGCATCTTTCCCTTGTTGCTCAACGGCATCCCGCATGCTTCCGCGATTGTCATTGCGAGCGAAGCGAAGCAATCTCGCCACAATAGCTCGGCGCAACGAGATTGCTTCGTCGCTGCGCTCCTCGCAATGACGAAAGGACACGGGATGGCGCGCAAGGAATTGAAGGTCGAGAGCGTCGCGGAGGCTTACCTGGCGCTCCTGGCCGAGCGCGGCGTCGAAGTGCTGTTCGCCAATGCCGGCACCGATTTCGCGCCCATCGTGGAGGCTTATGCCAAGGCGGCGCATAGCGGGCTGCCGGCGCCGAAGCCGCTGATCGCGGCGCATGAGAACCTCGCCATATCGATGGCGCATGGTTACGCGGTCGTCTCGGGGAAAGTGCCGGCGGTCATGGTGCATGTCAGCGTCGGCACCGCAAACGCGCTGTGCGGCGTGTTCAACGCGGCGCGCGAGAACGTGCCGATCCTGTTCACCGCCGGGCGCTCGCCGCTGACCGAAGAGGGGCTCGCCGGCGCCCGCGACACCTACATTCACTGGGCGCAGGAGATGTTCGACCAGGCCGGCATGCTGCGCGAGATGGTCAAATGGGATTACGAGCTGCGCAATGGCGCGCAGCTCGAAACCGTGATCGACCGCGCCTTGACCCTGGCGACCAGCCCGCCGGAGGGCCCGGTCTATCTGTCGCTGCCGCGCGAGGTGCTGGCCGAGCCCTTGCCGGGCTTCTCGTACAACTCGCCGGCGCGCCGGGTGGCCGCCTCGCCGCCGGCGCCGCACGAGGCGGCGGTCGCCGCCGCGGCGGAGATCCTGGCAACCGCGCAGCACCCGTTGATCATCACCGCCGATGCCGGCCGCGACCTCGCCGCCGTGCCGGCGCTCGCCGAATTCGCCGAGCGTTTCGCGATCCCGGTGGTCGAGCATCGCCAGCGCTATCTGTGCCTGCCGGCCGATCACCCGTGCCATCTCGGCTACAACCCGGGACCGATGCTCGAGGGTGCCGATGCGATCCTCGTCATCGATTGCGACGTGCCGTGGACACCGAGCCGCGAGGCGCCGCCCGCCGATTGCCGCATCATCCATATTGGCGTCGACCCGCTGTTCAGCCGCTACCCGATCCGCGGCTTTACCTGCGATGTCGCGATCACCGGCGCGACTCGGCTGGTCCTGCCGCGGCTCGGCGCGGCCTTGGCGCCGCTCGCCGATCCGACCGAGATCGGCATGCGCCGGCAGCTTTTTGCCGAGCAGCGCGAAAAACAGCGCGCCGGATGGCGCAAGCTCGGCGATGAAGCGAAGTCCTTACGGCCGATCCATCCGGCCTGGGTCAGCGCCTGCCTGGCCGCGGCGCGCGACCCCGGTTCGATCCTGGTCAACGAATACACGCTGCTGCCGGAACATTGTCCGTCCACGCGCCCGGGCAGTTTTTTCGGATCGAGCCCGGCGGCCGGGCTCGGCTGGGGCGCCGGCGCCGCGCTCGGAATCAAGCTCGCCGAGCCCGATCGGGAAGTGGTGGCGGTGCTGGGCGACGGCTCGTATCTGTTCGCGAACCCGGTCGCGGTGCATCATGCCGCGACCGCGCACCGGCTGCCGGTGCTGTTCGTGGTCGTAAACAACGCGATGTGGGGCGCGGTGCGGCGCGCCACCCTCGGTATGTACCCGAACGGCGAGGCGGCGCGCAGCAACCGGCCGCCCTTTATCGATCTCGACGAATTGCCCGCATTCGAGCAGGTCTGCGCCGCGGCCGGCGGCTATGGCGAGCGGGTCGATGACCCGGCGGCCCTGCCGGATGCCTTCGCGCGGGCGCTGCGCGCCGTCAGGGTCGAGAAGCGGCAGGCACTACTCAACGTGATCTGCCGCGGGCCGTAACGAAAAGCTGTGGGCGCCGCGCGGGAATGGCGATGAGCAAGGCGCCGGTCGAACGCAGGCTCGCGGCCATTCTGGCCGCGGATGTCGTCGGTTACAGCCGATTGATGGGCGTCGACGAGGTCGGCACGCTGGACGTGCTGAGGGCCTGCCGTCGCGAGCTCATCGACCCGGCCATCGCTGCCCGCCGCGGACGCATCGTCAAAACCACGGGCGACGGGATACTGGTCGAGTTCCCGAGCGCGGTCGACGCCGTGGCCTGCGCGATCGCGGTGCAGCAGGGAGCTGCCCGGCGCACTCAGGACGTGCCCGAGGACAAGCGGCTCGTTTTCCGAATCGGCATCAACATCGGCGATGTCATCATCGAGAAGGCTGATATTTTCGGCGACGGCGTCAACGTCGCCGCGTGTCTGGAGAGCTTGTGCGAGCCGGGCGGGCTCTGCATTTCGCGGGCGGTCCGCGATCAAGTCCGCGACAAGCTGCCGGTTGCCTTTGACGATCTGGGCGAGCAGCGCGTCAAGAACATCGTTCGGCCGGTGCGCGTGTTCGGGCTCAACCCGCAAGCCATCGCGGCGGTGCCCGACATCGCCGGGGCCGCGGCTTCCTCCCCGAGAAATCGCGGGCGTCTCTGGGTCGGTGCGGCGGCACTGGCGATGTTGCTTGCCGCCGCCGGTACGGCGTGGTGGGTGTCGCGCGAGCCGGCCATCACGCCGCAACATGCCGCCCCGAGCGCGCCGCCGCCCGCTCCGGTCGCCGCGGCACGCGCCTCGATCGCGGTATTGCCGTTCACGGCCCTGGGGGCGGAGGCTGGCGGCGATTATTTTGCCGACGGTCTGAGCGAGGACATTATCGCCGCGCTCGGCCGGTTTCGCGAGCTGTCGGTGATCGCCCGCGCCGCGGTCTTCGCCTACAAGGGCAAGACGCCGACCCCGGCCGAGGTCGGCCGCGATCTCAAGGTGCGCTACGTCGTCGAGGGCAGCGTCCGGCGCACCCCCGAGAGGGTGCGAGTCTCGGTCAGCCTGACCGATACCTCGCGGAGCGCGGTATTGTGGTCGGAGAAATACGACGCCGAGCCCAAGGACATCTTCTCGGTGCAGGACCAGATCACCCGCCGCATCAGCGGCGCCCTCGCGGTCCGGGTGACGAGCCTGGAGCTGGCGCGGTCGGCGGCCAAGCCGCCGAACAACCTCGAAGCTTACGACCTCGTGCTGCGCGGCCGCGATTTGCTGACGCGCCTGACCCGTGCTGCCAATGCCGAAGCTCGCAGTCTGTTCGAGCGCGCGATCGAGCTCGATCCCAACTACGCGCCGGCCTATGTGGGCCTAGGACATGTCAATCTCAACGCCGTCAGCTACGGCTGGACCCCAGACCCCGGCGACGCTCTCGGACAGGCAGAAACGCTGGCCCGAAAAGCGATCGGGCTGGACGATCTCAGTCCGGGCGCTCACGCCCTCCTCGGCAGCGCGTCGGTGCGTTTCGGCGACTACGATCGGGCGCTCGATGAACTCAAGCGCGGATAGAGCTTAACGCGAGCGACGCGGACGGCTATCGCGGCCTGATGCAGGTTCTGTTATGGCGCGGCGACACAGGGGGCGCGATCGCCGCCGCCGAGCTTCTCAATCAATTCCAGCCGAACATCTTGGTCGGCGACGCCGCCTATCTCGGCGCAGCTTACGTCCTGGCCGATAGGGGAGCAGATGCCGTCCGGGTGCTTGAGCCGGCGGTCGAGCGCAACTCGGGGGTCCTGTTCAACAACGTGGTATTGGTTGCGGCTTATGTCGCGGCTGGGCGTCAGCAGGAGGCCGAGCGGCAGGCTGAGATTGTCCGGCGGCGTTTTCCGACTTTATCAAGCCAATTCGGAGCGCTGTTGCGCGAGCTGAACCAACGCGAGAAGCTCGGCGCAATGCTCAAAAAGGCCGGGTTGTAGCGCGTTGCCCGATTATGGGTGTTTGCGCAGCTCCCGCCAGTTCTGCGCCGCCTTTTCCACAGCGGCACTCTGCTCGGCAAACAACGCTGGGCCAATTTTTTGGCCGAACACGTATAGCTTGCCGTCTGCAATCACAAATGCCTCGGGATCGGGTTCAACTTTCTCCCCGCGCGCCAAGCTGATCGCGCAATAGGCGCCGAATTGTGGCGCATAGCGATCCGGATTGGCGACAAACATCGCGCGATGCTCGGCGCTCTTGAACCAGTAGGTCGCATCATCGAAGGCGGCGGTGAATTCGGGCAAGCCCTTCTCTGGCCGCCCATCCGTGAAATACGCCACGGGATCGTACCCTTGCAGCGCTACCCGCTTCCCGACGGCGGGAGCCGCATCGGCGACCAATACCCTCCGCAAGGGCATCGCCAGCAGAGCCGCCAAGCCGCCTGCCATGGCGCGTCTCGAAAAACCCCCCATGCCTTGCTCCTCGTGGCCCGCAAAGGCCAAAGCGCCAGTCGACAGTCTAGCAAGCAGGGCTTCAACGGACAATCGACAGCCGAGCCCGCGGCAGCCCCGTGTATCCTGCATGGTAGACGATAAATTTCGCTGCCGGTGGAACGGCATGGGAATTTGATAGTTGACGTTCGGGCTGCGGAAGCCTTTAAGGGACCCGGCATGCAACCCAAGGTTTCGCCGTTCGCGGTTAGAAGGCGCTGATGAGTCGGATCCTGCTGGTCGAGGACGATCACAGCGTGCGCGTGCTGCTCGAGCACGTGCTGATCGATGCCGGTTACGAAGTCGACAGCACCGCGACCGCGGCGGAAGCGAGATCGCTCCTCGACTCGGTCAGCTACGAATTGCTGCTGGCCGACGGGCGGCTGCCGGACGGCACCGGGATGGCGCTGGCCGAGTATGCTCAGGCGAGCGGCGTCAAAACCTTGATCATCACCGGCTATGCCTTTCAGCTCGCCAGCGAAGAACTCGGCCGCTACGAGTTCCTGATGAAGCCGGTCCGGCCGGCCGAATTGATCCAGGCGATCAACCGCGTACTGGGCCCGCGCCCGTAATTTCCACGCCTGCGTCGTCGCTTTCCCGGCCGTGATCCCCGGCGAACGGTCCCTTGAAGCTACCCGGAAGGGCAGTTAGCCGCATCCTGTTGCGCCGTGCTATCGTACCGGTTGGGCAGCGCAAGCCCAAGAAACGACAGGGGCGGAACGCCAATGAACAGGCTGGGGCAGGCACTCGGGTTGGCCGGCGCGTTGTTCGCCGGATTGGTTTTCGGAACCGACGCGCTCGCACAAAAGCCGGGCGGCGTGCTGAAGATGTATTTCTTCGACAGCCCCGCCAGCATGTCGATCCACGAGGAAGCCACCATCGCCGGGCAGGGACCCATGATGGGGGTCTTCAACAACCTGGTCATGTACGACCAGCATATCGCGCAAACCAGCATCAACACGATCGTCCCCGATCTCGCCAGCGAGTGGTCGTGGGACGAGGACAAGACCGGGCTGACCTTCAAACTGCGCCAGGGCGTCAAATGGCATGACGGCAAGCCGTTCACCGCCAAGGACGTCAAATGCACCTTCGACCTGCTGCAGGGTAAATCGGCCGACAAATTGCGGCTCAACCCACGCAAAGCGTGGTACCGCAATCTCGACGAGGTCGTGGCCAACGGCGATTACGAGGTGACGTTTCGCCTGAAGCGGCCGCAACCGGCGTTTATCGCGCTGCTCGCGTCCGGCTTCTCGCCGGTTTATCCCTGCCATGTGCCGGCGGCGCAGATGCGGCAGCGGCCGATCGGTACCGGCCCGTTCAAACTCGTCGAGTTCAAGCCGAACGAATACATCAAGGTGACGCGCAATCCGGATTATTGGAAGAAGGATCGGCCCTATCTCGACGGCATCGAGTACCAGATCATCAAGAATGTCGCGACCGGCTCGCTCGCCTTCATCTCCGGCAATGTCGACATGACCTCGTGGTACTTCCTGCAGGTCCCGATGTTGAACGACATCAACAAGCAGGTCGGCGAGGAGCTGTGTCACATGGCGCCGACCAATGTGCTGCGCAGTGTCATCATCAATCGCGAGGCAAAGCCCTTCGGTGACCCGGATCTGCGGCGGGCGATCGCCCTGACCCTCGACCGGCAAGCCTTTATCGACACCTTGACCCAAGGCAAGGGCATCGTCGGCGGGGCCTTGCTGTCGCCGCCGTTCGGGGTTTGGGGCATGCCGCCGGACATGATGCGGTCCTTGCCCGGTTACGGTCTGGATGTCGCGGCCAACCGGGCTGAGGCCCGCAAGCTGATGGAAAAGCTCGGTTATGGGCCGAACAACCGGCTGCAGACCAAGGTGTCGACCCGCAACATTCCGCCCTATCGCGATCCGGCGGTGCTGTTGATCGACCAATTGAAGGAAATCTATATCGACGGCGAGCTCGAACCGATCGACACCGCCGTCTGGTACCCGCGGCTCGCGAAGAAGGACTTCACGATCGGCCTCAATCTGATCGGCAACGGCCTCGATGAACCCGACCAGACCTTGTACGAGAACTACACCTGCAATGCCGAAGGCAATTACGATGGCTACTGCAACCCCGAGTTCGACAAGATGGTGGACCGTCAATCGATGGAGTTCGACCAGGACAAGCGCCGGAAAATAGTGTGGGAGATCGAGCGGAAACTGGCCGAGGATGTGGCCCGGCCGATGCTGTACCACAGCGTGTCTGGCACCTGCTGGCGCCCTTATGTGAAGGGCTACACGATGACGGTCAATGCGATCTATAACGGGCTGCGCATGGAAGATGTGTGGCTCGACAAATAATTGGGAAGGAGCCTGGAAGATGCGGCGAATTCTGTATCTGATTTTTGCCGCCGGCGCGCTGAGCGTCACCGCTCCGGCAGTCGCGCAGAAATCGGGCGGGGTGCTGAAAATCCAGCACTGGGACAGCCCGGCGAGCATGTCGATCCACGAGGAAGCGACCTATTCGACGGTCGTGCCGATCATGGGCGTCATGAACAACCTCGTCCTCTACAAGCAGGACGTGCCGCAGAACAGTATG
>Ga0209474_10001013_pt1 | contig 28528 bp, 23 predicted proteins | sample GraSoiAngelo_145_FD_185902 | JGI IMG/M metagenome (GOLD analysis project Ga0209474, IMG submission 185902) | Grasslands soil microbial communities from the Angelo Coastal Reserve, California, USA - 14_1009_05_20cm (SPAdes) (version 2) | ecosystem: Environmental > Terrestrial > Soil > Grasslands...
CGAGATTGGTCGTGTAGGTGACGTCGTAGCCGAAACGCTCGAGGAAGCTCGCCATGTGGGCTTCACCGCGAAGCAAATGCCCGGCTCCGTACTCCAAGGCGTACGGCCGGTCGAACCCGACCTTCACGGCGTACCGGCTGGGCAGCCCCAGGACGTCTTCGTACAGCGACTCGCCCATCCAGTTGTTGTACGCCTGGTACGTCGTGACGCTCGCCTGGAAATACAGATCGCTCATGCGATCGTCTTTGACGACCAACGGGACGTACGCGCCGTATGGAAAGCGCTCGTTGCGCAAGATGCGGATGAGGTACAGCCCGCTCACCGCGTCATCGGGGATGTGAACGGAAAATGTCGGAGACCAATGGCACTGGATGAAACCCGTGTCCCGATCCGGCGGGCACGCGGGCTGTGGTCCCGCGGTTGCGTCGCCCTCCAGCAGCTTGCGCGCGCCGGCACCGCCGTACCAGCCGAGGCGATAGAGCGTCCAACGGATGCCCATGGGACCGCCCGCCGCAGCGGGAACGTTCGCCATCACCTGAACGGTATCGCCCGCGTTCGCGGAGACGCGGTCGGCGTACGCCTCGACGTGGACGGCACGCCGCGTGGCGGCCATACCGGACGGCGCCCCGTCTCCGGCCCGGATCGCCCACGTGGGGTCCCCCGGCAATGCATTCTCAGCCGGGATCGGGTTCCTGTATGCGGACGGGGGGTGTGCCGGCCCCTCATCGTTGGCCGGACCGTCATTTCGAGGTGAACTGCCTTTGGAGCAAGCAACGACTGCGCATGCTGCCAAGGCGACTGATAAGGTACGCATTACGCAGCTTCGCTGACTCCGATCCGCACGGTGTCGGCCGCCGGCAGGTGGCGCCGGTACACGGACATCATCTGCTCGACGTAACGGTCCATCGAATACAGCGCTCGCGCACGCGCGTGGCCGCGTTCTCCGAGCTTCCGCGCGAGCAGATCGTTCTCGAGGATGCGGTCGATTGCGAGTGCGAGCGTGCGCGCGTCTCGCTTCGGGACGACCAGACCGCCGCCGCCGACGATCTCCGGCAGCGGGCCGGAATCGGTCACGACCACGGGCTTTCCTGCTGCCATTCCTTCCACGGCCGCGAGGCCGAATCCTTCTTCGCAGACAGAAGGAGTGACGACGACGGACGCGGCGGCGAGGATCTCCTCGCAATCTTGGCGAAGGCCAAGGAAGTGTACGCGCGAGCCGATTCCGAGATGCGCGCTCAGCGTCCGCCACGCCTCCAGCCGCGGGCCTTCTCCCACCATCGCGAGGTGCGCGTCGGTCGACGACTGCGCGAGCGCGCGCAGAAGCCACTCTCCACCCTTTTCGTCGTCCAGTCGCGCGATCGAAACCACCAGAGGAGCGCGGCCGAGGCGCAGCTCCTCGCGCACGCGGTTGCCTTGGGCGCGCTCGAAGCGTGCCGCGTCCACGCCGTTTTCGACGACGCTCACACGGGCCGCGGGCACGTGGTGGAAATCGCGGATGGTACGCGCGACGAACGACGAGACCGCGACTCGCTCGTCACAGAGCCCGTTCAAGACGAGCGAACGGATGCCTTTCCAGGCGGCGCGCACTGCGCCAGAGGGTGAGAGGGCGAGGTGATCGTGAACCAGCACGCGCGCTCCGGAAACGCGCCCAGCCGCGACCACCGGAGAGTACGGGTCGATGAAGTGGTAGTGGACGATGCGCGACTGCTCGGCGCGAAGCCACGACAGCAGCTCACGGGCGACGTGGTACGCCGGCCGTGCGAAATCGATGTGCCGGATCTGCACGCCCGCTTCGCGCAGTGGCTCTCCCGGGAACGGCGCCGGGGGACGCGCGAACACCATCGTCGTCGGAACGCTTTCGCGTTGCAGCCGGCGCGCAAGCGCGACGAGCTGTTGCTCCATCGTCCCGCGCTTCTTCGCGTCGAGATGGAGAACGAGCCAGATTCCCCCCATACCCCTCCCCCCGGAGGAACGTATTGTCCGCGGGCGCCGATGCAATACGCGTCCATCGCGGGCGGCCGAGCGAGCGCTGCCTGAGAGCGGCTGCTCTATGCAGCGCGGCGATGCATCTCGAGCACACGCGTATACAGCGCCACGGTGCGCTCGACGAACGTCTGCATGCCGAACCGCCGCTCGGCGCGCTCGCGACCAAACTTCGCCATGCGCGCCGTCAGCGCCGGGTCGCCCAGCAGCCGGTTCACGGCGGCAGCGATCGCTTCGGGCGCGCGCTTCGGAACCACGATGCCCGCATCTCCGACCAGCTCGGGCATGGCCCCGGAGCGCGTCACGACCACCGGCCGCCCCGAGGCCATCGCTTCCACCACCGCCAGGCCGAATGCTTCCTCGTATTCGGAAGGTACGACGACGACATTCGAGGCGGCCATCAGCTCCTCGACGTCGTTGCGCAGACCGACGAAGTGGACCCGCTGAGCGACGCCGAGCCGCGCAACGAGCTGCTTCCAGTCGGCGAGGCGCGGACCTTCGCCGGCGAACGCCAGGTGAGCACCTCGATCGAAGTGCGGCACCGCCCGCAGCAGCGTCTCGCCGCCCTTCTCGGCGTCGAGCCGCGCAACGCACAGGACGAGCGGGGCATTGCCGATCCGCAGCTCGCGACGCACGCGGCGTCCGTCAACACCGCGGAAGCGCGCCAGGTCGATTCCGTTCTCGACGATCGCCACCCGCTGCGGTGGTACGGCACATGCCTGCGCGACGCCTTCCGCGACGAAGCGCGAAACGGCGACGCGCACGTCGACAAGCGAGTTCAGGACGACTCCCCTGGCGCGCTTCAGCGCCCCGCGGACGCCACCGACGACCGCCGGGCACAGGTGATCGTGGACGAGGACGTGCGCGCCCGCGAGCTTCGCCGCGCTCACGTAGCGGCTGTAGGGATCGATGAAGTGGAAATGCACCAGCTCCGGCCGCTCGGCCGCAAACCACTTGGCGAGCATCGTCAGCGCGCGACCGGGCGCGGCGAAGTCGACCGCGCGAACGTCCACTCCGGCGGCGCGCAAGTCGCGACCGGGATACGGCGCGGGTTCCGCCGCGAACACCATGGTGACGGGAATCGCCTCTCGCTTCAGCCGCTCGGCGAGCGCGACGAGCTGCTGCTCCATCGAACCGCGCTTCTTGGCGTCGAGATGCAGGACGAGCCAGATGCCGCCGCGCAAGGTGCCCCTCGCATCCCCCCTACCCTTCCCAACCGTGTGGCGCGGTTGCTCGAAAGGCAACAGGCCACGTCCGACCGTCGAGCGTCCGGGCTGCATGCCCGGCCGCCCACCCGCGGCGGCGGCGCGCTAGAATCCCTGTTCGACACAGAGCATCACAGGTGCCCCATGGTGGCAGAGGCAAAGACCAAGAACGAGCTGCTCAAAGTCGCTCGCACGCAGGTCGTCGAGGTGACTCCCGGGGAGCTCGCGAAAGAGCTGCAGGGACGGCGCCCGACCGTCATCGACGTCCGGGAAAAGCAGGAAACCGATCAGGGCATTCTCCCCGGCTCCAAACAGGTGCCTCGCGGCTTTTTGGAGCTGCGCATCGAGGAGACGGTGCCCGATCGCGACGCGGACGTCGTTCTCTACTGCGCGGGTGGTACGCGCAGCCTGCTCGCCGGCAAGACGCTGCAGGAGATGGGCTACAAGAAGGTGCGCAGCCTGCGCGGCGGATATGGCGCGTGGAAGGATGCGGGGCTTCCCGTCGAAGTGCCGTTCCGCCTCACCGATGCGCAGCGCAACAGATACAGCCGCCACTTGCTCATTCCCGAGGTCGGTGAAGTGGGCCAGGCGAAGCTGCTCAGATCGAAGGTGCTCCTCATCGGCGCGGGCGGCCTTGGCTCTCCCGCGGGACTCTATCTCGCCGCCGCGGGCGTCGGCCGCCTAGGTATCGTCGACGACGACGTGGTGGACGAGTCGAACCTGCAGCGCCAGGTCCTGCACGACACCGAGCGCATCGGAATGCCGACGACGGAATCGGCCCGCGAGACGATCCGGAAGTTGAATCCCGACGTGACGGTCGACGAGCATCGCCTACGGCTAAGCCGCGACAACGCGCTCGAGCTGTTTCGTCCGTACGACCTGATCGTCGACGGCAGCGACAACTTCGGCACGCGCTACCTGGTGAACGACGCCTGTGTGCTGCTCGGGAAGCCGAATGTGCACGGATCGATCTTCCGATTCGACGGGCAGGCGACGACGTTCATCCCCGGAGACAACCGGCCCTGCTACCGCTGCCTGTTCCCGGAGCCGCCGCCGCCGGAGCTTGCGCCGTCGTGCCAGGAAGCGGGTGTCCTCGGCGTGTTGCCGGGAGTGATCGGGCTCATCCAAGCCGTCGAAGCCGTCAAGGTGATCCTGGGAAAGGGCGAGCCACTCGTCGGCCGGCTCCTGCTCTACGACGCGCTGGAGCAGCGCTTCCGCGAGGTCAAGTACGAGCGGGATCGCGACTGCCCGGCGTGCGGCGATCACCCGATGCGCGAGCTCTTGCCGGAGTACACCGAGGCGAGCTGCGCCGTCGCGCCTCGTCGCGCTTCGGCGTAACCGCGCTTCAGGCTGCCTGCAGCCAGAAGAAGCCGTGTCCGACGAAGCCTACGTGCAACAGCAGCTCCTGGAGCATGCCGATCGGCTTCGGCGTCCCGCCTGCGCACCGCCGTCAGGGGAGTACACGGATCGCGCTCGCGCCCGTCACCGTCGAGACGTGGAGGGCGGGCGGTTTCACCATCATGTCCAGCTCGAGGCGGTTCACGGTGTTGTCGCTGAGCCCCGCCCCGGCGCTGATGGTCGCGTGCGCGCCGGTGCGTGGATCCCAGACGGTCAATCCGCCGCCGAACGTGCCGATGGCGAGTCTGCCGTCCGGCAGGGCGACCATGTCGCTCACGTTTCCCGACGCTCCCGCCTGGCTCGGCGTGAAGTAGGTGAACTGGTGCCCGTCGAACGACGCGATGCCGTACGTCGGGCTCGACCACCAAGACTTGCCGTCGGGCGTGACGGTGACCGCGTTGATGTCGGCCGGATCGCCGGGAGCAGGCACCGGGAAGACCGGCGGCGAGTTCGTGCCTGGACTGCAGGGGGTCACGACCCAGGCTGACCCGTTCCACATCTGCACGGAGGCGGCGCTCCCGCACCACTGCTCGCCGAAGTTGTGGGTGTACGCCTTTCCGCCGCGCTGGAACCAACCGGTCGTACCGTCAGAATTGGGCGTCCCGTCGGGTTTCAGCTCGGCAGCGAGCGGCGTGTAGATGATGTGGCCGGCGCTCCACTTCCCGCCTGCCCAGAGATCCCCGTTGCCATCGATCGCGAGACCGCTCCACCCGCCCATCATCTGCGTGTCGAGGTTCTCGTTTCCTGTACACCACTGGTGCGCGCAGACGCGCGGGTGGAGATGGTCGCTCATCCAGTAGAGGTAATCGACGTACGGCCAGTGCGGGTTCGGCGGGAACCACTTGTCGGGCGAGATCTTGTCGATGCCGTGCTCGGTCCCGACGTAGAGCTCGTGCTTGTGGATGAAGTGGTCGTACAAGAGACGGAACACCCAGCGGTTGTGCCAGAACATGGGCGTGTTTCCGCTCACCATGTCGAATCGGACGACCTCCAGCTTCCCGTCGCTCTTCAGGCGCACCCGGTCGACCTTGCCCATATGCCGGAACGGATCGCCCCATGTCCCGTCGTTCGGGTCGTCCCAGTTGTGCGGACTGTAGTAGCCGACGAACACCTCGTTCGGTCCGCCGCCGGTGATTTCGCTAATGCCGGGATTTCCGGCGGCGCCGAAGATCGGGCAGGATCGATCGCCGCCCAGGAAACTGTCGTCGCAGTATTGGACGGGATTCGATTGTAGATGCAGGCCGTCGCTCGCGTCATAGCGGCGGAACGTCTTCTCCCCGGGGCGCATCAGGTACAGCGCGCTGTGCGTCGCTACCCACTGGTTCTGCGTCTCGTCGGTGCTGAATCCGACGATGCCGTCGAACCCGAGATCCCCCGCCAGGATTCCGTCAGCCTGGCCGTAGGTGACGTTCCCCGACGGCCATGGACCCGGACCACCGAACGTGGGCCCCGCGTCCGGCGGGCCGGCGTCCGGCGGGCCCGCGTCGGGCGGACCGGCGTCGGGTGGACCGGCGTCGGGGCGGCCGCCGCCGCCGAGGTCGGGACCGGCATCGGCCCCGGGTGGCTGTTCGCCGCCGCGCGCACACGCCAGGAACAGCGCGCACGCCACTGCACCTACGCACCGCCAAGACCTTCGGCTCATCGCCGCCCCCTTGTGCCCGGACGCCCCCGCCGGATTGCGAGCGACAGGCCAAACCTCCGCTCGCGCGCGCAGCAGTACGCGCCGGGCGCAGCTAGCTCCATCCGCCGGTCAGAATGGGCAACACGTTGCCGCGTGAAGGAACGCGGTTGCCTACCCGGCCGCTCCAGATCCGCCGACGCAGTAGCAGTGCCCGGTCGATTTGATCGAGCGGCGCCACGGTCAACCTCCGGGTGATGAACGTCAGGCTGACGCCGCCACCCGTCGCAACAGCCACGTCCGCGCGCTGCTGACGAGGGCGGCCGAATCATCGCTCGCCGAGCTGTACGGATCCGCCTGCTCGAAGCACGCCGCCTCACCTCGCCGCCGCGCAGGCTCATCAAAGTTTGCGACGGCGTACCGCACAGCGTTGCGCGCTTCCGTGAGCGTCCGCAGCTGGTGCGCGTGATACCTGTCTGCGAACACCTTCCCGCGACGACACATCACCCCGTTCAGCCGCCGCGCCATCCATGCAGCCAAACCCTGGAGTCCGCGTGCGAGCGTCGCTTCGTCACTCGCCTCGGCAGACGTTGGATCCGACAGACACTCGACACACCTCGTCGCATCCAGTCGCCGCCGTGATTCACCTGCGGCAGATCCATCGCGTGAAACGGCCGTCTGTTGCGCCCTTGTTCGCGGTGGTTTCCGCGGTCGTATCCGCGTGCGGTGGGTCGCAAGCGCGGGAGACTGCGACTTTCGTGTACCAGGACACGTACTGCGGCCTCGCTGTCGATGGAAGTACTTGCACCGATGTTGGCGACGGCCGCGCATATTCGGTCTGCTCGTCGGACGGTGACTGCTCTCCGACGGAACCGTTCTGCCGGACGCTGGGCCTCTTTCACGGCGGCGATTTCAACTGCAACGCTTCGGTGACTATCTGCCGCTCGGTCGATCACGACGACTGCGCTCGGTGAGACCCCGACGAGCGTCTCCGCTGCCGGCACTTCCCTCGTAGATGCGAGCGCCTACCTTTGCGCCGGCGTGTGGGGGAGGGGCCCGTGTTGATTTCGTACAAAAAACGACTCGCGCAGTTTTTTGAACTGGGCGGGCCGGACGGCCGCATTCGTTCCATGGAAGGGCTGCGCGGCCTGGCTGTGACGCTGGTGTTCTTCGTTCACTATGAGGCGCTCTTCGCAGCGTGGGTCCCGCAGGGTTCCGCGAGCGCTCCGGTGGCGCGTTTCCTGTCGACCGTCGGGCACGCCGGCGTGGACTTGTTCTTCGTGCTCAGCGGGTTCTTGATCTACGGCGCCATACTCAAGGGGCGCATGGGTTATGCGAGCTTCATGCGCCGTCGCGTGCAGCGCATCTACCCGACGTTCTTCGCGCTGCTCTGCACGTACCTGCTGCTCTCGATGATGCTCCCCTCCGAGGCGAAGTGGCCGCTGGATCAGGGCGCCCGAGCGGTCTACGTGATCGAGAACCTGCTCCTCATGCCCGGCATGTTCGACATCGTGCCGATGATGACGGTGGCATGGACGCTCAGCTACGAAGTCTTCTACTACGCGCTCATCCCGATCATCGTCGGCGGATTCGGAATGCGCTCGTGGCGGCCGCAGGCGCGGGTGCTGACGTTCCTCGGTCTGGCCGCCGCGTTCACCTTCGCATGCTTCCTCGGCGCGGGGCGCGTCCAACTCATTCTCTTCGTCTCCGGCATCCTCGTATACGAGGCGTACCATTCGACGTCGCTACGACGGCTGTTTTCGGGACGAGCAGCGCAAGTCGGCGGCGTCGTCGCGCTCGTGTCGTTCTTGCCCGTCACGTTCGTCCTGGTGACGAGTGCCATTCCTGGCCTGCCGACGCGGACCAGCGACTGCTACAACCTGCGAGCCATCTGGCTGTTCGCGGCGTTGTTCGTGCTGGTCCTCGTTACGTTCCGCGCCGCGGGCCCGCTGCGCTCGCTCTTCTCCGCGACGCCGCTACGGTGGCTCGGGAACATGAGCTACTCGTACTACCTGATGCACGGCCTGACACTGAAAGCACTCGCCTTGATGGTCGCGCGCTTTCGCCCGGGCTTCAGCGCGACCGCCGCTGGACACTGGGCTTTCATGCCGATCGCGTTCGCGACGACGCTGTTCACGTCCGCGGTGTCTTCGCGAGTATCGAGAAGCGGTTCAGCCTCGCTCCCGGCGTGCCGCGCACCGTTCCGATTGATCTGCTCACGCATGCGCGATGGTTGCACCGCGGTGCGCGAAGTGACGTCCGGTCGAGCGCGACTGCGACGGCCTAGCCGTACGATTTTTCCTGCTTTTCCTGCTCTTCTTTGCAGCGGATGCACATCGTCGTAACGGGGCGGGCTTCGAGGCGCTTGACGGAGATCTCCTCTTCGCAGATCTCGCAAATGCCGAAGGTGCCGTTCTCGATGCGAGCCATGGCGTCTTCGATCTTCTTGAGCAGGAACTTCTCCCGGTCGCGCAGCCGGAAAACCATGCTCTGGGTGTATTCGGAGGAGGCGAGATCGATCTCGTCCGGGAGATCGTCGGTGTCGAAAGCAGCTTCCTCGGTCAGGGTCTTGCGCGCCTGCTGCAAGAGGGCCCGCTTCTGCTCCTCGAGAATCTTTTTGAAGCGCTTCAGGTCCTTCTGGTTCACCCTGCCGCCCCCGCGCCGCTGCGCCGCTTCCGAGCTGCTTGCCATCTCCCGCCCCTTCGACAGCCAGGTAGGTAGGTCCCCGGCCAAAAAAGAGCCGGAAGTCTAGGTAGGCGCTACAGTTGAGTCAAGCCGCGCATGGCCGACACCAAGCTCGACCGCGAGTTCCTACGTACGGTGCTTTCCCTGGCCGCAAAGCCCGATGTAGACCATCTGCTCCTCGTGTCGGATGTCCCCCTCTCCGCAGAGCATCTGCGCGGGCGGCCGCTCAAGAAAAAGCTCGTCTACGCCGTCAGCGAGGACCGCCTGGCGCAATCCCTGCGCCGGCAGGGATACGTCTGCGTCACCGTGCCGCCGTACGACTACTCGCGGGTCGAGAAGGTGAAGGTAGCCCTGGTAGCGGCGATGACCGCGAACGTGCTCGCCGACGGCGAGAACGTGCTCTGCCTGACGGGACGCACCGGTGCGCGTATGCCGGACACGCTCATCCGGCTGCAGATCGGCCGCGGGTTCGAGGAAAAGGCCGCGATCGACACCATCGGGCTCGGCGCCGAGTTCAACCCGCAGGTCGTGGAAGCGCTCGTTTCGCTGGCGATGGCGATCGGCCACGAAGGATTCGAAGGACACCCGATCGGCACGATCTTCGTGCTGGGCGACTCAACCGCGGTGATGGAGCACAGCAAGCAGCTCACCATCAACCCATTCCAGGGAATGTCGGAAGCTGACCGCAACGTGCTCGACCCCAACATCCGCGAGGCGCTGAAGAACTTCGCGGTGCTCGACGGCGCGTTCGTCATCCGCGAGGACGGAGTGGTGCTCGCCGCCGGCCGATACCTGCAGGTCGGCGCCGCCGCGGATCGCAAAGGCGTCGAGCTGCCGCTCGGCCTCGGCGCGCGTCACGCGGCAGCGGCGGCGATCACGGTCGCGACGCACGCCATCTCGATCAGCGTGTCGCAGTCCTCGGGGACCGTGCGCGTTTTCAAGGACGGCGAGTCGGTGCTCGAGTTGCAGCAAGTCGCGCGTCGGTCCTGAGGCCGCCGCGCCGCGGCGCTCCGGTCGTACGCGGCCGTGCTAGACAGCGCCCATGAGCCGCGCGGACAGATTTCTCAAGGCGTGCATGAAGGAGGAACCGGACTGCACGCCGGTGTGGTTCATGCGGCAGGCTGGGAGGTACTTGCCCGAGTACCGCGCCGTGCGCGCGAAGGTACCCTTCCTGACGTTGTGCAAGACGCCCGTCCTGGCCGCGGAGGTGACGCTGCAGCCGGTCGACATTCTCCGTGTCGACGCCGCGATTCTCTTCAGCGACATCCTGGTGGTCCCCGAGGCAATGGGGATGCACCTGGTGCTCGACGATGCCGGACCGCAGTTCCCGCAGCCGCTCCGCGGACCAGAAGATCTCAAGGACCTGCACGTGCCCGATCCGGAGCAGGAGCTGCGCTACGTGCTCGAAGCGATCCGCCTCGTCCGGAAGGAGCTCGCGGGGAAGGTGCCGCTCATCGGATTCTGCGGCGCGCCCTGGACGCTGGCCGCGTACATGATCGAAGGACGCACGTCGCGCGGCTTCGAGCGGGCCAAGGCGGCGCTGTTCGGCGACGAGAAATTCGCGGACGCGCTGCTCTCCCGCATTTCCGCAGCGCTGAGCCTGTACCTGCAGGCGCAGCTCGATTCGGGAGCGGAAGCGCTGCAGATCTTCGACTCCTGGGCGGGAGCGCTTTCGCCTGCCGACTACGCGCGACTGGGAGCGCCGTACCTCGCGCGCGTCGTGCAGTCGCTGCGCCGCGCGCGCAAGCAGCCGGTGATCGTGTTCGGCGTCGAGACGGGGGAGCTGCTCGACCAGCTGGCCGCCACCGGCGCGGACGTGCTGGGAGTCGACTGGCGCGTTCCGCTCGACGAAGCCCGGCGCCGCGTCGGATCGCGCGTCGCCCTGCAAGGAAACCTCGACCCCGCCAGCCTGTTTCTGACCGACGCGGAGCTGGAGAAGCGTGTCATGCGCGTGCTCGAAGAGGGACGCCGGGCTGTCCCCGGACACATCTTCAATCTCGGCCACGGCATCCTGCCGTCGACTCCCGTCGAGAGCGCGAAGCTGGCGGTCGAGCTGGTACATCGCGGCCTGCCCGCCCACTGAGCGCGCGTCCGCGCGCCCGCCCGCACCAGCGTCGTTCCGGACTTACGCACTGGAGGTTGAACGCGCAGCTTTGCGTCGACCAGACAGGTCTAGAGGAGAGACGATCATGAAGCTTCAAGCCACATTCTTCGCCGCCGCGCTGGCGCTCGTTCCCGCGTTCGCGCAGGCGCAGAGCTCCAGCACGGGCAGCACGGGCTCGTCGAGCAGCACCACATCGTCGAGCACCAAGGAGTCGTCGAGCAGAACGACGTCGTCCGGCATGCCGACGAACGACACCAAGACGAGCGCGACGCCCGGCTACCAGCCGATGGGCTCGCAGCCGCCAAGCCAGGCGACGGGAGTCGGATCGAGCCAAACCTCCAGCAGCGACCGCTCGAGGCAGGCGTCCAGCGATCGCGACCACGACATGAGCAACAAGAAGCTCGACCAGACGCACTTGCTGCAGAAGCTGCACCACGTGAACCAGGAAGAGATCAAGGCTGGACAGCTCGCGCAGCAGAAGGCCTCGTCGAGCGACGTGAAGAGCTACGGCGCGATGCTCGTCAAGGACCACCAGCAGGCCGACCGTGACCTCACCACGCTCGCCGGCAAGGTGAACGTCGACCTCACCGCGATGAAGATGGATCAGGAGTCGCGCGAGAAGCGCGAGGTCAAGCAGCACAAGATGGATCAGCTGCAGGGGATGACCGGGAAGGACTTCGATCGCGGATTCGCGCAGATGATGGTGAACGGTCACCAGCAGGTGATCGAGGTCGTGAAGAACTCCGAGAGCGACGTGAAGCCCGAGGTGAAGTCGTTCCTCGACAAGCAGCTTCCCGTCCTGCAGAAGCACGCCGACATGGCGAAAGACCTGCTGAACAAGACCGGCAACACCGCCAGCGCGCGGTAAAACCGGCCGCGGAGACGTTCGACGCGAGGCGCCGCTCGAAGGGGCGGCGCCTCGTTGCTTTCCGGAGCGCGGGCGCCCATCCAGGTTGTACAAACGGGTCGTGATCCCGATTCGGTCGCCCGTCCGCGAGCCGCGCGCCGGCGTCCTCCTCCTGAACCTCGGCGGACCTGACTCGCTCGACGCCGTCGAGCCGTATCTCGTCAACCTCTTCAGTGACCCGTTCCTGATCCGGCTGCCGCTGCGCGGTTGGCCGCGGCGCAAGTTCGCGCAGTGGGTCGCCCGCAAGCGCGCTCCGCACGTCCGACAGCTCTACTCCGAGATCGGAGGCCGCAGCCCCATCGAGCCCATCACCCGGAAGCAGGCCGAGAGGCTGCAAGCGCAGCTTGGCGACGGATACCGCTGCTACGTCGCATTCAGCGCCTGGACTCCCTACATCCGCGATGCCGTCGCGGCAGCGCAGGGCGACGGCTGCAGCCGCCTCGTCGGCGTTTCGCTTTTTCCACAGTGGTGCAGCGCCACGACCGCGTCCGTCCTCCACGATCTGCGGGCGGAGGCCAAGCGGCGGGCGATACCGCTTCTCGAGGTGGAACGGTATCCGAATGACCCCACGTATCTGGACGCGCTCGCGAGCACGGTGCGCGAGGGGCTCCTCCGCTTTCCCGCCGAGGAACGCGCCGAAGCTCACGTGCTCTTCAGCGCGCACGGCGTTCCGGTGAGCATCATCAAGAAAGGCGATCCGTACGAGCGCGAGGTGCGGGCGACGGTGCAGGGCGTGGTGGCGCGTCTTCCGCCGAATCAGCCGTGGTCGCTGTCCTGGCAGAGCAAAGTGGGCCCGGTGAAGTGGCTCGAACCGGCCACGGCCGACCACCTCCCCGCCCTCGCGGCCGCCGGCGTGTCGCGCGTGCTCGTCGTGCCGGTCGCGTTCGTCTCCGAGCACATCGAGACGCTGCACGAGCAGCGCATCCTGCTGCGAGGCATCGCCGAGCGCGCCGGCATCAAACGATACGAAGTGGCCAATGCGCTCAACGACTGCGCGTTGTACGCGCGCGCTCTCGCGCAGCTCGTTCGCGCGGCAGAGGCGAGGGCCGGCTGATGCCGAGCTCCGTCGTGGTGATCGGTGCCGGGGCGGCGGGCCTGAGCGCCGCGCTCGCGCTGCGCGAACGCGGCGTCGAACCGTTGCTGCTCGAAGCCGAGGAACGCGCGGGAGGAAAGCTCGGGAGCGAGTCCCTCCGCGGCTTCCTCATGGAACGGGCGGCGCTCGGCATCCTCGACCGGTCCGGCGAGTTGACGGAGCTGTGCGGGCGGCTCGGAATCACCCCCCGCCCCGCGAACAGCGCTGCATCCCTTCGATTTCTCGAGCGGGACGGCACGGTGTATCCGCTGCCGCGCGGCGCGGGCGAGGCGCTGCGCACGCGCCTGTTCACGCCGCGCGAGAAGCTCGCGATGCTCGGCGAGCCGTTTCGCGGCCCCGCGCCTGCCAGCAGCACCGTCGCGCAGTTCTTCACGCATCGCCTCGGACCTGCCGGACGATTTGTCGGCGACGCAATCCAGACGGGAATCCATGCCGGAGACCCCGATCGGCTCGAGCTGCGCACGGCGTTGCCGACGCTTTCCGCCGTGGCCGACGCGGGAGGAGGGAGCCTCCTCCGCGGCGCGTTAGCGACTCGCCGCCGCAGCGACAAGAGCAAACGAAATCGCGCGCGTGCTCGGCTGATGTCGTTCGGCTCCGGGATGCAGGAGCTCGTCGACGCGCTGTCGCGGCGCACCGTGCCGACGCTCCGGAGTCGTTTGCTGGCGGTCCGTAGTCACGGGACGGGGTTCCGGCTGCAGGTCGAGAGCAAGGGCGGCGCGTCGGAGATCGACGCCGAGCGCGTCGTGCTTGCAACTCCGGCTCCGCGCGCGGCAGATGCTCTCGAAATACTGGACCGCGACCTGGCGGTGCGCCTGCGTGAGCTGAGTGCCACGCCCGTTTCGCTCGTGCACCTCGCTGTCGACCCGTCGGACGTGGAACCCCTCCACCGCGGGTTCGGTCTCCTTCGCCCCGGGCGGCCCGTTCTCGGAGCTCTATTCCCCGCCGCCCTCTGGCCGGAGCGCGCGCCCGACGGAAGGGTCCTCCTCTCGGCGCTTGTCGGCGGTGCGCGCCACGCCGACAGCGCGTCGCAGCCGGACGAGGCGCTGATCGATCTCGTCCGCCGCGAGCTGCGGCTGCCACGCCCGCCGGAGCTGCTCCGGATCGTGCGGTGGCGCGAGGCGATTCCCCAGTACGAGCCGGGACATGCCGCCCGCATCGCGGAAATCGAGCGCTTGACGGCCGCGCATCCAGGACTCGAGCTGGCGGGCGCCTGGTACCGTGGGGCCGGCGTGCTCGATTGCCTCCGCGACGGCCGCAGGGCGGCGGAGGCGGTCGTCCGAGGCTGAATCGAGCCGCGCTCCGTCCTTCGTGCTAGGAGAACGGTCCCGGCCATGGACTCCAGAGCGCCCACACCGGCGCCGAGCACGCTCCCTCCACCACCCCATCCCGAGCCCGAGCCGCCGCTACCGCCGACGCGGTGGCAGCGGTTCAAACGGACGCTGCTGGGCGGCCCGAAGGACATCCAGGACCCGCAGCTCTTCCAGCACATCTCGCTCGCGGCCTTCCTCGCCTGGGTCGGCCTTGGAGCCGACGGACTCAGCTCGTCCGCATACGGCCCGGAAGAGGCCTTCAAGAACCTCGGCGAGCACCAGTACCTGGCCATCTTCCTCGCGCTCGCCACGGGTTTGACGGTGCTCGTCATCTCCGCGGCTTACTCGAAGATCATCGAGCACTTCCCCTTTGGCGGCGGCGGATATGCCGTCAGCTCGCGCCTCCTGGGTCCGAGCGCCGGCGTCGTGAGCGGTGCGGCGTTGCTCATCGACTACGTGCTGACGACGACCACTTCCGTCGCCGCTGGCGGAGCGGCGATCTTCAGCAACTTTCCCGAGTCGTGGCACGTCTTCAGGCTACCGGTCGAGGTTACCGCGCTGATCCTGCTGACCGTGCTGAACCTGCGCGGCGTGAAGGAGTCGATCCAGGTCCTGCTGCCGATCTTCCTCGCGTTCATCGCGACGCACGTCCTGCTCATCCTCGGCAGCGTCGGGCTACACCTGGGGCGGGTCGACGACGTCGCGCGCAGCATCGGGACTGGCCTGCATACCGACCTGTCGACGATGGGATTCGTCGCGCTCGCCCTGCTCTTCCTCCGCGCGTATTCGCTCGGCGCCGGCACGTACACGGGTATAGAGGCCGTCTCGAATGGCTTGTCGATCATGCGCGAGCCGCGCGTTGCGACCGGCAAGCGCACGATGGTCTACATGTCCACGAGTCTCGCCGTGACCGCCGGCGGGATCATTCTCGGCTACCTGCTGATGGGCGTCCGGCACATCCCGGGGAAGACGATGAACTGGACGCTCGCTCACATGCTGGCGGGCGACGTCGATGTGCTGGGCATCCCCATCGGCCGCGCGTTCGTCGTGGTGACGCTCGCCTCGGAGGCCCTGCTCCTGTTCGTGGCGGCGCAGGCGGGCTTCATCGCCGGTCCTCGCGTCATGGCGAACATGGCGCACGATTCATACCTGCCGCACCGTCTCAGCGCCCTCTCCGACCGCCTCACCATGCAGAACGGCGTGCTGCTCATGGGCGGCGCCAGCCTGTTCATGCTGCTGTACACGCGCGGCTCCGTCGACGCGCTGGTCGTCATGTACTCGATCAACGTGTTCGTCACCTTCGCGCTGAGCCAGGCGGGGATGATGCGCTACTGGCACCGCCGCGAGACGCAGCTCAGGTTCCCGGAATGGCGCCGCTCGATGGCCATCGCCGCCATCTGCTTCGTCGTCTGCACGTTCATCCTGCTCATCAACATCTACGAGAAGTTCTTCGAAGGCGCGTGGGTGACCGTCGTCGTGACCGGAGCGCTGGTCGCCGTGTGCATGCTGATCAAGCGGCACTACCGCGGTGTGTTCGCGCGGCTGAAGCGCCTGGACACCATCCTCGAGGCGCTCCCCTCCAGCACACCGATGAAGGAGCTGCACGTCGACAAGCGGAAGCCCACGGCCGTGCTGCTGGTGGCGAGCTTCTCGGGCCTCGGCATCCACTCGCTGCTCACCGTGGTGAAGCTGTTCCCGCGCTACTTCCACAACGTGGTCTTCATGTCCGTCGGCGTGGTCGATTCGGCGACCTTCCAGGGCGTCGAAGAGGTGGACCGCGTCCGCGAGGAAACGGAGACCGCGTTGCAGAAGTACGTGGACCTCGCGCGCCGGATGGGCATCCCGGCCGATTACCGGATGAGCATCGGAACCGAGGCCGTCTCGGAATGCGAGCGCCTCGCGCAAGATGTCGCGCGCGAATACGAACGGAGCATCTTCTTCGCCGGGAAGCTGATCTTCGAGCGCGAGCGCTGGTGGGACCGCTTGCTGCATAACGAGACGGCGGTCGTCATCCAGCGCCGCCTGCAGTTCGCCGGCCTCGCGATGGTCATCCTCCCCGTGCGCGTGCTCGAATGAACGTCCGCGGAACGATCGCGCTCCGTCCATCCGTCGCCCGACGGGCGCGCGGCTTAGCCGCGGCACGTAGGGTGGCGCGATGCGCGCGCGCCGATTTGCTGCTCGAGTGCTCGCCTGCGCAGCATCTGTTTCCGTCGTGCGTTGCATGGCCGGGAGTGCCGTCAACTGCGAAGCGCTTCGCGGCGATATCGTCGATCCGTGCGCGGACGGGGGCGCTCGAAGCGGAGCATCGCCGGGCACTCCGGATCCGGGCGAGGTGCCTTCAGGTACCGTCGGATTCGACGGCGGCATGGTCGACCGGCTGTGGTTCGCCACGACGGGAGATACCCGACCTGGATTTTGCGATCGGACCGCGGACTACCCGGTGGCGACGGTCGCGCAGATCGCTCGCGCGATGAAGGCGCTGAAGGTCCAGTTCGCGCTGGACCTGGGCGATCACATGTACGTGTGCAATCAGTCGGCCGCCGCGGCGGAGGAACAGATGCGGCTGTACATGGACGCGGTTGCGCGGGGGCCGTCCACCTTCTGGATGACGATGGGGAATCACGAATGCGGCAGCGAAGTCCCGCCGTTCTCCTGTTTCGCCGGACAGCGCGACGCGAACTTCGACGCATACATGGCCGCGCTGAAGCGGCCGCTCCCGTACTACTTCACCGACGTGCGCACCTCTCGCGGAACCGCGCGCTTCGTCGTGGTCGCCGACGACTCGTGGGATGCGGCGCAGGCGGATTGGCTGGAGAGCACCCTTTCGTCCGCCGACGCGACAGCGGCATACACCATCGTGGCGCGCCATCATCCCGTGACGGGCTCGAGCACGGGCAACTCGCGCATCGTGCAGGCGATCGCCCGCCACAAATACGCGCTCATCCTCACGGCGCACTCACATTTCTACGCGCACGACACGACGAACTTCGGCGGCCGGAGCGTCATCGTGGGAATCGGCGGAGTGCCCAGCAGCGCCCTTCCGGGATTCGCGACCGTGCTGCAAAGTGAGGATGGATCGCTGAGCTTTCTGCGTCGCGATGCGAACGGCAACCCGCTGGATGTCCCGTGGAGCGTCCCGCCGCAGTAGCACGCGTGGCGCCGCGATCGCGTCAGCGTCCGGCCGGCAACGTGTAGCGCTTGTCGATGGCGGCGAGGATGCGTCTGCGGCTCTCTTCGGGCGGAAGCGATTCGTCTCGTTCGACCTGCTGCGCCTCGCGCGATAGCTCTTCGTCCTTCACTTCGTCGCGGAACCAGCGCGAGTAGTCGCCGCGGCGGAGGTGATGAACCCAGGTCGCGTCGTCCACGCCGTCGGCGAGCTGCTCGAATACTTTCAGGTTCTGCGCGCGCAGCTTCAGCTTTCCGTCCGGACCGTGGAAGAAGAAGCTCCGATCCGGAGGCAGCTCGCCTTCCGCGTACTTCCGGACGTGGCGCTGGTGCGGCGTCCGGGTGCGCGCCAGGCGCAGCCACATCGGACCGCCCTGTCCCACACGCCAGAGGAGCGCCTCGCCCTTGTCCATCTGGCGCGGAGCGCACGGTGGGCTTGCGACGCGGCGGGCAGCGCAGAACTCCGCGATCATCTCCGCTGCGTGTGGTCCCACTCCGACGACGATCTCGAGCCGCTCCAGCAATGGACGCGCGAGATCCGACGGCGAGACGGTGATCGCCGCCACTCCGGTCAGATCGCGAGGCAGCGCGTCCTTCGCCGGCTGCGCCAAGGTCGGGACGAAGTGGTGCGCCTCGTCGACGACCAGCCAGTGCGGCCGGCCGGTGGCAGCGCGAAGCTCCTGGATACGCGGCAGGAGCGCGGAGAAGAACGGCGGGCGGTCGGCGTGGCGGACCGCGACGAGGTTCACGACGATCTGCTCGCCCGGAAGCTCCAGCGCGTGAGCGATCTCCTCGACCGTCGGCGCGCGCCTGGGCTCGCCGATCTGCACGGTCCGCTCGAACTCGGTCCAATCTCCTTCGGGATCGAGGATGCAGCATTGGTAGCCAGCATCGATCAGGCGCTCGACGAATCCCTTCGCCGCGGTCGACTTCCCGCTGCGCGGCGTTCCGGCGAAGAGCAGCGGTCCGGACCATGGACGCAGGGTGACGCGCTGGCCATGCTCGTCTTCGCCCAACGGCAGATCGCGCCGCGAGCTTCGCGCCGCCGCGGCTCGCAAATCGTCGTCCAGCAGCTGCGCGATCAGCTCCTCCACGCCACGGTGCGCTTCCCCGCGCAGCACGAGGTCCGCGCGCTCGCGCAGCTTCGGCAATGCGTTCGCGACCGCGGCACCCAGCTCCGCTTCTGCCAGAAAGACGTGGTCGTTCTCCGCGTCGCCCACGGCGACGGCGTTGTGCGGCGACAGCCGCAGCTCGGTGAGCGCGTGCTTCAGCCCCGTCCCCTTGTTCACGCCGGACGGCAGCACCATGACCGCGCCCTTGTTGAAGATCACCTGCAGCTCGAGTCCCTGGCGCCTGATCTCTTCGAGGACGGTCGTCTCGTGGGGAACGCGTGTGGCGACGATCACCCGACCGGTGGTGATCGGGACTCCCTGGCGGCCGAGCGCCAACGCGAACTCCCCCGGGGGAGGCTCCGCCAGGCGGCGTTCGTGCTTTCGGGCGGGCAGGTAGAGAAGCGCGCCGTTCTCCGCCACCACGGCGTCGAAGAGATCGACGCGCCGAAACACCTGCAGCAGGTCGTCGAGGTCGCGGCCGGTGACGAGGAGCAGCTTGCGGCCGCTCGCGCGCAGCCGGTCGAGCGCCTGCTCCATGCTGGGCAGCACCGTGCCGTGGTCCGCCAGCGTTTCGTCGTAGTCCGTCGCGAGGGCAACGAAGCGCATGGCGCTCACGGTAGGGATCGCGATGCCGCGCCGCTCGTCACCGCGTCACGTGGAGGCGAAATCGGATTGGTCCGCCCGACACTTGGGAAAGCAGATCCGCCTTCTGCTGCGCCGACCAGACCTCCAGCTCGGAGCCCGCTTCCGCCCACACGTCGATGCGCAAACCTCCTCCGCGCCCTCGCGCCACCTCGACGCGGCGAACGTGCCGTCGGTGGCCGCGGTCCAGTCCGTCGGCCACGCGCAGGATGGCCGCGAGTCTGCGCACGACGTTGCGCTCCTCCGGCGTGAGCAGTTGAAGCTGCTCGTGCCGGTCCTTCGGAACCGAGCGGCGGTGGTACCGCGCGACAGTCGCGATCAACTCGCGTTCGCGATCGGTAAAGCCCGGCAAGTCGGCGTGATACAGCAGGTAGTACGTGTGCTTGTGATGCCGGTTGTACGACACGAATGAGCCCACGTCGTGCAACATGGCTGCCGCGTGCAGCAGCGCGCGCTCCTCGGCGCCGAGGCGGTGCACGCGCCTCGTCTGGTCGAACAAGGAAAGGCTGAGCTGGGCGACCTGCTCCGCGTGCGGTTCGCGGTACGCGCAGCGCCGCCCGAACGCGCGCAGTCCCTCGAGCACCACGTGCTCCCCGTGCAAGCCGCTCGCCGGAGCGCGGATCTCGCGCCGGACCAGATCGGCCATCAAGCCGTCGCGCAAGCCGCGCGCGGTGATCTCCATCTCTTCGACGCGCAGCCTGCGCATCACGCCGTCCAGGATGGCCGTCCCGGCGTACATGATGTCGACGCGCGATTCGTCGACGCCGAGCTTGCGGCGCTCCTTGGCGGTGCTGTCGCGAAGCCGCTCGAGAACCCTGCGCACCTGCGCTTGCGAGATGGGGCCGCTGCCGCCCGGTGGCGCTCCCGAGATCCTCCGCGCCAGCGCCGCGACGGCGCCCGTGGTCCCAGCCGCGCCGATCAGGCGGCGGTGGCGGCCGACGAGCAGCGGATCGATCTCCCCCAGACCGTCCTGGACCGCTTCCTCGAGGAGACGTGCCTCGCGGGGCGCGATGGGATCGCTCTTGACGAAGAACTCCGTCAGACGAACTGAACCGAGCGGCAGGCTGGACGCGATCTCTGGTTCCTCGCCGCGCGCCGAGATGATCTCCGTCGAGCCGCCGCCGATGTCGAGGAGCAGGGCGCGTTCCGCCGGCGGCGCACCCTGCAGCACACCGAGGCAGACGAGACGCGCTTCCTCGGCGCCGGATACGACTTCGATGCTGATGCCCGATGCGGCGCGGACCGCTCGCAGCAGCTCGAGACGGTTCGATGCCTCGCGAACCGCACTGGTCGCCACCGCGCGGACCCGGCGCGCCCCCGCGCGCTGGGCGAGGTTCGCGAAACGCTGCATCGCCCCGGCGCACGCGGCGATCGAGTCTTCCGACAGCCGCCCCGTCCGGAAGACTTGCGCGCCGAGCCGCACGGCAGCGCGATCCTCCGCCCGTACGGCGAAGGAGCCGTCCCGCTGCGCGTCGGCGATCTGCAAGCGCACGGCGTTCGATCCGAGATCGATGACCGCGAGCGTGGTACTCCGCGTCTGGCGCTTCATCCGGCCATGCGGAAATCGACGACGGAAGGCACGTCGGACCGCACCTCGACGGGCCTGCCGGAGTGATCGGTATCGAGGTGCACGACGCGCGCCCCCGGAAACGCTCGCTTGTAGGCATTCACGTGCGTCGGCTCGTTGTCGAACGCGCAGGCGACGCCGCGCAGATCGGCGAGCCGGCGCTGGCACGTCTCCTTCCAGAGATCGTCGTCCTCGTCCGGATCGGGCTTCAGCCACAGCTGCGCGCGCTCGCTGTCGGGCAACGGGAACCCGGCCCTCCGAAAGCTCTCGAGCGTTCCTGTCTCCATTCCTGAATGCCGCCCGGTGACGTACAGGATGTGGCCGCCCGCTCCGAGCACGCGATGCAAGTAGTCGCGAGCTCCCGCGATCGGCTCGTCCTCCTTGCAGTACTCGCTCGTGAAGAAGCGGTGGAACCAGAACTCCCGTAGCGGCGCATGCAGCGAACGCACTTCGTCTTCGGACAGGCCGCAGAGCCGCATCGTATCGCGCAGGTCCCACGAGACCACTGCGGCGGGCTCGCACCGCGCGAGCGGCGCCACTCCGCGCGCGCGGCCGAATTCGCGCACGATGCGCGCCTGGCGCGGCTTGTTGGAGAGAATCGTCGAATCGAGATCAAAGACCGCGGCGGAAGCGTCCGGCCGGATGTTGTCGAGCGCCGCCTGCAGGATGCTCGTCTGGTCGGCGGCTACGGCGCGCGCGCCGAACGGGACGACGATCTTCACTCCATCTCGATACCAGAGGGGCCCGAGGTGGGCAAAGCGGTTCCGATGCGTAGGGAAAATGCGTGCTCAGGACGCGCGGCGGATGGCGCGGAGCGACGCCGCGCGTGGCCAGGCGGCGGGATGGCAAGCGTTGGCCTGCGGCTCGCATTTCCACGGCTGAGTGAAACGCGCAGCGCTGTTCCTGCTGGTCGCGGGATGTGCCGGCGGCTCCGGTTTCGAATCGGGTTCGGCGAACGGTCCGGGCCCCTGGCTCGTCACGAATGCGATCTATGGATCGGCCGAGGGCATCCAGGAGTCGCCCGTCGTCGGGATGACCACCGACGAGGCGCAGAACCGCTGGCTGGCCACGAACGCGGCGCTCTATCTGCTCAGGCCCGGCGATTCGCGCTTCCGCCGCTTCGACTCGAGCGATGGGCTGCACCTACCCGGTAATCCCGTCCGCTACTGCGACAGGGATTTCGTGGGCGGCGATCGGGCGTGTCCCATCTTCGGCGCCGCGGTCGCGCCGGGGATCAGCGCGATCGCGGGCGGGGCGCAGGGCGAGGTGTTCGTCGGCTACTTCGGTCATTGGGAAGGGACGGGCGACTGGAGCGACCCCAACCGCCACACCGGCAAGCTCGACCGCGTGCGGCTCAAGCCCGACGGATCGCTGCAGGTCGACCGCATGGACCTGGTGGCGAGCACGACGGCGCAGTTCTGGCACAACCGCACCATCGAGCGGCTCCTCTACGATCACGCGCGCCACGAGCTGTACGCGGGCACGAACCATGGCGTCGACCGGCTGCAGCCGAACGCCTTCCGTTATCCTCGACAGGGGGAGTGGTTCCTCGCCGCGACGCATGAATGGCTGAGCGATCATCTCCACCCGAGCGTCTGCTACCACACGGCGTGCACGGGCAACGAATCGAAGGACACGCAGATGATGGGCGAGTGGCGAGGCCTCGCTCTCGCGCCCGATGGGGACTTGTGGGTGGCGGGAAAGTGGGCCGCGGGAAAGATCCGATGGACGCAGCAGCTCTCGCAGTGGCACGCGCGCAACGGGAATGAAACCTACGCGGTCGCGTTCGGAGATCCGTACGACCCCGTGACGGGCGCGAACGCGCCGGTGTTCCGGCCCTCGCGCGAAGGCGATCCCGTCGAGCTGTCCGCGGTGTCGGTCGCGAAAGACGGACTCGTCTGGTTCGCGTGCGGTCCGCGCATGACCAGCACCAGGCCTTACGGAATCGCTTCTTGGGACGGCAAGTCCTTCCGCTATTTCGACGCCGTGAAGGACGCCGGGCTTGCCGAGTCGAGCGTGCGCGATCTGGTCGCGTTGCCCGACGGCCGGCTGGCGGTGGCCAGCATCTCGACGCTCGTGCTGTGGGACCCGGCTGCCCGGCGGCACACGACCGTGACAGGGCTGCCCGGCGGCTCGATTCAGCGGCTCGAGCTGGATCAGCAAGTGACGCCGCCGACGCTGCACGTCGCGGCCGACGGCGGGGCGGCGGCGCTGCGCATCCTGCCTCCTTGAGCTGAATGGCGCCCTTGCGGCGAGCGGTCAATTGCAGCACAACGCAGGATCGTGCTGCTCCTGGTGGCGCTGGTCGCCGCTTCCGCGCTGGCGCGCATCGAGAAGCAGGGCGAGCTCCGCTGGGCGGGGGACCTGCAGGGCGGGGAGCCGTACGTCTATCGCGACCCTGTCGACCCTCGCCGCCTCGACGGATTCGAAGTCGAGATCGCGGCAGGCATCGCGCGCCGGCTCGGCGTCCGCGCCACGTTCGTGCAGAACGACTGGAGCAACCTGCTCCCGTCCCTCGCGCGGGGCGATTTCGACGTCGCGTTGAACGGAATCGAGGACACGCCGGTGGTGCGGGCGCAAGCGCTCGTGACGCGGCCTTACTTCGTGTTCTCGGAGCAGCTCGTCGTCCGGCGCGGGTTTCCATTGCGAACGCTGGCGGCGTTACGCGGCCATCGCGTCGGGACGCTGGCCAGCTCGCTCGCGCACACGATCTTGCGCGATACGCCCGGCATCGAGGTGGTGCTGTACTCCGGCCAGGAGGAGCCCTATCGGGATCTGGCGCTCCGCCGCATCGATGCCGTGCTGCTCGATTCGCTCATCGCCGAACGCTACGGCCTGACGAATCCGGCGCTCGAGGTGGCGGATACGGACGTAGCGCGTGGCACTTACGTCGCGGCGGTGCGGCGCGGAGAAGCAGATCTGCGCGATGCGCTGAACCGAGCCCTCGATGACATGGAAGCGCGCGGGGAGCTTTCCGCGATCTTCGCGAAATACCACCTCCCACCGCAGCCAGCCCTGCCGAATGCCGCGGCGGCGGACCAGCGAGCACATTTCGACGCCGCGCAGCTCGTGCTGTTCCTGCGCGGCGCCCTGGTGACGCTGTTCGTGTCACTGCTTGCGATGTCCCTGGCAATTCCTCTCGGACTGGTGCTCGCCCTGACGAGGATCTACGGCGGAGCCGTCGCGCGCTTCTCGTCGCATTGTTACGTGGAGCTGTTCCGCGGCACGCCGGTGCTGCTGCAACTCTACCTGCTCTATTACGGTCTCGCTCCGATCGTGCACCTGGACGCGCTCACCGCGGCGATCCTGGGGCTCGGCATGAACTATGGAGCGTACGAAGCGGAGGTGCACCGCGCCGCGCTGGGCGCCATCCCGGCAGGACAGGGCGAAGCAGCAGCCGCTCTGGGGCTCACGCGGTGGCAGCAGCTCCGCCTCGTCCTGCTGCCACAAGCGCTCCGCACGGCGTTGCCTGCCATGACCAACGACCTCATCTCCCTGCTCAAGGACAGCTCGCTGGTCTCGGTGATCACCGTGGTCGAGCTGACGAAGCAGATGACCATCACGGCCGTCGACGTGCGCTCGTGGGCGTTGCCGGGTCTCGCCTGCGCCGCGATGTATTTCGCGATGAGCTACCCGCTGGCACGACTGGCGGCGCGGCTCGAGGCGCGTCTCGGGTATCCCGAAGTTCCCGGTGCGCTGCAGGAGTCGGCGGCGTGAGCATCGTGCGCGTCGCGGGTCTCCGCAAGGCGCTGGGGTCTCGCGAGGTCCTGCGTGGGATCGATGCACACGTCGAGCAGGGAGAGACCATCACGATCGTGGGTCCGTCGGGCGGAGGCAAGAGCACGTTCCTGCGCTGCCTCAACGGGTTGAATCCGTTCGATAGCGGCGTCGTGGAGATCGCCGGGTTCACGCTGGCGCCCAGGACACCGCCCGACGCACCGCAACTTCGCATGCTGCGGGTACGCGTCGCGATGGTCTTCCAGTCGTTCAATCTCTTCCCGCATCTGACGGTGCTGCAGAACGTCGCGCTCGCTCCAGTGCACGTGCGCCGCGACTCGCCCGGCCGCGCGAGGGAGCGCGCTTTGGAGCTGCTTGGCCGCGTGGGTCTCCGCGATCGGGCGGACTTGCGTCCCGCGCAGTTGTCCGGGGGACAGCAGCAGCGCGTGGCGATCGCCCGCGCTCTGGCAATGCAGCCGCAAGTACTGCTCCTCGACGAGCCCACCAGCGCGCTCGATCCGCAGATGCGCGGCGAAGTGCTCGCGGTGCTGCGCGATCTGGCGCGCAGCGGGATGACGATGCTCGTGGTTACGCACGAGATGGCGTTCGCGCGCACCGCGGCGACCCGCGTCTGGGTCTTCGACGAAGGACGGCTCGTCGAGTCCGGGCCGCCCGCCGAGGTCTGCGAAAACCCGCGCAGCGAGCGAGCTCGCGCTTTCTTCACACGGCCGTGAATCGCGGAGGGAACACCATCTGAATGGTGTCCCCCATCGCTCAGGGCATATCGTTACGCTCACCGCCTTTGCCGAGGAGGCTGCGATGCCCGTCATCCAATGCGACATCCGCGAAGGACGCACCGAGGAGCAGAAGCGCGCGCTCGCGCGCGAGATCACCCGCGTCGTGCACGAGACGATCGACGCGCCGCTCGACTACATCTACGTGCTGATCCGCGAGACGCCCGGGTTCAATCACATCAAGGCGGGCAAGCACCTGCCGGACTACGAGCGTCGCTGAGACGGTGGGCGCCACCCCGCCGCGCGGATCGCCCAGACCTTCCACAGCGCCTCGAGCACGATCGTGCGCGTCATCTTGCTCCGCCCGACGCGCCGGTCGACGAACACGATCGGAACCTCGACCACGCGAAAGCCCGCCCGCAGCGCGCGCCAGGTCAGCTCGACCTGGAACGCATAGCCCGTCGTGGTGACGCTCGGCAGGTCGATCCGCTCCAGCACTTCACGGCGAAAGCACTTGAGTCCGCCGGTCAGGTCTCGAATGCGAACGCCGAGCACGCTGCGCGCGTACAGATTGCCGCCGCGGCTCAGCAGGCGTCTGCCCCAACCCCAATGGACGGTTCCGCCGCCGCGCACGTAGCGGCTCCCGAGCACCACGTCCGCGTCTTGCGAGACGGCGAGGAGAGCCGGGAGCGCGGCAGGATCGTGCGAGAAATCCGCGTCCATCTCCAGGACGCGTCCGTAGCCCTCGCGCAACGCGATCTCGAATCCCGCCAGGTACGCGGGGCCGAGGCCGTCCTTGTGCGGCCGGTGCAGGACATGCACGCGCGAATCGTGCGCCGCCAGCTCGTCCGCGATTGCGCCGGTGCCGTCCGGCGAATTGTCGTCGACCACCAGCACGTCGACGCGCGGACTTGCCGCCAGGATGGCAGGAACGATCGCGCCGACGTTTTCGCGTTCGTCGTATGTCGGAAGGACGACGCACGCTCGCCCGGCATTGCTCACCGGGCGCTCCCGAGGAGCTCCGCGACCGCCTCAGCGGCACGACGCGCGGCGCGAGGTGCGCCCGCCGGCGCGAGGCGCTGGCGGATCTCGCGCATCCCTTCGAGCTGCGCTTCGCGTTCCGGAGCCGAGGTGAGCAGCGCCTGAGCCCGCTCCGCGATGCGGTCTCCCGTGCATTGCCGCTGGAGAAGCTCCGGGACGATCTTGCGTCCAGCGAGGAGGTTCACGAGCGAGATGAACGGGACACGCACCAACAGCCGCCCGACGATCCAGCTCAGCCACGAGAGGCGATACACGACGATCATGGGCACCGATGCGAGCGCCGCCTCGAGGGTGGCAGTTCCCGAGGCGACGATCGCCACGTCGGCGGCCGCGAGCACTTCGGGGGCGCGGCCCTCGACGAAGGTGACCGGCAGGTCGGTCCCGAGCCATTCCCGCCGGACCGTCGGAGCGATTGGAACGACGAGCTGCAGCTCGGTTGCGGGTACGCGGAGCGCCGCGGCGGCGGCAACCATGGCGGGCCAGATCCGGCGAACCTCCTGGCGACGCGATCCCGGGAGCAGGGCCAGCACGGGCCGATCGGCGTCAAGGCCCAAACTCGTCCTTGCGGTGGCGCGGGACTGCGGTGTCGACGCGGCGTTGCCAGTTGCCTCGAACGTCCGCGCATCGATGAGCGGGTTCCCGACGTACATCGCCGAGACGCCATGGCGCGCGTAGAACTCCGCCTCGAACGGCAGGATGACGAGCATCCGCGCGACGTCGCGCGCGATCTGCCGCACGCGGTAGGTGCGCCACGCCCAGACAGAGGGACCGATGAAGTACGCCACGGGAATGCCGAGCCGCCGGAGCCGGCGCGCCAGGCGCAGGTTGAAGTCAGGGCTGTCGATGAGCAGTGCGGCGCGCGGCATCCGGCCCTTGGCGGCACGGGTGAGCGTCCGCAGCGCGCGGAAGATGCGCGGCAGCGCCGGAAGCACTTCGGCGATCCCCATGACGGAGAGATCCTCCGCGCGGACGAGCGCCTCGCATCCCTCGCCGCGCAGCAGTGGACCGGCCGCGCCGAACGCGCGGACGTCCGGCCGTAGGGATCGCAATTCCCGCAGCACGGCCGCGCCATGCAGATCCGCGCTGGCTTCCACGGCGACGACGAGGAGCCCGTCGCTCATCCGGGCGCGGGCCGCTCCGGATCCCGCCCCTCCTCCGCCCCGACGTCCACGCCTTCGACGGCGATCCCGGCTCGGTCCGCTGCTTCCGCCATGGCTTCGCGGTCGAGCAGCAGCGCCTTTCCGGCCTCGATGGCCAGCCCCGCGCAGCGAGCGCTCTGCATCGCGGCGATGGTGGCGGGCCCGACGGCGGGGACGTCGAAGCGCGCATCCTGCCGCGGCTTGAACGTCTTCACGACCACCGCACCTTCCGCGAACGATCCGCCGCGGCCGATGCACGCGTCGGTTCCCTCGACGGCCTCCACGGCGAGCACCACGCCGCGTTTGACGACCACGGTCTGTCCCACGTCGACGGCGCCGAGAGCGCGCGCAGCCGCGAACCCCACCTGTGCGTCCGTCCGCTGCTCTTCGGAGAGGCGGCGCCGGCCCACCGGTCCAGGCGGCGCGAGCAACTCCGGCACGAGAGGCAGGGGCGACACGACGCGGATTCCTTCCCGCTCCAGCGCGTCCGCGATGGCGCGTAGCGCGGCGTCGTCGCCGAAGCTGCGTAACCCGGCCAGCACCTTCACGCCCAGCCAGTCGGGGCGCAAGCCGAGGAGCCTCGCCTTGCGCAACCCGCCGCAGAACACCGCTTCGCCGCAGCCCCGCTCCCGCAATACCTCCGCGATGCGGCCGAGCTGTCCCAGCTTCACCCACGACAGCGTCGACACGTGGCGCTCGAGCTCGGGATCGGTCTCGCCCTCGTGGGCGGCGGCGACCACCGTGCGGCCCTGACGAGTGGCGGCCTGGGCGAAGAGGACCGGAAACCGACCGGAGCCGGCGACCAGTCCGAGCGGCTCCATCAGCGCGCGATGCCCCGCTGCGAGCCTTCCAGGAAGGCGACGAAGTGATCGATTTCGGGATGGCCGCCATATTCCGCTTTCACGTGCGCGACCGCTTCGCGCAGCCCCATCTTGCTGCGGAAAACCGCCTTGTACGCGCCTTTGACGCGGCTCATCGCGTGCTCGTCGAAGTGAGCGCGCGTGAGGCCCACGGTATTCAGGGCGACAACCTCCGCGCGATCGCCCTGGACGGTGACGTACGGCGGAATGTCCTGCGTCACCATCGCGCCGCCGGAAACGAACGCGAG
>Ga0209474_10001015_pt1 | contig 28513 bp, 21 predicted proteins | sample GraSoiAngelo_145_FD_185902 | JGI IMG/M metagenome (GOLD analysis project Ga0209474, IMG submission 185902) | Grasslands soil microbial communities from the Angelo Coastal Reserve, California, USA - 14_1009_05_20cm (SPAdes) (version 2) | ecosystem: Environmental > Terrestrial > Soil > Grasslands...
ACGCGATCAGCCGCGACGCGCCGTACGCGTTGAGAACCGTGAAGCTCCAGTCGTCGCGCACGCGCCCGCTGTCGGAAATCGTCGGCCCGCCGCCGGGCGGCGGCGGCGGCAGACCGGCGCCGGGAATCGGCGACGTGTCGACATCCACGACGCGCGCGGCGAGCCTGAACCGGTCGCGCGGTCCGTCGGGCACGCCGCCGTTGTCGGTCACCACGCGGCCGGAGATCGACCATCCCGACGACGTGATCAGCGAGAGGCCGGTGATGTCGGCGCCGTCGATCGCGATCGGCAGCGTCGCGATCTCCTGCACCGACGACTGCGGCGTCTTCCCTTCGACGAACGCGACGGCGCGCAGCTTGTACTGGCCTGGCGAGATGTTCTTCAGCACGAACGTGCCGTCAGCGGCGGTGATCGACGTGCCGCCCATCATCATGATTCCGCCCATCGGCCCTGCGATATCCTGGAGCAGATTGACGGGCCGCGAGACGAGCGGCCGGCCGAGCGAGTCGGTCGCGATGCCGGAGACGCTGGCGGCGCGTCCGGGCGTCAGCGCGAAGTTGACGTTCGCGGCGTCCTGTCCGATGCCGACCGAGACGCGGCGCGCGTCGGTGAGCGACGCCGTGCCTGGAAAGTACGTCGGCGCGTAGCCCATCGTCCGCTGCTGGCCGTTCTCGGCGACGGTCCACGTCTCGCGAAGATTCGCCATCACGTAGTACGTGCCCGGCGCGACGCCGACGATCCGGAACTCGCCGGCGTCGTCGGTGCGCGTGAGGCCGCCGGCCGGCACGGTGCGGCGGCGCCCCTGCCAATACATCGATCGCATCGCGAACACCGGCACGTCGGCGACCGGCTCCGACAGCTCGTCGATGATCTGTCCGCGGATGACGCCGGAGCGCGGCAGCGCGAAATCGATGTCGTCGATCGTCTGCTTGTCGGCGATCTGCAGCGGCTTGCCCTGCTCGAGCGGACGGCGCTGGCCGTACATCAGCTGCAGGTAGCCGCTCCGGTTGACGCGCAGCGTATAGCGGCCCGCGGGCAGGTCCGCGAGCTCGTAGCGGCCGTCCATGCCGGTGCTCGTCGTCCGCGGCTCGCCGCCGAGCTCCGGCGCGGCGGCCATGATGCGCGCGCGGCGCAGCGGCTTCCCGGTATCCGCGGCGACGACGCGCCCGCGGATGATCGCGCTCCCCGTTTGCGCGGCGGCGCGATCGCGCGGAGGAGGGCCGGCGCGCGGCGGTCCCTGCGGGCCGCCCGGCGGCGGCGGGCCCGGCGGCTGGGCCGCGGCAGCTGACGCGAGGACGAGAAGCGCGCCCACGAGCGGTATATGTGCGCGGCGCATAGAGCCTCCGAATCGCGGCGGCCTCCGGTAGCGCAGGCCTTTCTAGGCCTGCTCACGGCCGCCGGGGCAGCCCTGAAGGGCTGCGCTACCGCAATTTTGAAACGCGCTCGCTCGCAACGGGCCGCACCGGATACAGCACGCGGACGACGTTGATGCCGTCGACTCTGTAGTGATCGACGTGGAGCGCCGACGCGAGCCACCACACGAAGACGATCGACGCTGCGGCACCGGCCCACAACGCCTCGCGCACCACGCGCGGCCGCACGCGCAGCTGCTCCGCGCGCCACAGCAGATCGTCGGGCGCCCCGAGCGCGAGGCGCAGCAGCATGTGGATCGCGATCCGCGTCGGCGACGCGCCGCGTCGCCGCGCGTCTTCGTGCATCTCCCACAGGTCCGAGTCGATCTCGTCGCGCCGCGCCTCGCGCGTCGCGGCCGCCATGCATGCGGTGTAGATCCGCGTCCACGCGCGGACGATCCGGAGCGCGAGGGCGAGCGTGACCGTCATGCGGGCGCGAGCCGCCGGCGCGCGCGCAGGCGCGCGGCGGCCTCCGCGTCGCGGCGCGCCGCTTCGACGGCGGCGTCGCCGAGCGCTGTGAGCGTGTAGAGGCGGCGGCCGGGACGATTCTCGCGCGCGGGAATCGCCGGATCCTCCCAGCGGCTGAGGACGAGCCCCATGCGCTCGAGACGCGCGAGCGCGCGATACAGCGTGCCGTACGCCGTGAGCAGACGGACGTTCTCCGCCTCGCCAATCGTGCGCGCGATCTCGTAGCCGTGGAACTCGGCGCCGCCGCGGCCGCGCAGCGCGGCGGCGGCCTCGCAGATAGCGAGCTCGAGGGGCAGGAGGCGCCCTGGTTTGCGGCGCACGCCGTGATAATAGGCAGATATCTGCGCATGTCAAGAGTGCGCGCAATCCCCCGCAGTTTTCGTGTGCAGGTCCCCTTCTGGCACAAGACCGCCGCATGACGCCGCGCGCCCCGGCGTGCAGCCGCGCGCAGGCATCGGACTTGCTCTGCCACGCGGCATGGTGAGCTTCATCAACCTTGGTCCGTACAGCTTCGTCCGCGTCGAGCTCCTCCCGCTGTCGCCGAACGGCCCCTATCGCCTGACGGTCGAGCACCCCGCGAAGACGCTCGTCGAGTACTTCGATACGCCCGTGGCGGCCATGACGCGGCACGCCGAGATCGAGCGCGTGCTCACGCACCACGGCGACGTCTAGCCCGGCCCGCGACGCGCGCCGCCGCTGCCCTACAATGGGCGCGTGGCGCGTTCGACCGTTCGGCTCGCGCTCGTGATCGCGTTTGTCGGCGCCGCGTCGCTCGCGGCGACTCCGCACCAGCAGCCTCCCGCACGCACCCCCGACGTCCACTTCGCCGCCACGCCGCAGCCGGTCGCCGACGCGATGCTGGCGCTCGCGCGCGTCACCGCCAGAGACGTCGTCTACGACCTCGGATCGGGCGACGGCCGCATCGTGATCCTCGCCGCGCAGAAATACGGCGCGCGCGGCGTCGGCATCGAGATCGTCCACGAGCTCGTCGAGCGGTCGCGGCTCATTGCCAGGGAAGGCGAGGTCGCCGATCGCGCCACCTTCATCGAAGGCGATCTCTTCACCACCGACATCTCGCCCGCGACCGTCGTCACGCTGTGGCTGACCGCGAGCGTGAACGCGCGCCTCGAGCCGAAGCTCCGGCGTGAGCTGCGCCCGGGCGCGCGCATCGTCGCGCACCAGTTCCCAATCGGCGACTGGCCTCCGGAGCGGACCGAGCACGTAGACGGCGAAGAGATCTTTCTCTGGACGATCCCGCCCCGCTGAGCCTACACTCCGCCGTCCAGAGGGGGTAGATCATGGCTCGTCGCGTCCTTCCCGCGGTGGCGGCGCTCGTCTTCCTCGTTCTCGCTCGCGGCTCGTTCCCCACGCACGTTGCCGGCCAGGCGAGCGGCCTGCCGTCGACAAAGAACGGCGACTGGCCGCATTACACCGCCGATCTGCGAGGCACACGCTACTCGCCGCTCGATCAGATCAACGGCGCGAACTTCAACCAGCTCGAGGTCGCGTGGCGCTTCAAGACCGACAACCTCGGCCCGCGTCCCGAGTACAAGCTCGAAGGGACGCCGCTCGCCATCAAGGGCGTGCTGTACACGACGGGCGGCACGAGGCGATCGGTCGTCGCGCTCGACGGCAGGACCGGCGAAGTGATCTGGACGCACAGCCTGCGCGAGGGCAAGCGCGCCGCGGTGGCGCCGCGCCAGCTCTCCGGACGCGGCGTCTCGTACTGGACCGACGGCAGGGGCGACGATCGCGTCGTCTATGTGACGACCGGCTATCGCCTCGTCGAGCTCCATGCGAAGGACGGATCGCTCGTCACGTCGTTCGGCAAGGACGGCATTATCGATCTGAAGGTCGGCGCGGTGTTCGGCAAAGGCCAGCAGATCGATCTCGAGACGGGCGAGATTGGCGTGCACTCGACGCCAACCGTCGTGAAGGATGTGATCATCGTCGGCTCGTCGATGCGCGAGGGCGCGACGGTGCCGACGCACAACAACACGAAGGGCCTCGTCCGCGCGTTCGACGCGCGCACGGGCAAGCTGCTTTGGACGTTCAATACGATCCCGAAGCCCGGCGAGTTCGGCAACGACACGTGGGAAAACGAGTCGTGGGCGGTGAACGGCAACACGGGCGTGTGGACGCAGATCACCGTGGACGAGGATCTCGGCCTCGTGTATCTGCCGGTCGAAACGCCGACGTCGGATTATTACGGCGGCCATCGTCCGGGCAACAACCTGTACGCCGAGACGCTCGTGTGCGTCGATTTGAAGACCGGCCAGCGGAAGTGGCACTACCAGTTCGTGCACCATCCGGTCTGGAACTTCGACAACTCGTCGGCGCCGCTGCTGCTCGATATCAACGTGAACGGCCGCGCGATCAAGGCGGTCGCCTCGCCGAGCAAGCAGGCGTACTTGTACGTGTTCGATCGCGTCACCGGCCAGCCGGTGTGGCCGATCGAGGAGCGGCCGGTCCCCCAGTCGGACGTGCCGGGCGAAAAGACGTCGCCCACGCAGCCCTTCCCCACGAAGCCGCCGGCTTACGGCCGCAACTACCTGAAGGTGCCTGACGATGTGATCGACTTCACGCCGGCGCTGCGCACGCAGGCGCTCGACGTGCTGAAGCGCTACAAGGTGGGCGACTCGCCGTTCACGCCGCCGGTTCTCGGGATGGTCAACGGCATCCTCGGCGCGATCGGCGCCGGCACCGCGACCAACTGGCCGGGCTCAGCGGCGGATCCGGAGCAGCACGTCGTCTACGCGCAGGCGAGCAACGCGCCGTCGGCGCGATCGCTCGTCGCGCCGCCGCCGGGTTTCTCCGACATCAAGTACGTGTCGGGCGTCGGCGGCCAGGAGTTCCGTGAAGTGTTCGGTCCGGGTGACTGCTGCGCGGCGGATGCGCCGCCGCGACCCACGGCGCCCGCGTCGCAGCAGGCGCAGGCCGCCGCCGCGACGGCGCCGCCGGCGGCCGGAGGCGGCGGGCTGCAGGTGCAGGGTCTGCCGATCTACAAGCCGCCGTACGGCATGCTGTCCGCCATCAATCTCGATCGCGGCGAGATCGCGTGGCAGACGCCGCACGGCGACACGCCGGATCAGATCCGCACGAATCCGGCGCTCGCCGGGCTCAACATCCCGAAGACCGGACAGCCGGGAACGTCCGGCGTCGGCTTGATGGTCACGAAGACGGTCGTCGTGATGGGCGATCCGCAGGTGACCGCGCCGCCCGGACGGCAGCGCGGCGCGATGCTGCGCGCCTACGACAAGGCGACGGGCCGCGAAGTCGGCGCCGTCTGGATGCCGGCGGCGCAGTCCGGATCGCCGATGACCTACTCGGTCGACGGCAAGCAGTACATCATCGTCGCGATCGGCGGCGGCGTGTACTCGGGCGAGTACGTCGCGTTCAGCCTGCCGGCGGGCGCAAGGCCGTCGAGCCAATAGGCGACCTCTGCAGGGCAGCAAGGCAGGAAGGCAGAGGGCAGGAATTCAAGCGTAGAAGGCTGAAAGGCTGGAAGCGCCTTGCCAAATCAACGTAGGGCGACCCTTTCAGGGTCGCCGAGGCGAGGCTGAAAGCCTCGCTCTACAGATGTTGCAATGCGCTCTATGCATGTTGTTCTTGTTGCCGGCTGTTGCGTCCGCGCAGCAGCCGGCGACGGCGCCGGCGCGCGATGCGCGGCCGACGCAGACCGGGACGGCCGTGATTCGCGGACGCGTCTTCGCCGCGGACACCGGCAAGGCGCTGCGGCGCGCGCGGATCTCGGTGGCGGCGCCGGAGCTCGGCGGCAACGGCAAGACCGCGAGCACGAACGCCGACGGCCGCTACGAGATCAAGGATCTGCCGGCCGGCCGCTACACCGTCACCGTGACGCGCAGCGGCTACGTGCAGCTGCGCTACGGCCAGCGGCGCCCGTTCGAGACCGGCAAACAGCTGCAGGTCAACGATCGACAGCTCGTCGACAATATCGACTTCCATCTGCCGCGCGTCGGCGTCATCAGCGGGCGCGTGTACGACGAAACGGGCGATCCGATCTCGAGCGTGCGCATGATGGCGATGCGCCAGGTGTTCTTCGAGGGGCGCCGGCGGCTCGTTCCGGTGTCGGGCGCAATCCCGACGCAGACCGACGACGCCGGCCAGTACCGGATCGTCGGCCTCACGCCCGGCAGCTACATCCTCCGCGCCGAGACGCGCGAAACGTGGACGACGACGGAGAAAGACGTCGAGGTCGTCATGGGGTACGCGACGACGTACTTTCCCGGCACGACGGTCGTCGCGAACGCGCGGCGCATTCCGCTGACGGTCGGCCAGGAAGCGGTCAACATCGATTTCTCGCTGGTGCCCGGGCGCACGGTCACCGCGTCGGGGACCGCGTTCGATTCGCAGGGGCGGCCGCTCGCCGGCCAGCAGGTGATGCTCACGCAAGAGATGCGCGCTCCCGGCGGGATGATGGTGATGTCGGCCTCCGGCGGGACGGCGATCGCCGCCGACGGAACATTCAGGCTTCCCAACATCACGCCCGGCGAGTACACGCTGAACGTGCGGGCCGCGGCCGACATCGGCGGCACGATCGTGCAGGAGTCGGCGAGCGTCCCGATCGTCGCCAACGACGCCGACATCGACACAATCACCATCCAGACGTCGGCGGGCTGGTCCGTGTCCGGTCAGGTGTCGACCGAAACGGGCGCCGTGCCGGCGGTTGCGCGCGACCGCGTCAGGATCACCGCGAAGCCGTTGAATCCCGATCTCGGCAGTGCACCGCGAGGGCCCGGCGGCAACGCCGACAGCGGACGCGTGAAAGACGATTGGACGTTCGCGGTGAGCGGCCTCTTCGGTCCGGCGCGTCTGCGCGTCGACCTGCCGGACACGCTCGTCCTGAAGGCCATCGTGCAGGACGGCCGCGACGTGACAGACGCCGCGCTCGAGGCGCGCAACGGCGAGATGCTGTCCAACGTCCAGGTCGTCGTCAGCGCTTCGGTCAACAGCATCGCCGCGCAGTTGACCGACGACAAAGGCGCGCCGTTCGCCGACGGAACGCTGATCGTGTTTCCCGTGGACGCCGAGAAATGGATCGAGGACTCGCGCTGGCTGCGATCGGCGCGGCCAGACGAAGACGGCAAGGCGCAGATCCGCGCGCTGCCGCCGGGCGACTACTACGCCGTCGCCGTCGACTACGTCGAGGACGGCATGTGGAACGATCCCGAGTACCTCGACGCAGTCCGCCGCTACGCGCAGCGCATCACACTCGGCGAGACAGGCGCGCAGACGGTGACGCTGAAAGTCGTCACGCCGTGAGCCAATTAAGAATTCAAGAATTAAGAAGTAAGAATTCGTTGTGCAGCTGTCGACCGCCACGACGAATTCTTACTTCTTAATTCCTAATTCTTAATTGCGCCTACTCGTACCGAAGCGCTTCCATCGCATCGATCCTCGTGGCGCGGCGCGCGGGCATGTAGCACGCGGCGAGACCGACGGCCGCGAACAGCGCCGCTGCGCCGGCGAACGCCACCGCGTCGATCGGCGCGACGCCGAGCAGGAACGACGACAGAAGCCGGCCGGCCGAAGCAGCCAGCGTCAGCCCGATTGCAGCGCCGATGGCCGCGAGGCGCATGCCCTCGCGCAGAATCATCTGCATCACGTCGACTCGCTGCGCGCCGAGCGCGATCCTGATACCGATTTCGCGCGTGCGGCGCGTCACCGCGTACGCGGTGACGCCATAAATGCCGAGCGCCGCCAGCAGTACGCCGACGAGGCCGAGGCTGGCGGACACCGACGCCACGATCCGCTGCGGCACGAGACCGAGCGACGTGTACTCGTCGGCCGTCTGCGTCGACATGATCGGCAGATTCGGATTCATCGACGCGACGAGCGCGCGCAGGTCCTCGCCCATGCGTGTCCCGTCCCTCGTCCGCGCGACGATCATCATCATGTTGTGATGGTATTGCTGCGCCACGGGCACGTAGACGTACAGCCCGGTCGTCGCATCGACGAGCGTCCCGTATGTCGGGTCGCGAACGACGCCAACCACGCGCAGCCTCCTCGTGAGCGCCGCAGCCGCCTTCGGATCGAACGACCGTTCGACGACGAACTTGCCGACGGCGTCCTGCGGCGGCGTGCCGGGCCAGAATCGCCGCACCACGCCCTCGCCGACGATGACGACCGGTTCCGTTTGGCCAGCGTCGCCGTCGCCGAAGTCACGCCCCGCGACGAACGGCATGTGCAGCGTCGCGAAATAGCGCGGCTCGACGATGTTCCAATCGGCCGACGACAGCCCGGCGGCGCCGATTGTTGCCGCGCCGGCCGGCGCGACGCCGCCGAGGCCGATGCGCTCGAAGCCGCCGGGCAGGACGGCTGCGATCGTCGCCTCCTCGACGCGGGGCATCCGCCGGACGCGCTCGATCACCTCGCGCGCGAAGAGCGGCCCGGTCGTGTCCGTGTAGCCGGCGATCGAGGGATCGACGGTGGCGAGCTCCACGCCGTGCGAGTCGAAGCCGGGATCGAGCGAGCCGGCGCGCACGAGCGCACGCGCGAACAGGCCGGCGACGACGACCAGCAGGATGCTGAACGCGACCTGCGCGACGACGAACGCATGCCGCAGCCGGGGCCGGCTCGGCGTCAGCGCATCGTCCTTCAACGCCGATACGACGTCCGCCTTCGAGGCGTGAAGCGCGGGCGCCAGCCCCGACAGCAGCGCGCTGACGAGCGAGACGACCGCCGTGAAGAGAATCGCGCGCGCGTCCAGCGCCAGCGACACGTCGATTTGGAACGGTAGCGTGGGCAGCAGCGCGTTCACCGTCGGCGTCATCCCGCGCGCGAGGAGGAGGCCGGCGACGGCGCCGAGCGCGAACAGGAGCATGGTTTCGACGAGCAGTTGCCTCACGAGCCTCGCGCGTCCGGCGCCGATCGCGAGGCGCACGGCAATCTCGCGCTGCCGCGTGGCGGCGCGCGCGAGCAGCACGCCGGTGAGGTTGGCGCACGCGACGAGGAGCACGAGCGACACGATGCCGACGAGCAGCGTGACGAAGGCGGCAAGCGGCGCGCTGCTGCCCGGCACCGGCGCCAACGAATTGATCACGAGGCTCGCGTTGCGATTCTGATCGGGAAATTCGCGCGCGAGCGCGCGCCCGATCGCCTCGATTTCCGCCGCCGCTTGGGCCATCCGAACGCCCGGCTTCAACCGCGCGCCCGCGTTGAGCCAGGACGCGCCGCGGTTCGTCAGCGTCGCATCGCGCGACGGTTCCACACCGTACTTCGTCAGAGGCATCCACAGGTCCGACGCGAAGATGCCCGTGCCCTGAAATCCCTCGGCCGCGACGCCGGCCACCGTGAACGGACGGCCGTTCAGCACGAGCGTCCGTCCGACGACCGCCGGGTTCTTGCCGAAGCGGCGCGTCCAGAACCGGTGGCCGAGCACTACGAGAGCGTCGCGGTCCGCGTCGGACCCGAGCAGCCGGCCGGCCGAAGCCGACGTGCCGAGGACCGAGAAGTAGTTGTTGCTGACCGGACTGGCGAACACGCGCTCGGTGCCGCCGGTGCGATCGTCCGCGTCGGCAAAGCTCATCGCCGCCGGCATCAGCGGGTAGGCGTAGACGCCCTCCAGCGTCGTCGCCCGCTCGCGAATGTCTAGGTAGTTGAGGTAGGACATCGTGCCGAAGCCGCGGCCGTTGATACTGCGGCCGATGTCGACGAGCCGATTGGCGTCGGCCACGCCGGCCGGCGGACGAAACAGCAAGGCGTCGGCGATGGTGAACACCGTCGTGTTCGCGCCGATGCCGACGGCGAGCGAGAGCGCCGCCGTCAGCGCGAAGAGCGGATTGCGCCGCAGCAGCCGCACGCCGTAGCCGAGATCCCACCGCAGATCGTCGAGCCAGACGAACGACCGCGCGTCGCGGTGCAGATCGGCGGCGAGCGCGGCGCTGCCGAGCGCGCGGTGCGCTTCGACGCGGGCGTCGGCGGCCGACAGGCCGCGGCGCGTGAACTCGTCCTGCAGCAGTTGAAGATGCGCGGCGATCTCGCGCGACGCGTCGGCGTCGGCCGATCGGCCGCGAAAGGCGTTGGCCAGTCTGCAGTAGAAGCGCATGAATGCCGACATCGCCGCTCCTTCGCCTTCATGTAGGGCGAGGCTTTCAGCCTCGCCAAGGCGACCCTGAAAGGGTCGCCCTACATTCAGGTTTTCACAGTCCTCTCATTCCTGCCGCAGCGCCTCGATCGGATCGACGCGGCTGGCCCGGCGCGCCGGCGGATAGCCGGCGGCGGCCATGCAGACGAGCAGCACGGCGCCGGCGAGCGCCGCATCACGCGGATCGGCCGGGCTGACGCCGTACAGGACGCTCGCGATCACGCGAATGGCGAGGAAGGCCGCGGGGATCCCGATTGAGAGCCCGAGCGCGCCCTGCAGCAGCACGTCGCGCATGACCATCGTCATCATCGTGGCGCGCTGCGCGCCGAGCGCGACGCGGATGCCGATCTCGCGCGTGCGCCGCTCCACGCGGTACGCGGTCAATCCGTACAAACCGACGCAGGTGACGACGAGCGCGAGCAGTCCGAACGACGTCGCGAGAACGGCGACGACGGTTTCGCGGGACAACGCGCGTCCCACGTCCGCGGTCATCGTGTCGACGCGCAGCACGGCGAGATCCGGATCGATCGCCGTGAGCGCCTGGCGCACGCTCGCCGCGACCGCTGTCGGATTGGCCGCTGCGCGCACCGCGATCGTGCGGGCGAACTGCGACACGTCGCCGTCTGGATCGTCGGGGTACGGCTGGAGCAGCGGCATGAACGCCATCGCTTCGTCGCGATCGCGAGGGCTGTCGTACTTCGCATTCTCGACCACGCCGACGATCTCGAGGTCGCGTCGCCGGGCGTCGCCGCCGATGCCGAATCGCCGGCCGATCGGGTCCGAGTCCGGCAGATAGCGGCGGACGAACGCCTCGTTGACGACAGCGACCCGCGTCGAGGCCGGCGTGTCGCGCTCGTCGACCGCGCGGCCTCGCAGAAGCCTGGTGCCCAGCGTCGTGAAATATCCGGGCGACACGCGATTCAGCATCGCGGACCTGCCGTCGTTCGGTCCGCGCGGCCCCTCGACGCTGATCGTGAACGACCAGCAGCACTCGTTGAACGGGCTGTAGTAGGACAACGCCGCGCCGCTCACGCCCGGAAGCGCCGTCAGCCGCGCGGCGATCTGTCGGTAGAGCGGACCGAGGCGCGCGTAGTCGTAGCCGGCGCGCGCCGGATCGATCGTCACGACGAGCACGCGATCGCCGATGAACCCGAACGGCTGACGAGCGAGATTGATCAGGCTGCGCGTGAGCGCGCCGGCCGACGCGAGGACCACGACCGAGAGCCCGACCTGCCCGACGACGAGCGCGTTGGCCCACGCCAGGCGCGGCGGCCGCAGCGCGGCGTCGGCCCCGCCGCGGAGGGCCGGCAGGGCACCGAACAGGAGCGCAGCGCCGCACGAGAGCGCGAACGCGAACGCGAGGACGCGCGCGTCCGGTGTCGTCGCCACCGGCAGCGACTCGCTGCCGCGGAACACGAGGCGCACGAGCGCGTCGGCCGACGCCGGCGCGACGAGCGCGCCGAGCGCGCCGCCCGCGAGCGCGAGCGTCAGGCTTTCGGCCAGCGATTGCCGGACGAGCCGGCCGCGGCTCGCGCCGACCGCCAGGCGAATCGATCGCTCTTTCCCGCGCGCGGCGCCGCGCGCGAGCAGCAGGCTCGCGATGTTCGCGCACGCGATCACGAGAACCGCCGCGGAGATCGCGAAGAGCAGCCGCAGCACGAACCCATACATGCGCCGCGTGCGCGTGACGCCGCGTCCCGCCGGCGTGAAGTCGACGTGGGTTCTGGCGATCTCGGCCTCGATCCTCGGCGACAACACGGCGCCCTCACGCGAGCGCAGCCAGTCGCGCAGCGCCGCAGACACGCGCGCCTGCGCGTCGGCGATCGTGGTGTCCGGGGCGACGCGGCCGATGAGATACAGCCAATGACGATCGGGCGCATCGATGATCGCGGCCGCTCCATTGAGCTCGCGATCCGCCGTGATGGGAATCCAGAAGCTCGGCGGATCCGCCTCGAGCGTCTCGCCGTAGAACTCCGGCGCCGCGACGCCGACAATCGTGACCGGCACTCGATTGACGTGTACGACGGATCCGACGGCGGCCGGATCGCCGTTGATCCGCTCCTTGAAGTACCGGAAGCTGACCACGGCAACGGGCGGCGCGCCTGCCGCAGCGTCGGACGGCGCGAGCAGCCGGCCGAGCGCGGGTCGAGTCCCGAGCGCGTCGAAGTAGTTGCCCGACACGAGCTTCGTCCATACCGCGTCGGAGACGCCCGTGCCGGAACGCCGGACGCTCGCCCGCGATTTCGAGCTCTGGACCGCGGACAGAGGCTCGAGCGCGCCCACGCCGCCGAGATGCCGATAGAGGTCGTAGGAAAACAGCGTGAAGGATCCGTCCTGCGAGCCAACCGCGGTGCCGGCGCCTCTCGCGTCGCCGAGCAGCACGAGATCGCCGGCGTCGCGAACCGGCAGCGACCGCAGCAGCACGCGATCGATCAGCGTGAAGATCGCCGTGCTCGCGCCGATGCCGAGCGCAAGCGTCGCGACCGCCACCGTCGTGAATCCTGGACTGCGCCGCAAGGTTCGAATCGCGTACCGCGTGTCGCGCTGCGCATCGTCGATCCAGGCGAACGACCGCGCGTCGCGATGGAGATCCGCCGCCAGCGCCGCGCTGCCGAGCGCGCGCCGTGCTTCGACGCGCGCCTGCTCGACGCTGCGCCCGCGCCGGATGAAATCGTCTTCGAGCAGCTGCAGGTGCGCGGCGAGCTCGCGCGTCAGCTCGCGCTCGCGCCGGCCCGAGCGGCAGATGTCGGCCAGGCGCATGAGAAAGCGGCGCACGTCATTCCTCCCGCAGCGCGACGAGCGGATCGACGCTCGCCGCGCGCCGCGCGGGCACGTAGGACGCGAGCGTCGCGGCGGCGGCAAACATCGCGGCCACGCCCGCGAAGGTCGCCGCATCGAGCGGACGAAGACCGAACAGCATCGATTCGAGGTAGCGCGTCAGCCCGGCGGCAAAGGCGACGCCGAGCGCGATCCCCGCCGCCGTCAGCAGCAGGCTGCGGCGCAGCACGAGCCGCATCACGTCGCGCCGTTCCGCGCCGAGCGCGACGCGCACCCCGATCTCGCGCGTCCGCTGCGCCACGGAGTACGCCATCACGCCGTACAGGCCGATCACCGCGAGCGCCAACGCCACGGCCGCGAAGACGCCCACGAGCGCTGCGTACATCCGCGGACGCGTGATCGAGTTCGATACGATCTGCTCCATCGTCGCGACGTCGGTGAGCGTCGCGTGCGGATCGAGCTGGCGTGCGATCGCGCGCGCCGCGGCGGCGATCGCACCGGCGTCGGCCGTCGCGCGCACGCTGTAATACGCGCCGACGGGAAAGAGCGGCGGCGCGCGGAGCGCCGGATCGGTCGGCACCTGACGGATGTCCATGAAGTACTGCGGCTCCGGCGCGCGATCGAGGCCGAACTGCCGCACGTTGCCGGCGACGCCGACGATCTCGAGCGGCACGCGGTGGCCCTGCGGACCGAACAGGATGATCTGTCCGACCGGAGTGCTGCCGGCGAAGCTGCGCCGCGCCAGCGCGTCGTTGATCACGACGACGCCGGGACGGCCTTCGCCGTCGGCCTCGGTGAGGCCGCGGCCCGCGACGATCGGAATGCCCATCGTCTTCAGATAATCGCGGCTGACGAACCGGACGTCCGCGCCTTCGCCGGCGAGCGTCACGTCCACGTCGCCGCGCCGCAGCGTCACCGTCAGTGAGTCCTGGAGCTGCACGAGCGGCAGCTGCCGCCCGTACGCCGCCGACTGCACCTCCGGCACTCCGCGCAGCCGCTCGACGAACGTCTCGGCGAATACCCGCTGCTCTTCCGGCCGCGGGCTCGTGGACTGCAGGACCTGAAACGTGAGCACGTGCGCCGGCTCGAAGCCGGGATCGACGGTGGAGAGCTTGACGAAGCTGGTGATCAGCAAGCCCGCGCCGACGAGCAGCACCGTCGCGAGCGCGATCTCGACGACGACGAGGCTGCCGCCGATCGTGGAGCGCGGCGACGCGGAGAGATCGCGCAGCAGCGCGGCGTGCCGCGGACGCGCATGGCGCAACGCAGGCGCCAGGCCGAACACGAGGCCGGTCGCGATTGAGACGGCGAGCGCGTAGCCGAGCGCGGCGGCGTCGACAGACACTTCGGAGAGGCGTGGAAACACCGACGCGAGCCCGAGATCCGATCGTCCGAGCGTCGTCGCGAGCAGACGGAACAGGCGAACGCCGCCGAACGCGAGCGCAATGCCGAGGACGCCGCCGAGCCCGGCGAGCAGCAGGCTTTCGGTGATCAGCTGACGAACGAGCCGGCCGGGACCCGCGCCGATGGCGGCGCGCACGGCGATCTCGCGCTGCCGCGACGCGGTTCTCGCGAGCAGCAGGTTCGCGACGTTGACGCACGCGATGAGCAGCACGACGCCGACGGCGGCCATGAGCACGAGGAGCGCCGGCCGCACCGGGCCAGTCAGCTCGTCCTGGACGGGGATCAGCTCGTAGCGCGGACGCCCGCCGACCATCGACGTCGACGCGCCGCGGACGTCGCTGCGAATCGCCGCCATCTCGGCCGCCGCTGCGACAGGCGTCACGCCGTCGGCGAGCCTGGCGACCGTCTCGCGGCGGACCGGCCGGCCGTCGGGCGATCGCGCCGGCGCGCGCGGGATCCAGAACTGTGCGTTGTCGTACGGAAAATGAAACCCGGGCGGCATCACGCCGACGATTGTGTAGGGAACTTCGGGCACGATGCCGTCGCTGAACCAGCCCAGCGAGTTGCCGGTGAACGCGACGGTGCGGCCGAGGACGCGTGCATCGCCGCCGAAGCGCTGCCACGCGTCGTAGGCGAGGACGAGCACACGATCACCGCCGGCGATCGATTCCTCGGGCGCGAAGGTCCGGCCGACGAGCGGCGCGACGCCGAGCATCGGAAAGAAACCGGGGGACACGCCGAAGCCGTCCATGCGCGTCGCATCGCCGTCGATCGTGATCGTCGCGCGCGCGAACGAGAACGCCGCCACGTTGGCGAGAGCCCGCGATCGTTCGGAGACGGCGAGCAGATCGGCGACGTCCATCGCGGCGTACCGCCGGTTCGGACCTTTGCCGTTGCCGATCTCGGCGCCCGGCACGTTCTCCCAGACGCGGACGAGCCGCGCGGAGTCCGTGTACGGCAGCGGACGGATGAGCACGCTGTTCACGACGCTGAAGATCGCGGTGTTCGCGCCGATGCCGAGCGCGAGCGTCATGACGACGACGAATGTGAAGCCGGGCGCGCGGCGAAGCGTACGGAGCGCGTAGCGCAGGTCGCGGCCGAGATCGTCGAGGCACGCGACGGAGCGCGCGTCGCGGTGGAGATCGCGCGCGTATGCGGCGCTGCCGAGCGCGCGCTGCGCTGCGGCGCGCGCATCGGCGGCCGCGAGGCCGCGGCGGCGGAAGCCGTCCTCGAGGAGCGCGAGATGCGCCGCCATCTCGCGCTCGAGCTCCGCGTCGGCGCGGGCCTGCCGCGCCGTCCCGATCAGCCGCGCGAGAAAGCGTCTCACATGCGCACCGGCGTCACCGCTCGTCGACGAGGAGCTTGTTCACGAGCCCGGCGAGGCGATGCCAGCGATCGGTCTGCTTCTCGAGCGCGCGCGTGCCGGCCCTGGTGATCGCGTAGTACTTCGCGTCGCGGTTGTTCTCGGTCTTCTGCCAGCTGCCCTTGATCCAGCCGTTCTGCTCGAGGCGCACGAGCGCGGGATAGAGCGTCCCCTGATTGAGCATCAGCGGATGCTCGGCGACCTGCTCGAGCCGCGCGGCCAGCCCGTACGCGTGCTGCGGCCCCATCGTCGCGAGCGCGCGCAGGACGATCAGATCGAGCGTGCCCTGGAGGATCTCGATGCGCTCCACGAGGGACACGCTCGCACAGTCTCCACTTGTCTGTCAAGTGAAGCGCGGGACGGAACCTGGCTCCCTGCTTGCGGGGGCGCGCGATCGCGTGCACAATGGGCGCCTTCACTCTCAGCAGGACGACACATGACGCTGCTCACCGATCTGAAGTTCGCCCTGCGGTCGCTCGCGCGCGCCGTGGGCCTGTCGATCACCGTGATCCTCACGCTGGCGCTCGGCATCGGCGCCAACGCGTCGATCTTCAGCGTCGTGCGCGGCGTCCTCCTGCGGCCGCTCGTGAACCGCGACGAGAGCCGGCTGATCTACATCCAGCAGAGCGCGCCCGGCAACGGCGTCGAGAACGCCGCGTTCTCGGTGCCCGAGATCGCCGACTTGCGCGCGCGCACGAAGAGCGTCACGGCGCTCGGCGAGTTCTCCACGATCGGCTTCACGATGGTGGGCCTCGGCGAACCGCGAGTCGTCCGCGCGGGCGTCGTCGATGGGTCGTACTTCGACGTGATGGGCCTGCGCCCCGTCCTCGGCCGGCTGCTGAACGCGAAAGACGATGGGCCGAACGCGGCCGGCGCGGCGGTGCTCACCTACCGCTTCTGGGCGACGGGGCTGCACGGCGATCCGGGGGTGATAGGGAAGACCGTCCGTCTCGGCACGCGGTCGGCGACGATCGTGGGTGTCCTCGAGCCGTCGGTCCCCTATCCCGCGGAGACCGAGCTCATCGCCAACGTCGTCACCAGCCCGCATCACCTGTCGGCGACGATGGTCACGGGACGCGAGCACCGGATGACGCAGCTGTTCGGACGGCTCGCGCCCGCCGCCGACCTCGACGCCGCGCGCGCCGAGCTGCGCGCGATTCACGGCGCTATCGTCGCGGAGCACCCCGAGGCCTACCCGAAGAAGGCGGACTTCCGCATCGACGCGGTGCGGCTGCGCGATCAGATCACGGCGCGCGCGCGCACCGTGCTCTGGGTGCTGCTGGCGGCGTCGGCGCTCATCTTCGTGATCGCGTGCTCGAACGTCGCGAACCTGATCCTCGCGCGCAGCGTGCGGCGCGAATCGGAGCTCGCCGTGCGCGCGGCGCTCGGCGCGGGCGCGGGCACGCTGCGGCGGACGCTGCTCGCCGAGAGCCTGATCCTCTGCGGCAGCGGCGCGGTGCTCGGCGTCGCGATCGCGCAGCCGATGGTGTCCGTGCTCGCGCGCTACGCGTCGCGCTTCTCGGTGCGCGCGCTCGACCTCACGCTCGATGCGAGCCTGCTCTGGGTGGGCGTCGGCCTCGCGCTCGCCGCCGCCGTGCTGCTCGCCTTCGTGCCGCGGCTCCCCTCCGCCGACGCGACGCACGGCTTCGCGCTGTCGAGCGGCGGGCTGCGCATCACCGGCGCGACGAGTCGCCGGCTGCGCGCGTTCGCCGTCACGCAGATCGCCGCGTCGTTCCTGCTCCTGGCGGGCGCCGGCATGGTCGTCCGCACGCTGCTCGCGCTGCAGGCGGCGCGCCCCGGCTTCGAGACGCAGCGGGTGCTGGCCGTCAACATTCCGGTGATGTCGTACGGCAAGACGCCCGATCAGATTCGCAATTTCTACCGTGAGGTGCAGCGCCGCGTCAGCGACGTGCCGGGCGTGGAGCGCGTCGCGTTCGGCAGCACGGTTCCCTGGCGCGACACCGGCGGCGGCGGCGACGGCCTCCAGTTCTCCGTCGAGGGGCGGACGCGCGAGAACGGCGTCGAAGATCCACGCGCGCGCTCGCGATCGGTGTCGCCTGGCTTCTTCGCGGCGCTCGGCATTCCCCTGCTCGACGGCCGCGATTTCACCAGCGAGGACCGCAACGGCGCCGAGCGCGTCGTGATCATCAGCGCGAGCATCGCGAACGAGATGTTCCCGGGACAGAATCCGCTGAACCGGCACCTGATGTGGACTGATCGCCTGATGAAGTTCATCAACGTCAGCACCGAGCCGCGCCGCATCATCGGTGTCGTGCCCGACGTCGACGACGAGCGGATCGATCCCCGGCCGGCGAAGGCGATCTATGCGCCATTCGAGCAGGAGCTCGGGGGTGGACGGCTGTTCGTGCACACGAAAACTGATCCGTACGCGCTGGTCCCGTCGATCACGCGCATGGTCCGCGATCTGTCGGCCGAGCAGCCGGTGGAGCGCGCCGCGACGCTCGAGGACGTTCGCGCGGACGTCCTCGCGCCCGATCGGTTGAACGCGATCGTGTTCGGCGGATTTGCAGCAGTCGCGCTCGCGATCTCGATCGTCGGCGTCGCCGGCGTGCTCGCGTTCTCGGTCAGCGGCCGCACGCGCGAGTTCGGCATCCGTCTGGCGGTGGGATCACACCCGCGATCGATTCTCGCGAGCGTGTTGAAGGAAGGGTTGCTGATGTCGGCGTTCGGCGTCGTGGCGGGCGCCGCCGCCGGCTTCGCGCTCGCGCGCGTCGTCGGCAGCTACGTGCAGCACGTGCAGCTGCCGGGCGCCGTGCCGATCGTCGTCTCAGCGGGCGTGCTGCTCGCCGCGGCGGTCGTCGGCTCGCTGCTGCCGGCCGCGCGCGCCGCGCGCGTGGACGTGGTGCAGGCGCTGCGGGCCGAGTGACGCAATTAACGAACTAATTGCCACCGGCGGGTTTCTTGATCCGGAACGATCCATCGTCGAACCGTTCGCGGTACGTGTTGTGACAGGTGCCGCACGTCTGCTGGACGGCGGGCACGGCGGCTTTCGCGTCGTCCCACTTGCCGGCGGCGATCGCGGCCTGAATGCTTTCCACTTTCATGCGCGCGTCGTGCGCCCACTGCGTGGCGTCGGCCTTCTTCGGCTTCCAGAACGCCTCGATGTCGGTGAACCCCTGCTTGAGGACCGCCGCGTTCTTCGTGGCGTCCTCCGCTTTCGCGCCGTCGACCGCGGCACGCAGCGCGGCGAGCGCGGGCGGCAGCGGCTTCATCACTTTGCTGAGCGCCTCTTCGTCGGTCGTCATCGGCGGCGGCAGGCGCTTGGCGAGATCGACGAACTTGTCCGTAATCACTGACGTCGCGATCAACGCCGGCCGGCCGGCGTACTTCGCGACCGCATCGGGCGGCAGATCAATTTTGTAATCCTTCGCTTTCTTCGCGACCTCCGCCGGATCGAACTTGACCAGCTCGCCCATCACCGTCACATAGCTCTTCGGATCGACCGGCGACTGCAGCGTCGGGACGAGCACGAGGACGTCGGTCGGCTTCTGCGGCGCCGGCGCGCCGGCCACGCGCCGCTGATCGACGGCGAACGCCGACTTCGACAGAATCTGCTCGACCGACGCGGTGATGGTGACGCCCTGTCCGTAATAGGCGTCGGGGTTTGAGTTAACCGTATTCGTTGCCACCGGAATCAGCGGCTTGGCCGGCGGCGCGGCCGGCGGCTGTCCCGCGGGCGGCGCGCCGCGTTCGCCGCGCTGCCCACCGCGGCCTGCTTCGGCCGGCGGTTGAGCGGGCGGCTCGGCCGGACGCGGCGCCGGCGGCTGCTGCGCGATGAGACCGACGCCGACGACAATCACCGCGCACGCCGCTGCAAAAGCGCTCGAGCGCAGGCGTTGTTTCGTTCCCCGCACCATGGATCGCACTCCTTCGAAAACCAGCCACGCATTGTACCGGATAGCCGCGGCGACGATGCCCGAACAGTAATATATGCTGGCAACTACGTTGCAACAGTTCGTCTCCGGCACCTCGAAGACGTAACGCGCGCCACACCATGTCGCCGTCCAAACGTCGTCCGTTAGACGCGCCCGCCGTCATCGTGATCGAGGACGATCTCGACGCGCGCCGGATCTACGCCGACTTCCTGCGATCGAAAGGATGGAACGTCTTCACGGCGCAGGACGGTCGAGCGGGCCTGAACAAAACGCTGGAGCTCACGCCGGATTTGATCGTGCTCGACCTCGCGATGCCCAAGGTCGACGGCTGGACCGTGCTCAGGCAGATTCGCGACTCGAGTGCCACGGCGCACATCGCCATCGTCGTGGTGTCGGCGGTTTCCGATGTGCGCGACCGGGCGTTCGAAGCCGGCTGCGACGCTTACCTGATGAAACCCTGCCCGCCTGAGGTCGTCTATCTGCAGCTGCGCGCGCTGCTGCGCCTCAAAGGTATCGTGGCATCCCTCTGAGCTCAGCGGCCCATCCCGTGCCGGCGGTCGCGTCCGGTGCGCCGGTCGCGCTGCCGCCGCTCCGCGCCCGTCGGGCTGCCGACATCCGCCTTGCGCCGATCGAGGTTGCGTCGCTCGTGCGTCGCGCGCCGCTCGCGCGCCGCCGGCACCGGCACCGATGCCGCGACAGCGGCGCGCTCGCGCTGCAGCCGCGCGGTGCGCCGCGCGGGATCGAGGACGTCGAGGAGGCCCTCATACACCAGTTTCGCGCGCGCGTCGCTGCTCTTCGCGATGACCTGGCGCAGATAGCTCGCGGCCGCCTGGATGTTGGCGCGCTGCCAGTTAGGGTTCATGACCAGCAACTGTAATACGATCGTGGAGCTTTGGAGCGCGTCACCACTGCGACGACGGTCGATCAGGCCTGGCAGATCGTGCTCGCCGCCGCGGCGCACGCCGATCGCCTGACGGAATCGTCCGCGCCGTCCGCCTACGCGCTCGGCGACGGCGGCGGGCTGCGGCGCATCGCCGACACGGACCGCGCCGCGGTGGTCAGATGGGATCCGCGGAGCGGATGGTCGCTCGCGCTTCCGCCCGACGATCCGCGGCACCCGCTCATCGATCTGTACCTGCCGATCTGCAGCGCCACGGTCGCGCGGCCGATCACCGTTGGACATCTCGGCCAGAGCCTCGACGGCTTCATCGCGACGCACTCGGGCGAATCGCAATTCGTGACCGGCGAGGAGAACATCCGGCACCTGCACCGCATGCGCGCGCTCTGCGACGCGGTCGTCGTCGGCGCGGGAACGGTCGCCGCCGACGATCCGCAGCTGACGACGCGGCACGTGAGCGGACCGAGCCCGGTGCGCGTCGTGCTGGATCCGGGCAGGCGGCTCGCCGATCACTATCGCGTCTTCAACGACGAAGCGGCGGCGAACACGATCTACGTCTGCGGGAAATCGGCGATGCGCGAGGGCGAGACGCACTTCGGCCGCGCGTCGGTCGTCACGGTGGACGAGGAGGGCGATCGGCTCGACGTCGCCGCGGTCCAGCGCGTGCTGCGCGATCGCGGGTGCCACCGGATCTTCGTCGAGGGCGGCGGCGTCACCGTATCGATGTTCCTCGAGGCGAACGCGCTCGATCGCCTGCAGATCGCGATCGCGCCGCTGCTCATCGGCGACGGCCGGCCGGCGATCCGCCTCGCGCCGCGGCTGGCGCTCAGCGACTGCCATCGGCCGCGCTATCGCGTCTACCGCATGGGCGCCGACGTGCTCTTCGACTGCGACCTGACCGCCGACGCCGCAGACGACGACGAACGGCACGGCCCGTCGATTACGCGCGTGATCTGAGCCGCGCCGTCGCAATTAAGAATCTGGAAACCCGGCGATGTCCTCGTGGCCGACCACGATGATCGACGTTCCTCCGTCGACATAGGCGAGCCGGCGCGCGCGCCATCCGCCGACGATCGCCGCGCGATCGGGCGCCATGTCGATCGCGGCGCTCGCCCACCCTTCGATCAACGCGCGCTGCAGCGCGCCGTCGCCGGCGGCGAGCCTCCAGTCGCTGCGATCGCGATCGACGTCGAAGCCGGCCGCGGCGAGCTGACGCACCGCTTCGTCCGCCGCCGCCGGCCCGAGCGCCGGACCGAATCCCTTGTCGCCCCGCTGATGGCGGTTCACGAGATCGCGGACTTCCTCGTCGCCGGAATCCTCCGGCGTGCACGCGATTCGGCCGTCGTAGGTCAGCGCGAACAGCACGGCGGCTCCGGCGCCGCGGCATGCGGCAACAACGACGCGGACGAATTTCTCGGAGACGAGATCGAGCAGCGCGGACGCCGTCACCAGCGAGGCGCCGTCGAACAGCTCGTGCGCCGACGGCGCGTCGAGCGTCGAGAGCTCGCATCGCTCGGCCGCGATCGTCGCGACGTTCGCGTCGCTCGTCCGCGACGCAACCCGCAGCAGCGTGGCATCGTGATCGATGAGCCGCCAGTGCTGCCGCGGCGGCAGACACGGCGCGAGATACCGCATGTTCGATCCCGCGCCCGCGGCGAGATCCACGATCCGCAGCCTGCGCTTCGACGCGGCGATCCGTTCGGCGATCGCGCGCGTCAGGCGCACGGATCGAGCCCCGTGGTCCGCCGGCTCGCGCAGCGCGAGCCACTCGGCGCTGAATTCACCCATGCGCGAGCTCGCGCGCGCGCGCGAGCGCGCCTGCCATGCCGAGCGCCGCGTGCTCCCAGGTCGGCAGCCGCACGCGGACGCGGCGCGCGCCGGCGGCGAGCCGCGCCCGCAGCTCCGCGTCGCCGAGCACGGCGTCGAGCGCGCTCGCGAGCGCGCCGGCATCGCCCGGCGGCACGACGATGCCGGCGTCGCGCCCGACGAGATCCGCAATCGCGCCCGTCGCCGTCGCCACGACCGGCAGCCCGCGCGCGAGCGCTTCCGCGACAGCCATCCCGTAGCCTTCGTAGAAGGTCGCGAGCACGAACAGATCCGCGCGGTCGTACTCGACGGCGAGGCGCGCCGCATCGAGGTCGCCGAGCAGATCGACCCTGGCGTCGAAGCCGTGCGCGCGGATCCGATCCCGAACACGCGCCGTCGTCCGCTCGTCGCGATCGGCGCTCCCCGCGCATCGCAGGCGCCAGGGGCGCGGCGCCGAGGCCAGCGCATCCAGCAGCAGCTCATGTCCTTTGCGCGGCGTGATCGTCGCCACGCACAGCAGCGTCGCCTCGTCGGCGCGCGAGCGATCGGCGTCGATCGTCGAGCGCGCGACGGGCGCCGGATCGGTGCCGGGCTCGACGATGCTGACGCGATCCGACGGCACGCCGTAGCGCGCGAGCGCGGCCGCCGTCGCGCGGCTCGTCACGACGACAGCCCGCGCGGACGCGAGCGCGCGCCGCTCGCTCGCCTCGAGCGCCGCGGCGCGATCCGGCGTCAGGCCGGTTTCGAGCGCGAGCGGATGGTGCACGAGCGCGACGAGGGCGAGCCGCGCGGCGTGCGGCGCGATTTCGTCCGGCAGCGCGCCGAGCGCCAGGCCATCGGCGAGGACGAGCCGGCCGTCCGGGATCGCGTCGAACATGGACGCGGCCTGCGCGCGCGCGGCAGATGTCGGAAACGGAAAGCTCGCGTCGAGGCTGTGGACCGCGACCGCCCAGCCGGCGGCGCGCAGCCCTGCGATGATGCGGCGATCGTAGGCATAGCCGCCGGTTCGCGTCTCGAGATTGCCGGGGACGACGACCGACAGCTCCGAGCGCCCGCGCGCCGACGGCGTCACGGCACCGCTGATTCGTATGACGCGCGCGCGACGTGCGACTCGTGGAGCGTCACGCGGATCGACGCGACGCCCCGCGCCTCCGCGCCGAGATCTCCGCGCTTCAACGCCGCAGCGACGCGGTCGAACACCACGCGCGCCAGAAATTCCGTCGTCGTGTTGCGGTCGCGGAACTCCGGCATCTCGTCGAGGTTCCGGTAATTGAGCTCCGCAAGGGACGCGCGCAGCACGTCGCCCGCGCGGCCGATATCCACCACCATCCCGTTCGCGTCGAGCTCGCGACGGCTGAACTCGAGATCGACGACGTAGGTCGCGCCGTGCAGCCGCTGCGCCGGGCCGAACGCGTCGCCGGAGAAGCTGTGCGCCACCATGAAGTGATCGCGGACCGACACCGTATACATATCGTCAGGCGTATCGCACGCGGTGAACGATTGCGTCGCCGCCGGCAGCGAGCCGCGGCATCACCTGCGGCAGATCGTCGAAGCCGCTCTCGCCGGTGATGAGCACGTCGAGCGTGGAATCGGCGAGCAGCGACAGCGCGAGGCGCATGCGGCGGCGTGCGTCCCATCGCGCGCGCTGCGCCGGCGCGACGCTGCCGACCTGCGACGATCTGATCGTCAGCCGCCGGGCGTGGAACGCTTCGCCGAGCGGCACGGTCACCGCGCGATCGCCGTACCAGCTGAGCTCGACGATCGTCGCCTCGAACGCGGCGATCTCGAGCGCGCGCTGCAGGCCGGCCTGCGAGCCGCTCGCGTGGATCACCACGTCGCGGTCGCCGCTCGCGTCCTCCGGCGCGGCGAAGCGGACGCCCAGCGCGCGCGCCACCGCCGCGCGCGCCGGGTTCACGTCCACGAGCTCGACGTCGCACGCGGCGATGCGCGCGGCGAGCCACGCCGCCATGCTGCCGACGGCGCCCGCGCCGACAATCGTCACGCGATCGCCGACGCTGATGCCGGCGTCCCACACGCCGTTGACGGCCGTCTCGAGATTCGCTGCGAGCACCGCGCGCGCCGGCGGGACGCCGTCGGGCACGAGGTGCGCCGCCGCGGCGGGCACGACGTAGCAGGTCTGGTGCGGATAGAGCACGAAAACGCGCCGTCCCTCGAGCTCGGCGGGGCCACGCTCGATCGTGCCGACGCTGGCGTACCCGTACTTCACGGGCGCGGGAAACGTGCCTTCCTGAAACGGCGCGCGCATGCGCGCGCATTCGCTCGCCGGCACGCGCCCCTCGAAGACGAGCGCCTCGGTGCCGCGGCTGACGGCGCTGAACAGCGCGCGGACCTCGACCTCATGCGCCCCGGGCGCCGCGACCCGCTCGGTGCGGATCTCACCTCGGCCGGGCGCGGCGATCCAGAACGCGCGAGCCTCGTCGCACGGCATGTGCTGACAATATAATGGACGGACCGACACCCTTGATAACCACGACCTGGCGGCTGCCCGACGCGCCCCTGCGCGCGAGCGCCGTCGCGACCCATCTCGTCGCGCTCGTCGCCGTTGCCGCGCTCGCCGCGGCCGCGCGCGCCGCGCTGCCGCTCAGCGCCCTCTACGCCGCAAAGGCGTCGGCGGCGTTCGCCGCGTTGATGCTCGTGTCGCTCGGCTTCCTGCAGCAGCATCATCCGTTCACGCGCTTCGGCCCCGCGAACCAGGTGACGACGATGCGCGCGGCGGCGGCGGCGCTGATCGTCGGCCTCGTCGGCGAGGCGCCGCTGCCCGCGCTCGCGGCGGGCGCGGTCGTGGCCAGCCTCGTCGCGACGACGCTCGACGGCGTCGACGGCTGGCTCGCGCGGCGCCACGCCATCGCGAGCGAGTTCGGGGCGCGCTTCGACATGGAAGTGGACGCGCTGCTGATCCTGACGCTCTCGGTGCTCGCGTGGACGTTCGGCAAAGCGGGCGTGTGGGTCCTCGCGTCGGGCGCGATGCGCTACGCCTTCGTCGCCGCCGGCGCCGAGTGGCGCTGGATGCGGGCGCCGCTGCCGCCGAGCCGCCGCCGCCAGACGATCTGCGTCGTGCAGGTGTTCGCGCTCACGATCGCGCTCGTGCCGCTCGTCGCCCCTCCGATCAGCGCCGCGATTGCCGCCGGTGCGCTCGCTGCGCTCGCCTGGTCGTTCCTCATCGACACGCTGTGGCTGTGGCGCCGCGCGCCGTAGCGCTGGCCGCGCTCGCCGCCGCGCTTGCGCTGCTCGACGCGTCGCTGTCGTTTCACAACGTGTGGCCGACGCCGGCGATCGGCTGGCGCGGCGAGTTGTCGGTCGAGCTCGCCGGTCTGCTCCTGATCCTCGCCGCGTGGCGGTGGCGCTCCGATCACCCCGTTGCCGCGGGCCGCGTGCGCCTCCTCGCCGTCGTCTGGCTGCTGCTCGTGATCGGCCACTACGCCGACGTGACGACGCCGGCGCTTTACGGACGCGACATCAACGTGTACTGGGACGTCAGGTACATGCCCGACGTCGCCGCGATGATCACGACCGCCGTGCCGCCGTGGATCACGATCGCCGTAGTCGTTGCGCTCGCGATCGTCGTCGCCGCGCTCTACGCGATCTTCCGGTGGGCGCTCGGCCGCGTCGTGGCCGCGATGGACGATCGCCACGTACGAGCCGGGGCGGCGATCGCTGCCGCGGCGATGATTCTTCTGTTCGTCGCGCAGCAGGTGACGGACCGCGCTCCCGCCGTCCCTCGATTCGCGACGCCCGTCGTCACGACCTACGCGCGCCAGGCTCGTCTCGTCGCCGGCGCCATGGGCGCGTCGATGACGCTCGCGCCGAGCCCGCCGATGGACGGCGATCTCGCGCTCGCGCGCGGCGCCGACGTGTTCCTCGTGTTCATCGAGGCCTACGGCGCCGTCGCGTTCGAGCGCGCCGACATCGCGCCGCGCCTCGTCGCCGCGCGCGCGGTTCTGGACGCCGCCGTCCGCGACACGGGCCGACGCGCCGTCTCGACGTTCGTCGACTCGCCGACCTTCGGCGGATCGTCGTGGCTCGCGCACATCAGCCTGATGTCCGGCGTCGAGGTCCGCGATCCGGAGACGAACGCGCGCCTGATGACCGAGCATCGCGACACCGTCGTCACCGATTTCGCGCGCCGCGGGTATCGCACCGTCGCGGTGATGCCGGGGCTGCGGCAGCGGTGGCCGGAAGGCGCCTTTTACGGATTCGACGACGTGTACGGCGCGGCGCGGCTCGATTACCGCGGGCCCGAGTTCGGCTGGTTCGCGATTCCCGATCAGTTCACGCTCGCGAAATTCGATACGCTCGAGCTCGATCGTGCGCCGCGGCCAAACCTCTTCGTCTTCTATCCGACGATCAGCACGCACTTTCCCTTCAGCCCGACGCCGCCGTATCAACCCGCGTGGCATCGAATCTTCGACGCGCATCCGTGGGACGGTCCTGATGTCATCCGCGCGTACGCCCAGCAGCCCGACTGGACGCACTTCGCGCCGGGCTACGTCGACGCCGTCGCGTACACCTACGAGACGCTCGCGGGCTATCTTCGCAAGCACGCCGGCCGCGACATCGTGTTCGTCATTCTCGGCGACCATCAGCCGGCGGCGGCGGTGAGCGGCGAAGGCGCGTCGTGGAGCGTTCCCGTGCACGTCGTCGCGAGCCGGCCGGCGATTCTCGACCGCCTGCTGGCGCGCGGTTTTCATACGGGTCTCGTACCCGCGCGCCCCGCGCTCTGCCGCATGCACGCGCTGCTGCCGATTCTGCTCGACGCATTGGGCAATCGGCAGTCGTCGGCTCCCTCCAGCGCGGCAGGGCGTGGACGCGCGGTGTATCCGTTCTGAACTCAACGCGTTGCGCCGCTGGCGGCGCAACCGGGCACGGTGTGTGCTCGTCCGGTCCGTGTGATCTCGTCCATTGAACGCACTGCCACCTGGGCGCCCACGCTCGGCGCCGTGCCCACCAAGGGCGGCGCCCAGTTCACGGTGTGGGCGCCTGCAGCCGATCGCGTCGACGTCGTCTTCAAGCATCCCGGCTATTCGAGGACCCGCGCGCTCGAGCGCCTGCCGAACGACTGCTTCACCGCATGGGAACCCGACGTCGCGCACGGCACGCGCTACGTGTTTCGCGTGAACGGCGATCGTGAGTATCCGGATCCGGCGTCGCGCTTTCAGCCCGACGGCGTCCATGGCCCGTCGATGTTCGTCGATCCGCATCGCTTCGAGTGGACCGACGACGGGTGGCGCGGCGCGGTGCGCGAGAACCTCGTCGTGTACGAGCTGCACGTCGGCGCGTTCACGCCCGAAGGGACGTTCGCGGGGATGCGATCGCGGCTCGAGTATCTCGCGTCGCTCGGCGTGACGGCGATCGAGCTGATGCCGATCGCCGAGGCGGCCGGAAGGCGCAACTGGGGCTACGACGGCGTCGACCTCTTCGCGCCTTCGCATCACTATGGGGAGCCCGACGATCTGCGGCTGCTCGTCGACGCCGCGCACCGGCACGGGCTCGCGGTGATGCTCGACGTCGTCTACAACCACCTCGGGCCCGACGGCGCGTATCTCTCCGCGTTCAGCCCGCTGTACTTCACCGATCGGCACGCCAGCCCGTGGGGCCTCGGCGTGAACCTCGATGGCGAGGGACGCGAGCAGGTGCGCGCGTTCCTGATCGAGAACGCGCTGCACTGGATCGCCGAGTACCACGTGGACGGCCTGCGGCTCGACGCGACGCATACGCTCGTCGACGAGAGCGCCACGCATTTCCTCGGCGAGCTGTCCGATCGCGTGCGCGCGGCGTCGCATCGGCCGGTGATCCTGATCGCGGAAGACGAGCGCAATCTCGCGGCGATCGTCGAGCCGCGGCCGCGCGGATACGGCCTCGACGGCGTGTGGGCGGACGACTTCCATCACCAGGTCCGCCGCGCGGTGGCCGGCGACTCCGAGGCCTACTTCGCCGATTTCACGGGCAGCGCGCGCGACCTGGCCGCGACGATCCGCCAGGGATGGTTCTACACGGGACAGAAAACCGCGCGCACCGGCGAGGCGCGTGGCACCGACGCGACGGGGATCGATCTGCGGCGGATGGTCATCTGCCTGCAGAATCACGATCAGGTCGGCAACCGCGCGCTCGGCGATCGCCTGCACCACGCGATCGATCTCGGCGTCTACCGCGCGATTTCGGCGCTGCTCCTCTGCGCGCCCGAGACGCCGCTGCTCTTCATGGGCCAGGAATGGGTCGCGACCTCGCCGTTCCTCTTCTTCACCGATCACGTCGAGGAGATCGGCCGGCTCGTCACGGAGGGCCGGCGCAGCGAGTTCTCCGAGTTCTCGGCGTTCGCGGACGAAGGCGCGCGCAGCCGGATTCCCGATCCGCAGGATCCCG
>Ga0209474_10001018_pt1 | contig 28493 bp, 23 predicted proteins | sample GraSoiAngelo_145_FD_185902 | JGI IMG/M metagenome (GOLD analysis project Ga0209474, IMG submission 185902) | Grasslands soil microbial communities from the Angelo Coastal Reserve, California, USA - 14_1009_05_20cm (SPAdes) (version 2) | ecosystem: Environmental > Terrestrial > Soil > Grasslands...
CTTCCGTTCAACTTCCATCTTATTTCGACAGCGTGGAATCCTGAGGCCATCGCGCATTTGATCCGGGACTACGAGGCCGCTCTGCCACCAGGAGGTTGGCCGAACTGGGTGCTCGGTAATCACGACAGATCGCGGGTAGCGAGCCGGCTTGGACCGGAGCAGGCGCGCGTTGCAGCGATGCTGCTACTTACGCTGCGTGGCACCCCAACGATTTACCAGGGTGAAGAAATTGGAATGCAAGATGTGCCGATCGCACCCGAGCAAGTTCAGGACCCCTGGGAGAGGAACGTGCCCGGACTCGGGTTGGGACGTGATCCAGTTCGTACACCCATGCCTTGGTCTGCCGATATGGATGGCGGATTCACCACGGGCAAGCCATGGCTCCCGATCGATATGTCGGCGACGGCGCCTGTGTGGCGGCAACGCACCGACCCAGCCTCATCGCTTTCGCTTTACCAGCGGCTACTTCGGCTGCGCAGGGCGGAACCGGCGCTGTCGCGCGGATCGTATGTGGAGGTCTGGCACGACCATTCGGTTCTCGTCTACGAGCGGCAGTACGATGGTCGGCGACTGCAGATCGCGTTGAACATGAGCGCTGTCATCCAAGCCTTGCCACCGGGGCTGCCGGCCAGCCGAACTCTATTGTCGAGCGCGGTCATCGATGCAGGGGACAGAGCGGCCTCGGATTCCGATCGGCTGCTTCAGCCCCACCAAGGACGCATAGGCGAAATCGGGACCTAGTAAGTCAAGCCATAGTAGAGCGCACATTCCATGAGAACCGGAACCAAGCCGGGTTCGATTCTGTTTCAAGATCATGACCGAGAGAAAGCGCCAAGAAGACCCGAGGCCGCAGCGCGAGAATCCGCCGTCCGGACCGGACGCTCGTCCCGAACTGCTGGACCCGGAGAAGACGCCGGGCACAGGCATGCTGCCGGACCCTGATGATCCCAACCCGAGCCCCACGGGCTAGTCCCGCGTCCTCAATCTCTCCAGTGATCCCGAGCTTCGAGGAACTTTAGGTCGGCTGCGTGCTTGCACGAGCTAGACCGTCCTGTCGGCGTGCGTGCCAACAGACGCAAACTTTGACGGAGATGAACGTGTCCGACAAATACAATCCTGCTCGCTCAGATTCGGTGAGTGCGTCGCAGCCTGCGCCGGGCGATGTCGCTCCCAAGGGAACACCTGGTACCGGCGAAGCCATCTGCCCTGAATGCGACGGAACTGGAAAGATAAATGGCAACCCGTGCGAAAATTGCGGCGGCTCCGGGAAAGTGGTGCAGGGTGTAGGAGGCGCGTGAACCTTCGATCTGCGGCAGAGCCCCTCAATCGCCGTGAGTGGCAGCCTCTGATGCTGGCACCTGATTTAATTCAGGAACGCGGAGACTTTTCCGCGTTCCCCCTGTAGCGCGGAGCCATTCAAATGAAAGACGAAGACAAAGAAGACAAAAAAGGCACCAGCCAAGAAGAAGAGAAACCACTGGACCAGGAAGAACAGGTAGCGGAAGCCGTCGAGCTTTCTTATGGCCGACGTGTTTTGGGACTTGGACGGGAAGCAAAACTGCGCGAGTCCAGCGCGGACCCGTCCGTTAGCCAGACCAAGCCAAGCGAACCTTCGAAATAACGCTGCTGCTCCAGTGTTACGGCATTGCGCCGTCGCGGGATCGGGGCTGTTCAGGTCCCGACCCTTAGCGGGGCGCGCAACTTCCGCAGACAAGCGACCACTGAGAGCGCGGTGATCAAACCGGTCTTTGGGTTTTCTGACGGAATATTCTCGATCGACATCGAAAAACGGGCGGAGTCGGATTCTACCTCGATACTGTGAGTGTTACGCGTGACGCTCGGATCGGCCCAAATCTCCACTCTCGTCAAGTCCGGACCAATCCCGGCAAGCGACAGCGCGACAGCAACGTTCACGTTGGCCGGGAAGCCCCTCGCCGCCTCCCGCGCGGTGCCATCGAAGATTCTGAGCGGTTCGGTAATTCGTTCGATCTCGATATTGTGTTCGAGGAGATAAGGCGCGCCGGCGAGGCCGCGGATCGGCTTTCGCGTCACCATCCGGACCGAATGGATGTTGCCAACGGCCGCCGCGGTCACCGCGTCGAGGCCAATCAATGCGCCTGTCGGTACGAAGATCTGACCGCGATTCTGTTTGGCAAGTTCGATGAGCTCCGCATGATCGAGCAACGCACCCGCGCTAAGAACGATCGCGATCTTTCCGCGTGCTACAAACGGAGCAACGATTGACCTGACGAGCGAACTGGGCGCGCACTCGACCACCAGATCGGCGATGTCAGAGAGAAATTCGATCGGTAGGACCGCGGGCGGTCTTTTCAACGTAGCGAGCCAGCCCTGGTGCTTCCCCGGATTTTTCGCCGATACGGCGGCGAGGACCAAGCCATCTATTCCACCATCAAGCGCTTTTACGACTCTCGTTCCAATCGGCCCCAGACCGGCCACAGCAACCCGCAAATCCGTTGTCAAAATTCCCAAGAAATTCGCCTCTCCAGCTTCTCGATTTTCCGAGTTGGTGGTTTTGTGGAATACTACCACGACGTGAAGGCTAAAAGCCGATTCGGAATGAAACAGTACGGCGTAATCGAAATTATTTTTCAAACCTGGCGTTTGGCTTGTGCGAGGACTTTCTCGGCGGCGCGAAGGTGCGGCTTGTCGAGCATCTTTCCATCCAGTTTGACAACACCGGAATTCGGACTGTCATCAAATGCCTTAACGACCTTCTTTGACCATGCGATTTCCTCATCACTCGGCATGAACGCCGCATTGACGACATCGACATGTTTGGGATGAATGATGGCCTTTGACAGGAAGCCGTCGCGCCGTGCGGCAATCGCCTCCTCCCGTAACGCGACCAGATCATCGATGTCGGTGGCGATGGTATCTATCGCCACGACGCCGGCCGCGGCCGCGCTGATCAGGCAGAGATCGCGCGCCAGCAAAAAAGGACCGTGGAAGCGGCCGGCAGTTCGGTTGCGTGAGGCGCCAAGCGAAGCGGCGAGATCCTCGGCGCCCCACATCATACCCCAAAGGCGCGGGCTGGCCCCCTCAAAGTCGAGCAACTTGAGCACCGCACGCGCCGTCTCCGTGGCGACGACGACGATCCGCGTGCTTCCTTGCGCAAGATTGGACGCCGCCTCGAACGCCTCTAGATAAAGCGCAAGGTGATTGACGTCGGCCGCTCCAGCGCATTTCGGCAACACGATGCCGTCTGGCCGGCCGGGCATGACGGCTGCGAGATCAGCGAGCGTCATGCCGGTGTCGAGCGCGTTTACCCGAATATACATTTTCTGGTCCGGATTGCGGCTACCAAGCATCTCCCGCGTAATGCCCCGCGCGACAACTTTCTGGTCGGGCGCGATTGAGTCCTCCAGATCCAGGATCAGGGCGTCAGCCGCCGTCTTCTTCGCGCTTTCGAATTTGCGGACGCTGTCGCCAGGAACGAACAGAAACGATCGCATCGCATCAAGCCCTGGTTTGCGGTTTGCAGTGCATCAGGCCGGTGCGGCGACAGCTTGCGACCACCTCGCCGCGCTGGTTTGTCGCCGTATGCTCGAATTCGACGATGCCCTGCGTTGGCCGCGATTTGCTGATCCGCTTGGAGATGATCTTGGTGTGCGCTTTGAGCGTATCGCCGTGAAACACCGGCTTTGGAAACTTGACGTCAGTCATACCAAGATTGCCGATCGTCGTCCCAAGCGTGGTGTCGTATACGCTCATTCCGATCATGATGCCGAGAGTGTAAAGGCTGTTAAACAGCCGCTGACCGAATTCGGTATTTTCCGCGAAATGAGCATCAAGGTGCAGGGGCTGCGGGTTCATCGTCAGCAGGCTGAACATTGTGTTGTCCATCTCGGTGACGGTCCGGCTGAATTCATGATGAAATTCTCGGCCTACCTCAAACTCCTCGAAATATAACCCTGCCATCGTTTTCCCCGATTGGTAGCGTTGGTCTCCATTGATCGGCCCAGCGTGCGTGGAGCAACGGCTTGCCGGCGATGTCTTTGGCCATCCCCAGCACGACCCCTAGACGCGGGCGCTGCTGGATTCGATTCCCGGTGGCGATTTCGCAAGGCGAAGCGCGCCCGCCATGCCAAGGTGAACTGGTGTTATGTTCCGCTGACCTCGACGCTGCCGAGGCCGCTGACGTCGAAGCGGTAGCTGAAGGCTGCTTGCGGAAAGCGGGTCGTGACGATGCTGCCGGTCATCACGATGTCGCCTTTCTTCAATCCCTCGCCTTGCATCCCCAAATGATTGGCGAGCCATGCGAGAGGCTCGAACGGATGGCCGAGAGCGTCCGCGCCCTTGCCCCGCCCGATTTCGACACCATCCTGATAGGCCACGCCTACGACGTCATCGAGCGTTGAAGGCGGCTCGACGAAACTGCCGAGGATGACACCCGCGTTCCACGCATTATCCGCAACCACCGATCTGCAGTCGAGCACCGCATAATCCGCATGGCGATCATCCACCAGTTCGATCGCGGCGCAGACCGCATTGACGGCTTTACCCGCTTCATCCCTGGTGTACGGCGTTTTGCGCGGAGCGAGGTCGCGTCCCAACCGAGCGCATATCTCGAATTCGAGACCCAAATGGTGATAATCGGCGATCCGAACTTTCGCGCCGCTATTCATCACGCGTCTGCCGAAAACGGCGCCTGAAATCGGATGATCGATGCCGCACATCGCCTGCATCTTTTGCGATGTCAGGCCGATTTTGTAGCCGGCGATCCGGTCAGCGCCGATGACCTCGCCGAGATAGACCTTCTGAACCTGATATGCCGCCGCAAGATCGGGAACGCCTTCAAGAGCGTGAAAGGCCTTTCCACCGCGATGTTCCGCCGCAATCAATTTGGCGGTGGATGCGATCCTGGTATTCATCTGGTTTTCTTCCGGAATTCGAACGGCCTACCGGCAGCTCCTGAGGACTCTGGAGTACGCAAATTTGCGACGATTGAGTGATCGCGGAAGTCGCGCCCCGAGATAATCGGCAAGGCCAACGCGAGGTCCTGGACATTTCGCGCGATCAGGCTGACGTGAAACACCGGATTGCGCGCGCCCAGCGGCAAGGGAAACTGTCCGGTCCGCGGAACGCGGCCCGAGGTCGGCTTGATCGCCGCGAGTCCGCAGTAGTGCGCGGGAATACGGATACTGCCTCCAGCATCGGTGCCGAGGCCGAGAGGCGAACCGCCTGCGGCAATGATCGCGGCCTCGCCACCGGTGCTGCCGCGCGGCGTGCGCGTGAGATCGTAAGGATTATTGGTCCGACCATAAACGAGATTGTCACTCTCGGCCGCGGCCGCAAGCTCAGGCACATTAGTCTTGCCAAGGATGATGCCGCCGGCTGCGCGCAGCCGGGCGACTGCGGTGCCGTCGGCCTTCGGGACGAAGCTCGCCCTGCCCTTGGTGCCGCCGGTGCAGATGACGCCTGCGGCTTCCAGGGTGTCCTTTATGGTAATGGGGACGCCGTGAAGCGGACCTTTGATGTCGCCGCGTGCGAGCGCCGCGTCGGCTTCATCGGCTTCTTTCCGCGCCGCCTCTGCCGTCAATTGGACGACGGCATTGAGTTTCGGATTGACCTTGGCGATCCGCTCCAGATGCGCCTCTACGACATCTTTCGAGCTCAGTTTCTTGGATCGAATAGCTTCGGCGAGCTCGCCGGCCGACGCGGAGGTGATGGCGTCATTCGATTGAGTGGCGGCTTGCGCCGAACCGATGAACGTCCGCTGCCCCACTGCCGCCGCTGCTGCGCCAACCACCGCGATCGTGCCCAGAAATTCTCGCCGTCCCATTTCGTTGCTCATTTGCGATCCGATCTATTTGGTTTTGACGGCGGAGCTGAAGCTTAAGAAGAGAACAAAACTGTGAAGCCTGCGCGTAACCTGGCTGACTGCCCCTCGGCTAATCGCTATGTGCTTGATGCGATGATGGGCGCACCAGGGCTCGAACCTGGGCCCCGATGATTAAGAGTCTGCCGGTTTGTAGTAGAACTCAATGGCTTAGCTGTAAATGATCTCGTTTCGGGGTCTAACGAAATCAATGCGGGGGAGAGACGGGTTCGAACGATACTCCCGCCCTGACGACGCAGTGCTGATCGCGAATTTTGCGATGGCTCTGAGAACCAATTTCATCGAAAAAGACCGCTGTGCCGCAGCTAGTTCTTACGCAATTCCCTTCGCCACGCGGGAAATCACATGCTGTTACTGGGACGGGGACCGCGATGCAACGCGTCGCGAATTTCCTTCTTGAAATGGACCGCCGCCTTGCGCATCGGGGCATGATGGCGTTGCCGATGTGCCGTCGGGACATCGGGACTATCTCGGGCTTGCACTGGAAACAGCCTCAGTGGCCGCACAATCCTCTATGCATTTTTCGGAAGGATTAAAGACATGGTCACCGCTACAGTTTGTTTGTTGCTTTTGTCGTCGCTTGAGGGTGTTGCTCACTCTTTGCGAAACCGGCGAACTGGACTTCCTGAAGGGACAGCCGCGCCATCATTTTCCGAAATGGCAAGCGCCGCGAGCACCGTTCGGTTGCTGATTTCCAGCTTCTGAAAGATGTTATGGAGGTGAACTTTGATTGTCCCATCGACAATATTCAGCCTTCGCCCTATTTCTTTGTTCGACAAACCTTCGGACACCAAACGCATGATCTGACGCTCGCGGTCCGTGAGCACTGTCAGCACGTTCTCGCTGTTTGCGATCTCCCTCTGCTCCCGAGATAACGGCTGCTCGGAGAGCGACAGCGGCCATAACCTCCGGCCGTCCGCGACATGGCGCAAAGACTTCAGGAAAATTTCGAGCGCCACGTTCTTTAAAATGAGACCGTGGGCACCCCCGGCGGACAATTCGATCAGTTCGCGGTCTTCGACAGATGCGGTGAAAAAGACGAGCCGGGTGGAGAGACTCTCGGAATTAGCGATGGCGAGGATTTCTAGCCCGCTCAGGCCAGACAATGAGAGGTCGAGAAGTGCGATGTCGGGCGCCAAACTCCGGATTGCATCAATGCACTTTCTGCCGTCAGTGCAGGACGCAACAACTTTGAATCCATTCTCCGGCCTAAGCACGCTCATCAAACCTTGCAAGACCACCGGATGGCTGTCTGCGATCACCACGCTGGAGCAGTGCATGGGAAATCCTTACTCTCTCTCGCTAGCTTCTCCCCAAGCTTGTTTAAAGAAGCTGCTGGTTCGTCAATAGTTTCCTATTCCACTTCCCAGGAAGTCATTTTTTCAAACGGCCGTCCGTGCGAGCGAAATACCGGACTGCCCTTGGTCTATTAACCGACCCGCGATATTATTGCGCTATCGGGGCATTTAATATCAATAAGGCAGCGCTTTCCGAAGACAAGCCTTCGCTCTGACACTTCGGACCCCCAGACTGGGCGACCACTGTTCCTCAAACCTACAACCGAATGGTCTATAACCAAAGATATATTGGGATATTAGGAAATTTAATATTTTATTACACTGCTTAGAATAATGAGGAGCTGCGGAGGCCTACCCCAACATAACCCAGAATATTCCACCCCACCTATATACTAAAGTTTACCCCGCCGAGAAATCACAGAATGAAAGGCCGGAACCTGACGTCCCGGTCGTGCGTAAACCTGCGCGATTCTGAGAGGTTCTGATGCGCCAGCGACAATCTTTTGCGATCATACTTGTTGGGAAAAGCATATTGCTTAGAGAAGGACTTGCCACAATCCTGCGAGAAGCGAATTTTCGCATCCTTGCCTCGGTATCCAGCGCCGACGATTTGCCGCCCGGCAAAATACGATCACAGGAATCGCTGCTTCTCCTCGTCCATACAGGCAACAGCTTTGAGACTGCGGTATCGCAAATCGAAACTTTAAGGAATGAACACCCGCTTGCTCGCATTGTGATGGTGGCCGATCGCTATCGCCTGGGTGAGATGGTCGCTGCCCTGCGGGCAGGCGCTAACGGCTATTTCGTTGACGTTTTGACGTGCGATGTATTCATCCGATCCTTGGAACTGGTCACATTGGGTCAGACACCCCCCGCATTTGTGTCACTGGTTCTTGGCCCCGAGGAAGAGCAACTCGACGAGCAGGTCGCCCGCAAGGAAAAGACTCATGAGAATTCCATCACCTCCGCCAAAGACATGCTTGGCCCGCAGCTTTCCGCGCGAGAGAAATCAATCTTGCGGTCTCTGATCGAAGGGGCTTCCAACAAAAGCATAGCCCGCAAGTTTGATCTCGCCGAGGCGACCGTAAAGGTCCACGTGAAGGCGATTCTCCGCAAAATCCAGGTACAAAATCGAACGCAGGCAGCGATTTGGGGGATGAACAACGAATTCTTGACACAAACCGCGAATGCCAACGCTCTGCCCTCGGCTTCCGATATGAGCAACCGGCCTCCAAAGGTGATCGGACATAGTCTCCGAAATCAACCAAACCTAGGCATCGGCACCAGCCCCGATTGACCAAGAGCGATTTTGAGCTTCCTCGGTTAAGACGGCGAGACCGGTGCTCGCTGGAAGACGAGGCACAGCTCGCCAATCTTCAGGAGCGACCCTTGTTGGCGATCGGCTCTCTGCAGACGCTGCATCTCACCAACCATTGGAAAGGCGAGCTGCCTCAGCCCAATCCACCTCCGAACACGCAGCCGAGCCGCGGCCGACCGAGAGGGAGCGATGCAGTCGGCAAGCAAATTTCTCAGACCACAATTGCCAGAGCATTCAACCGGGTGGACGCTTCACGGTCGCAGATAACTCCAACCTCGCTCTTGCAACTCCATGAGCCGGGCGACGCCAGCTTTGACGAGCTTCGCCTCCGGAACGAGAGCAACATCTTTCGCCTCAGCTCTCGTCATGTTTTCGCGAGTATTCCCACATGCAGAAAAGGTGAGTTGTGGCATGATTTCGCTCATGGACTTGATACGCGCTTTGACAGGAGAGGTGTCATCTCGCAGCATGTGCAGTCCGGGTCCAAATGCCACTAATTCGATCTCAACCTCTTGGCCAAGCTCCTTATAGTACTGAGCCGCATTGTTCACGTTGTTGAGGGCGAGGTTCATAATGGCGGGGTCATTGACGTCGACCTGCACCGCCAACCGATGCGGCTGCTTTTTTTCGGCGTCCGCGCTGCTCTTGCGAGATGTACGGGTTTTCGCGGAGGTATCGATTTTAGCGGATTTTTCGGGAGTACTAACGTTGAGAGGGGCATTGAGCTGTGCAGAATTGCTGATTTGCGCGCGCGCGCTCGGCACAAAGGCGAGCGCAATAACGGTTAGTCCGGCGAAGACGGACAATGATCCATTCATCGGTTTTTCCCTGAACGCTACTCAAAAATGTTGGCTCAGCTATAGGCCGTAGCGTAGTCATCCGCGAATATGGGGGTCAAGAAACGTTCGGCCAAATGGGGCCCCGATCTACTTAATTGCAGCGGCGCTACTTCCTTTTGAGTACCTCCACTCCGACCTTGTGAGTACCTCCACCGCAAGATCGACAAACGAACGATGAAAACACCGCGAACAATCTTCACATTATGAAATCTTTTTGCCGGCGGACCTGCTGGTCAGAAAGCCGGCAGCGCCACCATTCGACGGTCTTTTCGAGCCCTTCCGGCAATCCGACTACCGGAGACCACCCCGTCGCACGTGCGAAGCGGGTGCAATCTGCGAGTAGCGCTCGTACTTCGGAATTAGTTGGCCGCAGCCGCTTGTCGTCCTGAAGCACAGGCTTGCGGCTGGATGTCAGGTCGATGATGATGTCGATCAGATCACTCATCATGATCGCCCGCTGACTGCCAGCATTATATGCCTGTCCGTATTCCACGCCTTCGGAAAGCCCGGCGGCCATGAAAGCTGCCGCGGTATCTGTAACGAAGGTGAGATCGCGCACGGTCGTCGCGTCGCCGACCATGATCGCCGGGCACGAAGGATCGAGCGCCTGCCGGATAATTGTGCCGATGATCGCTCTTTCACTTTGTCGTGGCCCGAACGTATTGAACGGCCGAAGGATAACTACTGGCACGCCAAATGACCTGGCGAACGCCTCGGCCATCATATCTGCGGCTATTTTGGAGGCTGAGTATGGCGATTGCCCTTGTAGTGCATGTGATTCATCGATCGGCATCTTCAATGCCGTGCCGTACACTTCGCTCGTCGAGGTCTGCACTATCCGCTCTGTGCCGTGTTCTCGCGCCGCTTCGAGGACGTTCAGCGTTCCGAGCACGTTCGTTTCCACATAGGACTGCGGTGCGACGTACGAATAGGGTATCGCGATTAGTGCTGCGAGATGGAAAACGATTTGGTGTCCATGAACAACGCGGTTAACAAAGGCCGCATCGCGGATGTCCCCACGAACGAGTTTGACTTTGCGTCGCGTCTGTTCCGGCAGATCATCCAACCAACCATAGCTATCAAACGAATTGTATTGAGCAAGAGCTGTAACTTCGGCTCCCGCCGCGACGAGAGCTTCTGTCAGGTGCGAGCCAATGAACCCGTCGGCTCCTGTTACCAGGATCTTAGCACCAAGGTAGCTCCCAACCATCTAAGTTCGCCCTCATTTCTGCTGGTTTGGCCGATCTCCAAGAGCCGCTTCGACCCGTGATCCCGTCGCGAGCACCCAGGCTGCTCGAACAATCCACCCAAGATCCGAAGCTAGTGTCCGGCGCGAAAAATAAGCGAGATCGATTTCTGCTTTGGCCGGGAACAGCACTTTTCGGTAGAAATCCACCGCGGCGACCCCGTCGGGGTAGTACTTGCTTTCATGTCGAAACATGACCTGACATGGCCCAAAAAGGCCGGGCTTGTGCTGGTGCACCTTCTCGAACCCGTTCCGAAAGCAGTCTGCGAACGCAAGCGACTCCGGCCGTGGTCCCACAACCGACATATCGCCCCGGAGAACGTTCCAGAGTTGCGGTAATTCATCCAGCTTACTTACAGCAAGGACGCGACCAACCTTCGTTAGACGCCCGTCCGCTTCCATCGTAAGTGGACATCCCTGACTGTGGCAATCCGGGCCGAATTTACGAAACTTGTACATTCGGAAAGGCCGTCCATACTGTCCAAGACGAATCTGCGAGAACAGGATTGGTCTTCCGCTTTCAATCCAAATTGCAAGCGCCACGATCAACATGAGCGGCGCCAGAATGAATGCCGCTCCGCCAGCACCCAGAACGTCGACGGCACGCCGCAAGCCGATATGAATCCGATAAGTTGGCTCGGAAAATCGGTCCATGTCTTCTACACTCATGCGATTGCCTCGGCTGGGAGCTCCGCATCCATGCCGGAAACAAGTGCACCTACGACGAGTTCGACGATATCAGCCGTCATTTCAGGATGAAGCGGTAACGTGAGCTCCCGGTAGGCAAATGCATCGGTTCTCGGCAAATGGCAGTTTGGGTAGAGATCATTATAAAATGTGAGGCGATGTACAGGCGGATAATGGATAGTCGTTTGAATACCTTGCCCCCGGAGATGATCGATTAGGGTCTGTCGCCCGATGGTCGCGGGAAGCACCACTGGCATCAGGTGGTGCGCCGATAGCCACTCATTCGTGAATGGTACCAATATCGACGGGCAGCGTTGCGCAATGAGCTGGCGGTAATGAAGGGAGAGACGTCGCCTGATGTCATTCCAATCCTTCAATCTCTTTAGCTGTACGAGACCAACGGCAGCTCGCAGCTCGTCCATGCGGTGGTTGAACCCGAGCATCGTCACATCGTAGTCCGGGCTGCGACTTGCGAGACGCTGGCGCGTGCTGCTTGTCATGCCATGAGACCGTGCTTGCCTGATCTTTTCCCTCAAGGCGCGGCTGCGTGCGATGATTGCGCCCCCCTCGGCCGTCGTCATGTTCTTGTTGCCGTAGAAGCTGAATGCCGCCGCCTCGCCAAAAGTCCCGGCGGCCGGCAGCCCCGGCGCATGCGCAGCGTCCTCGATCAACAGCAAGCCCTTCCTCGCAGCAAAAGCCTGCCAGGCGTCGCGATCGGCCAGATAGCCGCCAAAATGAACAAGGATTACGGCTTTGGTTCTCGCCGTGCACTTGGCTTCGGCTTCTTCCAGGGACATTAAAGGGAGTGCTGGTGACTCGATATCCACGAACACCGGCCGTGCGCCTACGTACAGCACGCTGTTGGCGGTGGCGACGAACGTCAACGACGGAACAAGAACTTCATCTCCTGGCCCGATACCGAGCGCGTAAAGGATGAGATGGAGCGCCGCAGTGCAGGAGGAGACGGCAACCGAATCCTCGGTTTCATGTAGGCGCGCGAACGTCTGCTCAAATTCGCGAACCCGTTCTCCCATCGTAATCCAGCCGCTCTCGATTGCGGCGACTAAAGCGGCTTTTTCGTCAGCGCCCAAAATTGGCTTTGATACCAGTAGCATCTGCTTCTCTCGACCTGAGCGGTGTTGGTTTTGCCAGAGCGACTATCGTGAGATGCCGATCTACTTCAGGCCGCGACGGTAGCCGCAAATGCGGGCGACTGCTCGTCCCATTCGACATCCTGAGCTTTGAGGAAGTCTTCTACGCGGCCGATATCGAGCCACATGCCATTATGTTTGAAGACGTTGACACATGCGCCCTCCTCCAGCATCTGGAACATCAAATCGTCAAAACCAAAAGGAATGCCCGACGGAATACGGTCGAGTATCGGCGGATCCATAAGGTAAATACCCATGCTGACGAGATGCGACAATTCAGGCTTTTCTCGAAATTCTGTCACTCGCCCGGCAGTTTCATCGATCACGCCAAAATCCATCTTCATGACGCGCGTGGCGGTGGCGATCGTAAGAATGCCTTGATGACGCCGATGACAGTTTACGAATTGGTTGAGGTTAAGGTCGGTAAGCACGTCACCGTTAAGAACCAGGAACGGCTCGTCGAGCTGCTGGCGCAGGAGTGACAACGGACCCATCGTTCCGAGCGGTTCGATCTCCTGAGTGTAGGTTATCCGTATATTCCACTGACTACCGTCGCCGCAAACGCTACGAATCAGGTGACCGAGGTATCCGGTCGTGATGCAAACGTCCTTAATTCCATTTCGTCTGAGCCACTTCAACAAAAGCTCGAGCACAGGACGCGATCCGATCGGCATAAGTGGTTTTGGCAAAATCGATGTGTGCGGGCGCAAACGCAATCCTTTTCCGCCGCACTGGATCACTGCTTTCATTTGCTCCTCCCGTGTCTCACTCACACCCGCGGTGACGACGAACGCTCGTCGCGTGCGTTGCTTACCGTTTCAAAACGGCACCCGACGAGTTCGCCAGAAAGCCGAGTTCGCCAGAAAGCCGATATTAGCCAGCTTGTCTTTGATGCACGGTGACTAAACGGCATTACTACCTGCGTGTGTCGTCTTAACTCAACATGGGCAGAGCGGCCGCGGCACGTTAAGCGGCCGTCACAAGCGCCGCATAATCCAATCTGGCTATACTACCCAATACCCAGAACAGGTTCTTTTCGGTCGCCGCGCTCCGTAAGGCAGCCTCCGCGCTCTCCCTCAGCGAACTAGCTCGGGGGCGCGCTGCTCCGATAGACCCTCAGCCGTGTCCAACTGAGAATTCCCCGCCAGCAGCTCCCCGTAAAATGCGACATAACGAGAGACGATCATCTGCAGGCTGAATTTCTGCGCAACCAGTTCTTCTGCACGAGCAGCCATTATTCCCGCCGTCTTGCGGTCACGAAGCAGCTCGACGATCTTCCCTGCCAGAGCGTCAGGCGCGTGCGGTAGCACCAGGAGTCCGTTCCAGCCGTCGCGGATCACCTCGCAACAACCTGGCATGCTCGTGGATACGATCGGGATGCCGGCAAGAGCCGCCTCAAGCAGTACACGAGGGACCCCCTCACCATGCGCCGTCGGAAACGCGAATACGTCGGCGAGGCCGAGCAACGCCGGCACATCAGATCGAGGTCCGGTCGCGATGACGTAAGGAGCATGCTTGTCGATCTCAGCTTGCGTGACCGCAAGCGGACCCTCGCTTTCACGGGGTCCGACCAGCAGGAAGCGAACATCCGGTCGAGCCAAATGGACAAGCGCGGCCGCCTTGAGCAGTGTTGGAATGCCTTTTCCCCGTGTCATGCGCGTGACGGTTATGACGACTGGAGACGTGCCGAGGCCGAGTTCTTCCCGAAGCTGCGCCGCAGGAGGGCGCTCGACCAAAGCCCGCCGGAATCCTTCAAGATCGATCCCCCCGCCACCGGCCGGGATCACGAGGCCGTTTTTCCCGGTCATATGGTGGGAGTCGAAGAAGACCTGATCGTCGTGTATTTCGAAGACCGTGGCGGCGGTCGACTGGGCCGCCGCACGATTGAGCGCACGCAATACAGGACGAGCTAATAGCGCCAGCGCTGAGTGCGACGAATAGACCCAACCCACGCCGGTGATCGTGCGCACAATTGCCGGGTGTCCCACGGCTCGGGCCGCCAGCGGCAGCAGCAAGTTTGGCTTGGTATCAAAGCTCTGCGCAAGGTCAGGCTGGAGCTCACGGAGCATCGTAGAGAGCGCCTTGATCGCGGTCCAATCAGCAAAGGGGCTCATGTATCGATTGAATTTGAAGGGACGAAAATCAACCCCCGCCCGCCTGAAAGGAGTGGAATCCCCGCTGCCCGCCGCGGTCGCCTGAAAGCCACACTCACGCATGGCGAGCATAAAGGGAATCCGCAGATGATGGTCCTCGCCTCCAACATAAAGCAAATGAGGGCTCAATGGAGTGCTCCACTCCTGGCCCGAATGAGGGGAAGATAGTTACGATAGGCGAACTCGCGTCCTCGGCCCAAATCAGCTGCGATTCGCAGATACAGAGCGAGTTCACGCCAGCGCCTCAGCCATACCCCCACGAAGCGCGGGTTCAATGACTTTGAAAGTGGCAGCACTTCGCAATCAAAGAGATCATTTAGCTCTGTGAAGTACGTCACTATCTTTTTGTCTTCGTCCTTCACCCGAAAACGAACGCGTTTCGAAATTCCCAAACTGTTCCAGTTCACTTGTTTAACACACATGATGAAAACGCTGGCGCTTGCGTGAATCTGGATAGGGCTATCGTTATCATTCCAGGCATTGAGCTTGCGCCACTTTCTGCCAAATATGTCTAATTCGTAAGCTGTGTCGCCGGCCGCGCTATGTGCAACCAGTGTTATGGGTTTTCCTCGAAACAGTCGCCGTACGAAGAACGGGGTTCCGGAAAGTAGCTCCGAGGCGTAACGGGCCATGATGGTGTCCGTCAGCACAGCCCGCGCCTCCTGTTGTGCCGATTTCTTCAAAGCATCGGAGTTTGCTTCCTTGTAGCGGGTCAAGTGCTCATCAATATTGGTGTACCAGTCCTTGTCGGTCAGCGTGAAACCGAGATCGTCATTCCAGCCATCGCCGGGCGCGCAGACGACGCATTCGGGCTCGGTGATCCCGTGCGCCTCGAAATAACGTTTCACATCAATTCCAAGGTTTAGGTATCGATTGAACTGTTCGGTCTCCGGATGCAGGTAACAATTGTTGCTGGCGAAAGGAATCGCATACTTTGCCCTAACTGCCCGCGCGAAGTCCGCGAACTCTGCACTGTACTTTTCCGGATTGTCTATGTGGGCTCCGCCCCGATCGACAATGTCGAAACATAGCCGGGCGTTCGCCGAACTGTGGCTACGCAACACGAAATCGATGTTCGAGTGGCGCTCCAGGATCTGCTTGAGAGGGGCGCCCATGATCTTGCAGTCATTGGCGTTCAGGATAGTTTTACCATCGGCCTCGATCACAAGAGCTGAGTCCGGAAAATGCCCAAATTGATAACTCGTAATCTGAAAGTCGGGGCCGATTTGGTACGGTTTGCCATGGACCAGCTCCGTGATCCGAGTGCACCCAATAGCCTTGAGGTCCTCGTAGATACGGCGGTCGGGGGTCTTCGGTACAAGCATATGCATGTCGAGCCCGAGCCGCCGAAGGGTCGGGCCATGAAAGTGGTCCCAGTGCATGTGCGTGAGGTAAATAAAATCTGGCTTGAGCGTCTCAACAAGGCCATCTGGAACGGGTGGGTAATTCCACCAGGAGCGCCAATAGCAGGAGCCGACGAGCCATGGATCACACAAGAGCTGCCTGCTATTGCTCGTAACCTCAAGACACGCATGACCTAGAACACGGAACTTCACTCGAAACTCCAGAGGTTTTTTGATGGCCAGAGACGCTTTCCGGGAAACCGATTTCTGATGACAATGGCAGATCGCCGGTGTGCTTTACGTCACGGGCGAAGAGACTATTTCCGTCATCATAATTTCGCACGCGAAGGCTTGTGCTCTCCTTTTGGTTAACCTTTGCAGCTAAAGAGGGGTAGCTCTATGGTGGTCTACCTTCGGCCCTCCGCCCTCGGAAGGACATCTGATACTCGCCGATCTTCGACGCACCTGAGTTGATCCTCACAGGGCAGCCCAGACGGTCGCAACGACGGTCCGGATCGTCTCATCCAGTGGCCGGTTCGTGTCGACTCTGATCTCGAGTGTTTCGGAAGGGCCGGACCAGCTCTCCAACTCCCGACGTCGCTGCACGGCCGCAGCATCGGGGCCGCCTGGCTTCAGCCGCCGCGCGTCCCTTTCGATCGTGATCTCGGTTGGAGCGTCCAGGCGAAGGAGGAGTCCTGGCTTGGGCAAGCCCTTGGAGAGGACGCGCTCCTGGTTCATCAAGTAGCGCTTCAGCGGAGAGGTGCATTGTGCGACCGCCACCTCGTCAAAGCAGCAGCTGTCGATGGCGCCTATGCGTTCTGAGGGATACCTGTCCGATATGACGACAGAGCCGGCACTCGCAGCTTGCAGCGCCTGTCTAAGCAGCTTGCGTCGATCATAAGCAAGGAGAGTCATCCGGAGGATGTACAGCAACGAATATGCCTTCTCCCGTCGGCGTTCAGGCTTCTCGTATTCTCCGGCACGCTCTTTCGAGAACAGGAGGCGCGCCGCCGGCACAAGAAGGCGAGGCAACAAGGTGAGCGCAGTCGCTGGCGGCTTGCCGGCATGGATGCGCAGGACGTCGAGATGTAGGCCTAGCCGAGTTGCCAGCTCTCGACTGATGGTGGATTTGCCGGTCGCCTTCGGACCGACGAGCGCAATGATCATGCCGCCGGCATGCGGCACCAATTCCCCACGACGCTGGAGCCGCTTAACAACCAATGAGAGCACTCGCCACAGCCGCGAAAAAGTTCCGAGTATCGGGTTGAGCCTCCGCAATTCCCCGAGCCGCCGGGCAACGCGCCAGCCAAGGACGATCCGTCGCGCCACTTGGCTCTCAGTCTCGATCGCATCCAACAGCTGCCGAAACAGCGGCGGGTCGATAGTTGGGAACCAAGCGGTGCAAAGCGTCTCAGCGCTCTCCACGTTTGCTGCCGCGCGCAGCCAGCGCACCTCCCGCGAGATCTTCTGATAATCGCGATTGGCCATCAAGATCTCGATCGGTCCGGTGTGCTTGAGCGCGATCCGAAGCGCGAATAACACTAGTTCCGCTTCAGGGATGGGGATTCTCACACCATGCAAGCAGCGGGTTCGCTTCAAAAGAGATCTTTCGATCGCGAACCGGTAGCTCTTGACCAAACTGTCACCGCTGACGATTTGAAAATAGGCGTGCACATGCACCAACTCGGCGGTCGCGTCGTCGAGTCCCAATGCGTGGAAGACGCCGGGATGCGCGGTGCCGAAGCGCAACTGCGCTAGCTTGAAGCCATTTTCGAGCAACGCAGTGTGGAAGAGTGCGGCATCACGTTGGTCGATGAGGAGGTCGATGTCTTCTGCAGCCGCAAGCATTTCTTCGAAGCGGATGTTGCTCTTCCAGTGGCAGTAGCGGATGCCTTTTTGCTCGAGAGAATTGAAGAGACGCCTGATGATTGCCTTGCTTGAAACAGAAGCTACCGCATCGTCCGATTGAGCGGATGTAGCTTGTCTCGCCGAATTCGAGCGAACAATATTGCCCTCCTCGATAGATTCGCATTCGTGACGCATTGAAGTACCTCGGGTGAAATCAGATCGGACGATCTGCCGCGCAACTTCTCCTGGACATGGCTTTGAAGGAACCTACCAAGCCCGGCACGAGGTGCAAGGCTTTGTGAATAAAGATGCTCATCGCGATGTTCCAGCCGACAAGGGCTAGCGCTGTAACAAGGGCGGCGCCTTTTATCCCGAACGAATCGATCGTCAGCAGGCAGCCGGCCAAGCTTAAGCCAGCGCATAGGGCGACAATCACTGCGCCGGCGCGCTCGTGGCCGGTCATCGTGATAAGATGCTGTTGAGGCCCGTATGCGGCAGCCAGCACTTGACCGAGGACGAGGATTCTGACGATCGGGGCGCCTGTCATGAAATCACGCCCGAACCACGCGAGAAGGGGCTCCGCGAGCAGCAGCAGCGGGATGGCTGTGCACGCAGTGCCGAGAAGCGACAGCCAAGTCGCCTTGACGCTGAGCGATTGCAAGCCGGCCTGATCGCCCAAGGCGAATAAGGCCGAAACACTGGGCGCGAACGCGGTGGCAACAGCCATCCGCGGCAGTGCCGTCACCGTCGCTATGCTAAACGCAGCCGCGAAGATGCCTGCATCCCGCGTATTGCCCACGAGGCCAAGGGCGATGACGGCGGAGCGACTCATCAGGTTATCCGCGATCATCATCAGGCTGAGTGGCAGCGTTGGCAGCCACCAATCCTTGGCTGTATACGTCGGCTTGGCTCGGTCGAGGGCCGGCGGACGCAGGCGGCGCAAAAAGATGCGGACTAACCCGAGCATGAGGATGGAGCTGAGAAGCATTGCCCCCATCGCCAGCGTGGCATCGAGACGGTAGAGGTTGCCCCAGAAGACGGCCGCGACAATCGCGAGCAGAAGGCCATCGCGGACAACTCGTTCCGGCGCGAGAGCTGCTATGATTCCGCCGAAGGCACGAACGAGCGCGGCGTTGATGAGCTGGAGCGCAAGAAACGGCACCGCTGCGATTCCGAGGAGGAACGAAAGGGTGAGCTCCGGGCGCAGCGAGCCGTGCAGGGCGACGATCCCGCAGATGCCGATAAGAACGATGATGACTGCGGTCACCGCAGTGCCGCACTGCGAATACCGAATCACGCCACGCGCCAGCGCCCATTCCTCTTTGGCCTGGTAGGCTGACACAAAGCGCAGGAGGGACACATGGAAGCCTAGTGTCGAGAAATATCCCAGCAGCGTCACCCAGGCCAGGACATAGGCGTAGATTCCATAACTGTCCGGGCCGATGATCCGGGCGGTCACGAGCTGCGCCATGCAGGTTATTCCGGCGCCGACTGCGAGCACTGCGAGCGCAGCAATGCTGGCAGACCCGAGCGTCCGACCGGGCCGATCTCCGGCAAAGATGGATTTGATCGGCTTCGCTAGCAACGCAGGCGCCAAGCCGCCCTTGAGCTTCTCACCTCTCGCTGAGTCGCCGACCCCGATAAGGCGTAAGTCAGAATTTCCTGTCATATTACGCCGGATAATGCACCATCTCGCAACAAAGGCTCCATGGCCGGATCGATCTTCTCGTGCCAAGACATCGCCTCACGCACAATCCGATCGACTGCTTTTTCGAGTAGGCGGCGGTCGAGGGAAGACACCTCGATCATACGTCCGCCTTGCTTCTGAAGCATGTGGGCCACCTCGGCGGTGATCTCGATTTGCCGAAGACTTGTTTGCAGATCGAATTCAAACCATCGCTCGAGCGCGCCTTGGTGGGCTAGCCGCGCTCGAAGGCGAGCTTCCAGTGTTTCCCTGGGCGCATCGAGGCGAATGAGAAGGTTTGGATGCGGAATCAAGGCCAGCCCACGCATAATTCTGCTTCGATCGGCGGACCGAGCCAGCAGTGCCATCGAGCACAGAGCCGTCACAAAGCCTTGGTCGAAGATGACAATCCGATCGGCTGTGCTGGCCATCTTCCAGGAGCGGGATAGCACGTAAAGAAATCGGCGAAGGCGAAGCCAGCGCAAAAGAGTGCGGGGTGGTAAGAGGTTCATCAAGGTCTCAGGAAGTGCATCGGCTCGCGGATAGGCCAACAGAACGGGCGCGACACTAACGAACTTGGCTGCCCTGCTTAGAGGGGCGGCTAACGCGGTTTGACACCACGAGGCGGCGGGTTTGCTCCCGATCTCGGCCGGGCCGCGCTCTCCCGGTCGGAAGCTCACAATTAGCTGAACGTCAAAGCCATTCCTCTCGAGCGCCGCCGCCAAGGCGTGTGCGAGCGTGGTTTTTCCTGCTGCGGGTGGGCCAAACAGCTCAATGATCATCGTCAACCTTGCTCGTGCGCGAGGCATTTCGGGCTTCTGTCGCAACGCCAAACAAAGCCCTCAAGCAGCAATGTCTATTGCGCGGCTATATCTACGGCTTCCGGACGCAAGGAGACCTCGATCACGTCTGCAGGCTGGAGCTCAGTATCGACATCTGCGGAATGGCGTTCCTTCCCGCTTCTGAACAAGGTAATATCGACCTTGCTCGAGCCGTCGTCCGAGATCCGTGGAGGCCTCAAGCCAGCAAGCTGAAGTTTTTGCTCCACGATCCGCAGCTTTGCGCGCTCATCGGTCAGCTTCACGGTGGCGTCCTGCAATTCCGTCAGCAAACGAATCCTGCGTTGATCGTCGAGTTTTTCAAGCTCTCTCGCCGATTGTGCGCGCGCTCTTTCCACTTCCATCAGTTGATTGGTGGTTTGCAGTTGGCGGGTGGCGGAGTACAGCACCGATCGACGGAACTCGGCCACGCGGAAGCTGGGTAGGCTGCCATTGCCAAACGCCGCCCGGGCCTTCTGGAGCTCTTGCTCATCTGCCTGAACCCCCTGTTCTTCCGCTTGCTTCTGCTCCGACAAGACGAGAACCTGTTTGTCCGCCCGCTCTATTGATCTCCGAAAAAAAACTTTTGCCCGCTCGTGGTCCTCAGAATTTGCCGTGTGGTACTCCATTTCGAGCTTCACAATTTGCGAAACCGCATCTGGAAGCGGCGCCGGGGGAATGGCCTTCTGGTCGAGCTCTATATTCTCTCCGAGTTCCGTCCTGATACGCCAAACTCGCACGTGCTCGCGTGCCAAGTTCAGCCAAACTGTGACATACTCGCTTCGGAGATTAGCCATATCGAACGATGTCGCGGTACCTCGGGCCAGGGCAGAAAACCCGCCGGCTGTGGCCAAGGCCTGGCGCACGGTCATGCGAGGGCGGAACGGCTGTTCGCCAGCGCGGGTCACATCCCCGGTGATGAAGACGGGCCTATACTCCACGATTGTCGCTGCAACTTCTTCCCGTTCGAATGTCCGCGAGAATTCTCGGCCATCCGGTGAGCGAATGCGAAATATCTTGCTGGCTACAGCGGATTGAATTTTGCCGCGGACATCGGAAAAGTCGACGCCTTCGACCATGAACGTGCCGATGACGGGAAAGGTGATGCTGCCGTCGAGTTGGACCGGGGCGCGCTGTCTCAGATCGGGAACGCCGGACACAGAAATCTCGACAACGTCTCCGCCCTGCAGCCGGTACTCCGCTCGCGCGGAGTTTAAGGAACAGCACAGGGCAACGGCGAGCAGGCCGATTTTCAAGGAACATGTCGAACGTCGGGGGCAAACCATAACAAGCGAAAAGAAACATCATAGCAAACAACGAAGTCAAATGACTTGACGTGTTGACGCTGAATCATCCGGAGTACTACTCAACATAACCATGCGGAGTACTACTCGACGCTGAGTACTACTCCTCAAAAGGCACGCGGTTGCGCGATCGGAGCTTGCTTGGCCGCTCGCGGCATGATTCGCTCCTGTACACAAGTTGCATCAAAATTGCGAATCTATGTCTGGCGATGTTGAGCATGGCCGAGTTAAGCGGAACGAGTGTCGACGGTAACTCGGTTTCAAGATGCAGGATGCGCATTGCAACTCGTCTTCTGCGTCTGCGCGAAAACTTATCCGGTCGGCGCCCTCCGAAGTTTGGTTGCATTACGCCGCAAATCCCCAATGTGCATGCAGGCGGTAGTTGGGAGCCTGCGGGTTCGCTCCCCATTTCGGCTGCTGTCTCACCGCAGAGAGCAATGTCATGATTGTGGACGTGCTACTTGCGCTCGGGGTTCTTCTGTCGACGGCGACCCAGTTGCGATTGGCCGACACGCCTTTCGGGCCAGGCGAATTGTGCCTAGCGGTTTGGCTCGGTGTGGTTCTGTGCCTTCAAGCTGGGCGCGCAGCGCCAGCATCAAATGCAGCGCTCACCCGTGTGGTCACTTTCTGGCTAATGCTGATAGTGGCCGAATGTGTCGGGACTATCGTGGGATTCGCAACCGAGCCATTCTTCGACAGACAATTCCTTCACGACGTCATCGCCTACTCTTTATTGATGTGCGTCGCCTGCACCATGACCATCGAACTGGCAAGCGAGCGCCGCCGCCAGCGCGTGACATGGCTAATCGTGTTGCTCGGCGCTGCGTCGCTGAGCCTGCAGTTGGCTCACGCGTCCGGCCGAATTCCCCTCCCGATCTCCGCGGACCCTTGGGAGTGGGACCGCCTGAGAGGTTGGTCGCATGACCCAAACCAACTCGGCCTAGCGGCTGCGTTGCTCACCTTGATTTCAGTTCATGTCGCGGATACCGCAAGCACGCGCGTGAAGATGATCACGGCGACAGCCTGCGCCATGCTCGCCTTCTCCGTCGGCGTGCTCACCAAGAGCGATTCCTTTAACTTGGGCCTTTTGGCGGCGGGCGCTGCTTTTCTCCTGATCAAGTCTTCGCTGTGGGTTGCAACCTTCAAACGAGGTCTGAGCTTTCGGGCGGCCTTCGTAAGCCTCGCTTTGCTCGGGTTGCCGGTGCTCGCAGTCGGTGCCATTCCGCTCGCCCCCGCAGCGGCCGACTTGTTGCAAGCTAAATCCGATGCGCTCTATCAGGAAAACGATCAGGGCGACTTGCGCTTTCACCTCTGGGCGGAAGCCATCGAGAAGGGTATGGACGCCGCGATGCTGGGCCTTGGACCGGGCCCCCACTTGACGAGGACGAAGTCATGGAAGTTTTCACCCCCCACCAAGTTCGAGGCCCACAACACTCCCCTCGATCTGTTTGCCCAAGGAGGGCTGTTGGCAATTTTTGCTCTCGGCTTGCTGTATGCCTCACTGCTTCTCGCGACGACGAAAGCTAAGCTTCCGGCTCTGGCGGCACTTTCTTGCGCTATCGTCGTATTCAGCATGTTTCACTTTATCATCCGCCATCCAATCTTCTGGTTCGGGGTCGTGCTTTGCCTGCTGGAAGCTGCCTCCGTCTCGAAGCTCTCGTTTGGTGGAAAGCACCTGGATGTAGCTCAATCATGACAATTCAATCACACGAAGTTATAGATGCCCGAGAGGCGACGGAACTGCACCTTCGCGAACTCCTCAATCTCCTGCGTCGCCGATGGAGGCTGATCGTCACGGCCGCTTGCACCGCGATTGTTCTGGCCGGAGCCGTCGGGCTGGGCTTCCCGCCTCGGTATACTGCGATCGCTTCGGTCATCGTTGATCCACCCAAAGCCAGCAGTGGCGCTGGAGACCCCAGCGTTGTCGGCGTTCTTGACGATCCTGGAGTTCAGACCCATGTCGCGGCGCTCCTGTCCGAAAATCATCTTCAGCAGGTATTTGAAAGCCTCGTCGCAGAACGGGGACCCGAGCCAAAGGAGAGACGAAACCTGCTCGGCCTCGAAGAGTTCTCGATCGACAGTTTTAAAAACCGCATGAACGCGTTCAAGGATAGTCACTCCCGGATGGTTGGGATCACATACATATCCACAGATCCAGCCTTCGCCGCGGCGGTCGCCACTCGTAGCATGGAGCTTTATCTCGCAACTCTCAGAGACCGGGATCTCACGGACCGTAAGGACGCTCTGCGCAGCTTGAGAGACCGGATTCCTCTCGTCAGGGCAGAGCTAGTACGCGCCGACGCTGCACTGCAAAGCTATCGCATACAGCACGGCTTAAGTGAAGCGAACGGGCGGGACATGGTCGACCAGCAACTCGTCGATCTAAACCGTCAGCTGGCCGTTGCGAGATCAGGTCTGGCGGAGCGGCAGGCGCGACCGAGCCCTTTGAGCGTGGACCAAAAGACCAATCAGAACGAAATGGCCCAGGACAGCAGCACTCTAGAGACACGGGCGCGACAATTGGAACGACGGATCGCCGTTCTGCGGGACGCCAGCACCGAGATGCGGGAATCCGAAGCGCAGCTGAGCGAAATGCAACGTGAAACAACGGCGCTCGGTCAACTTTATGAGAGCCTGGTGCAGCGTCGAAAGGCAATTCTCCAGGAAACAAGCGTTCAGCCGTATGTCCGCGTATTATCGCTTGCATCCATTCCGAATCTCCCGAGTTCTCTCAATCCACTCCTATTCATTCCACCCGCTATTGTGCTGGCCTTAATCGGAGCCGGTCTATTGGCTGTCCTGATCGAACGACTCGACGCGACGTTGCGCACGGAGCGAGACGTAACCGACGCCCTTGGCATCCCCTGCATCGGGATCATTCCGCAACTCACCCGCAAAAAGAAGCGCTCTTTCCGGTTCTTGAACTTCAAGATGCTTTGGCGGGAGGACTGGGACCGGATTGCCACTCGAGTGTGGAAAGAGCTCACCAACGCAATCCAAGTCCGGTTCCGTTGGCGCGATTCCTCCAGGAGCAGCACTAGCCTCCGGCCGCATCAGCTAATTCCGCGGGACGCACGCTATACTGAAGCTATTCGATCGGTTGTTGCTGCAGCGCTGCAGCTGACGAATCCAAAGAAGTCCCCTAAGACGTTGCTTGTTACCTCTAGCGTGGCCGGCGAGGGAAAGACGACGCTTGCAATCAGCTTTGCGGTCTATGCTGCGCGGATTCAATGTCGAGTTCTGTTGATCGACCTCTCTTTCAGAGCGCCATCAATCGCGCGCGAGCTTCGAGAACCCGCCGAAGGCGGGATCTTGCAAATACGGCAAGGCCGGACGCTAACTGAGCTGATACGAGCAGCTCCCGGTTTAGGATTCGATTATCTTCCTCTGTCACGTGACTCGGCGGACCCAGTCGCAGCACTTGCAAGTGAGCAGGTCCCAGAACTTCTGCGCCAATTGGAAGGGAGCTATGATTGCGTGGTGATCGACAGTGCTCCGATACTCAATGCGACGGAGACGAGGCTGCTCGCCTCGATGGTCGATAAAGTCCTATTTGCCGTCAAGTGGGGAAGCACAAGGCGGGAGGTAGCGCAGAATGCGTTGGAGCTACTGCGACGCTCCGCCTTTGGAGGCAGCGATCAGCGAGAGGCTATCACTGCAGTTATCACCCAGGTCGACCTGAAGTTACATGCGCGGTATCGCTACGGCGACTTTAGTGAAAATCTCTTCCACGTGAACCCGTACCCGGCGTGAGATTAGTGGGGAGATCGAGCCCTTCATAGGAACGGAGGACCAGGTGAGTACTCGCGAGCAGAAGCCTCATGCGTGATCCCATCAGTAGAAGAGCTACCACTCTCCGCGGCCGCGCGCTAAATTATATGGTGCTGCTGGTGACGCTGGGGATCATGGCCGAGGCTGTTGCTACCGAGCCGCGCGAGCATTTGCATTTCACCGTCAATTTGCGCAGCGACTACGCCTCGGCAGCTTCGGTTGGGTTCAATCTTGTTGACGTTGGCACGCAGTCCGCGCTCAGGGCGTTACCGGAAGGAATGAAGGGCGTCTACTGGCTGGGCAATGGCTACAATCTTAGCTGTTCGTGGCGGCTTAGCGATAGTCAGATCACCGAAACCGTGATGGGGATCAAGGACAACCCGAAGTTCAGCGGCATCTATTACATCTCCGACGAACCGCATCCGACGGTGTGCCCGGACGCGCCGCAACGATTGATGGAGCGCACTGCGTTAATTCACTCCCTCGATCCGCGCGGCCGGACTTTCGTGGTGATCCTGAACAGTTCCAACGGACCCGCTGAGTTCGCCCAGTTGAAGGACGCGGCCGACTACATCGGCGTCGATCCGCATCCTTGCAACGTCAGGAACGAGCTTACCGGGTGCAACTACAACGCGCTCCGACAGCGCATTGACCAAGCCCTGGGCGCTGGCATTCCTGGTACCCGTATCGTGCCGGTCTTCCAGACATTTGGGCAAGTCTGCACAAGCTCTGAGCGTAAGTACGCTCCCTACTACAGAATGCCCACCGTGGCTGAAACCGAAATCATGCTGGCGATCTGGGACGAGAAGGTCCCGGTGAAACAGCGCCCCTTCGACATGGCGTACTCGTGGGGAAAACAGCCGAGCTTGGCATGCCCTACGCTGCAGATGGCGGACGGCGGCTCGCATCCGGACCTGCGCTCGTTCTACAAGAACTATTTCGCACGTATGAAGGACACCGAGGTGCGACCAGCAGCGAGTGCGAGATAATTCGATTCATGTGGTTGCGGCCGAGAAAGCGGGATTGAAACTGCTCTCTCCGGACGCGCACCGAGGCAACCCCCGTTTCACGAGCTCTCAAACTCCGAAGCGCTTGATGTCGCTCCCGGTCGAGGACAAGCAGCGGGCGCCGGAACATCTCGGGGCTCCGCCATTCTTAACGGAGCCCCCGAGTTCGAATACCGGCGAAAACGTCGATGAGTTAGGCTCTAGGCATGGATGATGAAATCACTTGCGTGCAAGCTTGTAGCAGTGACGTTTTTCAACAGCAGTGTGTCATGATTATCAAGCATGACCAGGGTATCGCTGCCCTGCTGGGTTTCGGTCGGAAGAGCCGAAGCTGAAATGTTACTGAATTGCCTCACATCGATCTTGTCCTCCCCGACGTGGAAGTCGGTTATCGTGTGCTGCACCGATGGACCTGAAGAAGTCGGCGCGAACACAAATTGGTCCTGCGCGGCTCCGCCGGTAAGCACGTCCTGACTATTGGTCGCTAAAATCACGTCTTTGCCGGAGGTACCTTGCAGGATGATGTTGGGGCCCGCCCCAGACTGAGCGAAAACGAAGTTTTCGCTGTCGGTCAGTCCGAAATTGTCCTTCACGGTAAGCATCAAGCTGTCCGTCGACGGCGGCGTAGGCCCCGGCTGATAGGTCACGCCCGCTGCCAAGACACTGTTAATGTCCGCCAACGAACCCGAGCTGCTCAGCGGCGTTACACTGGTTCCCGAAGCCGCAACTCCGGTGGCTGTCGCAAGACTGAATGGTTCGGATGAGGCAAGCGCATCGGAATCAGTAACCTGCAGGCCCAACACTGTCATCGATCCGTCCGGATTCGAAACAGTGGTTAAATTGTTGGTCGCGATCACCGGTGCCGCGTGGTTCCAAGTGAACGGGTTGGAGATCTCGAACAATCGGCCATCGTTGACGTGCGATATCCCGAAGTCGGCGGCGTAAAGGCTCAACACCGAAGGATCGTCGTTGGGGTCGCTGCTCGGAGCAAGGGTCAATCCCTTGAGATTGACGCTGCCGCCGTTGGCGGGATTGCGGTAGTTGGAGAAAATGTTGATGTCGTTCAACATGTTTCCGTTGTGGTCGACCATCCAGATATCTTTGCCGTTCTCGATTCCGACAAAGAATACGTCATGGGCGACATCGTACACGACGGCCTCCGGATCCGTGATCACCGCGGGCAACAGGATGTTCCTGATAACCTGCGTACCGCTGCTGTCCATCTCGATGATCTGAGGGTGAGCGATATCGGAGCCGTTGGCGACATACAGATGGCCGTTGACCGGGTTAAATGAGACATCCTCGGGATCGTCGCCGCCCAGCGGCTTGGTTGCAAATTGCGCGAGCGCGACCGACGGATTGGAGAGGTTGATGACGTTTACCTTGAAAATATCGTCGTCGGTGATGTACGCCTTTCCCGTCGCTGCATCGATGGCGATACCGGTCGGCTCCGTCGTGTAGCCATAAAGGCTGATCGCCCCGTTCGGCTTGAGAGTGCCATCGAGGTTCAGCGCCCACATGTTGGCCGCACCGCGCGGGGTAACTTCGTCGACCTCGGAGTCCACAAGATAAAGGGTTCCGGTTGCAGCGTCGTACGCAAGCCCCGAAGGATCCCAACTGCCGATTCCGCTAGCGATCGCACTCATGTCGTGAACCGCCACCACCGCTGGCCCAGCTGGCGCAGTATCGTCGTTGGCGATGGTGCCGACCCCCTGGCTCCTGGCGATGGTGCCGCCGTTCGTCGCACCCGTCAGGTTGAGAAAGAACGTCTCATTGGGCTCATATATGGTGTCACCATTGATGGTTACCGACACCGTCTGCGTCGAAGTCCCGTCAGCGAAGCTGAGCGTGCCGGAGGCCGCCAAGTAGTCGCTGCCGGCCGTTGCCGTGCTGTTCGCGGTTGCGTAATTTACGGAAAAGGCGCCACCGGTGTGGCTAACGGTAAAGGTGGCGACCTTGGTTCCAGAGTTGCCCTCTGCGATCGTGACATCGTTGATCGAGATGTTGCCGACGCCCGCCGCGGTGGCGTCGTCGTTGGTGATGGTGCCGACGCCCTGGCTCTTGACGATGGTGCCGCCGTTGGTCGCGCTCAAAAGCTTGACGAAGTAGGTCTCGTCGGCCTCCACGGTCGTGTCGCCGTTGATGGTCACCGAAATGGTCTTGGTG
>Ga0209474_10001019_pt1 | contig 28485 bp, 29 predicted proteins | sample GraSoiAngelo_145_FD_185902 | JGI IMG/M metagenome (GOLD analysis project Ga0209474, IMG submission 185902) | Grasslands soil microbial communities from the Angelo Coastal Reserve, California, USA - 14_1009_05_20cm (SPAdes) (version 2) | ecosystem: Environmental > Terrestrial > Soil > Grasslands...
CGACGAAGCTCGTGGGCCCCGGTCCGTCCTGCAGCCGGTTCCGGTCGTCGAACACGCGCAGCGCGTCGATGAGGACGGCCTGCGTATCGAGCCGCAGATGACTGACCACGTCGGCCGGAAGGACGGAAACGTCGTCGATGGGTTTCAGGTCGTCGAGTGCGAACTCGAACGTGCCGCTCGTCCACGTGACCAGCTCGTAGATCGTGCGCTCGATCTGCTGCTGCAGGGCGGCGTACATCGCGTCGTCGGAGAGCGCGCCGTTCGCCACCAGGATCTGTCCCAGCGGCCGGCGCGGTGTCTCCGCCGCCTGCTGCGTGAGCGCCTGCTCCAGTGCGTCGCTGCTGATGGTGCCGCTCTCGAGGAGCAGATCGCCGAGGCGCTTCGATCCCGGCGCCCAGGCGCTGACGATGCGGCCGCGATGGAAGCCGATCTCCGCCTGGACACCGTCGCGCTGGAGCGTGAGCGTGCCGGTGCGCCCGCCGAGATGGATGAACTGCAACGCATCCGCTACCGAGACGTCTTCGAGGTTGCCGGAGAGGCTCATGACAGGCCTCGGCGCTCGATCAGCCGCGCTTGACGAGCTGGATCAGGCTCTCCAGCGTCCTGAGCTTGCGATCCGTCTGGTGATAGACGCGCGCGGCGAACAAGGCCGATGCCGCATGGGCGGCGAGAAGGTCGAGCAACTCCCGGTCGTCCGGGCGGAGCATGGCCTTGTGCTCGTACAGCTTCAGCACGACGAGCGCCCCGACGACCGCGCCTTGCACCGTCAGCGGCACCACCGCGACCGCGTCCGACTCCTCAAGGGGCCCGATGCGCAAGACGCCGTCGGTGAGCGTCGCATCGACGGCCGGATCGCCCCCCGCGTAGTGCCCGCCTCGGTAGAACCCGGTCGGATCGTCCTTCAGCCCATGCCCGAGCGCGATCTCGCACTCGCTGCCGTCTCCCTTCCAGAACAGCAACGCGAACCGCTCGGCCCCCAGCAGGTTGGTGGCGATCTCCGCGATCGTCGATTGCACCTCTTCCGGATCGAGCGTCGCGTGCAGCTGGTACGTGGCGACGTACAGGTTCATGAGGCGGCCGGTCTGCTGCTCGTACTCGGCCAGCCTGCGGGAAAGCTCGTCGCGGTCCTGCACGACGTCGTTCAGCCGGTCTTCGAGATCGTTGACGGAGCCCGACGGCACCTTGCGCGAGGATTGCTCGAGGGAATGGAGCAGCTCGCCCGCGCGCGCGAGCGTCGCCTGCAGCTCGGCCAGTGCGTCCGCCCGGCGAGGCGGTTGCTCGTCGACTTGCTGCTTTGGTGCACGGGCTGTCACGCGGCGTTGCTCGTGAGACGCTGGACGACCGCGATCAGCTCCTCGTTCCGGAACGGCTTCTTGACGTACGCGGCGGCGCCCGCCTCGAGCCCGCGCTGGGTCTGCTCGTCACTGCCTTCGGTGGTGACCAGTACCACGGGGATCCGCTTCATCCGCTCGTCGGCCTTCATCGCTTCGAGAAGCTCGAGGCCGTTCATGCGCGGCATGTTCATGTCGAGCAGAACCAGATCGACGTCCTTGCTCTCCGCCAGCCGCTCCAAAGCTTCCTTTCCGTCGTACGCGTGCACGAGCGGATACTGCCGCAGCATCATCTCGAACATGCGGTGCAGCAGCTTTGAATCGTCGACGACGAGGATTTTGCGTGGGGGCATGACGCGCTTTCATCCTCCCGTCGGGTGCAGAGGCCGTCAAGCATTCCACCCTCGTGGAAAACGCCTCGTTTTCGCAGGGACTCGACACCGGCGCCGCACAGCTGCGCACATCTCACTTCAGTTGCGGCAAGCGTCGGACTTGCGAGCGACGTTGGCGGCGTCGCCGGTCAGCGGCACGAGCGTGATGTTCTCGCCGATGGTCGCTCGCCAGGTGGCGTCGTGAACCTCGGCCGCATCGGGGGGCTTCTTCTTGCGGCGCTTGCGCGCAGCCGGATCCGGACGGATGGGGACGGTCACCTCGGCGCTATCGCCGTTGCGGCTCGCGACCTTCCATTCACCCGGCGCGTACGGCTGCCCGTCGGCAGTGTGCAACTCCTTCGCGTACTGCTGCGCACCCGCCTCGAAGCAGCGCTTCACCAGGCAGACGAGCTGCGCATCGCTGTTCGCCTCGAGCTTCCTGCATCCTTTGGGGTCGATCTTCTGCAGCCGCGCCTCCGTCTCCGCCGCGCGCCGCTCCTCCTCCTGCTTGTCGGCGGCCGACACCCGCTCCGCGGCTACCTTCGCCGCGCCGTCGAGGCGCGACAGCTCGGCCGCGCGCGCCGTCGCATCGGCGGCCTTGCGCGCCGCCTCGTGTTCGCTCACTGCGCAGCGGTCGTCCTTCTGCGCGAGGCAGACGCGAAGGAGCGTCTCGTGAGTCGCCACGGTATCGGGCCGGAGCTGCACCGCCTTCTGCGCGACGTCGCGCGCGCGCGAAAGGTCGCCACCCGATTCGACCAGCGCGATCGCCATGCCGCGCAGCGCGCGCACGTCCCCCGGGCGCTCCTTCAGCGCCTGGCCGAGCTCCTTGAGCGAGGCGGGCCGGTTGCCCACCATCAAGAAAGCCCAACCGCGCTCCGCGGCAGTCGCCCAGCCGGCGACGTGCAGCGTCGATTGCGCGAGCTTCTCGTCGAGGGCCGAGCGCGTGTCGCCGGGCTCGGCGCGCTCGCATCCAGCGGCAGTGCACGATACCCGGCTGGTGCGAATCCAGTCGACCTTCTGGGGGGCGTACTTCGCGTCCGTCGCGACGCGAGCGGCACAGCGGAGCAGCGGCTCCGGATTGGCGACGGTCTGTGCGCGGATCCATGCCGCGGGAACCTCGCCCTGCTCGCCGACGAGCTGATCCACCTCGAACGAGATCTGCGCGGCAGGCGTGCCGGGAACGCATTTCGCGATCTCCGGCGCCCGCATCTCGTGCGGCGCCGTTGGCCGGCGCTCTTTTCCGGCGCACGCGCACAGCGCGAGCAACGTGGCAGTGCCGCCGATTCGAACGAGCTTCATCCAGTTCGAACGGATGCCACAACCGTTCTCGGGGTCAAAAGCCTTTCCGTGATGCGCCTGCGGCCGCTCGCCGCGGTGGAGGCTGTCTCCGGCGAAGACAGCCAGGGTCACGCTGCGCGTGAATAGCCGCAAACCCCTTACGGTGGTGCGGGAGCGGCTACCCTAGCGCCTCGAGCGCGGACGTGAGCTCCGACAGGGTGTGACCGTCGCCCTTGCGCCGGGCGACCTCCTGGCCGCGCGTGAACGCGTCGCGCGCCTCGGCGGTCCGTCCCAGCACCTGGAGCAGCATGCCCAGCTGCAGGTACGTGGCGAGATAGTCGGGCGCTTGCGCGACGAGCGCCTGCAGCTCCGCCACCGCTCCCTCGTTGTCGCCCAGCCCCTTGAGCTCGAGCGCGAGCGCATATCTCGGAAGCGGCTCTTGCGGTTGCGCGTCGATGAACTTCCTGAGCTGCGTTACCCGGTCCATTCGCGTTCGTCAGTACTCGAACGGCGCGGCGCGAGCAACGCCGGCCGTCACGTGGGCAGCTCGATCGCGTCGAGATCGTCGCACACGCGCAGGTCGAGACCGAGGGCGTGCGCTTCCGCCTCGATCGATGCCGCGGCCGTTCGCGCCTCCGGACCGAGATGACCCAAAGCGATCTTGCGGACGCGCAGCGACGGCAACAGCGCGCGCAGGTCGTCCCAGGAGAGGTGGCGGCGGCCCGCTTCGGCGGGGTAGTCGGGCGAAGCACCGGAGGCACCCGCTGGCGGCGTTCGCAGTTCGGTACACTCGGCGCATAGCAGGGCCGCGCCGAGCGCGAGCTCGGCGAGACCGTCGTGGGGGCCCGTGTCGCCCGTGAAGGCGAGGACGCCGGCAGGGCCGTGCACCCGGAGCGAGAGCGCGACGTGCGGCGGCCGCTGGTGCTGTGCGCGAAGCGCCTGCACGCCGCGTCCGCAGAGCTCGGCCGAATCTCCCGGCGCCAGCTCGCGGACCTCGAGATCGAACGGGAGGTCCTTCGCGGCCGCGTCCGCATAGCAAGCGGCCCACAGCGCTCGCAGGCGATCTCGAGTGCCCGGTGGTCCGCTCACCGTCAGGCGCTGCGTGCGGTGCGCGCGGTACACCGCGTCGACGAGGAGGAACGGCCACCCGCCGATGTGATCTCCGTGCAGGTGCGTGAAGTGGATCGCTCGCAGCTCCTGCGGATCGCGTCCGGCGCGCCGCATCGCCACCACTGCCGTGGGACCAAAGTCGATGGCGCAAAGCGGCGCTCCGTCCTCGATCAGCCAGGCCGTGTTGCCGCGCGCGCCCGAAGAAAACGCGTCGGCGGTACCGAGTGCGACGACGCGCGTCATCGCGGCGGTCCCGAGCCCGGCACCGGCTCCTTCGTCAGCAGCTCGCCGAGCGCCGCGAGCGCGTTCTGCGTCCCTTGTCTCAGGTGGACCTCCCGCCTCAGCTTCTCCAGGTTTGCCATTCCACCGCGAAGCGAGAAGTCGCTCACCAACGGCTCGCCGCCGCGGCGGAACCGAACGCGCAGCATGGGCAGGTCCTTCGAGACGAGGTCCGCGTGGCCGCGCACGAGCGAGGCGTCCTCGATCCACGCGAGGGGCCACGCGAGCCGGCCACCCCCCGCCTCCCGATCGAGAAAGATCGCCTGGTCGGTGCACCAGAGGTCGCCGACGCAGGGGTCGCGCCAGCGCGGCGACAGCACGGCAGCGCCATCGGCAAAGCGCGTGCCGTGGTAGAGGGTCCGCGGCGCATCGACGAGCCGCTCACGCGCCGGGTCGAGCGGCGGGAGGTCCATGGCGAAGATGGCGCGATGACGCGCGCGGATGCGGCGTGCGCGCATCAGGATCGCGAAAATTGCGACGAGAATGGCGACAGCCGCGACGATCGCGGCAAGGGGCAGCGCGCCCAAAAGCTACTCGGACGATTTCCCGGCCGCGTCTTCCAGGTCCTTCAGCTTCTCCTCGACGGCCGCGTTCGCCCTGGCGAGGTCCTTGTTGCATGCGACCAGCACTTCGGCCGGCGTCTTGCCCGGTACGCCTTTCTCGAGCTGCGGCACCAGCGCCTTGTTGCCCTCGACCAGCGCCTGTTCCACTTGCGCAGCGAACGCACCGGTCGCCTGCGACAGCTTCTTCCAGCTCGCGATGAACGTGTTCGTCACCTGCGCCCGCGCCTGGATCGACTCTTGCGCGTCGCCTGCCTTCGCCTTCAGGTCTGGATCGGCGATCTGTTCGGCAAAACCGGCGAGGGTCTGGGCGTTCTCGCTGTCCTTGCTCGCGAACTGCGCGACCTGGATGGCCAACGCGTTGTACTTCTGCGCCAGGTCGCGGTAGCTGGCGACCGCCCGGCGCGCCTGTACGCCGCGCGGCAGCTTGCTCGCGTCAATCCGCGGCAGGGAATTGAGCGTCCTTGCCACGTCCTGCACGACCACCACTCCGGCCGCGCACGGCTTCGATTTCTGGCCCTCGCGCGCCGCGGCAACGAGCTTCGCGATGGTCGCCAAGTCGCGGCGGTGCTGTGCGTGCTTCTTCAATGTGACACCTATGCCGATGCCGGCGCCCGCGAGCACGACGATGGCCAGGACGAGCGCAAGGATCGCTTTGCCAGACACGGCCGTAGCGCCGCGCTTCCGGCCGCCGACCACGTCGACGCGGACCGAAGTCTGTCCGAGCCGCAAGACGTCGCCGTCGAACAGCTCGGCTTGTTCGATCCGTTCGCCGTTCAGGTAGGTCCCGTTGGCGGAGCCCAGATCGCGAACCGTAATTTCGCCGTTGCTCTTGCGGATCTCCGCATGGTGACCCGAGATCGACGAGTCCTTGACCGCGATGTCGCACTGGTCGGAACGGCCGATCGTCACGGTCAGCTGGCGCATCGGATACGCCTTCTCGACACCGGACGGCGCCTTGACGATGAAGTTCGCGGAGACCCCGTCGAGAAGCGCGGGGTTGATCATCTCGGTCTTCGGGGCCGCTTCCTCACGCATCGCTCTTCTCGCGGAAGATCCGGAGCTTTCCTGGGGGCGAGCGAGCGTACGAGGGAGCGCCGGAGCGGTCAAGGAGCACCTGTCGCGGCATGCTCCCGTGCGTGCGTGGACGGCGCCGTCGGCCCGTCGTTCGTGGAGAGTTCTAACGCTTCTGCGGAGCTGCCCGGCGGCCTTGCGCCGTGTCGCTTTGCGTGCCGGTCTGCTCCTGCGCTTGCTCTTTGCCGGCCGACGGCGCGGCCGCGTGTTGCGACGGCGTCAGCTTCGGCAATGCGGCCTGGAACATCGGCTGACCGGGCGACTTTGCGTTCTCGTCATCGAGCGACACCATGACCGACTTTCCCTGATCGACCCCAGGGAGATCCCGCCCCTCGACGAATGCGCTACCGTCCGTGTTCGGGTCCAGCTTGCCGACCTGCACCGAATCGCCGGCCGCGGAGACAAACCAGAGCCCGTAAGTCTTGCCCGACGGCGCGGGGGTGAGGCCGTATGCGTTCAGCCGCAACCAGGATTTCCCGTCGGGCTGTTCGCCCCAGGTCGCCGCGCCCCAAGCGCCCGAGGCCGCTTTCCCGCGCTTCCCGACAGTCGCGCTCTGCAGGATGACGGTGGTACGCCCCGCGTCGCGCAGTCTCGAGAACTCCGTGTCCATGGACGCGACCTTCTGCTGCAATTGCGTCAGCGCCTGCTGGTTCTGCTGTGTCGACTGCTGCGCTTGCGCGAGTTGCTCGTTGGCCTGCGTGTTCTTGGCCGCGAAGTACGCGATCAGTGCGACCGCGACCACCACGAAGATCGCTATGGGAACGCCGACTGACCACGAAGTGGTCTTGCGCGTTTCGACGATACGAGAAAACGGTTGGTCGCCGAGGGTCGTGGTCGCCATGTCCACGAGGATTGCCATCGTGGGTGGGTGAGACAACCCACCAGCGGGAATGTCGCCAGAGAGGAAAGAATCGTCAAAAACCGCAGGAGTGCCGCCGGTGACGGGCGGCGCCCGGCTGCCTCGTGATCAGGCGTCCGGGGGACGGCGAAGAGCGGGCACGACGGAGAACGCCAAACCGAAGTCGCAATCCGAAGCGCCGTCGGCGGCACGGCGGCTCGGAGCTCGCGCCGGTTGGGGAGCTGCGCCTTGGCTGACCGGTGGACGGGACGGCTTGCGGCGCGACGGTCGGCGACTAGGCGGGTCGGCCTTTCTGGTCATTGGGTGCGTCTCCTACAGCAGTTCCGTACCGCCTGCAATCGGTACGTCGTCCGACGCACCTACATAAGAGGATTTACACACACATTGTACAGGATCGGACAAGTTAACGCCAGTTTGCGTCCGCTGGAGCGCTGCGCGCGCGGAGGCGGCGTGTTACGGGACCGCCATGAGGAGGCAGAAGAAACTCGTCGCCGCTCCGGTCGATCTCGGCGCTCGCCGCGCGACCGCGCCGTCGCGGCGGCTCGAGACTTTCGCCAACCCGAGCCCCGAGCGCGACTACGAGATCCGGTTCGACTGCCCCGAGTTCACCTGCGTCTGCCCGATGACCGGCCAACCGGACTTCGCCACCATCCGCATCGCCTATACGCCCGACCAACTCTGCGTCGAGCTCAAGAGCCTCAAGCTGTACCTGTGGAGCTTTCGCAACGAAGGCGCGTTCCACGAGGCGGTGACGAACCAGATCCTGGACGATCTCGTCGCCGCCCTCCAGCCGCGCAAGATGGAAGTCGCAGGCGACTTCTTCGTTCGCGGCGGGATCCACACGGTGGTCGTTGCCCGGCACCCGTGAGGGTGTCTCCGTCTTCACGGATACATCCATCGTCGCGCTGCGCACGGCAGCGCCTAGCGAGGCGGTCCGCTCAACGTCGCGGGACGCGGAAGCGGTTCGGTCCGCGCCGCAGGTGAGAGCCCCACGCCGTGCCGATACACGAGAGCGGTGCCGACCAGCGTCTCCGCGACGCACGCCGCGGCGCCGGTAAACGCCAGGGCAAGGTAGATGGTCCGCAGTCGCATGGGAAATGCGAGGCGCGAAAATGCGCGCCACATCGCCGCCGGGATCCAGAGCAGCAGCACCGCGTACCCGAGCACGTTGTGGAGGTTGAGCAGCGCCTCTCCGGCAGCGCTGTGGGGACCGAGCTCGAGGCGCGCCGCGATCCCGCTCAGCACCGAGAGCCCGGCAAAAACGGTTCCGATGAGCGTGTTCCACCGGCCGGCGAGGAGCAGCCCTTCTCTGCGGAAGACCAGCCCCGCCGCGTCGCACGCGGGCGCCGCCACGAGCAGCCCGACGGCGAAGTGCAGCACGAACGGGTGAAGCTCGGCGGGCACGCGCGCATCCTGCCGGGGCGCGGGCCCGCGGAGCAAATTCCCTTCACTCCTCCTCTTCTTGGCGCTCCGGCGTGCCCGTGCGGAAGAGGATCTGTCCGAATAGGAACCCCGCCCCCAAGGCGATGAGCAAAGCCTGGCCGGGGTGCCCCTCGATCCAGTCCAGCGTCCGCTGCGTCGCCCTGCGCGTCCACTCGCGGCCAGCCGCGACGCCGCGCTCCAGCGCCTCGGCGCTCCGCCGCGAAGCCTTGGCGCGAAGCTCCGGCGCCGGCACCTGCACCTGGTTTCCGCGCACCTCGCCCATGTCCATCACCTCACCATCCATCGGGCGAGGAGCAGCCCCAGCGCAAAAGCGCCACCTAGCGCAGCACCCGGGTGGCGGCGTACGACATGCCGCCACTCGAACGTATCAGCCACACCCTGCCGCAGCTCGGCCATCGACTGCTCTATCTCCTGCCGCGCCCTCTCGATGCCGGCGCGGATCGCTGCCGGATCCCTGGTCGCATCCGCCATGTTCCCTCCGCGTCAGTGCTGGACCGACTCGTCCCGTTCTGCGGTCAGCGGCTCGCCGTTCGGGGTCGTCGTCGCGCCCGCCACGGGCTGACCGCGCCTGGGGCTCACCGTCCGTGGATTCAGATCGGCCGTCGCCCCTGCCTTTCCCGAGGGAAGCTGCGGGCTGCGGCCAGTCGAGGTTCCCGCGGAAGCGCGTTCCGGCGTCGCCGGCGGCACGTCGCTCCGGTCTTCGCCCGTCGCTGATACCGGCTGTTCGCCAGTACCAACGCGGCCATGGCCGTCTCGCATCGACGAGATCCATTCCTTGTCGCGGCGCAGCTCCTGGGTCGTACGCACCAGCGCGAGCTTTTCCGCGCGGACCTTCGCGCCGAACGCAACCGTCAGCGCGGCGCCCGTAGCCAGGTTCACGAGCGCGACGATCGCGAAAGCTACCCATCCGACGAGGAAAAGCTGCAGGAGGAGCGCGATCGCCACCATCAGCAACACGTATCCCACCAACAACGGCGGAAGCCCGGCGGCGCTGAGGAGCGCGCTCCGCCCGGCGCGGCGCACATCGTCCTTGATCTCGGCTTTCGCCAGAGCGAGGTGCTCGCGGAACAGCGTCTGTACGCCATCGATGAGGCGTGCCAGTGCGTCGCGCGGCGGCACAGGGGGCGGCCGGCGGTCGAACCTCGCCATGCCGGAAGCTAGTGCAGCGGCAAGGCGAAAACCAGTTGGAGCGAGCTTCCACGGCGATCCGGTCGGCCGGAATCGCCGAACGAGTGCCGGGACCGGACTAGTGCAGCAGGGCGGGGCGGGCCTCTTCGGCCAGTGTGAACTCCTCGGTTTCGAAGGCGCGGATCAGGTACCCGATGAGGAGCAGGCTGGACGCGTTCTCGACGGCGCGCTGCGGCTCACGCTGCATCAGCTCGGTTGCGTAGGCGAGGAAGAACTGCGCGAGATCCTCGCCTGCCTCGCGCAGGATGAGGGAATGGAGCTTGTCGCGTTCCATGGCGCGGATGCGGCGAATGAAATCGATCGCCAGCTCCCGCTTGCGCCGTGCATCCCCTCCCCCTCCGGTCGCCATCCCGCCTCCGTGCGGGTGCACCCCCGCGCACCAACGGTGGGGGCGCCATTCGCAGGTCGCAACTGTCGCGTTTGACATCGAAAGGTCGGGGTGGAACGATCGCTCGTCAAGCGAGAGACCGGACGGGGGACGGATGTTCACGGGCGTGAAGGTGTTCTCCGCAACCAAGGCCAAGGAGCGCGACGATCTCGGTGAGCAGGTGACGCGCTGGCTGCGGGCGAACAGCGATCTGGAAATCGTCGATCGCACCGTCGTTCAGTCGAGCGACAACGAGTTCCACTGCCTGACGGTGGTGCTGTTCTACCGGACCAGGTCCGGCAGCAAGGCCCCTACGAAGACGCCCTGAACGCTCCGAACGTCACCGGCGCGCCTTCTTCACGACCCGAACCTGCGTCAGGGCCATGCGCGCCTCCGGGCGTTCGGGAGCGAACGTCGTCGCCGACAGCTGCGGACGCGCGTGGTCCTGCACGACGCGCAGCCCGGCGATGGCGAGCACCACGGCGATACCGCTGCCGATGCCGAGCCACGACCAGATGCGGGACCGCCGGGCGCGCTTCCGCGTCCGCGGCGCCAGATCGAACGGCGGCGCCACTCCGGCGATCGCGTCAAGCGCATGCGCCAGCTCGAGCGCGCTATGGGGCCGCGACGATGGGTCCTGCTCGAGACAGCGCTCCACGATCCCATCCCATGCCGGGTCGAGCCCAGGCACGAGACGCGATGCGGGCTGGAAGCGCCCCACGGGAAGCTCTCCGGTGAGCAGCTCATACGTCATGACTCCGAAGGAGTAGAGGTCGGCGCGATGGTCCGCGCGGCGCGCGTCCTTGCGTTGCTCCGGAGCCATGTAGTTCGCGGTTCCCATGGCGACGTTGCTCTGCGTGAGCACTTCGGCGCCGACCGCGTGGAGTCCGGCCAGACCGAAGTCGAGCACCTTCGTCCTGCCGTCGGGCAGCACGAGCACGTTGTCGGGCTTCAGATCGCGGTGCACGACGGCGCGGGCATGCGCGTACGCCAGCGCGTGCGCCACCTGCGCGAGCAGCCGCGCGAGGGCGCGTGCGGAGGGGCGGAACTGGAATGCATGCGTGCGCAGCGAGACGCCGTCGATCAGCTCCATCGCGATCCAGCAGTGGGAACCGCTGCGCCCGCGAGACAGGAGCCTCACCACGCCGGGATGATCGAGCTGCGCCATGGCAGCAGCTTCCCGATCGAAGCGGCGCACGTAGTCCGGGACGGCCGCGAGAGCGGCGGACAGCACCTTCACCGCGACGGGGCGGCAATCCGACAGCCGCGTGGCGCGATACACCTCGCCCATGCCGCCCTGGCCCAGCCGCTCGTGCAGCGCGAATCCTTCGAGCTGTGGGAAAGGAATGACCGCGGGTGCCGCGGGAGCGGGTGTGGGGCCCTGCGTCTCGGTCGGGGTTGCCTCCCGCTCCGCGCCCTCGCCCGCGTCGTCCTTCGACAGCGGATTCGGATTGCCGACGGCTGCCACTTCTTCCCAGAGCAGGCCGTCGTCGGGAGTACGCGCGCGGACGGGCAGGCTCGGGTCGTGGCGGCGCACCTCGAATCGGACGCCGCAGCGGCTGCAGCGGACCAGTGCTCCGCCGACGTGTGCGCTCACGTCATGTCGCGCTTCGCAATTGGGGCAGCGTTGCACCGCGCCCGTCGGGCGCAGCCTCTCGTCGGCGGCGAGCGTCCCCGGCATCGCGCGCGAGTGTGGCTCCGCGATCAGATCGCGCAAGTTTTCGTCCTCGCTCGCGCACGCTCGAGCTCCGCGTCAGCGCGGCAATCGTCCGGAAGCGGTCAGTGGACGCCCTTCACGCTCCAGATCTCGACGGGCGCTTCGCGGTTCTTCACCTTCGCGGGCGGTAGCGCCTCGAGCAGGAACTTCTCCTTGCCGGCCTTGGCGGCGCAGTCCTCGGAAACGACGACCATGTCCTCGCGAGCGATTCCGCAGAGCCGCGACGCGAGGTTCACTCCGTCGCCGATCGCCGTGTAGCTCAGCGCCTTGGACGAGCCCATGTTGCCCACCACGACGAGGCCGGTGTGCAGGCCGATGCCGATGCGCAACGGCTGCTTGTCGTCCGCGATGCGCTCGGCATTGAACTCCTTGAGGCGCGCCTGCATCTGCACCGCGGCCTGCACGGCGCGCGTCGCGTCGTCGGGCCGGCGCACGGGAGCGCCCCACAAACCCATCAATGCGTCGCCGATGAACTTGTCGAGGATCCCCCCGTGCTCGAAGAGGATGTCGACCATCAGCTCGAAGTAGTCGTTGAGCATCTTGACCACTTCCTGCGCCGGCAGCTTCTCGCTCATCGACGTGAACCCGCGGATGTCGCTGAAGAGCATGGTCAGCTCTGTCAGCTGCCCGCCCTTGGACAGCTCGAGCGCGCCGCGCGCCGCCTGCTCCACCAGCGCGGGCGAAAGGAAGCGCGACAGCTGCGCCCGCTGCTCCGCTTCACGTTCCAGCGCGCGCGCGTATTCGCTGTTCTCCAGCGCAACGGACGCCTGCGCCGCGATGGCGGAGAGCACTTCGAGGTCCTTGGTGGTGAAGGCCGCGACCCGTTCGCGCGAGTCGAGGAACATGATGCCCCTGACCTCGTCCCCGCTGAGCAGCGGGACCGCCATGGCGCTGCGGACGCCGAGCGCGATGATCGACTGGCTGCTGGAGAACCGTGAATCCATGATCGCGTCGCTCGTCAGCACGCCTTGGTGCGTCGCCTGGACCTGCTTGAGCAGCGTGTCCGAGACGAGGACCTTGCCCTGCCCCGGCTTGCGCTGCCGCATGGCCTGGATGACGAGCTCCTTCGTCGTGGCGTCGCGCAGCAGGATGACGCCGTTGTCGGCAGGGATGAGGTCAAAGGCGATCGCGAGGATGCGCGAGAGCAGCTCGTCGAGGTTGCGCTCGAGGCGGACGTATCGACTGAACTCGTGGCCGATGCGCAGGCGCTCGTAGTCGCGCTTGAGCTGCACCGCGTCGGCGACCTGATCCGCGGGAGCGAAATTGGCCTTTGCTTCGACGCGAGCGATGACGCCTTCGAGCGGCGCGCCCGACGGCTGCATCTGGACGATCTCCGCCGAAGTGCCGTCCGCGCCGTTGCCGACCTGGAACTTGAGGCGCGTGGTCCCGATGAGGACTTCGTCGCCGTCCTTGAGCCTCGTCGGTCCGTCGATGCGCTGCCCGTTCACGTACGTGCCGTTGGAGGAACCCAGGTCGCGCAGGACGTAATCGTGTCCGTCGCGGTCGATCTGGCTGTGCTTGCGAGACACCTCTCGATCGGTGAGACGCACGGTCGCCTGCATCGACCGCCCGAGCACGTCCGAACCGGCGAGGACGAACTCGGCCGGTGGAGCGGCGCCGAGCAGCAGCAACCGCGCCGGGCCGCGCGGGGAGGAGCGCTTGTTCGCCGTCACGTCCGCATCAGCGCGGTCGGCGCCGCAGAACGGGCAGCGGCCGCCCTGGGGAAGAAGATCCCGATTGCACACCGGACAAGCTGACATGTGGGTGCTTTGAGTCCCCTCGCCTCATCGAAAGCGTACCATCCGGCCCCGAGCGCGCGAGTTTCCGCACTTGCCCCCGGGAGGCCGGTCTGTGACGCTGCGGCGGTGAAGATCAAGCAGCGTCCGGAGGACTTCGTCGTCCGCGAAGGCTACCGGTTCGAGTCCGACCCGGAGGGCCCGGTGTGGGTCTACCGGATGGACAAGCAGAAGGTCTCCACGCTGCAGGCGCTCGAGCGCATCGGCGCGCAGTTCGGCGTGCGGCGCCGCGATCTCTCCATCTGCGGTTTGAAGGACAAGCAGGGGCGCACCGAGCAGCTGGTCGGCGTTCGCGGCGGAGCGCTCGGCGGTTCCGACGTCGTTCAGTCCGGAGATCTCCGGCTCAAGCTGATCGGGCGCGCCCCGCAGCCGCTCAGCTCACGCAACATCACGGCGAATCGGTTCGAAGTGACAGTGCGCGATCTCTCGCCGGTGGAGGCGGAGCGCGCCACGGAGAGCGTCGCCGAGGTGGAGCGCGTCGGCGTGGTGAACTACTTCGACTCGCAGCGCTTCGGGTTTTTGAAGCACGGTCAGGGATTCATCGCGCGCCATCTGCTGCGCGGCGACTGGGAAGCGGCGCTGAAGGCGTTCCTCGCCACTCCCAGCGAGCTCGACAGGACGGATGATGCGAAGGTGAAAGCGTTCTGGCGCGACCATTGGGGCGAATGGCAGCTGCGCGCACCCCACGACGCCGCCAAGCGATACGCGCCCGTGCTGCGCCGCCTGCGCGAGGACCCGCGCGATTTCAAGGGCGCGTTCCTGCACATCGACAGGCGCCTGCGCACGATGGCGCTCTACGAGCTGCAGAGCTTCCTCTGGAACGAGGGAGTGAAGCGATACCTGGGCGTGCGCGTCCCAGCCGCGGAACTGATCGGACTGCGCTACCAGGCCGGCGCGCTCGTCTTCCCGCGTACGCTGCCGCGCGAGCTGCGCGACGAGCTGTGGGGCCGGACGTTTCCGCTGCTCGCGCCAGATTCGCGGATCGACGATCCGCGGATTCGTGAGGCCGCGCTGGGTGCGCTGCGCACGCAGGGGCTCTCGCTGGAGCAGCTCCGCGTTCCCGACGCGCCGCTCTTCTTCAAGCACGAGGAGAGGCCGCTGTTCGTCCGGCCCGGGAAGCTGCGCGTCCACGCACCGCGCGCCGACGAGCTGAACCGGAGCCGGCTCAAGTTGAACCTGTCGTTCACGCTGCCGCCCGGCGCGTACGCGACGCTCGTCGTGCGCCGCGTGCTCTGGTACGCGAGCGATTCGGCGCGCCCGGTGCTCCGGCCGAAGCCCGTTACCCCGGCGCACCCTCGTCGCCAGCGCGATGATCGTAGCGCACCTTCGTCGACACGGCGCGCGCCGCCACAGCACGAGGCAGCTGCGCCGCAGGGTTTTCTCGCTCGTCAGCGCGCCAAGAAGGAAGCGCGTGCAGCGCGGCGCGAGGCGGCGCGGAAGCCACCGCGAGACGGTTGATCAAATCACTGCGCGCCTGTCGCGATCTGTCCGCGCAGCTCGCCCTGCTGGTTTTTCGAGGTGTGCACGTTGATGTACGCGCCGCCGTTCCGCATGGCGGTGAGCACGTCGTTGATCGTCTTTCCCGTGTTGATGCAATTCACCTGGCCCTGCGTGCACGTGGCCGACGTAAACGTCCCCGTCACGCTGAACGAGCTGGACCCGCTCGTCGGCGTCGTGAGAGGCACCGTGATGCCCGCCGTCTGGCCGCTCGCCGCGAGATGGATGTGCATTCCGGTGAAGGTCACCGCCGGATTCACGCCGCTTGCGGTGACAGTCATGTTGCTGCCGGCCACCTGGTACGAAACCGTCCCGTCGTTGTTGTTGGTGAACACCGCCGTCCCGGTCGGCGTCGGCGCACCGACGGTCGGGGCCGGGATCTCCTGCGCGGACGTCATGTTCGCGTGGAAGGCTTCCGTTGACGAGCTCGAGCCGCCGCAAGCGACCAGCGCGGCGCAGATGGACAGCACGATGCTCTCGCGCATGTTTGTCTCCCGTTCGAGTGGTGGATCAGATCCCCCAAGCCGAGGCTTGGTACCGCAAGCACACTTCGGCAAATCGACAGATGCCAAATCTCTCACTTCGGAGCGCCCGTCAGCGGAGGCGCGGCGGGTGCGAATACACCGTCATTGCGCCATTTCGCACGAAACCGCAAAGTGTCACGCCCGTGGCGCGCGCGAGATCGATGGCGAGCGAGCTGGCGGCGGAAACGCTCGCCACGATGGGGATTCGGGCCGCCGCGGCCTTTTGAACGACCTCGAAGCTGGCGCGCCCGCTGACCAGAAGCACGACGGCGTCGTTGCCGGGGACCTTTCCCGCGAGCACCAGCGCGCCGACCACCTTGTCGATCGCGTTGTGCCGCCCGATGTCCTCGAACGCCGCGACCGGCTGCAGGCGCGCATCCAGAGCGGCAGCGGCATGAATGCCACCCGTCCGCGAGAAATTCGGCTGCATGGACCGCAGGTTCGCCATCGCCGCCGCCACGTCCGCCGCGGCGACCGCCGGCCCATCCGGAAGCCGCTCGCACCGATCGATGACGTCCTGGACGCTCCGGCGTCCGCATACACCGCATGCCGCGGTCGTCAACGTACCGCGCCGCGTCAGCGACACCCGTTCGATGTCGAACTCCGCGCCGGGTCCGGGAGCAACGTCGATCGTGTTGCCGAACCCTTCCTGATCGGGCCGTCCGCAGTGCGCCACGCGGGACACGTCGTCGCGCGACGAGATCACTCCTTCCGCGTAGAGAAACCCCACGGCCAACTCGCGATCGTGTCCGGGCGTCCGCATCGTGACCGCAAGCGTTTCTCCCGCGGCCCGTATCTCGAGCGGCTCCTCGACGACGACTTCGTCTTCCGTGGCGGGCTGCACGGCACCCGCGGCGACGCGGCGCACCTCGCGGCGGCCGACGCCTTTCACGACGGACTTCACGTTTCCTTCAGCTTGAGACGCCCGTCGTCATCGACGACAGCGACGAACCCGACGCCGCAGTAGTTGCAGATCAGCTCGTCGCTGTTGCCGAACCCGTCCGGCATCGGATTGTTCGCGGAGCAGGAGGGGCAGTCGTACTCGTCGAAGCGGCGCTTGGACCCGAGAGCGGCACCCGACTCCCGCTCTTCTTCTTCCTGCTCTTCCGCGATGTACCCGAGATCGTCGCGCGGCATGATGGAAGCCTAACACGTCCGTGGCGCACGGCCCGCAGACCGTCCGCTTGTCCGTCAGGGTGGCGCGACCCAAGTTGCTCCGCGTCATGGCCCGCTTGCTCGCCACCCTGCTTCTTTGCGCCCTCCCGGCCAAGGCAGCCGTGCAAGTGTGGGTGGCGGACGAATCGGAGAAAGTGCGCCCGGAGGCGCCTGCGCCCCCGGTGCGCCGATCCGCCATCGAGCTCCGCGCTGCCGGAGGCGAATGCACCGGCGCGCAAATCGTCGTCCGTGGGTCCGCAGCGGTCGAGGGACTCACGGCGAAGGCGCGCGCTCTGCACGGCGCGAAGTCCGGCGCGGTACCGATCGAGTTGTCACGCGTCGCGACCATCGTGCTGGAGCAGCCGACCGGGCCGGAGGGCAGCGCTGGCGAGTGGCCCGATGCGCTCATCCCGGTTCGCGACGCGCCGTGGAATGAAACGCGCCGCGCGTTCCCCGTGGACGTCGCAGCCGGACGGTCGCAGGCGATCTTCGTCGAGGCCTGCGCGCCGCGCGGCGCTCCGGGCCGATACCGCGGCGCCGTCCACCTGCAGTGGAAAGCCGGAAAACGGCCCGGCCGTGCCTCGATCCCCGTCGAGCTGCGCGTGCGCGCGTTCGACATCCCGGCGACACCGGTGCTGATCACCGCGTTCGGGTTCTCCGGTTACTCCGCCGCGAAGGCGCACGACAAACCGCCAGATGCCAGACGCGAGCTGACGCGGCTCTACGACACGATGGCGTTGCGCCGGGGGCTCACGCTTTTCGGCGGTACGCAGGACGCTCCTCCGTGGTTCGACGACGGCGACGGTCTGCGCATCGACTGGACCGACTACGACGCGGAGGTCGCGCCGTTCCTCGACGGAACGGCGCTTCCCTCGCATGCGCGTTGGACCGCGGTCGAGCTGCGCGAGCCAGTGCGCCTCACCCGCGACCAGCGCAAGGCGTGGCGCCGCGCCTGGGTCGAGCATTTCCGCGCGCGCGGATGGCTCGATCGCCTCTTCGCGTATGTGCACGACGAGCCCACGCCGGCGGACTTCACGCGCGTGGAAGGACGTGCGCGCGAGCTGCGCGAAGACGCTCCGGAAATCAGGCGCCTCGTCACGACCTCCTACAGCGACGAGCTGGCGAGCATCGATCTGTGGGTGCCGCTGCTCAACTGCCTCGACGTGACGTCGCCGTCATGTCCCCGCCCGGTGCCACGCGCGAAGTACCAGAGCCTCTGGTGGTACCAGAGCTGTATGTCGCACGGCTGCGGTCCTGTTCGCCCGCGCGACCGGGGCGTATTCATCGGGTGGCCGAGCTACTCGATCGACGCACCAGGCACCGCCGCGCGCGCGATGGCGTGGCTCGCTTTTGCCAATGGAATCTCGGGAGAGCTCTACTTCGACGTGGTGAACGCCTACCACGAGGGCGACCCGTGGCGAACGCAGTGGGCTTTCGCCGGCAACGGCGACGGCACGCTCTACTACCCGGGGACACCGTTGCGCATCGGCGGCGACCACGACGTCCCGATCGAGTCGCTGCGCATCGTGCAGATCCAGCGCGGGCTGCAGGATCACGCGTACCTGTCGCTGTGCGCGCGTCTCGGCGATGCGGAGCTCGCGACCGCCGAGGCGCGCGCCATTGCGCCATCGCTGCGCGGCTGGGCACGAGACCCGGCCGTGTACGCCGCCGCGCGCGAGCGGCTGGCGAAGCGCATCGAGGAGCTTTCATCCGAGCATCGGGCGGGCGCGCTCGGGCTCGGCCGCACTGAATAGGTCCAGGGGCGCGCCCGTCTTTTCGTTGGCAGGGGGCGCGCAGGCGGCGCATCCTCCAACAACAGGAGAACGTCCGATGCTCGCCACCCTGCTCGCCCTGCTTGCCGCGGGACCCGCGCCGGCTTGTGGTCCGGTAGCCGTGCCGGCCACGAGGTTCACTCCGGGCGAACAGCTCCGCTACAAGCTCGACGTCTTCGGCGCCGACGTCGGCACGTTCGACGTCGCTCTCGAGACACCGCAAGGCGCCGATCGGCAGCGCGCTCCTCTCCAGGCGCGGTCACGCGCTACGACGAGCGCGTTCGTCAACACCAATCTCGGCAGGTACGACGCGTTCATCCGGACGTTGCTCGGCCCCGACCTGATGCCTGTCCACTTCCGGGAGGAGCTGGACGAAGGCGACAAGCATCGCTCCGTCGAGGTCGACTTTCCTTCGCGTACCGGGAAGCTGCAGGCGCGCGCGAGCACGAATGGGAAGCCGGAGCCGCTCGATCTATCCGCCACGCCAGCCGCGCGGGACCTGCTCTCGACGTTCTTCTTCCTGCGCGCGCAGCCGCTCAAGACAGGCACGCCGGTCTGCGTGGAGGTCTACGCGGCGCGCAAGATGTGGACGCTCATGGGCAGCGTCGGGCCGCGCGAGCAAATCGAGACGCCGCTCGGGAAGTTCACTGCCGTCCGCATCGACAGCACGGCGACGCGACAGGACGATCCTTCGGTGAAGCGCGCAGCGCACGTGTGGGTGACCGACGACGATCGCCGCCTGCCACTCGTGGCGATCGGCGACGTCCGGGGAAAGACGATCCGCGCGCAGCTCATCGAAGCTCCAGCGGCGCGCCTCAAGACCGCTTCGAGCAAACCCGAGCGCAAGACCGGCTCGCGCCGCGTCGGCACGGCTATCGGACGCTGACGAGCGCTACTAGATCAGGCCTTTGTTCCGGCGAATCTGCTCCACAGTCTTCTGGTACTCGACGTCCCACGCCTGCGTGCCTTCGCTGAGGTGCTTGAGGCGCGCGCGGGCTTCGCGGTCGATGTCCTCGTCGACGTCGAGGTGCTTCTTGAAGACTTGGTAGATCTTCTTCCGGATCTGGTGATCCTCTGCGTAAACCTCTTCCACGTTCCGCGAGATGAGAAGGAACTCGATCATCTGGTTGATGATGTAGTCGATGCCTTCGTCGCCCATCTTGAAACCGCGGACGTCGGCCATCTCGCGCTTCACCTGATTGAACTTGGAATGATCGTAGCCGCGGCGCTCGAGCGCCTCGCGCGTGGCCTGGTTCACGCGCTCTTCGGCGGCGAGGTACTCCTTGAGGATGGCCGCCATGTCCATCTCGGCATCGGCGACCCGCATGGTCTCCACCTCGATGTCCCCATCCGCCATGAGCGTCGCGATGGTGTCGCGGGCGATGGAGGGAATGATCTTCGGGTAGAGCTTCATGCTGCCGATCCTTTCACGACGCGTGCCGAGAAGCGTGACGCAGCGTTCTAGGACAGCTGGCAAGGGGGTTCAAGGAAAAACCGCGCAATCGCCGCGCAGTGGATGGATTACGCTGCGTCCGGCGCGTCGCCCGCGTCGACGGACTCTGATTCCTGCGAGCCGATGGGCTCCGGCTCGCCCACTTCGGACTCCTCCAGCGCCTCCAGCTCGGCGACGGCGGCGTCGAACGCCACGTCGTCGCGATCCGTAGCGAGGGCGCCGTCGCCCTGCGGGGGCGGTCCCTCGCCCGCATCGGCCGCGCTCTGCGCCGCGTCGCGAGCTTCCGCTTCGAGCGCCGCGCGCTGCTGCGCGGCGAGGAACCGGTGCACGCGTTCGCCGAGCTGCAGGTTGAATCCTTCGACCTGCGCGATCTCCTCGGCCGTCGCGGAGCGGATCCGCCGCAGCGATCCGAAATGGGCCAGCAACGCCCGCTTCCGCTTGTCGCCGATGCCGGGAATCTCTTCGAGGACGCTGCGGAAGTTCCGCTCGCGGCGCAGCTTGCGGTGATACGTGATCGCGAAACGGTGCGCCTCGTTGCGCAGGCGCGCCAAGAGGAACAGCTCGTCCGTGTTCTGCCGCAGCACGACCGGGTTCTTCTGCCCGGGGAGGAAGACGCGCTCGGGGCTGCGCTCCACGTCGTCCTTCGTGAAGCGCCCTTTGCGGCGCGATCGCCCCGACGCTCTGCCAATAGCCGTTTCCGCCGCGGGAGGCGTCGCGGCATCGGCCACGGGGGCTCCCTCGCGTGCGATCGACGGCACGACTGGCTCGGGTCCGGCGCGCGCCGCCCACGCCTCGGCGACGCTGTAGCCCTGCCGCGCCGCGAAGCGCTCCTCGTCCTCGAGCACCCTGCTCTTCGCAAGCCCCGCGAGAGGAACGTCGGACAGCGAGAGCCCCACTTCCTTGAGAGCCGCCCGCGCGACGTTGAGCTGCCCCTTGCCTCCGTCGATGAGCAGCAAGTCGGGCAGGTCCTGCTGCTCGATTCCGCGCTGCAGCCTGCGTGTGAGCACCTGGAACATCGAGGCGAAATCGTCGCCCGCCGCTTCGCCGCGCACCTTGAACAGGCGGTAGCCGCTCTTGTCCGGCTCGCCATCCGTGAAGACGACCTGCGAGCCGACCGTGAGCTGCCCCTGGAACGTGGAGATGTCGAAGCATTCGATCCGCCGCGGAAGCCTCGGCAGGCGCAGACGCGTCTCGAGGCGCCGCAACGTCTCGAACGTGTTCTTCTGCGTCCGCTGCCGCTCGTCGAAGTTGTGCTTGGCGTTCTCGGACGCCATCTCCACCAGGCGCGCCTTCTCGCCGCGCTCCGGCACGTGCACGCGCACGCGCTCGTCCTTGCGGTCGCTCAGCCACGCCTCGCGAGCGTCGGGGTCCGGCAGCTCGAGAGGAAGCAGAAGCTCCTTGGGGATGAACGCTCCGGACTCGTAGTACTGGTCGAGGAAGCTCGCGAGCAGCTCCTCGGTGGGGAACTCCTGCTTGCTGAAGCTGAAGCTGCGGCCGCCGGAGAGCCGGCCGCCGCGGAAGAAGAGCAGCTGCAGCTCGAGCAGACCGCCTTCCCGGTAGTAGCCGAGAACGTCCTGGTCGACGGCGTCGCCCAGCACGGTGCGCTGCTTCTCCAGGCTGCGCTCGATGGCGTGCAACTGGTCGCGCAGCTGCGCCGCCCGCTCGTACTCGAGCTTCGCCGACGCGTCCTTCATGCGCTCGGTTAGTTGCGCGGTCAGCTCGTCGGCTTTGCCTTCGAGGAATAGCGCGACCTCCTCGACGCTGCGCTGGTACTCCTCCTGCGGGACGCTGTAGACGCACGGCGCCGGGCACCGCTTGATCTGGTACTGCAGGCAAGGACGGCGCCGGTTCGCCATCACTTGATCCGTGCAGGTGCGTAGCTGGAAGTGCCGGTTGACGATGCTGAGCGTCTCGCGAATCGACGAGGCACTCGAGTACGGCCCGAAGTAGCGCGCTCCGTCCTTGCGCACGCGCCGCACGACTTCCAGGCGCGGGTACGGATGCGTGCCGGAGAGGCGCAGCGAAATGAAGTTCTTGTCGTCGCGCAGCCGGATGTTGAACCGCGGGCGATACTTCTTGATGAGCTCGTTCTCGAGGAGGATCGCGTCCTTCTCGCTCGGCGTGATCATCACCTCGATGTCGCCGAGCAGGTCTTCCAGGAACGGGATGAACACGCGGCTGTCGCCGGTGCGCTCCTGGAAGTACTGTGCCACGCGCGCGCGCAGGTTGACCGCCTTGCCGACGTACACCACGGCGCCGGCGCGGTCTTTCATGATGTAGCAGCCGGGCTGGGTCGGCAGCGACTCCAGCGTCCGCTGCAGCTCCTCGGACAGCATTCAGCCGATTGTAGTCGCGCAGGGGATGGCTAGCGCGCGATCCTGCAGCCCGCCCGTCCAGCGACCATCAGCGCCGGACACCGCCGCCGCGGCTTCTCGGCTGCTTTCGGCGGCCGAAGCGGCCGTGCTCGGGACGCGGCGGGAGCGGGACTCCGGCCGCCGCGCGTGCCTCGGCGCGAAGCACTTCGGGCCGCTTGGGGAGAATGCCGAGGTCCAGGTCCTTGATTGCCTGAATCTTGTCGCGGAGCATCGCTGCGCCTTCGAAGTCGAGCTCCTCGGCCTTCGCGTGCATCTCCGCTTCGAGCTGCGAGATGAGCTTCGGGACGTCCCGCTTGTCCTTCGGCAGATAGCCGGCCAGCTCTTCCTTCCCCGCCAACGCGTCGTCGCCGTCCGTCGCGATGCCGTGGATCTGCATGTCCAGGATGGCGCGCTTCACGCTCTGCGGTGTGATCCCGTGCGCCTCGTTGTACGCCTTTTGCTTGGCGCGGCGGCGCTCCGTCTCGCCGATGGCAGCCTTCATCGATTCGGTGACGGAATCCGCGTAGAGGATCACCGTGCCTTCGACGTTGCGGGCGGCGCGTCCGATCGTCTGGATGAGCGACACCGACGAGCGCAGGAAGCCCTCCTTGTCCGCATCGAGGACCGCGACGAGCGAGACCTCGGGAATATCGAGACCCTCGCGGAGCAGGTTGATTCCGACGAGCACGTCGAAGACGCCGCGGCGCAGGTCGCGGACGAGCGCGAGGCGTTCCAGCGTGTCGATGTCCGAATGCAGGTACCGGACCTTCACGCCCAGGTCGGCGTAGTATTCGGTGAGGTCCTCGGCCATCCGCTTGGTGAGCGTCGTGACCAGCACGCGCTGTCCGGCGGCGGCGCGCTTGCGAACCTCGTCCAACAGATCGTCGACCTGCTGCGCGACGGGGCGAACCTCGACTTCGGGATCGATGAGACCCGTCGGGCGGATGATCTGCTCGACGATCACACCTTCCGACTTCTGCAGCTCGTACTCCGCCGGCGTGGCGCTGACGAAGACGACCTGGTTCACCATCCGCTCCCACTCCTCGAATTTGAGCGGCCGGTTGTCGAGCGCGCTGGGCAGGCGGAATCCGTACTCGACCAGCGTCTCCTTGCGCGAGCGGTCCCCCCGGTACATGGCGCCGATCTGCGGAATGGTCTGGTGCGACTCGTCGATGACGAGGAGGTAGTCGCGCGGGAAGTAATCGAGCAGGCACGGCGGCGGCTCTCCCGCCTTGCGGCCGGAGAGATGGCGCGAGTAGTTCTCGATGCCTTGGCAGTAGCCCATCTGCTCGATCATCTCGAGGTCGAAGAGCGGTCGCTGCTCGAGCCGTTCTCGCAGCTCTTCACGGATGTCGAGGACCGCGCGCTTGCGGCGCTCCGTGCTGGTCACGTAGTGGCTGGAGGGGAATACCGACACCTTGTCGATCTCGGCGAGCACCTTTCCGCGCAGCGGATCGATCTCCTTGATCGACTCCACCGTGTCGCCGAACAGCTCGACGCGGATGGCGCGCTCCTCCTCGTACGCGGGGAAGATCTCGACCGTGTCCCCCTTCACGCGGAAGGTCCCCCGGGAGAAGTCGGTATCGTTGCGCTCGTACTGGATCTCGACCAGGTCGCGCAGCAGCTTGTGTCGCGAATACTCCTGGCCACGCTCGAGGCTGACCTTCAATTCGTAGTACGCCTCGGCGGTACCCAGGCCGTAGATGCAGGAGACGGAAGCGACGATGAGCACGTCGTTGCGCGTGAGCAGCGAGTGCGTCGCCGCGTGGCGCATGCGGTCGATCTCGTCGTTGATCGACGAATCCTTCTCGATATACGTGTCGGTCGTCGGCACGTACGCTTCCGGCTGGTAGTAGTCGTAGTAGCTGACGAAGAACTCGACCGCGTTCTGCGGGAAAAGGTCCTTGAACTCGCCGTACAGCTGTCCCGCCAGCGTCTTGTTGTGCGCGATGACCAGCGTCGGCCGCTGGACCTGCTGCACGACGTTCGCGACGGTGAACGTCTTGCCGCTACCCGTGACGCCGAGCAGCGTCTGGTGTTGGTCGCCGCGGTTCACGGCCGCGACGAGCTCCTCGATGGCCCGCGGCTGATCGCCCTGCGGCTTGTAATCGCTGACCAGCTTGAACGGCATGGGCCGGGGAGTGTAACAGGCGCTCTGGGTCAGCGCCTCCGCGGAGGTGTTCCATGCGCCAGAGGATCGCCTGCACACTCACCGCTCTGCTCGTTTCCTTCAGCGCGCGGGCGCAAACGACACCACCCACGCCGCGCGAGCAGCCACCCGCTCCCGCGGCGGCGCGCTCCGACGCACCCGCCATGGCGCAAGCTCCGGCGCGACCGGCGTTGCCGGTGGTGAGGCTCATCGCGACCGGCGGCACGATCGCAATGAAGATCGATCCGGTGAAGAAGGCGCCGGTTCCCGCCATCTCCGGCGAGGACCTCGTCGCGACAGTCCCCGAGATCGCGCAAGTGGCGCGCATGGAAGTGCAGAACCTTTCGAACGTGCCGAGCTCCTACATGGACGCGGATCGCTGGGTGCAGCTGCAGAAGGCCGTCGCGGAAGCGCTCGCGCGGCCCGAAGTGGCAGGGGTGATCGTCTCCCATGGCACCGATACGCTCGAAGAGACCGGCTGGTTTCTCGATCTGACCACTGAATCCGAGAAGCCGATCGTGCTGATCGGAGCGCAGCGCAACGCGAGCGAGCGCGATTTCGACGGGCCGCGTAACCTGCTCAATGCGGCGCGCATCTGCGTCGACCGCGGCGCGCGGGGCAAGGGCGCGATGATCGCGCTGAACAACAACATCAATGCTGCTCGCGATGCAGTGAAGACACACACGTCGGACGTGGAGACTTTCAAGTCAGGCGATCTAGGCTTTCTCGGCGCCGTGGACTACGACCGTATTGTCTGGTACCGGGCGCCCGCGCGGCGGCAGCACGTTCCTGTACGTCTCCGCGACGGCGAGCACCTGGCGCGAGTCGACGTGATTGCGACGTACGCCGGTGCCGATGGTGCATTGGTGCGCGCCGCCGTTGCAGCGGGCGCGAAGGGGCTCGTGGTGCAAGCGCTCGGCTGGGGCAACGTGAGCATCCCGACGTATCAGGCAATCAAGGAGGTCATCGGGAAGGGAATCCCGGTCGTGATCAGCACGCGCGTCTGGAATGGCCGCGTGCTGCCCAATTACGGGTACGAGGGGGGTGGCAAGACGCTCCAGCAGGCCGGCGCGATCTTCGGCGACAATCTATCGCCGCAGAAAGCACGCATCCTGCTCATGCTGGCATTGCAGACGACCAGCGACCCGAAGCAGATTCAGCAGCTCTTCGACCGCTGATCAGCGACTGCGCAGAATCTCAGAGGAGCACGCGCCAATCGGTTCCGGTGGGCGAGTCGCGCAGCTCGACACCGCGCCCCTTCACCTCGTCGCGGATCCGGTCCGCCTCGCTGAAGTTTTTCGCCTTGCGGGCGGCGACCCGCGCCGCGATGCGTTCCTCGACCCAGTTCGGATCGATGTTCTTGCGGCGCGCGGCGAGCTGCCGCCGGGAACGGATGGCTTCTTCCGGAGCGCGCAGGGACAGCCCGAGCACGGTCGACAGTTCGCGCGCGGTCCGCAGCAAACCGGCAACTTCTGCTGCCGGCGCTTTGGCATCGATGCGCGCGTTGAGTCGGGCGTACAGGTGTTCCACCCGCGCGAGCGCGTCCGCGGTGTTGAAGTCGTCGTCCATCGCCGCGCGAAACTCGGCGAGCGATTCCGGCAGCGCCTGCGCCTCGCCCGTGAACTTCTTCTGGCGCAGGTACGCGTCGCCTTTGGCGAGCGATTCGTAGCAGTACTCGACGCGACGGTCCGCATCGGCCAGCGCCGCTTCGGTGAAATTGATCGGGTGGCGGTAGTGCGTCGAGAGGAGAAACGCGCGCAGCGACTCGCCGTCCCAGTGCTCGAGCAGATCGCGGATGGTGCGGAAGTTCCCCAGCGACTTGCTCATCTTCTCGGCGTCGATCGTGACGAAGCCGTTGTGCAGCCAGAAGCGCGCGAGCGGCTGGCCCGATGCGGCCTCGCTTTGCGCGATCTCGTTCTCGTGGTGCGGGAAGACGAGGTCCTTGCCGCCGCCGTGCGCGTCGAACGTCGTCCCCAGGTACTTCTGCGACATCGCGGAGCACTCGATGTGCCATCCCGGTCGCCCAGGTCCCCACGGACTCTCCCAGGTGACGCTCTTCGGCTCGCCGGGCTTGGCCGCTTTCCAGAGCGCGAAGTCGAGCGGGTCGCGCTTGCGCTCGCCAGGTTCGACCCGCGCGCCGGCCAGCAGATCGTCCAGGTTGCGCTTGGACAGCTTTCCGTATGGCGGATAGGACCGGACCGCGAAATACACGTCTCCCTCCGACGCATACGCGTGACCGCGCTCGATGAGCTGCGCGATCAGCTTCTGCATCTCGGGGATGTGGTCGGTCGCGCGCGGCTCGATGTCGGCGGCGATCACCGAAAGCGCCTGGAAATCCTCACGGCACTCCGCGATGAACCGGTCCGCCAGCGTCCTCGGGTCCTCCCCGCGCTCCGCCGCCCGGCGGATGATTTTGTCGTCGACGTCGGTCCAGTTGCGCACGTAGGTGACGTTCCAGCCGGCCCAGCGCAGGAATCGAACCATCGCGTCGAAGGCGACCAGGAAGCGGGCGTGCCCTACGTGCGAGACGTCGTAAACCGTGATCCCGCAGACGTAGATCCCCACTCTGTCCGTTTGGAGCGGGACGAACTCCTCCTTCCGGTCGGTCAGGGTGTTCCAGACCCGCAGCGGCATTCGAGGCCCCACAAAGCCGACGGGCGCGAGCACGTCAACCGTGCCGCGCCCGCCGCGAGACTGTCCAGAGACTGGTCAGCAGTTGAAGATCTGCTTCAGGTCCGTCTCGATCTGATCCTCGTTGACGCCCTTGGCCAGCGACAACTCCTTGATCAGGAGATTCCGGGCCGTGTCGAGCATCTTCCGCTCGCCGAAGGAAAGGTCTTTGTCGAACTTGAGGAGGTACAGGTCGCGCAGCACCTCCGCGATCTCGAACACGGAGCCCGTCTTGATCTTCTCCATGTACTCGCGGTAGCGCCGGTTCCAAGTGGCGGAATCGACCGAGATATCCTTCTGCTTCAGGATTCCGTAAACCTTGTTGACGGCCTTCTCATCGATCAGCGACCGCAGTCCGACCGACCCGACCTTGTTGATGGGGATGAGGATTTTCATCCCGTTTTCCATGATCTTGAGCACGTAGAAGGACTGCCGCTGGCCGGCGATGTCCTTGTGCTCGATCCCCATCACCTCCCCGACTCCCTGCCCCGGATAGACGGCCTTATCGCCGACCTTGAACGTCTGCATACCCCTTCATGTATCATGGTTTTGCACCATGCGTCAAGCGCCTGCTTGACTCGCCGTGCGAGCGGGGTGTAAGGTCGGCCGCTTGCGGTTGATGTGTAGGATTTATCCTACACTGTGGGGTTGCGGGGGACGGGGATGGGGCGGCCGCTCGTCGCGCCGTGCGCGGCGTTCGCCGCCGGCGCGTACCTGACAACGGGACGGGATCTCGAGCTCGCGATCGCACTTGCTTGCGCGGTCGCAGCCGTCGGACTCGTCGCCGCCCTGCGGCGGCGGTCGATCGGTGTTCTCGGCTTCTGCGCTGCGTTGGGGATCGTGCGCGGAAGCTGTGCCGGACCGCCGGCGCGAGATCCGGCCCTGGATGGCGCGCTCATCGACCCGACGCTCGATCGCGGCGGCCGGGAGCCCGTCCAGGTGGAAGGAACCGTCCTCGAGGCGGAGCCGCGACCACGGGGGACTTCGTTCGTCATTCGTCTCGATCGGCTCGAGCCTCGGCCGGGTGACCCGGTTCACGACACCGCCGCCCATCCGCTCGTCCTCGTTCTCCTCGAGCACCCTCCTCCGATCGGCCGGGGCGCGTACGTCCGGCTGTTCGCGCGGTTGCATGAACCTGCGAGGGCACTCAATCCCGGAGAGCGCGACCGTCGGCGCGACCTGGCGTTGCGCGGGATCGCCTACCAAGGGTCCTCCGAGGAAGTGGTGGTGCTCGCACCGGCACCGCGCCTCTGGCAGCTCGTCGCGGAGGTGCGCGCGCGGTTCGCGCGCCGCTGCGCGGACGTATGCACGACTCAGGCGCGCGCTGGACTCGTGGCGGCGCTTGGCGTCGGCGATCGCTCCCTGCTGCCGCCCGAAGTGGAGATCGACCTCGCCGCGAGCGGACTCGTGCACCTTCTCGCGAGCTCGGGCCTCCACCTCGCCGTCATCGCCCTGCTCGTCCGGTGCTGCGCGCGGTGTCTCTGGCTCCGTGGACCATGGGCAGTCCGCGTGCGGCCGGCGGTCATCGGATCCCTTTG
>Ga0209474_10001021_pt1 | contig 28474 bp, 27 predicted proteins | sample GraSoiAngelo_145_FD_185902 | JGI IMG/M metagenome (GOLD analysis project Ga0209474, IMG submission 185902) | Grasslands soil microbial communities from the Angelo Coastal Reserve, California, USA - 14_1009_05_20cm (SPAdes) (version 2) | ecosystem: Environmental > Terrestrial > Soil > Grasslands...
GATACCGGAGATCATGCTGCCCATCTCGTCGGTCGGTGCGCCCTTCTTTGCGGGTCCCGACCGATCGGTTTGATAGCTTGGCGCGTGACCACCGCCGCCCGTGAGAATTTCCGCGCCACCGATCAGAATGCGCGGATCGATTCCGAACGCGTAGCCCACCAGACCAAGCACGATGATGGTGCCGATGCCGAGTCCGCCGCCGCCCATGGGCAGACCGAAGCCGCCACCGCCCATTCCACCGCCTTCATCGTCGCGACGGTCCTCGATGTCGTCGCTGCGACGGAAGTCATCGTAACGCATGGCGGTAGTTCCTCGCTAATGCTCGCCCTCAACGAATTCGCTGATAGCTAACGCTGCAGTCACGTAAAATTTCCAATCCAGCAATCAATAACCTGCCCGGCAAAAATTGCCTAGCGTGAAAGAATTGCCCGGTTAAGTCGATTTTTACTTTGCCTCGTCAATGTATCGCCAGTCGGTTGTTTGGTCCCGCGTCGCCGACAGCGTCGCCTGAGTCAGAGTATTTGAGTCATGGTTGTGTCGCGTCGCGGGGCGTCTGCAAAGGCGCCCCGCACTAAATTTGAGTCCGCTTCTGACACCCGTATCGTCATCGGCGATTGCGTCGCCGAGATGTCGAAATTGCCGGCCGGTTCGGTCGATCTGGTGTTCGCGGATCCGCCGTACAACCTGCAGCTCAAGGGCGATCTCAAGCGACCCGACGAATCCCACGTCGACGCCGTCAACGACGACTGGGACAAGTTTTCATCCTTCGCAGCTTATGATGATTTCACCCGCGCCTGGTTGCTCGCTTGCCGCCGCCTGATGAAGCCGTCCGCCACGCTGTGGGTGATCGGCTCCTATCACAACATTTTCCGCGTCGGCTCGATCATGCAGGATCTCGGCTTCTGGGTCCTCAACGATATCGTCTGGCGCAAGACCAACCCGATGCCGAACTTTCGCGGCCGTCGCTTCACCAACGCCCACGAAACCATGATCTGGGCCGCGCGCGACGAAAAGGCAAAGGGCTACACCTTCAACTACGAAGCGCTGAAAGCCGCCAATGAGGACGTTCAGGCGCGCTCCGACTGGCTGATCCCGCTCTGCACCGGTGAAGAACGCCTCAAGGGCGATGACGGCAAGAAAGTCCACCCGACCCAGAAACCTGAAGGTCTGCTGGCTCGCGTGTTGCTGTCGTCCTCGAAGCCTGGCGATCTCGTGATCGATCCTTTCAATGGCACTGGCACGACAGGTGCGGTCGCAAAACGGCTCGGCCGCCGCTACATCGGTTTCGAGCGCGATCGGACCTACGCCGCGGCTGCTGAAGCCCGCATCGCCGCGATCGAACCGCTGCCGCAAGCAACGCTTGCGCCCTTCATGAGGGCGCGCGACGCACCGCGGGTGGCGTTCTCCGAACTGATCGAGCGCGGCATGATTTCTCCAGGTGCCCGGCTGGTGGACTCCAAAAAGCGCCACGGCGCGTTGGTCCGCGCCGATGGGGCGATCATGCTCGGCGACAAGGTCGGCTCGATCCACCGCATTGGCGCGGTGGCGCAAGGGTCGGGCGCGTGCAACGGTTGGACCTTCTGGCACATCGAGACCAATAAGGGCCTCAGGCTGATAGACGAGCTGCGCGCCGAAATCCGCTCCGAGATGGCGGTGGGGTGAGGTAAACGCGCGCGCTCCCGTGCGCGTTTCACGCCGTCGTTGCGAGCCAACGGGTCGCAATGACGGAGAGTAACCGGACACTACAACGGCGTCATCACCGGGCTTGTCCCGGTGATCCACGTCCTGGCTTTGTTACCGCAAGAAAGACGTGGATGGCCGGGACAAGCCAGGTCAAGCCCGGCCATGACGACGGCGGATTCTCGAATCAATTGTCTAACAGACACACCTCCACATTCCCGCGACGCGATGCGCCCGAGTTTTGCTGTTGGTTGTGCCATCTGAAACATCAGAGGGCGCAGGGAATGCCGGGCGCGCGATGCGCCCGCAGCCTCGCATGCAAAATAAAAAAGCATACGAGCATAGTCACCACGGTCACACCAGATACACCCGGCATTCCCCGCGCAATGGTTTTAATGGTTTCCTTCGTGATCTCCCCGGTGATCGGGCTTGTTTGTCACCGTCGCAACCGAAGTTGCCTCCGCTCACTTGACGCCAGCGTCGAGGCGTCAGGACCACACGACTTCGCCGTCCGCGTCAGCACCGTTCGTCAGCGCTGCCTTCGCGTCCATCGCATCCCGTCCCGCGTTCGTGACGATCGCGAGCCGCCCCTCTGTGGAACAGGACGGGGCGGGTTATAGTTTTGATTTGGGCAAAGCGTGAAGAGGAATATTTTTGCGCAAAGGGCTGGACAGGCCAACCACTGATTTGCCCGCCGGGCTCGCAGCGGGGGTGCGGCTCGCAAAGTGTTCGGTTGCGCTTCCGTTGGAATTTGAGCATGAACAGACGCACGTGCCATGCCGCGGCACCTCGTCTTTGTCGAAACAGTAAGGGAGATTGAAATGCTCAAGTTTTACTTCAACGCAGCGCCGAACCCGAACAAGGTCGCGCTGTTTCTGGAAGAGTCCGGTCTGCCATTCGAGCCGGTGCCGGTGGACACCCGCAAGGGTGACCAGTTCAAGCCGGAATTCCTGAAAGTGAATCCCAACGGCAAAGTGCCAGCCATCGACGACGATGGCGTCTTCGTGTTCGATTCGAATGCAATCCTGCTTTATCTCGCCGAGAAGACCGGCAAATTCCTGCCGCCCAGCACGCCGCGCAACCGCGCGCAGTTACTGTCATGGCTGATGTTCGTCGCCAGCGGCGTTGGGCCATATTCGGGCCAGGCCGTGCATTTCAAGCATCACGCGCCGGAAAAGCTGGAATATGCGCACAACCGTTATCAGTTCGAGGCGAACCGTCACTACGGCATTCTCAACGATCATCTCGCCAGCAGCCGCTACATGGTTGGCGATACTTATACGATCGTGGATATGGCGCTCTGGGGCTGGGCGCGTCTTGCACCATTCGTGCTCGGAGACGATGTGTTTGCGAAATATCCGCACGTCAAACGCCTGGTCGATGAGGTATCTGCGCGGCCGGCGGCGGAGCGGGCAATCGCGCTAAAGGACAAGTTCACCTTCAAGGCCGAAATGGACGACGAGGCGCGCAATATCATGTTCCGCCATCTCAAGACAAAGGCGGCGTAATCGAGCGATTCTTCGCTTCCGGGACCACGCGTTACGCGTGGTCCCACTTTCGCCCTAAACGATTGCCGATCGCTAGGCAACAACGGCCTTTCGCGACTCGGGAAACGGCCCGAGCACACGTTCGACCAACGTGGAATCGCAATATTCCTTGATCTCCTTGATCTTGCCGTTCTCGATCCGGTACACCATACAGTATTGATTGTCGTAGCGAAGGCCCGTTTTGGTGACGTTGTCGCCACGCGCTTCGACAGCGACGGAGTCCCCATCGGCGATGAAATTGTAACCGACAGTGCGAGGCCGCACGGCAAACGTTCAGGGGATTTCACCGCCAGCTTCTCTACACCGACCGTGACACGCTGGCGGTGCGGCGCGGCCATCCGATCGGCGCAAAGCTTAGCCGCCGCGATGTGTTCCTCGAAGCCCGGCACGTCGCGGTCGTTATCCGGGGCCAGAACGAGGACCTGATCGATCATTGGCTTCGCACAAAATCACTCGAGCGGCGCATTGCCCTTGTGGTGCCCGGCTATATCGAGGCGCTGCATGTCGTCGCGCGCACCGATCTAGTGGCATTCGTTCCAAGCCGGCTGATATCCGCGGTCGCGAAACCGTTGTCGCTGAGGGAAGTCAAGCCGCCGCTCGATCCAGGCATCGACGAGCAGTTCATGTTCTACCCGACGCGCGCCCAGTTCGATCCCGGATCGGTCTGGCTGCGCAACCTGTTGCTGCAAACCGGGCACGGGCTGGACCGGCCAAAACGCCGGGCGCTCTGAGCCAGCGCGAGCGCGGGCGGCTCGAGAGCCACTTAGCCAAACCCGTTTTGTCGCGCCTGGGGCGGCTGTGGTTAGTTCGCTGGATACTAGCCAGAGGCGGACATAGCGCCCTATTCGATCACTTCGTCGGCACGGGCGAGCAACTGCGGCGGCAGGATGAGCCCCAGCAGCTTCGCAGTCTTCAAATTGATGAGCAGCTCGAACTTAGTGGGTTGCTCAACCGGTAGTTCGGCCGGGTTGGCACCCTTTAGAATTTTGTCCACATAGATTGCGCCGTGGCGGAACAGATCAACGCGGTTGGCTCCAAAGCTCAGGAGGCCGCCTGCCTTGGCAAACTCTCTAGCTCCCAACAGCGGCAATTTATGTTTGATTGCGAGTTCTGCGAGTCGGGCTGCGCCGGCGAAGTAGAGGGGAGTTCCAAGCATCAGCACCGCATCAGCGTGCTCCCCAACGATGCTCGTAAAGCCGCTGTCGTACTCTGTCGCACTGTGCACGGGCACCGATTGAATCCGAAGCCCCAGCGCTGGGCCCGCAGCCTTGACGGCCTTCAGGCCCGGACCATGCGAAGGCGTGGCGGGGTCCCAGATGACCGCGACAAGCGAGAGCGCGGGAACGGCCTCCTTGAGCAGTTCCATCGTTTTGACGCTCGTCTCAGGCAACATGACAGAAAGTCCTGTGATGTTGCCACCCGGGCGCGACAGACTGTCCACGTGGCCACTTTCGATTGGCCCCGCGTGGCTCATGAATATGATCGGAATCGTCGACGTCGCTCGCTTGGCTACCTCGGTGTAGATCGAACTAGGCACAACAATGATATCGACCTTGAGCCGAACCAGTTCCTCTGCCAACTCGTGCATGCGTTCCAGTCGTCCTTCTGCCCATCGGTACTCGATGGCAATGTTCCGACCTTCACTCCAACCTAGGTCGCGAAGCTCACGGCGGAAGGCTTCAATCGCATCCGCAAAGACGGCCGGGCTATCCCCTAAAAAACCTACCCGGTAGAGCTTGCGGGTCTCCTGCGCGCGCGCCGCAAGCGGCAATGCCGCCGCAGCGGCGCCAAGACGAGTGATAAAGTCGCGCCGCAGCATGCGTCACCCGAAGACAGGCCTTGTGCAATCTCTAAAGCCTAGCACTTTGCGAGCGGGCAGCGAGTGAGAAATCAAGCGCGTCTGCCCGGACGGCTGATCGCCGGTTTTATCACAGTCCGATTCACCGTCAGGAGCGGACTTGCCGTGCTGGCCGAGCGCTACTTAGCCAAACCCGTTTTGCGGCCATCAATGCTGGCTTGACTTCCGACTATAAGCCGCGCTCGCACAATGCTTCTAAAGATCTCCGCGTCCCAAAATTTTCTTGCCCGCGGCGGTTTGGGCCATCGCATTCTTGCAAGAATCGCTCACTTCTGCCATGTGCGATTTTATGCAGGCTCTGATACCGCCGGCTCCTGGCACAATACCGGCACACAGGTTCGAAACGTCGGCCTTGCACACCTTTCCGGTCACCGCCACCGTGAGCACGCGGTCCTCGCAGGTTGGCGACAGGTCGGTCAAATGCGATTTTATGCAGCCTTTGATCCGGCCTTCACCGTGCTGAATGCCGACGCACAGTGTCTTGATATCGCTCGCGCAGGGCTTGCCCGCTTGCTGTGCCAGCACGACAGAATCCGACAGCAGTAGTGCTGTCATTATAACAAGCCCAGATCGCATTCCTGCCATTTTAGTTTCCTCAGTGAGATCAAAAAGGGGCGGATCGGGATACGCCGGCCGCCGCGAGAACGATGCCGCTGAGACGCTACAAGCGTGAAGATGGAGCAAAGCGTCGCGCAACGCTGGCCCTACCGCGGATCGCATTTCCGCTTGAGTCACAACCGGAAAAGTCGCCGCTTCCCTCGCAGGTCTGCTCTACTCTCAACAGCGGACATTGTCACGTTGCCAGGCACCGACGAGCAGTTCATGTTCTACCCGACGCGCGCCCAGTTCGATCCGGGATCGGTCTGGCTGCGCAATCTGTTGCTGCAAACCGGGCGCGGGCTGGACCGGCCAAAACGACGGGCGCTCTGAGCCAGGATGAGCGCGCACCCAAAGGCAACGCGGGATTCTCCAGCTCTCGATATTTCAGAGGGGGCCCGTACCCATAAATCGAGCTTGATTAAATGATCTGTTCACCAATCAGTCACGTTCGAAATAATGATGTGAACCGTTCAACTACGATTGCAAGGCTGTGTCGCAACCGGACTGGCCCTGCACACCGCTGCGCATCCACGCTATGCCGTCAGCGCAATCGGCACAAGGTCGGCTTCGGGGTCAATCGCTACAGGTGCGAGCCCGCGGCAAGTCCAGCCATATCCGCTGTGACGCCGAAGGCGGAAGTCAATTCACAGAGTGCGCGCGCTAATGAGTCCACGCCCTAGTCCCCCAGCCCGTGCGCGATCACCTTGCGCATGACATTCGGCAGCGCCTCGTCTGTGAGCGTCGCGATTGAAACCCAGCGCATGCCCGTTGGCGCGCAGGCGCGCGTGGGAATGCTTGCCGTATAGACCACAAGCTCCAATGGAAAATGTGTGAAGACGTGGGTGACGGTACCTTGCTTGCGGTGCCAGCGGGCGATGTCCTTTAATCGAGGCGCCTGCCCCAGCGCCGCCTTATCGTCCTGCGCGGCGAGCCAATGCGAGGTAGGCACTTCCGTCATGCCGCCGAGCAGGCCCTTTTCGGCGCGGGTCCGGACCAGCAACTCATCGCCGCGCGTGACGACGAAAGCAGCGCCGCGCCGTAGCGCGCCGGTCTTCTTCGGTGCCTTGCGGGGAAAACTCTCCTGATCGCCGCGCGCTCGGCCCACGCAATCCTCGTTCAAAGGGCACAGCGCGCAGGCCGGTTTTTTCGGCGTGCAGATCGAGGAGCCCAGATCCATCAGCGCTTGCGCGATATCCCCGGCGCGAGATTTTTCGTCGCCGGCGCGAGAGTTGTCGTCGCCAGCGCGAGACACGCCGATCAGCGTGGTCGCCAATTGCTGAATGACGGGCTTGGCCTGCGGCAGCGATTGTTCGACCGCGAACAGCCGCGACACCACGCGCTCGATATTACCGTCAACCGGCATGGTGCGGCGGCCGAATGCAATCGCTGCGATCGCCGCCGCGGTATACGGGCCGATCCCAGGCAGTGCGCGCAATCGTTGTTCGCTATCCGGAAACGCGCCGCCATGGTCGCGCCGCACCGCCACCGCGCAGGCATGCAAGTTGCGCGCACGGGAATAGTAGCCGAGCCCGGCCCACATCCGCAGCACGTCCTCAAGCGAAGCGCGCCCGAGCGCATCGACGTCAGGCCAGCGCGCCAGAAATTTCAGGAAATACGGCGCGACGGCTTTGACGCCGGTCTGCTGCAGCATGATTTCCGACAGCCACACCCGGTAAGGGTCGGCGCTTTCGCCGGGCAGCGGTCGCCATGGCAGCCGGCGGCGATGGAGGTCGTACCAATCGAGCAGCAGCGTGGGACGGCTGTATGTCTCCGACGCAAGGTTATGTCGCTTTGCCTTGGGAGTAGGGGGTGAGTTCATGAATGCAGTTTAATGCTGGAACGCAGATCTCTCCACGTCATGCCCGCGCTTGTCGCGGGCATCCACGTCTTTCTTCTTCGGGGCAGGCATTGGACGTGGATGGCCGGGTCAAGCCCGGCCACGACGATACAATGGTTCCTGGCTCAAACTGCGACGTGCTATGATATCTCATGTTCAAACCCGGTCCGATCTCGGCCAAGCCGCTGTCGTTGCTGCTCAGCGACTTGTTTTCCGAGGCTTATGCCAAGCAGGGCTTCGCTGCGCGCGAACTGGTTACGCGCTGGAGGGAAATCGCAGGTCCCGAAGTCGCCGCGCATTCCGAGCCTTTGAAAATCCAGTGGCCACGGCAGGTGGAGGGACAACCACAGGAACCCGCCACCCTGGTGCTGCGGGTGGAGGGTCCAATCGCGCTGGAAATCCAGCACGCCTCCGACGTTATCCTTGAGCGCGTCAATCGCTTTTTCGGCTGGAGCGCGGTGGGAAGGCTGGCGCTGCGCCAAGCGCCGCTGTCGCGCCGAGAAGGCCCGGCAGCATCCCGCGCGCCCGATGAAAAGGCGGTCGCGGAAGTCGCGCAAACCCTGTCGTCGGTCGAGGACGAGCAATTGCGGGCGGCGCTGGCTCGCCTCGGCGCCTCGATCAAGCGAAATTGAGCCTGCGGCCAGATACGATCGAGGCCCGCCATTGCCAGATTTGCCGTTTCAAGCTAGCGAACACATCAGTTTGTTGGGTCTTTTGGCGTGAACGCGCCAGTCCGGGAGTAATCCGTTGATCATCACGCGCCGCGCCTTCACCGCCGCCCTGTCGCTAACAGGCCTTGCAGCTCTCGCCGGAGTCTCGCCATTCCGTCTGATCGCAAATGCGATCGCGCAGAGCGGACCCGATGTCGCGAAACCGGTCTCGTTGCCCGATATGGCGCTCGGTCCGGCCAACGCCCCGGTGACGATCACCGAATTCGCGTCGATGACCTGCCCGCATTGCGCCGCCTTTAACGAAACCGTGTTTCCGAAGATCAAATCGGAATACATCGACACCGGCAAGATTCGCTACGTGTTCCGCGAATTCCCGCTCGACATCAAGGCCGCGGCTGGCTCGATGCTGGCGCGCTGCATCGCCAAGGACGACGCAGGCAAATATTTCGCCGTGATCGACATGCTGTTCAAGCAACAGAACGACTGGGTATTGAAAAACACCACTGAAACGCTGATCCGGATCGGCAAGCAGGCCGGTCTCAGCCAACAGGTGATCGAGGAGTGCCTGAAGGACCAGGCGCTGCTCGACAAGATCGCCGCCGACCAAAAATATGCCAGCGAGGTGCTGAAGGTGGATTCGACGCCGACCTTCTTCATCAATGGCGACAAGATCAAAGGCGAGACCTCGTTTGCGGAATTCGACAAAAGGATCAAGTCGCTGCTCAAAAGCTGACCGTGAGGTTGCGGCGGGTGGCCCGACCCGTCCGCCACGGATAAGCCCCGCAAAAGCCTTGGGAAAAGCCCCCGGCGCCGGTTGCCCTGCCGCTTGGGCCTCGCCATTGTCGGCGCCATGAGAGCCGCGAAAAGCGACTCGCCCACACACCGCCATTGCCTTCTATGGTATTGTCCCGGCAGGGAGATTCGCGCCCGGCCAACAGAGAATCGTGTCAATGAAACTCACCCGTCTTCGCCTCCACGGTTTCAAGTCGTTCGTTGAACCCACCGATTTCGTGATCGAGCCCGGTCTCACCGGCGTGGTCGGCCCGAACGGCTGCGGCAAGTCGAACCTGGTGGAGGCGTTGCGCTGGGCGATGGGCGAGACCTCGCACAAGTCGCTGCGCGCCTCCGATATGGATGCCGTAATCTTTGCCGGTACCGGGAGCCGTCCCTCGCGCAACCACGCCGAAGTGGTGATGACGATCGACAATTCCGATCGATCCGCGCCGGCGGCCGTCAATGACCGGGAGATCCTGGAGATCTCGCGACGGATCGAGCGCGAGGCGGGCTCGGTCTACCGCATCAACGGCCGCGACGTCCGCGCCCGCGACGTGCAGATCCTGTTCGCCGACGCCGCTACCGGCGCGCGCTCGCCGGCGCTGGTTCATCAGGGCAAGATCGGCGAGATCATTCAGGCCAAGCCCGAACAGCGCCGCCGGGTGCTGGAGGACGCCGCCGGCGTCGCCGGGCTTCATGCCCGCCGCCATGAGGCCGAATTGCGTCTCAAGGCCGCCGAAACCAATCTTACCCGTGTCGAGGACGTGATCGGGCAGTTGGCGGGACAGATCGATGGCCTGAAGAAACAGGCGCGGCAGGCGATCCGTTATCGCGAAGTCGCGGCCAAAGTGCGCAAGGCCGAGGCCCTGCTGTTCCACCTGCGTTGGCGCGAGGCCAATGCTGGCGTATCGGAAGCTGGCAGGACCCACGACCTCAGCGTCCGCGAAATGGCCGAGCGCACCCGCGAACAGGCCGAGGCCGCCCGTATCCAGGCGGTGCGTGCCTCAGAACTGCCGGCACTACGCGAGGCCGAGGCCCGCGCCGCGGCAGGACTGCAGCGGCTCACCAGCGCGCGCGAAACGCTCGATCGCGAGGAAGAGCGCGCCAAGGAGCGCGTCGCCGAGCTCGATCGCCGGCTGATGCAGTTTGCGGCCGACATCGCACGCGAGCAGCAGCAGGTCTCCGACGGCGACGTGGCGCTGCATCGGCTCGATGCCGAAGACAGTGAGTTAAAGGAGGATATCAAGTCACGGGTCGAAAAGCGCAGCGGGCTGGACGGACGCGTTTCGGAAGCCGAAGCGACACTCGCCAGTGCTGAGCTGCTGTTCACCGAGCTGACCACCGCGCTCGCCGACCTTACAGCCAGGCGCAACCAGCTTGAAGATAACGTGCGGACCCAGCAGGAACGACTGGCGCGGCTCGACCAGGAGATCGCCCATGTCGCAGCCGAGGAGCAGAGGCTGGTGCAGGAAACCAGCGGCTTGGGCGATCTTGCAGTGCTGGCTGCTGCCACCGAGACCGCGCAGCAAGTGTTGGCGCAGTCTGAAGCCGCGGCACAGGCTAGCGAAGCCGCCCACGTCGCCGCGCGGCAGAAGCTGGAGGCCGCGCGCACGCCGCTCAATGAGACCGACAAGCGCGTACAGCGGCTCGAAACCGAGGCGCGCACGATTTCGAAACTCGTCAACCGCGAGACCAAAAACCTGTGGCCGCCGATTATCGACGGCGTCACCGTCGCAAAGGGCTATGAGAAGGCGCTCGGCGCCGCCTTGGGCGACGATCTCGACGCACCGGTCGAGCCCTCGGCCCCGATGCGCTGGACCAATGCTGGCATCACCAGCGAGGACCCGGCTTTGCCACAAGGCATCGAGACGCTGGCGGCGCATGTCGATGCGCCCGCCGAACTGGCGCGCCGGCTGGCGCAGATTGGCGTGGTCGCGCGCGAGCGTGGCGCGGAGCTGGTGTCGCAGCTAAAGACCGGTCAGCGTCTGGTCTCGCTCGAAGGCGACGTATGGCGCTGGGACGGGTTTGTCGCCGCTGCCCACGCACCGACCGGCGCTGCGCGGCGTCTGGCGGAACGCGCCCGCCTCGTCGACATCGAAAACGAGCTTGAGCGGGCCCGCATCGATGCGCTCGCCAACCGGCAGGCCCTGGAGACCGCCGAGACCGAACTGAAGGCTGCTTCCAGCGCCGAGACCTCAGCGCGCGATGCCTGGCGCGCCGCCCAGCGCGAAGCCGATGCAGCGCGCGAACGTCATGCCGCGACCGAGCGCGAGATCAATCGCCACGCCGCGCGGAAGTCGGCGCTGGCGGAGGCTCACAGCCGCCTCAACACCGACCTTGAGGAGGCGCAAGCCGCGCGTGAGAGCGCCGCCGCGGCGCTGGCCGAATTGCCGCCTACGCTTGAGACCGAAACGAAGCTCGCCGCCGTTCGAACCGACATCGACGGGCATCGGCACGCTGCGGCGCTGGTGCGGGCCGAAGCGCAGGCGCTGGCGCGCGAGGCGGAACTGGGCGATCGCCGCTTGCAGGCGATAACAGCCGAGCGCAACCAATGGCAAAACCGCAAGCAAAGCGCGGCTTCCCAAATCGACACCATCGAAGGCCGCGTCACTGAGGTCAAAGCCGAGCGCGCTGAGCTGGACAACGCGCCGGCATTGTTCGCCGAAAAGCGCCGCGCGCTGATCAGTGAAATCGAATCGGCTGAAAACGGCCGCCGGGTCGCTGCGGACGCGCTTGCCACGGCAGAAAATCTCATGGCGGAAACCGACCGCGCCGCCAAGATTTCGCTCGAAGCGCTGTCGGCCGCGCGCGAGGCTTGCGCCCGCGCCGAGGAACGGATGGAAGGCGCCAAACGACGTGTTGGCGATATCGAGCGGGAAATCCGCGACATGCTGGAAGTCGAGCCGCAAGCGGTGGCTGGCCTTGCCGAGATCGGGGCCGGCTCGGAACTGCCGCCGCTCAGTGAGATCGAGCAAAATCTCGAAAAGCTCCGCCGTGACCGCGAGCGGCTGGGAGCGGTCAATCTTCGCGCCGAGGAAGAGCTGCGCGAGGTAGAAGTGCAGCACAGCTCGCTCACGACCGAGCGCGACGATCTGGTGGAAGCCATCAAGCGTTTGCGTCAGGGCATTCAGAGCCTCAACCGGGAAGCACGCGAGCGGCTGTTGACCTCGTTCGAGATCGTCAACGGTCACTTCAAGCGGCTATTTGTGGAGTTGTTCGGCGGCGGCGAGGCCGGGCTCCATCTGGTTGAGAGCGACGATCCGCTGGAAGCTGGACTCGAAATCATCGCCAAGCCGCCAGGCAAGAAGCCGCAGACCCTGTCGCTGCTATCCGGCGGTGAACAGGCGCTGACCGCGCTGGCGCTGATTTTTGCGGTGTTCCTCACCAACCCCTCACCGATCTGCGTGCTGGACGAAGTCGACGCGCCTCTCGACGATCACAATGTAGAGCGGTTCTGCAACCTCCTGCACGAGATGACCGCCAGCACCGACACCCGCTTCGTCATTATCACCCATAATCCAATCACGATGGCACGGATGAACCGGCTGTTCGGCGTCACCATGGCCGAGCGCGGCGTGTCGCAACTGGTATCGGTCGATCTCGAAGACGCGGTGAAAATTCTCGATCAGGACGTGGCGTGATATAGTCTTGCTTCCCTCTCCCGCTGCGGGAGAGGGAAAAATGACATGACCGCTCCCGATCTTCCCGTCGATCTCAAAGCAGCGCTCGAGGCGAAGCTGCAAGGGCTTTCGCGTGTCGATGCCGCCTCGCGCGCCGCGCTGATCTCAAAGACCTATCGCGACGGTGGCGGCTCCGGCGCGATCCGCTCTGAGACCGATGCGCTCGCTTATGCGCTGTCGCGAATGCCGGCGACCTATGCCGCGGTGACAGCAAGCCTTGACGCGGTCCGCGAGATTACGCCTTGGCTGGCCCCGGCCAGCATGCTGGACGTCGGCGCCGGTCCTGGAACCGCGACCTGGGCGGCGGCAGAGGCATTTCCGTCGTTGCAGAGTTTTACGCTGTTCGACGCAAACAGCGCCTTGCGCGCGTTGGCGCTCGATCTCGGCCGACAAAGCGCGCGCCTGCGCGATTTCAAATACCATCTGGGAGAAGCCCGCCTCGCCCTCGCCAATGCCGATCCGGCTGATCTTGTAGTGGCGAGCTACGTGATCGGCGAGATCGGCGATCCCGAACAAAGCGCGCTCGGTGCGCTGATGTGGGAGAAAACCCGCGACACGCTGTTGATCGTCGAACCAGGCACCTCAGCGGGTTATGCCCGGATCATTGCGATGCGCGCGCAACTGATCGCGGCGGGTGCCCATGTCGCGGCGCCCTGCCCCCATGACGCTGAGTGCCCGCTCACGGCACCGGATTGGTGCCACTTCAGCCAACGCCTGCCGCGTTCGCGCGCGCACCAGCAGATCAAGCGAGCAGAGCTTCCCTTTGAGGACGAGAAATTCAGTTACGTGGCTCTGACGCGAGCGCCGGTGGCGCACCGTGCATCCCGCGTGCTGGCGCAGCCGGATGTCACGAAATTCGAAGTAAGCGCGAAGCTCTGCACCGTTGAAGGTCTCGCTATTACCAAAGTGCCCCGCCGCGCCAAACCGGACTACGCGAGCGCCAGGCGCTGGCAATGGGGCGATGCCGTCACAGAGACGCGTTCAGGCCACGATAGCCCGCGGAGTTGAGTTTGCTGGCCAAGCCCGCCGCCTGTTCCTTCTGACCCGAAGCGACGCCGATCACGTGCCGGGCGGTTCCGAGGCGCCTCACATCGTCCGTGGGGTGTTCCTGGGGGTTTTGGGGCCCATTTGCGAGAAAGATACGCTCGCTCGACCCCGCATCTCAGATTTCACCCGAGTGGCCCTCGATTGAGCGTCCAACGTCTCGAATTCCCCTTGTTTCGGGCATGTTCGCCCGCAATAAGGGTCACCGTCGCTCCGGTCGGGGGGAGGACCGCTATTTGGCGGGGGATTCGACGGTATGATCATCGGCAAATATCCTTGCCCCCTAACAAACCGCTTGGTTTGTTTCTAGGATCATGCTTCAGGCAAAGATGGGCGGACAAGGGAAGTTTATGGCCAAGCCAGTCGTGATCGTGGTGGGTGCTGACAAGGGCGGGGTCGGCAAGACCACCGTCTCGCGGACCCTGCTCGACTATTTCAACGCGAACCATGTACCAACCCGCGCCTTCGACACGGAGTCGCCGCGCGGCACGCTGAACCGCTTCCATCCGGATATCACCGAGATCGTCGACATGACGACGACGTCGGACCAGATGAAGATTTTCGATACCCTGAATGCGGTAACCCCGTCCGTGACTGTGATCGACGTGCGCGCCGGTCTGCTGTCGCCGTCGCTGGCCTCATTGCGCGATATCGGTTTTCTCGATGCCGCCAAATCAGGCCAGATCACCTTTGCCGTGTTTCATATATTGGGGCCGTCGATCGCCTCGCTGGACGAGATCGCGGAGACCGCGAACTTCATGCAGGGCGCCAAATATTTCCTGGTGAAGAACTTCATCAACAACACCAGCTTTTTCGAATGGGACCAGGCGACCTACAACTCCTATTTCCATCGCATCAAGGACGCCACCGAGCTCACGATTCCCAAGCTCAATGAGATGGCCTATGAGCAGGTCGAAGTCGCCTCGGTTCCGTTCCTCAAATTTGTCGCCAACAAGGGTCCGAGCGACGAGACCGCGAACTATTCGTTCGTGCTGCGCGGCTATGTCCGGCATTGGCTGAGCAATGTCTGGACCGAATTCGACCGCATCAAGCTCACCGATCTGGTCGGGTCCGGCAAACCGGGCGCACGCATGGGCGAAAAATAGTTGCATATGCCGGCCTATTTGGCTGGATTACATAATCATTTCGCCCGAAATAGCGCGTGATGCACACCACGCCCGTCTACATCGTTTGCTCGCCTCGCCCGCTGGTCGGCAAGACGTTGGTTGCGCGGCAATTGAGCGAATTCCTGCTGCTGAAAAACGGCGACGTGGCGGCATTCGACATCAACCTCAAAGAGCCGTCGTTGGTCGAATATCTGCCCGGGATCACCGAAACCGCCGAGGTCGACAACACCTTTGGCAAGATGGCTCTGATGGATCGCGTCATCGTCAATGACGCTGTTAGCAAGGTGATCGATCTCGGCTTTCACGCTTTCGACGAGTTCTTCTTAATGTCGAAAGAAATTGGATTTATGAAGGAGGCGGCGCGGCGTGGCGTCTCGCCGGTCGTTCTTTTTGTTGCCGATAACGATCGGGCCTCGGCCCGAGCCTATGCGGCGCTGGAGCAGCAGATTCCGCCAACCGCGCTTATCGTGATCGATAACGAATATGTGCTGCGCGGCGAATTGGCCGAAGCCATGGGGCACGGCCGCATTCTGCGGATCGGCGCGCTGCCGAGCTTCCTCAAGACTTATATCGACCGGCTGACGTTCTCGTTCACGGGCTATCTGCGCCACGAGCAGGATTCATCGACCGAACTGCATCAATGGATCCGCAGGAATTATCTCAGTTTTCGTGAGCTGGAACTAAACTTGATGTTGGAGAGGCCTTAATTTGCCTTCCGCGAACGCGCGCCGATCAGGTCTCAATGGCCTTCGAACGACATCAGCGTTCGCACCGGCACGTCCATCGCCCGTAGTTTCGCAGCACCGCCCAGGTCCGGCAGGTCGATGATGAAGCAGGCCGCCACGACGTTGGCGCCAATCTGGCGCAGCAGCTTGACCGCGCCTTCCGCGGTCCCGCCGGTAGCGATCAGGTCGTCCACCAGGATCACGCGCTCACCGGGGTGAATGGCGTCGGCGTGCATCTCCATTTCATCAAGCCCGTATTCCAGCGAGTAGGCGATGCGCACCGTGGTGTGCGGCAGCTTGCCCCGCTTGCGGATCGGCACGAAGCCGGCGGAGACCTGGTGGGCGACCGCGCCGCCGAGAATGAAGCCGCGCGCCTCGATCCCTGCCACCTTGTCGATCTTGTTGCCCGCCCACGGTTGCACCAGCTCATCGACGGCGCGGCGGAACGAGCGCGCGTCACCAAGCAGCGTGGTAATGTCGCGAAACAGGATTCCCGGCTTCGGGTAGTCCGGAATGGTCCGGACCGAGGCCTTCAGATCATTCTCGAAACTCATCGAAGTCTCTTTTCCATTTTCGTGGTGCTGGCATAACCTGTCGCCTCAATTCACGGGCATGCCAAGCCGAAATGCATTCTCCACGATCCGCAGGCCCACTTCGCCGCCGAGCGACATCAGCGATTCCGGGTGAAATTGAACGCCGCCAACCGGCAAGGTCTTGTGCTCGATCGCCATCGCGACGCCATCCTCGGTACTCGCCGTCACGGCGAGCACATCGGGCATGCTGTCGCGCTCGACATAGAGCGAATGGTAGCGGCCGATCACGATTTCATTCGGCAGGTTCTGCATCAGCCGCCCGCCCCGCACCTGAACTTGCGATGGCCGGCCATGCGCTGGGTGACGAAGCTGGCCAAGCTGGCCGCCGAAATACTCGCCGATCGCCTGCACCCCGAGACAGACCCCGAATACCGGCAGTCTCTTTTGGAGCGCCGCCTCAATGGTTTTTGAGATACCAAAGTCTTGCGGGCGGCCGGGACCGGGCGACAAGACCAGCAAATCCCAGTTCTTGTGGTTCAGCATTTCCAGCGCGTGACTGTGTCTGACCACGGTGACGCTGGCTCCGACCTGCCGAAAATAATCCGCGAGCATATGCACGAAACTGTCGTCGTGATCGATCAGCAGCACTTGCTTGCCCGACCCGGTGGCGTCCGGTGCGAACGCCGACAGCGGCTTGGGCGGATCGCCGCGCAGAGCCTGAAACAGCGCAGCCGCCTTGACCTGGCATTCACGATCCTCGGCGGCGGGATCTGAATCGAACAGGCAGGTTGCGCCGACCCGCACCTCGGCGAGGCCGTCCTTCATCCGGATGGTGCGGATGGTCAGCCCGGTATTGATGCTGCCGTCGAAATTCACCGCTCCGATCGCGCCGGCATACCAGCGCCTGGACGAACGTTCATGGTCCTCCACGAACTGCATCGCCCACAATTTCGGCGCGCCGGTCACCGTCACCGCCCACGCATGGGTGAGAAACGCATCGAGCGAATCGAAACCGGGCCGCAGCATGCCTTCGACGTGGTCCACGGTGTGAAACAGTTTCGAGTAGGTCTCGATTTGCCGCCGCGCGAGAACCTTGATGGTTCCGGGAACGCAGACCCGCGCCTTGTCGTTGCGGTCGACATCGGTGCACATGTTCAGTTCGAACTCGTCCTTCTGGGAATTCAGCAACTGGCGGATCTGCTCGGCGTCGCCGATCGCATCGACGCCACGCGCAATGGTGCCGGAGATTGGACAAGTCTCTACCCGCTTGCCGTCGGAGCGCACAAACATCTCCGGCGATGCCGATACCAGAAATTCGCCTTCGCCTAGATTCATCAGCGCGCCATAGGGCGACGGATTGATCCGGCACAGCCGCTGGAACACTTCCGCGGGCGAGCGCTCGCAAGCTTCCGCAAACAATTGGCCGGGCACCGCCTCGAACAGATCGCCGCGCGCAAACGCTGCGCGCGCGGTCTCCACAGTGGCCTGATATTCACCGGGCGCATGATCGGAAAATCCCTGCCGCGGCGTTTTGGCGTAGACGCTTTCGGCGGTGTCGCGCGGCAGCCCCTCGGAAGATCTGCCGTTCCAGGCAAAGTCGTAGCTCAAGACCACGCCGCGTCCGGTAGCGCGATCATAGGCCAACAGGCGATCCGGGACGTAGAGCACGACATCGCGCTGGTCGCTGTCTCGCGCGCGCTTTTGCACGAGGTCCTCGATCTGGAAAACCAGGTCGTAGGCAAACGCGCCGAACAGGCCGAGCAACGGATCGTCATTGGTCCCGAACGCCGCCACGAGATCGCGCACCAGCGACATCACGCTGGCGCGTCGGGTGCGCTGCTCTTCATCGATCGGCGCCGCGCCGCGCACAACATGACCCGCGAGTTGCCTGGCGTTCTTCTGTGTGATCGCGACGCAGGGTTCGCGCAACGACTCGCCGAGAAACGCGATCAGCAGCTCACCGCGCGCATTCAGCGCTTCCAGCCAAAACTCGGATGCCTTGGTTTGCAGCCGCAGCGGCGGATCGGAAAAACCCAGATCGAAACTCTCGTATCGCCCGGGCACCGTGGTGCCCGAGGACAGCACCACGCCGGGCCGGCGGTCGAGCAGCTCGATCAGGTCATCGAGCCTGTTGGCGCCGCCTGAGAACTGCTCCACCGAGCGCGTGACCGCGAGCCCGCCAGCGGTTCGATATTCGCTGCGCGCCGGCAGTGAGAAGACTGTCCTGTTCATGTGATCCTCTTACGAAACTTGCGGAGGGAACGCCACACAGGGCAAACGCAGGCCGTCGCACTGTGATGACGGCCTCTAAACGATTGGAGAAAATGAAATCGCACCGGCCACCTCTTAGGAGGTGCGCCACCACAGACGGGCCTTGCGGATAACGGTGCTCATGGGCCAAGTAAACACCATGACCGAGCCGGGTCGTCAAGCAAGTATCCTCGGCCTGAGGGGTTGCCGGGTGATGGGAATGTTGTGATGTTGGGTAGTGTCTTGAGACACTATCCAATATTGAAAGGCCAAGATACGCGTAACTTAAGCCCCTCGAAACGGGGAGCAAGCCATGGCGGTGCAGGCTCTGGGATATGCCGGTTTCGGCTCGGCTGCGCTCGAGGACTGGCGGCAGTTTGGCACCGGCCTCGTTGGTCTGCAGGCGGTGGAGCGCAGCCCCTCGCTGCTCGCATTCCGGATGGACGATCGCAAGCAGCGCATCGTCATCGACCGCGCCCTTCCGGATGGAGCACGCTTTTTCGGCTGGGAAGTTGCCGATGCGGCGCCGCTGGAGGCGCTCGCGGCCCGGCTTGAACAGGCCGAGGTCGAGGTGACAGCCGAACCTCAGGCGCTGGCCGACACAAGACGGGTTCGCGCCTTGATTTCGTTCCGCGATCCCTGCGGCAATCGCCTCGAAGCGTTTTACGGTGCGCAAACCGACGATATGCCGTTCAAACCCGGCCGTTCGATCTCCGGTTTCCGCACCGGTCCGCTTGGGCTCGGGCACGCCGTGCTGACGGTGGAAAACATCGACGCGGTGATGCCGTTCTACGTCGACCTGCTCGGCTTTCGTCTCAGCGATTACATGCAGAAGCCGTTTCGCGCCTACTTCTTTCACATCAATGCGCGGCATCACAGCCTCGCCCTGATCGAAACCGGTCGCAACGGCATGCATCATCTGATAGTCGAACTGTTCTCGCTCGACGATGTCGGTCAGTCCTACGATGTCGCGCTGAGCCAACAGGATCGCGTCAGCGTTACGCTCGGACGTCACACCAACGACCTTATGACGTCGTTTTACGCCAAGACGCCGTCCTCGTTCATGGTCGAGTGCGGTTGGGGCGGCCGCGAGGTCGATCCATCGAATTGGCGTTCCTTCGAACTGCAGGACGGTCCGAGCCTGTGGGGGCACGAACGCGTGTGGCTGCCGCCAGCCGAGCGCGAAGAGGCGCGCGAGATGCGGATGCGCGCGGCCGCAGCCGGCTTGCGCGCGCCAGTTCAGGTGATGGACGGCAATTACAATCTGCTGTCGGGAACCTGCCCTTGGTGGGACAGCCTCAAGTAGGCAAGCCGCCGCTGCGCGCGATCATTCCCGAACGTACAGCAGATCGATCGCTCCCGCCTCCATGTTCATCCAATGATCGCGCTGGCAGAAGCCGTGTCTCTGGTAGAAAGCTCGCGCGTTCTGATTGGCTTCAAACACGTGCAGCGTGGTCCGGCCCGGAGCGCTCTTGAGAGCCTGAACAAGCAACGCCGATCCGATGCCGCAGCGCTGATACAGCGGATCGATAAAGAGCTGGTCCACATGCCGATCGCTTAGCGCGATGAAACCCGCCATGACATCGGCGTCGAACGCAGCCTGCGTCCACGTCCATTCGGCAAATTTCGGCGAGTACCAGGCTTCGACCTCCTCAAGCGAATACGACCACTGCATGAACCGGTAGGCGATCAGGCAGGCGCGCCGGTGTACCAGACTTATGGCCGTGAGGTCGTCTGTTCTGAGCGGCCGGAACGTCAGTTGCGACGCGCCCGGCATGCTCATCCCAAATGCTTCTTGAAAAACTCCATCGCCCTGCCCCACGCCAGCTCCGCCGCCTTGCGATCGTGCACCGATTGCCGCTGCTCATTGACGAAGGCATGTTCGGCGTCATACCGAAACAGCTCGAGCGACTTGCCGGCGGCTTTCATTGCTTTCTCGAAGCCATCGACGACCTGCGGTGTGCACCAGTCGTCCTTGCTGGCGAAGTGGGCCTGCAGCGGAATTTTCACGTCCGCCGGCTTTGCGGCCTGCTCCGGCGGAATGCCGTAAAACACCACCCCGGCGGTCAGCTCCGGAATTTTGGTCGCGCCAATGATGGTGACAGCGCCGCCGAGGCAGAAGCCGGTCAAGCCGACCTTGGCGCCGTTCTTGGCAAGATACTGCACCGCGCCGCGCACGGTCTGGGTGGTGGCGTCCATGAAATCCAGCGAATTCATCTCTTTGCCGGCCGCATCGGTGTCGTGATAGGGCACCACCTTGCCGTTGTAGAGATCCGGCGCGAGCGCGTCGAAACCGGCCAACGCGAAGCGGTCGCACAGGCCCTTGATCTGCTCCTGAAGCCCCCACCATTCCTGGATCACAACGATGCCTGGCGCATTGCCCCGATCGGCGTTGGCGAGATAGCCGCTAGCCTCTTTGCCGTCCGGACGCTTGAAGGAGATGCTGGTGCCCATGGTTCCTCCGCTGATCTTTTTAGTGTGGTCTGGCGCTATTTTGTTCCACACTCCGGTCGCAACGCAATTGCCGGCTGCGTGACAGGACGGCAACAAAAAAGCCCCCTCAGGGGCTTTTTTCGAATTCGCCAACAACCACCAAGATCAGTGAGCGGCGGCCCAGACCTTCTTTTTGGTGAAGTACATTAGGCCGGTGAACAGGATCAGGAAAACGAATACCTGCAGTCCCAATCGCTTGCGCTCCTCCATGTGCGGCTCGGCCGCCCACATCAGGAACGTGGTCACGTCCCTGGCGTATTGCGGCACCGTAGCCGGCGATCCGTCGTCGAACGTGACCTGACCGTCGTTGAGCGGCTTGGGCATCTTGATCGCGTGGCCGGGGAAATACTTGTTGTAGAAAGAGCCTGCCGGGAGCGTCACACCGGCCGGGGGTTTTTCCTCGAAGCCCTGCAGCAGCGCATCGACATAGTTGGGGCCCTGCTCCTGGAATTGCGTGAAAAAGTCGAACACGAATCTCGGGAAGCCGCGCTCGTAAGAGCGTGCCTTTGTGATCAGTGACAGGTCCGGCGGCGCCGCGCCGCCATTGGCCGCTCGCGCGGCCTGTTCGTTCGGAAATGGAGAGGGGAAATAATCGGCCGGACGGCCCGGCCTCTCGAACATTTCGCCCTGGTCGTTCGGACCGTCCTTGATCTTGTATTCAGACGCAAAGGCCCGCGCCTGCGCCGTCGTATAACCGGGGCCGCCCGGATCGGCGAGATTGTGGAAGGCGATATACGACAGCCCGTGGCAGGCGGAACAGACTTCCTTGTAGACCTTCAGCCCTCGCTGAAGGGCTCCCCGATCGTACGTTCCGAACGGACCCGCAAACGACCATTTCTGCGATGGCGGCACTTGCTGTTCCTCGGCCATGGCGTTTTGCACGCTTGCGCCAAACAGCGCGCCGGCAATGGCGAGCGCGATCACCGTCGAGACCATCGGTGCGCCTCCTCCACCGGTCTTCGCCAGCACGTCCTCGGCGATCGAATTGGGAACCGGACGCGGCTTTTCGATTCGGCTCAATAACGGCAGCAGGATCAGGAAATAGGCGAAGTAGCAGAACGTCAGAATGCGCCCGGCAATTACGTAAATGCCTTCGGGCGGTTGCGCACCGAGATAGCCGAGCAGCACGCAGACGATGACAAAGATCCAGAAGAACTGCTTTGCCAGTGGACGGTACTTGGACGACTTGGTCCTGGCGGTGTCGAGCCACGGCAGGAACGCCAGTACGAGAATCGCCGCGAACATCGCGGTCACGCCGGCGAGCTTGTTCGGGATACTGCGCAAAATCGCGTAGAACGGCAGGTAATACCATTCCGGCACGATATGCGCCGGCGTCACGCCGGGATTGGCGGGAATAAAATTGTCGGCATCGCCGAGGTAGTTCGGCATGTAGAAGATGAACCATGCGAAGAACAGCATGAAGCAGGAGACGCCGAACATGTCCTTGATCGTCGCGTATGGCGTGAACGGCACTGTGTCTTTTTCGGTCTTCGGCTCAACGCCCGCCGGGTTGTTCTGGCCCGCGACATGCAGTGCCCAGACGTGCAGTACCACCACGCCGGCAATCACGAACGGCAGCAGATAGTGCAGCGAGAAAAAGCGATTCAGCGTCGGGTTGCCAACCGCATAGCCGCCCCAGAGCAGGGTGACGATGCTCTCGCCAAAATAGGGCACCGCCGAGAACAGATTGGTGATCACGGTGGCGCCCCAGAAGCTCATCTGGCCCCACGGCAGCACGTAACCCATGAAGCCCGTCGCCATCATCAGCAGGTAAATGATGACGCCGAGGATCCAGAGGATTTCGCGCGGCTCCTTGTACGAGCCGTAGTACAGGCCACGGAACATGTGAACATAAACGGCAAAGAAGAACATCGACGCGCCGGCGGCGTGCATGTTTCGCAGCAGCCAGCCGTAGTTCACGTCGCGCACAATGCTTTCGACCGACCTGAACGCGACATCGGCACTGGGCGTGTAATGCATCGCCAGCACCACGCCGGTCAGGATCTGCAAACCGAGCATCAGCGAAAGGATGGCGCCGAAGGTCCACCAGTAGTTCAGGTTGCGCGGCGTCGGATAAGCCACGAACGAGGAATGCATGAGACCCATGATCGGCAGACGCCGTTCAATCCATTTCAAGGCTGGATTGGTCGGCTGGTAGTCGGATGGTCCGCTCATAGTGCGATCCTGAGGAAGGTAAGACGACGCGATGGGCTTAAGTCTCGGATCAGGTCCGAGGCTCAGCCAATCTGGATTTTGCTATCGGAGACGAATTGATACGGAGGCACCGCCAGATTGGCCGGCGCTGGTCCCTGGCGGATCCGACCGGAGGAGTCATATTGCGAGCCGTGGCAGGGGCAAAAAAAGCCGTCGTAGTTGCCCTCATGGGCAATCGGGATGCAGCCAAGGTGGGTGCAGATCCCGATCACGACCAGCCACTGATCGTGGCCTTCCTTGACCCGCGCCTGGTCGGGCTGCGGATCGGGAAGGCTGGAGACGTTGACCTTGCGCGCCTCGTCGATCTGCTTCTTGGTGCGGTGGCTGATATAGATCGGCTTGCCGCGCCAGAACACCTTGATGTCCTGGCCTTCGGCGATCGGCGTCAGATCGACATCGATCGGCGCGCCGGCCGCTATGGTCGAGGCATCCGGATTCATTTGCGAAACAAAAGGCCAGAGCGTAGCCACCCCGCCGACCGTGGCGGCTGCTCCCGTTGCGACAAAGAGAAAATCACGGCGTGTCGGATGTTCCGCCGAAGACGCTGTCGTCACGTTTCCAAACCCTTTCTCAGCTGCAGCCGGTGGAACCGTCCCCCGGCAAACGCATATACGAACGCATATACCACCAGGAGAAGGCTGCCGGCACCCGCGACCCGGGGCGGCAGAAAGACCGCTTTTCCCTACCCAATCGGGCGGAAGAAGCAGTCCAGAATCGTTCTATTGGCACCCTTGCCGAAAGAGCGCAAGCCCGCTATCGGCTGGGCCACATGCAATGCACTAATTCCCCGCACGGCGAGGATTTATTCGGAGAATTCATAGGAGACCGGAACGGCCGGCACACGATGCAGATAGCGCTTTTCCAGCCCGATATTCCGCAGAACACCGGGACGATTCTCCGTCTCTGCGCATGCCTCGACGTGACCGCCCACATCATCGAGCCCGCCGGCTTTCCGGTATCCGACCGGCACTTCCGCCGCGCCGGCATGGATTATCTCGATCATGTGAGCATCATGCGTCACGACTCCTGGTCAGAATTCGAGCAATGGCGTAGCCGCGCGGGCAATCGGCTGATCCTGTTCACGACCAGAAGTGCAACATCCTATCTTGATTACCGCTATGGTTCGGCCGACGTCCTGCTGTTCGGGCGAGAATCCGCTGGTGTACCCGAGGAGGTAGCCAGGGTTGCTGACGCGCGGCTGGTCATCCCCATCATGCCCAACCTTCGCTCGATGAATGTAGCGATGGCGGCGGCAATGGCTTTGGGCGAAGCGTTGCGGCAAATCGGTCCGGCAGTCGAGGAGGCTACGCGGTGAGTTACGCCGTCAAGGAGATCTTTCTCACCTTGCAGGGTGAAGGTGCGCATACCGGACGCGCGGCGGTGTTTTGCCGGTTCTCTGGCTGCAATCTTTGGAGCGGCCGCGAGCAGGACCGCGCCACCGCGACCTGTCAATTCTGCGATACTGATTTTGTCGGCACGGACGGCACGCTGGGCGGCCGTTATGCTTCTGCGCAAGCGCTTGCGGATGCCATCGCCGGGCAATGGACAGCGCGGGGCGAGAACCGCTACACGGTATTGACCGGCGGCGAACCGTTGCTGCAGGTCGATACGGCGCTGGTCGAAGCGCTGCATGCACGCGGCTTCGAGATCGGCGTGGAGACCAATGGCACGATCGTTCCGCCGGACGGGATGGACTGGATTTGCGTCAGCCCGAAAGCCGGCACCGAACTGGTGATCCGGCGCGGTCATGAGCTCAAGCTGATTTATCCGCAAGCCGACGCCAAGCCCGAGGCCTTTGTCGGCCTTGCGTTCGAACGCTTTTCGCTTCAGCCGATGGATGGACCGGACGTCGTCGAGAATACCGCGCGCGCGATTGACTATTGTCTGCGTCATCCGCAATGGCGGCTGAGCCTGCAGACGCACAAGACCGTTGGCATTAGATAGAAGCAGGATTGGGTTAGATGTGGGAATTGACAAAATCGTTCCGGTTCGAGGCAGCCCACGCGCTGTCGGGAACGACGCTTGGTGCGGCTACCGAGGAGATTCACGGCCACTCTTTCCGTGCCGAGGTCACATTGCGTGGCACGCCCGATCCCGCGACCGGAATGGTGCTGGATCTCGGGTTGTTGCAGCAGAGCATCGCGGAGGTACAAAAAAAGCTGGACCACAAGCTGCTCAATAATGTCGAGGCGCTTGGGCTGCCCACGCTTGAAAACCTTTCGCGTTTCGTCTGGGAGCGGCTCCAGCACGCCGGCCCGATTACGCGAGTGAGCATTCACCGCGACAGTTGCAGCGAAAGCTGCACCTATTACGGACCGCGGGGCTAGGCGTTTGTTTCAACAAGACGCGTCAACCAGGGTAGCCACGCCAATGGACATGGCCGTGATCGAAGATCGCAAGGCCCGCGCGCGGGGCTGGTTCGAGCGCCTGCGCGATCACATTTGCACAGCCTTCGAGGAACTCGAAGCCAATGCACCGTCATCGCTCTATCAGGGCGGCGCCGGAAGGTTCGTGCGCACCGCCTGGGACCGCACCGATCATACCGGCCAACCCGGCGGCGGCGGCCTAATGTCGATGATGCGCGGACGGCTGTTCGAGAAGGTCGGCGTGCATTGCTCGACCGTCTATGGCGAATTCGCTCCGGAATTCCGCGCGCAGATTCCAGGCGCAGCCGAAGATCCCGCGTTCTGGGCGTCGGGCATTTCGCTGATCGCGCATGTGCGCAACCCGAACGTGCCAGCCGTGCACATGAACACCCGCTTCGTCGTCACCAGCAAAGCGTGGTTCGGCGGCGGCGCGGACCTGACGCCGGTGCTGGACCGGCGGCGGACCCAGGACGATCCCGACACGGTTGCCTTTCATGCGGCGATGCAGGCCGCCTGCGACGCGCACGCGGAAATCGCGAGCTACCCAAAATACAAGAGATGGTGCGACGAATACTTTTATCTTCCACATCGCAAGGAGCCGCGCGGCATCGGCGGAATCTTCTACGACTGGCACGATTCCGGCGACTGGGATGCCGACCTCGCCTTTACCCAGGATGTCGGCCGCGCCTTTCTGAAAATCTATCCCGAACTCGTCAGGCGCAATTTCGACGCGCCGTGGAGCGCGGCCGACCGTGAAGAACAGCTGATCCGGCGCGGACGCTACGTTGAATTCAATCTGCTCTACGACCGAGGCACCATCTTCGGCCTGAAGACGGGCGGCAACGTAGAGTCGATCCTGTCGTCGATGCCGCCGGAAGTGAAGTGGCCGTGAGACCGTGAAGACAATGACTCAGTTACCTGCCGCAATGCTGATCGATATGGACGATACCATTTTGTCCGCCTATGGCCGCCCCGATATCGCCTGGAACAGCGTGGCGGCAGAGTTTGCCGGCGAACTTGCGCCGTTATCGCCGCAACAGGTGGCCACCGCCATCGTGGAGTACGCGCGCCAATTCTGGGCGGTTGCCCAACCGGAGTGGCGGCTAAAACTAGCCCAGGCACGGCATGAGGTCGTCAGGGGCGGATTTTCCGCACTCGCTGCCGCTGGCCAGACCGCCCTGTCAATGCAGATTGCGGCACGGATCGCGGATCGCTACACGGCGTATCGGGACGAACAGATGTTCGTCTTTCCGGGCGCGCATGATGCAATCGATGCTCTGAAAGCGCAGGGCGTGAAACTGGCGCTGGTGACCAACGGCGCAGCCGGACTCCAGCGTGCCAAGGTCGAACGCTTTGCACTGACACACCGGTTCGATCATATCCAGATCGAGGGCGAGCATGGTTTCGGCAAACCGGACGAGCGCGCCTACCAGCACGCGATGCAGGCGCTGGGCGTAACAGCGCCCGAGACCTGGATGATCGGTGACAATTTGGAGTGGGAAGTCGAGGTGCCGCAGCGCCTCGGCATCTACGCGATCTGGATGGACGCTCACGGGGAAGGCCTGCCGCCGGGCTCCACCGTCAAGCCTGATCGCATCATCCGCTCGCTTTCCGAGCTGCTGCCCTAGCGGATGGTAGCTGTTGCGCCCGCAATCACAGCCTGTGATCGCGGGTGAGACGGCTTACGGATTGTTCGGCAATGGTTTTTAACGCCGCCTCATCCAGCGGAAAATTCGCGGCGAGCCAGGCGTCTTCCGCCAATGCCAATACCTGTCCCAGTGCCGGCCCTTCACCAATTCCGCGTGCAATGAAATCCGCCGCCTTGAGCGGAAAAGCCGGCGCGCGCCAGCGCTCCGGCAATGTGGCGAGCTGCCGCCAATCGCTGGAATTGACATCGTCTCTCGAGCGCGCCCATGCCAGCATCAGACGGTCGCGATAGCGATCCTCGCCCAGGCGATACAGCCGCCGCCGTGCGGTGGCCTCGTCCATCCCGGCCAGGCGCCACCAGCGATGGCCCATGGAGTCCAACGACTTGCTTTCGGCGTTGCTAAGCCGCAGCCGCGTCGCGACTCGCTTGGCATCCTCCGTGACCGCGACCGCCAGCGCCCCAAGCCGGCGAACCGGGTCTGGCTTCAATCCCAACAAGCGCTCCGCTGAAATCATCCTGGCAAGCGGCCCGAGATAGACGACGCCTCCGAAAATTGGCAGCAGCAACCCGGCATCGGCCATCGCTGTAATCGCCCCGGCGGCCCCTTCCGCGACCATCAGCTTGAGGATTTCCATGCGCACCCGCTCGGCGGAAAGTACTGCAAGACCCGCGCGCGCGCGGACGCAGGCAAGATAGCCCGCGCGATCGACGTCGCCCGTGCCGAAGGCCGCGTGAATGCGGAAAAACCGCAGGATGCGCAAGTAGTCCTCGGCGATCCGCTGATCCGCGTCGCCTATGAAGCGCACGCGTTTGGCTGCAATGTCCTCAAGTCCGCCAACATGGTCGTGCACGACGCCGGCGGCGTCGACCGACATGCCGTTGATGGTAAAGTCGCGCCGCTTCGCATCGATAACCCAGTCGCGCCCGAACGCGACTTTGGCCTTGCGGCCGAAGGTTTCGGTATCCTCGCGCAGCGTGGTGATCTCAAATGGCTGCGCATCGACGACCAGCGTCACCGTGCCGTGATCGATGCCGGTCGGCACGCTCTTGATGCCCGCCGCCTTGGCGCGGCGGATCACCTCGCTCGGCAAGGCCGTGGTCGCGATGTCGAGCTCGCCGATTGGAAGCTTCAGAAGCGCATTGCGGACGGCGCCGCCGACCACCCGCGCTTCCTCCCCGTCGCCGTTCAACAGTGCAAGCACGCGGGCGGTTGGACCGGATCTGAGCCAGGGCGCGTCCTCGAGCACGCGCGCATCGCTCATTTTTCAACTCCGGGAACGAATTTGCCGTTCTCGATGTGGGCGGGGATGTAAGTCGAATTCGGCGACGCGCCGGAAAAGTGCGCCAGCAGAACGAAACTGACGATCACCAGCAGCAGTGAACCGATCACCAGTTTGGCGATCACGTGCACGGGCCATGACGATTGC
>Ga0209474_10001022_pt1 | contig 28470 bp, 26 predicted proteins | sample GraSoiAngelo_145_FD_185902 | JGI IMG/M metagenome (GOLD analysis project Ga0209474, IMG submission 185902) | Grasslands soil microbial communities from the Angelo Coastal Reserve, California, USA - 14_1009_05_20cm (SPAdes) (version 2) | ecosystem: Environmental > Terrestrial > Soil > Grasslands...
AGGAACGACGACTACCGCAACTCCTGGCCGGCGATTGCCCAGGCCCTCCTCCGGGTCCCTGTCGTGAACGGGGCAGTCTCCGGGCAAGGCGTCTTCGAGGCAACCGCGCGGTTGCAGACCGAAGTCTTCACGATGCAGGGGCTCACGGACTGTCTGGTGCTGATCGGCACCAACGACCTGGGCGGCTCGACGGCGGACCAGATCGACGCGGGATTGGCTGCCCTCTTCGACAAGCTCCGTCCCGTGTGCCGGATCTGGGTCGGGACTCTTCTCCCCAAAGAGCAAAATTGCTGCGTCGATTATGCGACGGTGGTCGCGAGCCGAATCGCGGTCAATGACTGGATCCGGCACCAGGCGAAGGTCAATGGCGTGATCGATTTCGAAGCTGTGCTCGCGCAGACGGGCAACGTCAACCGTTTCGCCGCTGGCTTGGGCGAGGACGGCATCCATCCGAGCATCGCAGGACAACGCATCATGGGGCAGGAGGCCGCGAGGGTGCTCTCGCCGCTCGTCGCCAGCTCCGGCGTTGCCGAGCCCAGGATCGAGGCCATCCGACCGACGTCGGGCGCGTCTTCCGGCGGAACGGCCGTGGCCATCACCGGAGTGAATTTTTTGCCCGGCTCGACCTTGACGATCGGTGGCGTACCGGTCGTGCACGTCGAGGTCTCGGACTCGAACAACCTGAAGGCGACGACCGGGCCGCGGGATCCGGGTCCCGCCGACATCGTGCTGACGAACCCGGACGGACGGTCCGCCACGCTGGCACTTGGTTTCACCTATGTCACCTCGCCCGACTCGAGCCCGGCCACGTCGGGCGGATGCAGCGGGTCCGGCGCCAATCCTTCGCTGCTGCTCCTGATTCCCGTAGTCGTTTTCATTGGATCCCGGGCACTGACCCGGCGCCGGGTGCGCTCGACTGCGTGATGCGACGCGCCGACTAGCGAACAGGGCAGGGCACGCTTGGTCGCCTGCCCTACGACACCCCTTGCCTCGTACACGCCCGTGGCCATCATGCACTCCCAAGGACGCAGGGCGAGTGAGGAGCCGTGGGGTCGAACGCGGCCGGGAGTGGACATGCTGAACCTATCGTATTTCCACCAGGTCGCTCACGCCCTCCATGGCATCGGGCTGGGCCGCGCCGCTCGGCTGGTGACAGGGATCTCGCGCATCCTCTTCGCGGCTCAGGTCCCGGCCGAGACGAAGATCGGTCCCGGCACGGTGTTCGGGTACGGTGGCATCGGCGTCGTCGTGCATCGGGACGCCGTCATCGGAGCCAACGTGCTGATCTCGCCTGGCGTAGTCATCGGTGGCAGGTCGGGGCTGGCCGGCGTGCCGGTGATCGAGGACGGCGCGAAAATCGGAGCGGGAGCGAAGATCCTCGGTCCGATCCGGGTCGGAGCCGGCGCGAAGGTCGGCGCGAACGCGGTGGTGATCCACGACGTGGCCGCCGGCGATACGGTGGTCGGGATCCCCGCGAAGCCGCTGCGGCACCGCAAGCTCAAGGTCGCTGAGCCCCGGCCAGAGAGCTCTTCAGCTTTCATCCCGGGACTAGCGCTCGGTTAGGCTCTCGAATCTCGTTCCGCAGCTCCAGGAACTCGCGGCATTCATCCAAGAAGAAACGCAGCTATGCTGCGCGTGTGGAATTCATCTGTGGCGGCTACTTCCTCACCAAGCGCGGTCCGCACCGCGCCCACCGGAGCGCGCCCCTTGCGCACCCAGGCAGCTTCGTCGCGCTCTCTCCGGAGCGGGTCCGTTTTTTCCCGGACTCTTGGGCACTCTCATGGGCAACCGTGAGCGAGAAATCAGCCACGGCATGCTGTGGCACACCTGCTTGGACTTCGACCTGTCCGGGACCAAAGCCTACGAGGCGGCGCTCAACGCCGACGGGCTGCTTCCGGATTACGCTGCGGCGGCACACGCCGCCCGGGTGCTGACGAACACACTCCAACCAGCCCCCCCGCGGGACCCTGACTGCTGCGCAGATCGTGCGCTACGACACCACAATGGGCAGCTGACTCCCGTTTGCACCGCGATCCGGGGCCGGGCCATGCTCCAAACGCCAAGGGCTTCGAGACATGCGTTCGCAGGTTCGCACAAGCCGTTTGCTACGCCGGTGCTACGGCCGTCTGCGCTAAAGATGACGGCGGTCGGGACAAATTGCTGACCGTGCGAGAGGTCGCGGCGCGGTTCGGCGTCTCCACCGCCACCGTATACGAGCTGTGCGCGCGCGGTGTGCTGGCGCACTTCAAATTGCTCAACGCGATCCGCATCGCACCCGCGGATGCAGCAGCCCTCATCGGGAGGGATCGCCGATGACCTCACCGCACGGGGCCGGGGGAAGCGCGCCTGCAACCCTTACATGCGAAGGGCCTCGTCGACGGGCTCTCTCGCAGCGCGGAGCGCAGTTCACGTCGGGACGCGGCCGCCGACGTCCCGTCTCCTTCGACGAGCCCGGTGGAGAGCCGCTCACGAACGCGCGTGCTCGGCGGTCCAGTCCAGGCGCAGAGCGCGCCGCGCAGTTCCGACGCTCTCACCCCGAGTTGCCGTTGACCGGGTACGAAGGAGATGGCATCCATGCAGGCACCAGGAGGAATTGCAATGGCAAAGCGCTGCTCAACCTACGCCGTGCTAGCTGGCTTCCTTCTCGTCGGAACGGCCGGGGTCAGCCAGGCAGCTGCGAGTATGGACGAGCTCGAGAAGTCGACCGCCGATAAGGCCTTCGCCGCGGCGGCCAAGGGAAAACCCAACCCCGCCTGGAAAGGCCAGACGTTCACGATTGCCACGCTCGCTGCGGGCCCACGTGGGGCCATCTCGGGTCCGCTGTACTTCTGGAAGCCCTATTTCGAGAAACTGACCGGTGCAACGTATCGGGTCGTCGAGATCGCATTCGGAGACATGCAGGCCAAGATCGAGACCGACTTCGCTTCAGGCGCGGGCCAGTACGACGCCGTCGTCGGGGGCCAGTTCATGATGGGCGACTACGTCGCGAACGACTGGATCATCCCCATCGACAAGTACCTGAACGACCCGTCCTACCCGAAGATGGATCTCGACTCGATCGCCCCCGCCTACAAGGCGCTCGATCGCTGGGGCGACCACTGGTACGCGTTCAACAACGACCACGACGGCATGATCCTCTATTACCGTCGCGACCTGTTCAACGACAAGAAGTGGCAGGATCAATTCCAGGCCAAGTACAAGTACGCGCTGCCCAATCCGCCGAAGACCTGGCAGCAGCTGCTGGACGTCGCGAGCTTCTTCAACTCGGTGGAGTGGAACGGGCCCGGCAAGGAGCATCAGGGGATCTCGCTCCATCTCAAGGTCGGTGAGCAGGGTTTCTTCGACTTCCTCTCCATCGCTGCGCCTTACGTCGTGAGCACTCCCGGCGGCAATCCGAAGAAGGTCACGCGCTTCCACAACGTCTTCTGGTTCGACCCCACCGACATGAAGCCGCTCGTCAACACAGCGCCCTTCGTGAAGGCCCTCGAGACCGAGATCGCGCTCTACAAGGCCGGCTCCTCGGCTCAGCTCTCCTGGGCGCTCGGCGAGGCCTGGAACGCGTTCCTGGGGGGCCAGGCCGCGATGTGCTACTCGTTCGGAGACGTCACGCCGCTCGCCGAGTCCGCGGCGAACTCGGTGATCAAGGGGAAGGTCGCAGCGTCGCCGACCCCCGGCTCGACCGAGGTGTGGGACTTCCAGAGCAAGAAGTGGGTGAAGGCGAGCGGCGCAAACCTGGTCGGCAACGTGGACGGCGCGTCGTGGAGCGGTGTCATCTCCAGGAAGGCCAAGAACCCGGACCTGGTGGCGTACTTCCTCGCCTGGCAGGGGACGCCCGAGATCAACCACTGGAACACGACCTGGGGGTTCACGGGTATCAATCCAGGCACCAAGTACGACTTCTTCGCGCCATTCGGCACGGCGAAGGTCGAGGACTACGTCAACGCCGGATACGACCGCCAGGACGCCATCGACTACGTCAACGCGTACCAGAAGCAGGACTTCGAGTACCCTCTGCAGCTCCCGTATCTCCGCATCCCCGGCACTCCTGCCTACCTCGAGAGCCTCGACGTCCACATCTCGGAGGCCCTCTCGGGGCACGTGAGCGCTCAGGAGGCGCTGAACCGCATCGCCAGCGACTGGGACGAGATCACCGATCGCCTCGGGCGCGACAAGCAGGTGAAGTTCTACCGCGAGGCCATCGGCTATACCGGCGGGTGACGCGGGCGAGCGATGAGCACGACGCTGGAGGCTCGCGGATCGGAGGGCGACGGAGCGGGTGGCACGTCGCGGAGGCGCAGCTACCACCTTCACGCCTGGAGCTTCACCGCGCCCGGCGTGGTCTGGGTGTTCGCCTTCACGATCTTCCCGCTCGCCCACACGCTCTACCTGTCGCTCCAGTCGACCGGCCTCGGCGGGAATCGCTTCGTCGGCCTCAGGAACTTCGTCCGCCTCTGGAGAGATTACCGGTTCTGGTCGGCCCTCCGCCTCACGCTCACGTTCGTGGCGGTCAGCGTCGTGGTGACGGTCGTGGTGGGGACGGTGCTCGCCCTCGCGGTGAACCGGGGCGTGAGGGGGACGAGGGTGTTTCGCACCCTCTCCATCCTGCCGATGTTCGCCGCCCCCATCGCGCTCGGCTATCTCGGCCTCACCATCTTTTACCAGCAGGGTGGCCCCATCAACAACGTGCTCGCGGCCGTCGGCCTGCGGCCGGTGCCGTGGCTCTCCGACGGCCGGTGGGCGCTCGTCTCCATCCTCGCGGTGGACGTCTGGCAGTGGACGCCGTTCGTGTTCCTCGTGGTGCTGGCCGCGCTCCAGAACGTGCCGGCAGAGCTCCTCGAGGCGGCGCGGATTGAGACCTCGTCGAGCTGGCCCGTGCTCACCCGCATCACGTTCCCGCTCATCCGCGGTCCGCTCGGGACCGTCATCATCCTGCGCATCGTGGAGGCGTTCAAGGTGTTCGACATCCCGTTCACGCTCACCAATGGTGGACCGGGGCTCGCCACACGAAGCCTCACCTACGATGTCTACACCACCGGCCTGCGCAACCAGAACTTCGGCTATGCGGCCTCGATCGCGGTGGTAATGCTCGTCCTGGTCATGGTGGTGGCGATCGTCTTCTACCGGTCCTACGGGAGCACGTACGAATGACGGATCGCGATGGAATCCGGCGGCTCGGCGGAGTCCCAGCGCCCAGCGATAGGCTCAAGGACGTCGTCGCGAGCGCGATCTTGGTCCTGGCCGCCGTATGGGTCCTCTTCCCCTTCTATTGGGCGGCGATCACCTCGCTCAAGGAACCTGTCGACGTCTTCCGGTTGTCGTTCGTACCTTGGGTCCAGTTCACTCCCACCCTGTCGAACTGGAGATCCGAGCTGTTCTACAGGGGGTCCGCCATCTTCGGCGGGCTCGGCAACAGCTTCCTCATCGGGCTCGGCGCCTGCCTGGTGGCGATGACGCTCGGCACGCTCGCCGGCTACGGCCTGGCGAGGTTCCGCTATCGCGGCTGGCGGAACCGGGACATCTCCCTGTACTTCCTCTCGCAGCGGTTCCTGCCTCCCGCCGCGACGATCCTGCCCTTCTTCTACTTCGCTCAGCGCCTCGACCTGCTCGACACGCGCATCATCCTCATCGCCGCCAACGCCACGTTCACGATGCCCTTCGCGGTGCTGCTCATGAGGGATGCCTTCCAGGGCATCCCCATCGAGATGGAGGAGGCCGCCCGCGTCGACGGGGCGAGCTCCCTCCAGATCCTCCTCCGCATCTCTCTCCCGCTCACCGCTCCGACCCTGGTCGCAGCCGGTATCATCTCGTTCGCGTTCACCTGGAACGAGTTCCTCTTCGCCTTCGTCCTGTCCTACTCGCGCGCGGTGCCGATGAGCGTTCTCATCGCGGGTACGCAGGACGTGATGGGCGTGCAGTTCTGGTACGTGTCGACGCGCCTCCTCCTCGCGATCCTCCCTCCAGCCATCGTGATCCTCATCGTGCAGCGCTACATCGTGACCGGGCTGACGCTGGGAGCGGTCAAGGGTTGACGAGCCGAGGCTCGGTCACAACCGCCGTCCATAAGCGGCCGCAGGAGAGGCCGCTTGACGTACGCGCGGCCCAGCTTGGTCGAGTCCCACACCCGACCGATCGGCTCTACTGCTCTCTTGTCTCCCGTGATCAGGAGAACATCGGAATGCTCAGCCGCGAGCGCGAACAACTGAGCCTCGCCAACGTCGACATCGGGCGCGTTGGTCAGGATGCGATCGAGCCAGAGGGCTCCTGTCTCAGGAGCAACGCCCAGTGATGTCGCGAGTTGCTCAAGAGGCTCGCGAAGCGTACCGACGCGTCTCGCCAGTGCGCCCTTTCGCAGCATGTGCGGCAGCGCCGCCAATCTTTTCGTGTGAGAAAGCTCGGTACCTATCGCGCGGACGACTGCTTCGAGTAATCCGCACCCTCCAAGTTTGCAGAATGCATCGCTATCGATGAGAGCGCTCATCGCGCTCCGGATCCAGGAATGCACAACTCAGGAGCGAAGCTTTGCGAAGAATTTTGCTTCCCCCTTGCTACCGGATTTCTCGGCTTCGCTGACGGTGAAGGAAGTCGCGGCGCGACTGCACGTCTGCACTGCGACGGTCTACCGCCTCTGTGACGCCGGCGAGCTGCGCCACTTCCGTGTCAGCGCCTGCATCCGCATCCGAGAGGAGGACCTCGCTGCGTATCAAGCCAGGGAGGGCTATTGCTCGGCTGCCTCAAGCCGCTGCAGCAGCGCTCTCGGCGACAACACGTCGACTCCAAGATTCCCTGGAAAGTGGCGTACGTTGCCGGTTACCAGGGCATCGGCCTTGCCGGAGAGGGCGACTTCGAGAAACGGAAGGTCGTCCGCGTCTGGCAGCTGCGCCGTGCTCGCGATTGCTGTGACGTGCTTGCCGTCAGCTTGAAGCTGCCGCAGAACGTCGGCCACATCCGCCGGATCTAGAGCAAAGCGCGGACGCGCGAGCACTCGGCGTACTCGGCTAGGATCCGTTCGTCGAGCAGCAACTTCAGCTCACCGGCGAGGACCAGCGTGACCAACTGCGCGGGCGCTCCGCTGGGATTTAGAAACGCAGACACCAAAACGTTCGTGTCGAGGACGATTCGCTCGATTCTGGAACTCACCCCCGGCGCCCGCGCGTCGCGCGCGCAGCCTTGATCTCAGCGTCGATGTCCTTCGCAGACAGCCTGTCGAGTCCGTGCGCCTTCGCGCGCTCCTGCGCCCGCCGCAGTGCCGCAAATGCCCTTCCACGCGGACTGCCAGAGGACTCAAACGCGTTCCGCAAGGCCAGGGTACGCAGGTAGGTGCCGACACCCAGCCCTTCCCGGCCCGCTTGCGCAGCGATCGTGTCGTGCTCTTCCTTCGTTAGCCGGATCTGAATCGTAAGGTCGCGCGCCATCCGTCACCTCGAACTTGTACGTACATTGTAGCGACGGAGCGCAACTGACGCAACCGGGAGGTCAAGGTTGCTTAGGTAGCTATGCTATGGCTACACCCACTGGCTGACTTGGGCTCCCAACGCACCGTTTCCCTCGAAGGTCGTATCGTCGAGCTCCGCGTACGACAAACCGCGCTGGCTGCTGCGACGCAGCCACAAGAGGCTCCATGACGACGCGAAGGCGAAGCTCGACCGAAGCGCCGGACCGAAACGACCAAGACTCTCGAGTGCGTGGAATGGAGCGGGAAACCGGATTCGAACCGGCGACCCTCAGCTTGGGAATGCGCACCGGCAGCTCGGCAGCCGCTCGCACGGGATGGCAAACCTCGGAAGATCGCACGATTGGCGATCCTAACCCGGACGCTCGTTCGCCCGGTTTGGCAGGGTTTGCACTCGCGAAGCCCCAATAGAGCCCCAAGCATCGCACGGCATGTGCGGAGCGCAGAAGCTACGCAACCAGGTGGACAGCGCCCGCTGCGACATCCGCAGCTCGTCTCCGGGGCTGTGGCGTGGCTCACCGTCAGTGACGTGGCCAAGCAACTTCGCGTGAGCTCGGCGACAGTGTACCGGCTGATCGACAGCGGCGAGCTGCGGCACGGGCGCGTTAGCAACGCGATCCGGATTTCGCAGGCAGACCTGGCCGCGTTCCTGCACGGGGGCTCATGAACCCCGTGGCGCCGCTTGCCTCGGCGTCCTGTGTTCCGACCGGCCGCTTGCGTCTGAGAGTGCTCTCCCCCAGCACTGCTGTTGGTCAGCTCAGGTCAGGTCAGATCAACTGGCGCTGCTCTTGGCGGCGTGAAACCGATCCACTTCGGCGGCTGCTCTTTTTCGACCCTGCGCCGGAATCCGAGCGCCGCAAGCATGTGTCCCAGGGCCGCAGCGAGTCTGCGTCGCGTGGGGCGCTCGTGGGCGCGCACGGTCTTGCGGCCGTTCGCCTTGGCGTGCTTCGCCCCCTGCTCCAACAGCTAGTACATGTACTCGTTCAAGGCGGTGAACGCGTCTCCGGCGGTGTTGCACCCCGCCTTCTAGAGCACGCCCTTCGGATCGTAGGTCGTATCAGGCGTGTTCTGGCAACCTGCGGTTCCCTTCCTTGCCGGACGATGCGTAGCAGACCAGCCCGCGGCCGTGCCAGGCACCGGCCGCGCAGGGCAAGAACCTCCAGGGGAAGATCGACGGGGTCGTGAAGCAGAACCTCCTTGCGCAACCACAGGCCGACCCACTCTACGAAGAGCGCTACCTCGGCAACGCGGCTGTCCACGAGGTGGAACCACCGTCGCGCAAGGATGTCGAGGACGGCCTCGCGATCGTGGAGGCGCAGTCACGGACGGTGCGCCTTCTGATCCGTAGCAATTGGCGCACGGGTCGCGACTGGCGTCTTCCGAGGCCGGAGAGGCTGTGCCGGTCGCATGATGGATGGTTGGCCTGCTTGGTTGCTCTACTTCCCTGCTGTACGTAACTCGGCGAACAGGTCGCTTCGCCGCGCGACGAACTCCTCGACGGACTCCGCGGGTCGGCCGGTGATTTCCTCGACCGTGGCGGTCACGCGGTCATACCGATTCTCGCGATGTAGCCGGGCCATGGTAGCGAGATGCTCATCGACGTACGCTCCGAGCTTGGCGCCTGCGAGCACTTGCTCGGCCCACGTCTCCCACGGGACGTCGACGTAGGAAACCGGTCTGCTCAGCGCGCGGGCGTACTCTTCGACGACGCTATTCATGTCCTGCGATCGGGGGCCGGTCAGCTCGAAGACCCGGCCGATATACGGCCCCGGGTCGGTCAAGATAGTAGCGACGACCCGCGCGACGTCTTCGGTCGCGATCGGCGACGTGCGACCGGTCCCGAATGGGAGCCGGATGGTGCCGCTGTCGGCAATGGAGCGCGCGGCCAGGGTCGTGAACAACGGACTGTCCAAGAAGACAGTCGGGCGAACGTGTATGACCGGAAGTCCAGACCAGTTAAGCACCTGCTCCGACAGCCAGTGCAGCCGCTGATGGTGTGACTCGCTCATGCTGAGCGCGTCCATCTGGGACACGGTCATCTGGGAGATGGCGACGAGTGCATCCAAGTCGCCGACGGCACGGGCCACCGTCGCAACTGTGGCGGTGGCCTCGAGGTAGGACGGCGCCAGGCTCATGCTGAAGAACATCCCTTGGACCGAGTCGAGGGCCGTCGCGACATCTGCTGGCCGCGTGTGGTCACCGACGACGACGTCGGCGCCGAGCGCGCGCAGGGCATCGGCGCGGTCGTCGTCGCGGTGCGCCATCGCTCGTACGGCCCGGCCGCGCTGACGCAGCAACGCCACAACCTTGCCGGCCACGCCGCCGACTCCCCCGCCGGCACCGGTCACCAGGACGAGACCAGGCTCAGCCATCGTCCGCCTCCTTCGTTATCCCTGCCATTGCCGAAAAAATCAGCGACGCCGCCGACGCCCGCGAGAGAAAGGTCGTATAAGTCCTGTTCCCTCTCCTCAACGCAGGTACCCGTCACGTCGCCGGGAAGCTACCAGCCCGCGGTGGGGTGAACAACGCCCGCCGCGCGTGGCAAGACGACGTGCCCGACCTGCAGCAAGCGCTGCGCTGAACTCGGCCGGACCGGTCTTGATTTCTCCCTGCGCGGCGGAGTGGCACACGGCCGCCGCGCTCTGCTAGGCTGGTTCTTCGGTGCGGAGAAGAGGGGCGGAGGCGACGGAACCTCGTTTATCCGTTCTTCGCCTAGGGTGAGGCGAGGAGGTCCCGTGGATTTCGAGACGCTCACCGTTCGTCGGGAAGAGGCCGTCCTGTTCGCGAGCATTGCGGCCCCTCGATGAACCTTCTGGGGCCCGACCTGGTCCGCGATCTGGTTTCCCTCATCCAGCGAGCCGAGGCCGACGACGCCGTCCGCGTGCTCGTCTTCCGGAGCGCCGACCCGGACTACTTCATTTCCCACGTGGACGTCACCCGAATCCAGGCGTACCGTGAGGAGGCTGCAAAGCTGACCGGTGAAGCGTCGATCGCCCTCCTTTTTCGGCGTCTCAGCACGAGCCGCCTCGTTACCATCGCGCAGATCGAGGGTCGCGTCCGCGGCGCCGGCAGCGAGTTCGTGCTGGCGTGCGACATGCGGTTTGCCGCGCGAGAGTCGGCGATCTTCGGTCAGGCCGAGTCGGGGCTCGGCCTGGTCCCCGGCGCGGGGGGCATGCAACACCTCGCTCGACTGATGGGCCGAGCCCGGGCGCTCGAGGTCATGCTGAGCGCCGAGGACTACGACGCGGAGCTGGCGGAGCGATACGGCTGGATCAATCGAGCGCTACCGGCCGGGTCGCTCAGCGGCTTCGTCCGTTCGCTCGCGCTGCGGATCGCGAGCTTCCCGGCCGCCGCTCAGGCCATCAAGGATCGGGTCAACGCGATCGCGCTCGCGCCGGTCGAGGACTTCCGCCGCAATTCCGATCTCTTCCTCGAGGCGGGCCGAAACCCCGAGACCCAGCAACGGAACCAGGCCGCGATGAAGCGCGGCCTCCAGACCCGCGATGCGGAGATGGATTTCGCCCGGCTGGTGGGCGAGCTGGCTGAGCACTGAGAAGAAAGGAGCACGCATGTCCACGATCAACCTCCACCAGACCACCAGGCTGACGCCCGAGCAGTACGTCGCTGGGCTGACCGACTTCGGGCCGGGCCGCTCGAGACTCTTCGGTAACAGCGCCGACGAGTACCTCAAGGTGCATCACCAGGGCCCGAAGGACGCCGACGTCACGGAGGGCTCGGGCGGCATCTGGGAACGTCTGCACTACGACTGGTCCGATCCCAACCACGTCGTCCTCAAGACCACCGACTCCAACACGTGGGGAGGCAATTCGGGTCACACTTACAACTTCACGCGGCGTCCCAACGGCGCGACCGACATCGACCTCGTCGTGGTCCGCGACGGCAAGAACCTCAAGGGACGGTTTCTCGGCCTCGTGCTGGCGACCGTCGGTAAAGGCGTCCTGGAGAAGGCCTTCGCAGGCAGCGTCAAGGCGATCGAGGCTCGGAACGGCGTGGCGAAGGGAGGGGGCGCATCCCGAGCCACGTAGTCTCGCTGCGGTGGGAGAGCCAACCAGGATCAGTAAGGAGAGCGCTCATGGCACGCTTCGACTACGGACCTGGTGATCATCGGTTCGGGATTCGGGGGAAGCGTTGCCGCGCTCCGCGCCGCGGAGAAGGTCTACCGAGTCGGTGTGATGGAGGCCGGTAGTACCTGGACGATGTGCTGATCCTCTCCGGCGCAGGCGTGGGAGGCGGCTCGCATGTGCGCCCACAGGGAACGCCCCAGCGATGCGGAGCCGCGCTTCTGTCCGACGTGCCGCAAGGTCACCGATGGGCGGGGCCGTCCACTCGCCGATCCACGCGGACGGCGGCTCTGGCCCGTCGCCCTGCACGTTCCCATCCGCTTCCACGACCTGCGCCACACCTTCGCAACCGAGCTGCTCCGCCGCGGAGTGGACTCGTACCGCGTCCAGCGCCTCATGCGGCACAGTGACGTCCGCGTCACCCTCGGAACGTACGCGCACCTGCTCGTCGAGGATCTCCGCGCCGCCGCCGACGCGCACACGCCGCTTCCAGCGATGCCCGCCGCGGCAAATTCAGCCCCAATAGAGCCCCACGCGCTGCATCAAGAGGGCACAACCTCGATCGACCCAGCGCCCATTTCAGAGGGAAATCCGCTGTCTGGAATGGAGCGGGAAACGGGAGTCGAACCCGCGACCCTCAGCTTGGGAAGCTGATGCTCTACCAACTGAGCTATTCCCGCTCGGGACTTCGGAGGCTAGTCGCCGCTCCTGGTCGCGTCAAGCAACTACTGCACGCTCAGCGTGTACGCCTGTGTGGCGCTCGCGTCCTTGTTCCGGGGGCTCGACACTTCGACGGCGTAGTCGGCCTCCTTCAGCGGAACCGCGATCAGCTTCTCCTCTCCTTCGCCCCGCCTGGCATCGGAAGAGCCGATCACTTCCGGAGGCCGCTCGCCTCGCAGCTCGTACAGCCTCAGCTGCAGGTCCACGCCCCGCACCGCCGTCACCACGATGTTCACCGGCGCATGCCCCGGGCCCACGTGGAAGCGAAAGACGTCCACGTCCTTGCGCGGCCAGATCCAGCCCTTCACAAGGATGGGAAGAGCGAGGACCGGCGCTGTCGCGACTTCGTCGTTGGGCTCGTGCTCAGTCGAGCCATCGTCGGGAAAGAGCTGGACCGCGAGCCGATACGGCGTCTGCCTGTCCTCGCCATCGCGCACCCACTTCCCTTCGAGCTGCCGCGCCGCGGCCTGCACCAGCAGGTAGCTGTCGCCCGCGGGAACGCCCACCGCCGGCAGCACTTCCGGTTCCCGCGGACCACCTTCGTTCACCCGCGCAAGCAGGCGCGGCTTTTCCGCTGCGCCGTCCGCGAACACGGCCAGCTCGAGGTCAGCGCGATCCGCTCCGGTCAGCTCGGCGTGCAAGATGGCGGGGGCATCGGAGTGGATCCGGTACCAGTCCTGATCGCCAACGGGAGCGATGAACCCTGTGGCGGTATCGCGCAGCGGCGTCGCGTGCTGCGGATCATCGTTGGGCTCGATCTCCAGATCCGGCGCCCCGGTCTCGAGCGTCGCCGTGATCGTGTAAGGAGTCAGCGGCGCCCCGCGACGGGAGTGGCCCTTGAGCACGAGGTAATAGCCAACGCCCGCCGGGACTCCGGCTGGAAGTCCACCGTCCGCGACTCCACCGTCCGCGGCCTCATCCGCGAGCCCAGCGTCCGAGACACCCCGATCCACGGACCCGCCGTCCGGCAAGTCGGCGAGATGCACCGACAAATCGCGCACGAGCAGCCCATCGGCGCCGCGGAACGTCGCGAGCAGGGACGTATCGGCGAGCGCGCGAACCTCCACCTCGGGCCGCACTCCCGCCACGGCGGTCACCTCGATGCGCAGCGCCTCCATCGCCGATGGCTTCAGCTCCAGCCTGTACCAGTCCTCGTCGTCGGCGGAGAGATATGTGCCGCGCATCGGCTTTCCGGGCTGCAGCGGCGTGGCATCGACTGCGCGATCGTTGGGCTCCAGCTCCTCATCCGGCTTGGGTTCGGCGCCCAGCACGGTCAGCTCATAGTCCTGGGGCCCCGCGCCCGACACCTTGAGAAAGCACGCTTCCAGACAGGCCAGTGCGGGAACGACGCCTGGGTCGTCGCCGCCGGCGTGCACCCGCAGCAGGCGGTTGCGGTCGCGATCGTATGCCTCTAGCGATGCGTCGCGGACGAGCTTCAGCTCGATGCGCAGCGCAAGGGTCTTTCCGCCGGCGGCGACCCGGTACCAGTCGTCATCGCGCGGCGCCTGTAGCGAGCCGCTCACTACCGCTCGTGCCGGAATCTGCTGCGCGCGCTGGAAGTCGTTCGGCTCCTGCTCGCGAATTCTCTCCGGAGGGGCGGGCGGAGCGGGCGATGTCGGCGGCGCCGGAGCGGCCCCCTTCTCGCGGCACGCGCAAAGCAGCGCCGCGACGAGCAAGGCTCTGCGCATCTACTTGCGCGCGGCCTTGGTACCCGGATTCAGCTTGAGGGCGAACTCCCGGTAGAACTCGACGATCCCTTTGATCAGGTCTTCCGCGGAGTCGCCCTCCTCCGCGAAGTCCGCCGACTCGAGCCAGATACCGCCGCAGCTCTCGCAGGTCTCGTAGACGAGCGGGTTGCGCTTGTGCTGGCTTTCTACGGCCAGCAGAGCGACGTTGTCGACTGGACACTCGCCGGCGTCCTCCTCGGGGTTGGCGCGCCCACCCATCGCCTCCAGGGTGGGCAGACCGTTGTGAAGGAGGAGCCGGTTCAGATCCGCGACGTCGAGCCAGAGACCTCCGCACTCGGCGCAACGGAAGAGGAGACGCTCCTGTCCGTCGGTGAGCTCGGTCATCTCCATATCGTCGCGCGGGCAATCCATGGCTTCGTCGGGCTCCGTTGGCAGGTCAGGACTCAAAGCCTAGCCCACCGGCTTTCCCGAGAGCAACGGCCGTTTACGCAAAGGCGCCTTTCACGCGACGGATGTCCGCGCCTAGAGCGGCGAGTTTCTTCTCCAGCGACTCGTACCCCCGGTCCAGGTGGTAGACCCGATGCACGGTCGTCTTGCCCTCCGCCCGCAGACCGGCCAGAACGAGCGAGGCGCTGGCTCGCAGGTCGGTCGCCATCACCGGCGCGCTGGACAGGCGGGAGACGCCCCGGACCACGGCGGTATGGCCGTCGATGGCGATGTCCGCCCCCATGCGCACGAGCTCCTGGACGTGCATGAAGCGGTTCTCGAAGACCGTTTCCACGACCCGCGAGGCCCCTCGCGCGACGGTCAGGCAAGCCATGAGCTGCGCCTGCAGATCGGTGGGGAAACCGGGAAACGGGGCCGTGATGAAGTCCACGGCACCCGGCCGTTCGGGCGCGACGATGCGAAGGCCGCCGCGCTCGGCCGAGATGCGCGCCCCAGCCTCCCTCAGCTTCGCCAGCGCTCCATCGAGGTCCTCGGGACGGGCGCCACGCACGATCACGTCGCCGCCGGTGATCATCGCCGCAGCGAGCAGCGTTCCGGCCTCGATCCGGTCGGGGATGACCTGGACGTCCATGGGACGCAGGCTGGCAACGCCCTCGATGGTGATCACGCTGCTCCCCGCGCCCTGGATTCGCGCTCCCATCGCGTTCAGCGCATCCGCCAGCGCCGTCACCTCTGGCTCGCGCGCGCAATTCTCCAGGACCGTGCGGCCCTCCGCGAGCGCGGCCGCCATCATCAGATTTTCCGTCCCGGTCACGGTGGGAAGATCGAAGAGTATGGTCGCCCCACGGAGTCTCGATGCCTGCGCCTCCACGTAGCCGTGCGCCAGGGAGATCTTCGCGCCGAGCAGCTGCAATCCTTTCAGGTGCTGATCGATCGGACGCGCGCCGATGGCGCACCCTCCCGGCAGTGAGACCCGGGCGCGTCCGAACCGCGCCACCAGCGGTCCGAGCACGAGCACGCTGGCGCGCATCGTCTTCACCATCTCGTATGGGGCCTCCGGATTCGCGACGCGATCCGCCTCGACGTACACGGTGGAGCCGTCGCGCTCGACGCGCGCGCCCATGTGCCCGAGCAGCTTTCCCAGCGTGCGGATGGCCGCGAGATCCGGGACACCACGGAAGATCGATCGACCCGGTGAGAGCAACGCGGCTGCGATCTGCGGGAGCGTCGCGTTCTTGGACCCGGAGACCTGGACTTCGCCGGACAGCGGCCTCCCCCCGGTGATCTCGATTGCGTCCATCAGGTCCCTCTTCCTGCCACGTGGCGATTGAGCCCGGCAAGATCGCGCTCGATCCGCACCTGCATCAGCCCCGCATCGCGCATAAGGTGTGCGACCATCTCACCCTGCGAAGGGTCGATCTCGGTGACGAACAATCCTCCGGATGCGAGCCACCCAACGACGCCTGCCACGATCCTGCGGATCACGGCGAGGCCGTCCTCTCCCGCGAACAACGCGAGGTGCGGCTCGTGCTGGACGACATCCGGAGCAAGCCTTGCCACATCGGTGGCTGGCACGTACGGCGGATTCGCCGCGATCGCATCGTAACGGACCCTTTCCGGCAAGGCCGCGTACAGATCGCCCGTGACCACCCGGACGCGCCCCGGCGCGTGCTTCTCCGCGTTCGCCCGCGCTACGGCGGTCGCGTCGGCCGACAGCTCGACCAGATCGACGCGCGCCCGGGGCCGCTCGGCGGCGACGGAGATCCCCACCGCGCCTGACCCCGCGCAGAGGTCGAGAACGCGTGCTTCAGCGTCTCTTGCCAGGTGCTCGGTCACCATGCGCACCAGCAGCTCGGTCTCGGGCCGCGGGATGAAGACGCCCGCGCCGACGGCAAAGGACCTTCCGTAGAACTCCTTCGTCCCCAGGATGTACGCCACCGGCTCGCGCTCGCCGCGCCGCTTGATCAGGGACTTGAAGCGGGCCAGCTCCTCGGCCGCGAGCGGCTTGTCTGCGTCGATGTAGAGACGGACGCGATCGCAGCGCAGCGCATGGGCGAGCAGCAACTCCGCGTCCAGGCGCGGGTTCTCCGCCCCCTTCCTCCTCAGCCACTCCCGTGCCCACTGCAAGAGCGAGCGCACCGTCCACGTCTCAGCCATACCGCTGTGCCGAGACGACGCGCCGCACGCCTTCCTTGTCCGGGTGCGCGCGCGGATCGCGCAGGCCCGCGCTGGTGAGCAGCCCGATCACCTTGTCCACCTGCGACGGATCGCACTCCTGCGCGTACACTCCGCCCGGCGCGAGCCATTCAGGCAGCTCGCGGATCAAACGGCGCACGACGTCGAGGCCGTCGGACCCGCCGAAGAAGCTGGCCGGCGGCTCGTGATTGATCACTTCTTCGGGGAGCGGGGTGCCGTCGGGGACCCAGGGCGGATTGGCGGTGACGATCGCGTATCTTCGTCGGCGCGGCAGCGGCTGGAACAGGTCGCCGGCGTAGCAGCGTGCCCGGCCCGGAATCAGGCGCTCGGCATTCTCGCGGGCAAGCTCGATCGCTTCGCTGGATACGTCGGCCAGATCGACGCGAAGCCCGGGACGCGCGTGCGCGACGCAGATCCCCGCTGCCCCGATTCCGCAGGCGAGGTCGAGCGCGAACCCCGACACGTCGCCCGGAACGCGCTCGAGCCCGGCATTGATCAGCACCGGCAGGTCGAGCCGGGGGATGAATCCGCGCCGGTCCACTTTGAATCGCAGCTCGAGCAGCTCGACGGCCCCGACGATGTACCCGGTCGGCTCCGCATTCAGCCGGCGCGAGAGCAGTCGCATGAACTCGCCATGCTGGCGGGAATCGACGCAGCTCGATGCCTGGCCTGGCAGCGCGGCGGGCAACATGCCCAGCGCGTGCGCGACCAGCTCGCGCGCTTCCTGCCCGGGATCTTCGCTGAGCAGCTCCGGCGCCGACAGCCGCAGCGCGGTGTGGTGCACGAGCTCACTGACGGTCATGCTTGCGCTTGCTGCTGCCGTAGCGCCTCCGCCTGGAAGAAGGTGCGGCAGGCGACGATCACGTCTTCGATATCGCCGTCCATCACGGCGGCGAGATTGTGCCGGGTGAGGCCGATGCGGTGATCGGTGAGACGATCCTGGGGAAAGTTGTAGGTCCGGATCTTCTCGCTCCGATCGCCAGTGCCTACCTGCGACTTGCGCTGTGCGTCCCGCGCGCTGCGCTGCTTCTCCTGCTCCATCTCGTAGAGCTTGGCGCGCAGCATCTTCATCGCCATGGCGCGGTTCTTGATCTGCGACTTCTCTTGCTGGCACTTCACCACCACGCCGGTGGGCTTGTGCGTGAGGCGGACCGCCGAGTCAGTGGTGTTGACGCTCTGCCCGCCCGACCCGGTCGAACGCATGACGTCCATCTGGATGTCGGCGGGACTGATCTGTACATCGACTTCCTCCGCCTCCGGCATGACCGATACGGTGGCGGTGGAGGTGTGGATCCGGCCCTGCGCCTCGGTGGCGGGTACGCGCTGGACGCGGTGCACGCCCGATTCGTACTTGAGATAGCTGAAGACGCCATCGCCCTCGACGGTCACGCTCGCGTCCTTGATCCCTCCGGCGGCGTTGTCGCTCGTGTCCATGAAGGACGTCTTCCACCCTTTCCGCTCCGCGTACCGCAGGTACATTCGGAGAAGCTCCTGCGCGAAGAGGCCTGCCTCGTCCCCGCCGGCGCCGGCGCGCACCTCGAGGATGACGCCGCGATCGTCGTTCAGGTCCCGGGGTAAGAGCAGGATCTTCAGCCGCTCGTTCAGGCTCGCGAGCCGCGCCTCCTTGGCGGGAAGCTCCGCCCGAGCCATGTCGCGTACCTCGGAGTCCTGGTCGGTGAGGTGCGCCTTCCAGTCCGCGACCTCCGCGCGCACCCGCTTGTACTCGCGAAACGTCTCCACCAGCTCCTCGAGCTGCGACCGTTCCTTCGCGACCTGGAAAAAGCGGCTGCGGTCGCCGATCACCTCTGGGTTCCCCAGGTCGGCGGTCAGCCGTTCGAACCTTTGCTCGATCTCCTGCAGCTTCTCTTCCACGACCCTTGAACGCTCCGGAAGGCGCGGACCCTACCCGCGGCCCCGACCGAAAGCAACGTACGGTTCCGGACGGTTGGGGGCATGAGCACCTTTCGACCGGCCGGGTCCCGCCCGCGGGAGGTGTGGCATGCGCTCGCTCCGTTGGGTCATCGCCGCCACAATCGCCGGGACGGCCGCATGCAGCAGCGTCGAGACCGGTATCCCCGGCGGAAGCGGAGGCGGCGGACCTGCAGCCGACGGAGGGACGCCGGGCAGCGGCGTGGACGGCGGCTCTGGCGGGGGAGGGAGTGCCGATGCCGGAGCGGGTGGAGTCTCCGACGCCGGACCGAGCGGGACCACCGACTGCGACGGCCTTCCACACGCCTCACTCGGAACGATGGTGTCTTACGCCGAGCAGTACGATTCGACATCGGGCGTGTGTGGCCTTCCCGCCGGAAATGGTCACGGCGTGATGGCGCACTTCGTGGGCAGCGATGCTTACCCCCGCTTCACGCTGGTCAACCCCTCGGGTGGACTCAACGGTCGCATCGCCACCGGAGCACACGGCGGCGTCTTCCCCCTGACCAGCGGATTCCTGGAATGGTCGTTCATGCAGTTCCGGGGAACCGACGAGCAACAGTTCATCGACGCGATCGACGATTCCGGACGACCCCAGGGGAGCGGCAGGAACTTCTTCTTCATGTACGGTTCTCGAGAGGAGGTGTTCGCCGCCGACGTGAACGGCGGGGCCGCCCTCGCGGGCACCATCCACGTCGAGGGGCGCAAGGACCAGCATCGGGTGATGATGTTCGATGCAACCGGGGCGACCCGCTGGGGCCCGCGGGATCTTCCGACGGACAGCGCCATTTTCGGCCTGGGCGTCGACCTCAACGGCCGCGCGCTCGTGATCCAGGACGGCTACGCGCAATGCAGCGGTTGCATCCTCGCCCAGTGGTTCGAGCGCGACGGGACATCGCTCACCGGCAGCTTCACGTTGATTGCGGGCTTTTCCGCCGGCCCCGCGACATGGTTCGAAACGGCGCCATTGATCGACGGCGGTCTCGCCGTGCGCAGGATGGACGCCGATCGTTCCGATCAGACGCAGGGATTCCACAGCCAATGGCTGGTCACGGTCGACAGCGGGAAAGACACGATCCAAGCGGCGCCCGACTGGATGAAGGCGCGTCCGGACACGAACCTCGCCTTGGCCCGCGCTCGCGCCGCCTATGCGGTCCTTCCCAACGGCGGACCCGGCCAGCCCTGCAGTCAGGACCTCGAGCTCGTGTCCCGGAGCGGAAACTCCTGCGCGAAGTGGACGCTGGACCTTGCCGCCGGCCGCACCTGCGACACCCTCGAGCTCCGTCTCGGCCTCGACGGGACCATCCTCCAGCATCTGCCGTTCGAGTTGGAGAGCAACCGGGACGGCATGGGACGGACGAAGACCTGCACGCTGCGCTTCTGGGCCGCTGCTCTGAAGTAGAGGGCTTCCCAGGCGGGTGGGAACCGGAGTAGAACGCGCCGCTCACCGATGGCGCTCCCGACTTCCGTCGTCTCCGCAAAGCCCGCGTCGCACGCCGCCGGCCTCCTCGTCTTTCTTGTCCGAGAGGGCGAGAAGCTCATCCCGGTCGATGGCGTGCTGGATGGGCTGCTCTCGCGCTGCGCCAAGGAGGAGGAGTTCACCGGCAAGGAAGGCCAGGTGCTCTCCCTCCACACGCACGGCAAGATCGGCGCCGAGCGCATCGCTGCGATCGGCATCGGCAAGGAGAGGGATACCGACCGCACGCTGGACCAGCTCAGGACTGCGGCGTCCCGCGCGGTGAAGCTGGCGAAGTCGGCTGGGGCGAAGTCGCTTGCGATCGTCGTGCCGGTAGACGACCCGGCGCAAGTGCAGTCGCTCGCCGAAGGCGCGTCGCTCGGCGCGTACGTCTTCGATCGTTACAAGAAGGAGAAGAAGCCGCTCAAGCTCTCCCGCGTCGAGCTGCTGGTCGAGGCCAAGCCCCCGCGGGCCCTGCCTGATGCCGCCCGCCTCGGATGCGAGATCGCCGACGCCGTCTGCGCGGCGCGCGACCTGGTGAACGAGCCGCCGCGCAACGTAACTCCGCGCGCGCTCGCCGCCGAGGCGCGGAAGATGGCCCGGCAAGCGGGCCTCAAGTGCGAGGTGCTGGGGCGGGCGCAGATCGAGAAGCTGGGCATGAACCTCTTCCTCGGCGTCGCACAGGGCAGCGCCGAGGAGCCGCAGCTCGTGCGCATCTCCTACGAGCCTGCCCGCGCGAACGGCAAGGCGCTGGCGCTCGTCGGCAAAGCGATCACCTTCGACTCCGGCGGACTGTCGCTGAAGACGGCGCAGGGCATGGAGGACATGAAGACGGACATGGCCGGCGCGGCGGCGGTGATCGCGGCGATGCGCCTGGTCGCCGCGCTCGAGCCGCCTTTCCCGGTACGCGGATATTTCGGAGCGTGCGAAAATCTCCCCAGCGGCACCGCTTACAAACCGGGCGATGTCATCGTCGGGAAGAACGGCACCAGCGTCGAAGTGCTGAACACCGACGCCGAGGGACGCCTGGTGCTCGCGGACGTGCTGGCCTGGGCGGTCGAGGACAAGCCGGCAGCGCTGGTGGATCTGGCGACGCTCACCGGCGCCATCCTGGTTGCGCTCGGTCCCTGGACCGCCGGCCTCTTCAGCAACGACGAGCAGCTCGCGAGCGAACTGCTCGCCTGCGCGCGGCGGGCCGGCGAGCCCCTCTGGCGGATGCCGCTTCCCGCGGAGATGGAAGAGCTGATCAAGAGCCCGGTCGCCGACCTGAAGAATACGGGAGGCCGCTTCGGTGGCTCGATCAACGCGGCGCTGTTCCTGCAGCACTTCGTCGGGAAGGTACCGTGGGCGCACCTCGACATCGCCGGGCCTGCCTCGATCGACAAGGAACGCGGCTACAACGCGCGGGGCGGAACCGGCGCCGGCGTCCGGCTGCTGGCGGAATGGATCCGGCGCCGTGCGGAAGCGACTCCTCCGGCGCGGGCGGCTGCGAAGAAACGCTGAGCTACGGCGCTAGGAGCGCCGGCACGGCCGACTGTCCGGGACCGCCGCGCAGCTCGACCCTTCCTCCGGGCAAGCACACGTCGATCTCACTGCGGACGCCGAACCGTCCCGCGAGGTAGATCCCCGGCTCGATCGAAAAGCAGGTGTCCGGCAGGTGCCGCCGGGTATCGCGGGTCTCGAAATCATCGTTGTTCACGCCGTCGCCGTGGCCGTGGTGGTCGATGCTGTGGCCGGTGCGGTGCAGGAAGCGTTCCCCGTAGCCGGCGTTCGCGATCACATTGCGTGCCGCGGCATCCACCTCGGCGCCGCTGGGGAGCTTGCCGAACCCGGCGCGCTGCCGCAGCAGTTGCACGGCCGCGTCGCGCGCCTGGAAGACGTAAGCGGCAATGCGCTGGATCTCCGCGGGGACACTCTCGCCGAGGAAATAGACCCTCGTCAGATCGCCATAGATACCCGCGGGCACGAGGCGCGCGCTGAAGTCGAGCAGGAGCAGACTGTTGCGGCCCGCCAGCGCGCCGCCTTCGGGAGGCGGCGAGTAATGTGGATCCGCCGTGTGGGCATCGACCGCGACCCCCGGCCAGCCCTCGATGTCGAATCCCTCCCGCGCCCAGCGCGCCCTCGCGAACTCCTGCAGCTCCCGCTCCGTGGCCGGCCGGTCCTCGCGCACCCGCCTGGCCGCCTCCTGCGCCACTGCCTCGAGGTCGCCGCTGAGCAGCTCGGCGGCGCGCGCCTGCGAGGCGAGCTCTTCCGGCGTGAGCGTGCTCTCCAGCTCCGCGACGAGGTCCGCGCTGGAGACGATCTCCGGTCCCATCGACCGCACCAGCTCGAGCGTCCCTCCGTCCACGCGCGCAACCGTGGGGATCTCGTTGCGCGGCGAGTAGTCCATCGCCACCCGGCGGACGCCGCGCAGGAGCGCACCGAGCTCGCGGTCCCGCGTCCTCCACGAAGTGTACGTGGCGGAGCTGCCAGGTATGCCATCGAGCGCGCGCGGCTCGATCGCATGGAGGAGCTTGCGCGGTGGTCCTTGCGCCGGGACGAGGCAGTACCAGCGGCGGGAGCGCGCGCCGGCGGGATCCAGCCCGAGCACGCGATAGGCGATCTCGTCGGAGCGGCGGAAGTCGAAGAACAGCCAGCCGTCGAGCTTGTCGCGCTGCAGCGCACGCTGGATGCGCGCCATCCGTTGCGGCGTGAGGCCCTCATAGGTCGGCGCCGTTCCGGCCGGAGCAGGAGCGGCCATTCCGGCGTCCGCCGGCGCGCCATCGGGCAGCTGAGGCGTGGGAAGCTGCGCGAGCGCCGCGCACAAAAAGGCCCCGATCACGGTCCACCTCGCTGATCTCCCAGAGCGCTAACTGTCCTTGCCGCCGCTCCCGCGGAAGCCGTCCTCGCGGTCGCGAAAGAGCACGTTGAAGGTGGTCAGCGATCCGTAGCACCCGGTGATGTAGGTCTGTAGATCCACCTTCTCCGCGTCGCTGAGCTTGCCGTTCGCGTTGATCTTCTGCTCGAGGACGCGGAGCCGATCGCGGATCATCACCACCTTGTGGAAGAGCGCTTCCAGCGGAAGCTCTTTCGGCTGCAGCGCCGGGTCTGCCGGCTTGAGCACCACCACGCCGCCCTCCCATTTGGGGGCGAGCGGAGCCGGTCCGCCCCCGCGCTCCTCGTCCATCGCCTCCCGGATCAGCGCTTTCAGCTCCTCTCGCGTCATCTCCACCTCTCCGACCGGTCCGTCCGGAACCCGCGGCCGGACTGGCGGCTCTTGCCGCTCGCCGCGCGGCCGGGGAGCTTTCGCGATCTGCACCACCGGTGCCGGCTGGGCGCCGGCGCGCGCGACGTAGGAATCGCAGATCGGCGCGGTGCAAGGAAACTCGCCTCGCTCGGTGCGAATCCGGCAGGTCCCGAGCAATAGCCCGCGGCGTCCTTCGATGACCCGATACACCGCGCAGGTCCCGCAGATCGGAGCGAACGTGCAGATGCGGCCGATCTCCGACGGATCGGCGAGGCAATCCTCGACGTCGGGACAGTTCTCCAGCGGGGGTAGAGCCGGCATGTCACCCTCCACCGTATACGACGCGGCCCCCTACGACGGTAGCGGTGACCGGCACGCCGGGAAGCTCGTCCGCGTGGACCGCCATGATGTCGCGCCCGAAGACGGTCAGGTCGGCGTCGAGTCCTTCGCGGATGCAACCGCGGCGCGTTTCGGCGAATTCCGCCCAGGCCCCGCCGGCGGTGTACGCGTGCAGTGCCTCGTCGCGGCGCAGGCGCTGCTCCGGCATCCAGGCGGGACCCCGGGCTGGCTTGCGCGTGACGGCGGCGCGAAGGCCCTCCCGCGGATCGAACTGCTCCACCGGAAAATCGCTGCCGAATGCGAGCGGCGCACCGGCGTCGAGCGCCTGCCTCCAGGCGTACGCGCCGCGCTGCCGCTCCGTCCCGTGCCCCAGCCGCTCTTCCGCCCAGGGCGCGTCGCTGGTCGCGTGGGCCGGCTGCATCGACGCGATCGCTCCCGATTTCTTCAGCAGCGGCACGTCCCGCGCGCGCAGGATCTGGAGATGCTCGGCGCGCGGCCGCAGCGCTCGGGGCACCCGGGTGAACGCCTCCAGCACCAGCGCGCAAGCGCGATCGCCGATGCAATGCACGCTCGGCTGATATCCCGCCGCCGCCACGCGCTGGATCCGCTCCTCCAGCTCGCGCGGATCGAGCAACCACAGTCCGGTATTCCCTGGATTGTCCTCGTACGGCTCGGACATGGCGGCGCCGCGGCTGCCCAAGGCACCGTCGGCGAAGAGCTTCACGCTGCGGATGGCGAGAAGGCCGATGGATCGCCGCTCGCTCCAGGCGCGCATCTGTTCGTCGAGGTCCGGGCCCTGGCCGTTGATCATCGCGTACACGCGGATCGGCAGCGAATCGCTCTCGGCAAGACGCGCGTATGCCGCCAGCACTCCCGGCCCGGCGCTCGCATCGTGCACCGCGGTGAGGCCGGAGGTGGCGAGCGCATGCAGCGAGCGCAGGAGCAGCGCCTCGGTCTCGCGCGGGAGCGGCCCGGGGATCGCGCGCAGGACCGCGTCCATGGCCGTATCGATCAGCACACCGCAGGGGGTCCCGTCCGGGCGCCGGAGGATGCGCCCCCCGGGAGGATCCGGGGTCGACGCTCCGATACCCGCCGCGCGGATCGCGGTCTCGTTGCACCAGAGCGCATGGACGTCGACGCGCGAGAGCGCAACCGGATGCCGCGGCGTCGCTGCGCTGAGCAGCGCCGCCCCGGGGAACTCGCGCCCCGGCCAGAGGTTCTGGTCCCACCCGCTGCCGCGAACCCATGTCCCTTCCGGCAACGTTGCGGCGAATCGGACCACGCGGTCGATACACTCCTGCTCGGAAGCCGCGCCTGCGAGGCGCACCTCGGTCTGCGTCCGCGCGTGCAAGAGAGGATGGCCGTGGGCATCGATGAGACCGGGAACGGCGCAGCCCTCTCCCAGCTCGATGAACTGGAGGTCGCTGCGCGCTTCGCGCTCGCACTGCTCGCGCGTGCCTACCCGGGCAAACCGGCCGTCCCGGATCAGCAACGCCGTCGCGCCGGGCTTTTCCGGGTCCACCGTGTGCAGGGTTCCGGCGACGAGGAGATCGGGCATCGTGAAACTTCCGGCCTGTTTCCACGTTACATGACGCAGATGGACGCGCGCCACCACCTCGACGGCAGGCTCCTGTTCATGCTGGCCGCGGCGGCCATCGCCGGCGTGCTGTTCTGGAATACCTGGCCTCTCTACCCGCTCAAGCTCCTGGTCGTGCTGATGCACGAGAGCGGGCACGCGGCGGCCACCTTGATGGTGGGCGGATCGGTGGACGCGATCCGGATCAGCCCGGACCAGGGCGGGGTGACCCTGGCGCGCTTTCCGCCCTCCATCCTGCGCGAGATCGCGGTGTCCAGCGCCGGATACGTGGGATCGGCGGTGTCCGCCTGCGTCCTCCTCTACGTCGCCGCGCGTGCGCGGGAAGGACGGTGGCCGCTGATCGCGCTCGCCGGCTGGTGCGGGCTGGTGGCGGTGCTGTACGTGCGGGACGCGTTCACGCTCGCATTCGTGGGCGGCTGCGCGCTGGCGCTGGGGCTGCTCGCGCGGTACGGCGCGGCCTGGCTGCGGCGCGCAGTGCTGGTCTTCCTCGCCGCATTCTCCTCCTGCTACGCCCTCTACGACATCCGCGACGATCTGCTCCACGTCAGCTCCTGGTCCGGCGGCACCGATGCTGACGCGCTGGCGCGCGCGACGTTCATTCCGGCCATCGTCTGGGGTATCGGGTGGGGCGCCGTCTCCATCGCGCTCCTCGCCCTCACGCTGCGCCAGATCCTCGTCTCCGCGCCACCTCTCACGGCCCGGTGATTTCTCGAAAGATCGTCGCTGAGCGCCTTCGGCGCCCGCGATGGACATGCCATAGCTTACGGCATGGCTACCCGACGCGGCGTACTGACAACCCTGTTCGGAGGCGTGATCGCCATGGCAGCAAAAGGAGCGCGAAAGCAGGCGGGAGGCGCGCCGCAGGGCGACTTGCCGATTGGAAAGTACCGGACTCCGGCGGACGCGCGCGCACAGATGCGGGAGCTCGGCCGCACGGGAGTCCGCGTGTCGATTGTCGGCATCGGCGGCTATCACCTCGGGCTTCCTGGCGAGCAAGAGAGCATCGGGATCGTCCGCCGTGCGCTCGATCACGGAATGAACTTCCTCGACAACTGCTGGGACTACAACGGCGGGCGCAGCGAGGAGCGCATGGGCAACGCCCTGCGCGACGGCTACCGGAAGAAGGCATTCCTGATGACCAAGCTGGACGGCCGCACCGCCCGCTCCGCACGCGAGCAGCTCGAGCAGTCGCTCAAGCGGCTGCAGACGGAGATGGTCGATCTGGTGCAGATCCACGAAGTGATCCGCGATGACGACCCCGAGCATTGCTTCGCGCCTGGCGGCACCATCGAGGCGCTCCTGGAAGCGCGCAAGGCCGGCAAGCTGCGCTTCATCCACCGGCACATGCTGGAGACCGCGCGGAAGAACTCGTTCCGCTTCGACACCGTCCAGATGCCGATCAACGTGCTCGACGTGCATTACCGCAGTTTCGAGAAGGAGGTCCTTCCGCTCGCGCAGCAAGAGGGGACGGCGGTCCTCGGGATGAAGCCGCTCGGCTCCGGCCTGATCCTCGAGTCCGGCGCTGCTTCCGCGGTGGACTGCTTGCGATACGCGATGAGCGTCCCGGGAGTGAGCGTGACGATCACCGGCTGCGACAACGAAGGCGTTTTCGATCAGGCGCTCTGGCTGGCGACGACGTTCAAGCCGATGGCGCAGGAGGAGAAGGCGAAGCTGCTGGCGCGGACCGCTCCGTACGCGGAGGGCGGCAAGTGGGAGAAGTTCAAGACGACCCAGGCGTTCGACGGCACCGAGCAGCACAAGCAGTGGCTGACGTCGGCAAACCTTTAAAGGCGTGTTGGCGTCTCACGCCGACACGCAGCCACTGCGCAGCCGCTATCCGCCCCTCGGCTTCATGCGGTAGGCGACGAAGTCGGTGAGCGAGGACAGTTTCTGGAAGTACGGGTTGCGCTCGCGCTCCCGCGCGACCGAGGAAACCGGGACGTCACCGTAATCGTGCCCGGGGTACAAACGCACCTCGGCGGGAAGCCGCGACACGCGCTTGAGGCTCTGGAACATCTGCTCCGGATCGCCCCCCGCCAGATCGCATCGGCCGCAGGCGTTGACGAACACCGTGTCGCCCGCGAAGAGGCCATCTCCTGCATGCCAGCAAGTCGACCCCGGCGTGTGACCGGGCGTGTGCATCGCGGCGATCCGCAGCGGGCCTACTTCCACCGCCTCACCGGCGTCGAGCGGCGTCACCTCCCGCTGCAGCTCCGGCGCGAGCCTCGGAACGTCCGCGCGGTGCGCGAAGACCCGGATCCCACCCTGCGCCAGCACCTCGGGAAGGCCGTTCACGTGGTCGAAGTGGTGGTGCGAGATCAGGGCATGGGTGATCGTCCGCCCATCCTCTTCGGCGGCGCGCAGCCCGGCCGCTACGTCCCAGGCCGGATCGACGATCGCGGTCTCGCGAGCGCCCTCCGCCCCCACCAGATAGACGAAATTCTCCATCGGCCCCAGCTTGAGCTGCCGCACGTAGAGGGCCATCACCAGCCTCCCCGATTCGTGAGCACCACGATCTCGCCGCGGTGCCCGCGCGTCTTCGGGTAATGCAGGATGAGATCGGCACGGCCCTTCCCGTCCAGATCGACGGCCTCAAGGACTCCGGCGGCTCGCACTTCGACGGTCTCCGCGGGACGGGAGGCGAATTCTCCGGCCCCGACTGCCGGATAGATGTCGAGCTGCTCCTCGCTCGAGCCGAAAATCAGGTCCGGCTTCCCGTCCCCGGTCACGTCGGCGGTGAGGTTGACCGCCTGCAGATCGGAGTCGCCCGCCAGGGGGATGCGAAACTTCAGCTCCCGGTTGCTCACCGGCTCGAGGGCGAACTTCCGCCTCTTCCGATCGAATGGGTAGATCTGGAAGTCGACTTTCGCGGTCTTCGCCGTCAGCATGCGGATGAGCGCGAACACGCCGAAGCTGGTGTACGGCACCACCAGGTCGGGTCGACCGTCGCCGTCGAGATCGACGAGCTGCGTCTGGAACAGCGAGACGCCTTCGCTCTCCAGAATCTCCGCGGCTTCGCGGGAGAAGCCATCCTTGCGGCCGAGGAAGACGTAGCTGGTGCTCCGCGCGGAGGTGACTCCCTCGAACACCTGCTTGCGCACGATCAGGTCGACGTATCCGTCACCATCCAGGTCGCTCACGATCGTCGTCGCGGAAGTGCCGCGCTCACGGTAGTCGGCCGGCGTGCGCACGGAGAAGTCGCGGCTGAAATCCGGCTGGGGATGGAACGAGAAGCCCGGCCCCTGCCGGTAGATGGCGACTCGGTCCTCCTGGGTAGCGATGATGTCGCGCAAGCCGTCGCCGTCGCTGTCGACCACGTGCAACGCCGGAAAGCCGTAGC
>Ga0209474_10001024_pt1 | contig 28451 bp, 28 predicted proteins | sample GraSoiAngelo_145_FD_185902 | JGI IMG/M metagenome (GOLD analysis project Ga0209474, IMG submission 185902) | Grasslands soil microbial communities from the Angelo Coastal Reserve, California, USA - 14_1009_05_20cm (SPAdes) (version 2) | ecosystem: Environmental > Terrestrial > Soil > Grasslands...
GCGCGGCGAGCGGTCCGTCATAGCCGAGTGATCCGATCGGCTCGTTGCCCGTCTCGATCATGAAGGCCGCCATCTTCAGGTCGTCGGGCTCGAACCCGAGCGCAGCGAACTGCCGCTCCCGGCGGACGGACACGTCGTCCATCTCGTCGGGCGGGGTGCCGATCTCCCAGCGCTTGGCGGCGCCGATGGGCTCGGCGGGTCCACCGCACGTCAGGTGGCTGCGCAGGCCACTCAGGGAGACGCCGCGCAGCCGACGCGCCGCCAGGAACCGCTCGCGCACCGCGCCCTGATCGAGGAGTCGCCATCCTCGGTCGCGCCGCAGTGCCACGCGCTCCCCCGGCCCGAGCGGCACGGGATCGGTGATGTAGCTTTCCAGGGGAACGAACCCACGTTCGCTCGCGAAGACGTGCTCCTCCTCGGTCTCGACGTGCCACAGCGGTCGCAGACCGAGCGCGTCGACCCCGAAGACGCACGTGTCGCCGACCCGCACGAGGATCCCGGCTGGTCCCTGCGCGAGCGGACCGATCGCCGCGCGCCCCTGCACGTACGCGTCCTGGAGCTCCGCCGTCATCCGCTTCATCTCGTTGACGATCGGCGGGAAAAGCAGCTCGATCGATTCGACCGCGGTCAGACCGTGCCGAATGACGAGCGCGCGGATCGCCGCATCGACGTCCTGCGAATCGCTCCCGTCGCGCGAGAGCGGCAGGCCGAGCGCGCGCGCCTCTTCGCGCAGCCGGCTGATCGTGTTGATCTCGCCGTTGTGCGCGAAGACCGGGAACGGTTGCACGCGCGTGAAGCTCGTCGAGGTATTCGTCGCATAGCGGTTGTGTCCGAAGCCGACCGATGTGGCGAAGAGTGGGTCGGCCAGATCGGCGAAGTAGGACGTGAGCTGGTGGCCCGCGCCGCGGAGCTTGTACACGGCGGTATGCCGCGAGAGGCTGACCACCGTGGCGGTTGTGCCGCGCTCGATGTCGACCCCTGCCTCGTAGAGCGCACGCGATCCCAGGGCGGCGCCGCGAGGCGCGAGCAGGGCAAGCTGCAGGAACAGCGGTGCCTCCGAGCGTCCGCGCGGACCGAGCGCCGCTTCGTCGGTCGTCTCCGCTCGAACAAGAAGGGTTTCGATGCCACGACCGGCGAGGATCGCGACGATCGTCGCAACGTCGGCTGGGTCGGCGTGGAAGAAGTGACCGACCGCGAATCGCTCGAGCTCGACGGCCGTCTCGTCACGTCCTGCAAGGTCGAGCTCGTGTGCCCAGAGAGCGCGCGGGATATCGGTCAGAACACCGGCGCCGTCCCCTTCGCCGTCGACGACGCCCGAGCGATGGGCGAGCGACGCCATCCCGTGGAGCACAAGCTCCAAGACCGCGCGCGTGGGCCGCGCGTCCTTGCGCGCGATCGCGACCAGCGCACAGGCATCGTGCTCGCTCGCCACGTTTCCTCCCGTAAATGAATAGGCCTCCCGCTTTCGGGAGGCCTTCGTCGCTTCGCGATGTGAGCGGTCGCGACTAGGCCTCGTCCTCAGACGTTGCTGCTGCCGACGAGGTGACGCGGTCGCTCACAGGGCGAGGTTATGGGAGGGAAAGGTTGCGGAACAGCGTTCGAAGGGTCGTGCTTTGGTGCCGACCCTAGGCGCGGACTAGCGCCTCGACCGGGTCACCCACGCGGATGGGGGCGGCAACGGCTGCGACCGTGCACAACGCACCGCGCCGTCCGAGGAGCGACCGGCGAAATTCTTCGCGGTCCGGAACGGCGAGCAGCTCGCCGATGTGCGTGCACGGCTCGCAAGGCCCATTGACCCGGAGCGTTACGCCGCCGATGCGGAGCTCGGTGTCCACCGGCAGGTTGGTCACGTCCGGCAGGCCTTCGATCGTGATCTCCTCGCGAAGATCGCCGGGCCTGAGGCCGAGCGCATCGAGCGCGGCGCGGTCGACGACGAGCACGGCGCGTGATTCGCGGTGCGCGTGAACGTCACCTTCGATGCCACCGCCGACGCGGGCGACAGCTTCGGCGACGGGTGCCGGTTTCCCGTGCTTCTCCGTGCGGATCTGGAGCGAGACGACGCGGCCTTTCATAGCTTCTTCCGAACGATACAAAAGTCCGCGTGGGTTTCCGCGATCTCGAAGCCGGCCTTTTGGTACATCGATAGCGGACCGACGTACTGGGACCAGACCCACCGTGAAGGTTCGACGTCCCCCGCCCGGGGATACGCCTCGGCCGTCTTCATTCCGCGCGACCGCAGGTGCTCGACCGCCGCTTCAAGCAGCTGCGTCGCGATGCCCTGCCGGCGCTGATCGGGCGCGACGACGAAGCACACGATCGCGCCGACGTCGCTCGCGGCCTCGCCGGGGACGCTCTTGAGCTCCGACTTCGGCGCGGCATGGCACCAGCCGACGACGCGACCAAGGCGGTAGGCGACCAGGCCGTTCGCCTTGGCGGAGCGCAGGAGCTCGCTGCGCGAGGCGCGGTTCTGCTCCTTGGTCCGGGACGGGTAGTCGTCGACGAGGCGCTCCATGCAGAAACACCTGGACCAGTTGGGGTTGTCCGCGTACGCGACCATGTCGAAGTAGTGCATGACAGCGTCATGCTGATCTGGCGTGACCGGACGGATCGCGACTTCGCTCACATCCGAAGTCTTTCACATCAATTACGAGAGAAACGTGACTCGACCGCAGCCCAAGTCGAGCTGCGGCCGAGTCTTGGCGGATCGCTCGCGTTAGTCGTCGCTGTCAGTCTGTGAGGCTTTGATCACGCGGATCGTGCCCTGGAAGCAGGTGTGGTCGGCCGCTTGCGTGCACGCGATCACCTGGAATTCCACGTGCACCGCTTTGCCGGTCAGCCATCCTGCCGTGACGGTACCGTCGAGCACGGCCATGCCCGTCGCCCTGTCGAGCGATCCCGCGATCAGCGCGGTGAAGGAGTGCGATGGCTTGTTGGCGATAATCTCGTAGCGCGCCTCGAGGAGCACGACGGTCGGAAGCACAGTGCGTGAGAGGACCGCACCGCCGAAGCTTCCCTCAAGATCGCCTCCCACGAAGCCTTGCATGGTCGGATAGGCCGGAGCGAACCACTTCGTGTAGGTGAGTACGACGTCGCCCGATCCTTTTCCGCCATCGGCTCTGCTTTGTGTCTCGGCACCACGCGGGGATGCGGCTGATGCGGAAGGCCCTGTGATGACCGTGAGTGCGACGACAAGTGCGAGAGCGCTGAGAACCCGAAGTATGGAACGCATCTGTGCGTCTCCTTTTTTTTGAAACGGCACAGGGTTCCGGATCGCGCCGCTTCTGCCACGCACACTCGGGCCGGAGCGGCGCTCGCGGAAGTCACGCCCGTCCTGATCTGGGCCTGACATCCGTCACGCCGAGAGCGTCAGAGCCATCCCTTTTCGCGCGCGATGCGTGCTGCGTCCGCCCGGTTCCGCGCGCTGAGCTTTTGGATCACGGTCGAAAGATGATTGCGGACCGTTCCCTCGGAAAGCGACAGCGCGGTAGCGACGTCGGCGATCGCGCCACCGCGCGCTGACTCCGCGAGCACCTCGCACTCCCGGACCGAGAGCGGGCTCGCGCCTTCAGCGAGCGCCTCGATCGCGAGGGACGGCTCGAAGACCGATTCGCCGGCGGCGCAGCGACGGATCGCCCGCGCGAGCTCGTAGTCCGGCGCGTCCTTCAGTAGATATCCATGTGCCCCGCTCTCGATCGCGCGCCGAACGAGCCCCGGTCGAGCGAATGTGGTCAGGATCAGCGATCGGCACGACGGCAGCGCGTCACGCAGCGCACGCGCCGCAACAAGCCCGTCGATCCCTGGCATCTCGACGTCGAGAAGCGCGACATCGGGACGAGATGCGATCGCGGCTTTCACGACCTGGTCGCCGCGGCCAACGTCGGCGACGACGGTGATGTCGCTCTCCAAGCTGAGCAGAGCTTTCAACGCGCCGCGGACCATCGCCTGATCCTCCGCGAGGAGGACGCGGATCGTCGTTGTCACAGTGGGACCGACACGAATACCCGGAAGCCGCCGGCGGGCAGGGGCCCGGCCGAGGAATGGCCGCCGCCCGCCGCAACACGCTCTTGCAGGCCACGCAGGCCGTTCCCCGGGGCCGTCATGCCGGCCAACGCACCGTTGTCCGTGATCTCGAGACTGGCCTCGCGCGTTTTGCGCGTTAGCCGGATCGAGCACATCGCCGCCCCGCTGTGCCGGATCACGTTCGTGATCCCTTCGCGGACGGCCCACGCGAGCGTCGCGTCGACCGCCGTCGGCAGGGATTCCGGTGTCACGTCGATCGTGCTGCCGATGCCCGCGGCCGCGAGTGCAGCTCGCGCGCCCGCGAGTGCGGAGGTGAAGGTCGGCTGCCGGTAGCCATCGACCGCGTGACGCACATCTTGGAGCGATTCGCGCGCAACGCGCTCGATGTCGGCCACCTCGTTCGCGGCGCGCGGGTCATCGTCGGGCGGGAGTAAACGACGGGCGAGCTGGCTCTTGATGGTGATGAGCGACAGGCTATTACCGAGCAGATCGTGGAGATCGCGCGCGAGCCGCAACCGCTCGTCATCGGCCGCACGCGCGCCGAGCTGCTGATAGAGAACGCCAAGCTGATCGCCCATGCGGTCGACGTTCGCTGCGAGGGTCCCGAGCTCATCGCGGTTCTCGACGCGAACGTGACCGCTGAAGTCGCCTTCAGCGATCCGCTCGACGCGGGCACCGATCGCGCGAAGTGGGCCGAGGATCGAGAGGGCGATCACGAAAGCAAGAACGAGCGCAAAGAGAAGACCTGCCCCCGCAAACGCGAAGACGACGATCTGCGATCGGGCGTACGCGTCCCGAGTATCCGCAACACCTTGAGCGACCTCCGCGTCGGCACGGTTGACGAGCTGGTCGGTGAGCAAAGCCAACCCGTCGCCGAGTGGTGTTACCTCCATCGTCTGCGCCGTTTCGGCCTCAGCGATCCGGCCTGCGGTCACGAGGTCGAGCGTTCGTGTCGTCGCGGCCGCAAAGGCAGTCTGGACGCCGCCAATTCGAGCGACCGTATCTCTCTCTTCGGGGTCGACGTATCGAAGCCGATCGAAGCTGTAGCCCGTCGCAGCTACCTGCCGGAGCGCCGCGTCGACACTGACCGTTTGAGGCAAAGCTATCGCTCTGGTAAGCGAGTACAACTGAGCCGTCGTCGCCAGGCGTAGATCACTGGACGCGGCGGTGCGGAGCTGGAGCTCGACGAGCCGCTCAGCGCGCGCGTTGGCCTGGCCCAACACGACCAAGCCAATGACACCGAGCGCCGTGAGCAGACCAGCAAGGATGCCGAGCGCGATGAGCAGCTTCGTCTGGATGGGTGCGGGTATTCGCGCGAGCCAGCGGACGAATGGGTTGAGCAGTCTCACGCCTTCAGTTCGCTCCGCAGTTGGCGCATGTACGCGAAGTCCGTGCCCTGCGCGAGGATCTGTTGAGGAGTGCTTCGGATCAGGTTGGATTTGGCGAGTCGGAGCGCGAAGAAAAGCAGGGTCTCCTCGGGGTCCGCATCTCGCCAGTTGTACGTGCACATCGCCATCGTCTCGGTGACAAGAGTCTCGTCCGCGAAAAAGACTGGTGCCACGCCTGATGCGCGGGCGTCGTGCGCCGCTTTTGACTGATCTTTCGCCGCGTCATTCGTCGCCTGAAGAAGCGCACGAGTGACGCGTTTCGTTGCATTCGGGTTCAGGCGGGCCCAGTCCCGATTCGCCACAAGGCTGCAGCAGAAATATTGCGACCACGGCTTGTCGGTCATCGTCTCCAGGAGCACGTGCCCGGGCGATTTTGGGAGCCGCCGCAATCTCGGGCCCTCCGCACCGCCTGCGAGGACCGCATCGGCACGGCCTTCCTTGAAGTTGTTGACCATTCCGTCGTAGTCATCGGGCCCGAGGGCCGCCGGAACGAACTCGACCTCCGTCAACGGGATTCCGGCCCAGCCGAGCAATATTGCGAACCAGGCATAGAACATGTCGGATACACCAATGACGCGGACGGCGATCCTCTTACCACGGAGATCGTCGTAATTCGCGATGCCATCTTTCACCCAAAGTTCGAGGCAACCCGAGTGCAACCCCGTCAGCACGACCAGCGGCAACCCGGCATCGATGGCCCCGACGGCGAACTCGGAGTGCGCGCATGCGAAGTCGGCCAAGCGATCGGTGATCCATTCTCTTGAGGTGAATGCCTTGTTGACAAACTGAACGTCCGTGAAGCCCTCGTCGATGAGGTAGCTCTTCGCGAGCGCTAGTCCCGGATCGCATTGGACGGGGTTCACGATCCGCACCGTCGTCGTTTCAGGTGGTCCGAGCGGGGTTGACGCCTCGCTTTGCCGCGCGCACGCGGCGAGGGCGCTCCCGCCGATGATTGCCGCGCCTGTGCCCAGCGTTCGGAGCAGCAGCTGTCTTCTGGTGCTGAGTGGACGCTCCCCTGACAGGTCTGGATCGCGGAGGACCAAGCAATCGAATGGTAGGCCCCACGTATCCGCGATCTTCCACACTGATTTCGTGGACATTTGGTCGGTCGGTCACGGCGCTCGGCCCCTCGAGGAGCTCATCGCGACTCTGCGCGGGGCCGATATCCAGACACTCGTGGACGTTCGTTCGCAACCGGGCTCGAGGCGGCACCCGCAGTTCGGTGCCCAGTCTCTCGCGACCGCGCTCGCGGACGTCGGAATCGCATACGAGCACGTGCCGGCGCTCGGCGGACGCCGCGAGCCGCGCAGGGATTCGCCGCATCGCGCGCTGCGGGTCGCCGCGTTCCGCGGCTATGCCGATCACATGAGCAGCGAGGAGTTCGCGCGCGGCTACGAGCGTCTCACCTCACTCGCGCGTGAATCGCGTACCGCATTCATGTGCGCCGAAACCCTGTGGTGGCGGTGCCATCGCCGACTCATCGCGGACCGTCTGACCGTCGACGGTTGGATGGTCACGCACCTCTTCGCACCGGGAAAGAGCGAGCCGCACGTGCTGTGGGACACCGCGCGGATCGATAACGGACATCTCGTGTACGACGCCGGGACGCTCCCGATCCCGATCTAGGGCTTCGCCACCGGCACCAGCGACACCGCGAGGTGATAGAGCGGATCGCGGCCGAGCGGTTGCGGCGCCTGGATGTGCACGTGAGTTCCGGCGCGATCGAAGTCGAGATGCTCTGTGCCGTCGGCGGTCCGATAGATCGCGCTGACGTCGCCGACGGTGACGCTCTCACCCGACGCGGAGGGGAACGCATCGCGCGGTCCCTGCTGCATGACGACGACCGGCGCGCCGTTGGCGGAAAAGGGCAGGATCACGACGCCGCGGTCGTCGCGCGCCGGCATTCCTTCATCGAGTCCGTCGATGCCGCAGAACGGTCGGAAGACGGAGAAGCTCGACTGAGCCGCGAGCTGGCCCCACAGTTCCAAACGCATGCCCGTGGTCGCGCCGGGCGGCAGGACCTGTCCGATACGCACGTCGACGCCCGGGGTGAAGCTGAAGTCCGACGCCGGAACGTCGGCGTTGAGCTCGAACCCGACGAAGCGCCACGTCATGAGTAGCTGCCCTTGCGCGTCGCGAACGTCGGCGCCGAGCTGCAGCAAAGTCGCAGTGTCCAGCCAGGTCGTGATCCTCGCGATCGTGCCGGTCTGCGAGGGCTGCTTCGGAGTGAGCTCGAGGACGTGCGTTGTTCTGCCGATGATCGTGTCGTCGCCGAGCTGCTTCGCTGTGAAGACTTGTGAGAGAGCCTCTATCGCCCCGGCGAGGGTGCTCGGTGCGAAAGGTCCCTGCGACAGGACCATCCGCGGGTCGATCGGTTGGGCCACCTTCGCGTCGGGCACGTAGATCCACGCAGCCTTGCCGTCGAAGAACAGGACCTGACGCCCAGTCGCGCCGCTCGGATCGGTCGCTGCGGTCTCGATCCGCAGGCTGCTCGGGGCACGGAATTCGATCTTCTGCTCGTACGAAGCGGGCACCGCCAGGCGCTTTCCGTCGCCGCCCATCCAGTTCTGGCCCGCCACGGTCCCGCGGTAGCTGTCGAACGCGCTGGTTGCACCGGCTGCAGCGCGCTCCGCTCGCACGAGGAGGTCGCTCGCGCTCGCGGGCGCGCCGGCAACGACGAGCGAGACGACGAGGACCACGACTGCGATGACTCCTACGGCCGCGAGCGCCGCTCGCGGCCGCGCCGTCCACACCCACGATGACGGCGGGGTCGTCGCGCGGACCACGGCCCGGTCGACCGCGCTCGAAACACTTGCGGGCGTGTGGATCCTCAGCGCAACCTCGCGAAGCTCTCGCGCCAATTTTTCTTCGTCGGTCATGTCGTGGCCTCCAATCGCTCGCGGAGATCGATGAGCGCGCGGTGGACGAGCATCTTCACGGCCGCTTCGCTGCGGCCCATCACGGTCGCGATCTCGCTGCACTCAAGACCGGCGAAGAAGCGAAGCCGTAGCGCTTCGGCGCGGTCGGGAGCGAGCCGGCCGGTCATCGCGATCACGCGCGCGAGCTCGACGCGTCGCAGCGCGACGTCGTCGGTGCGGACCGGATCGATGAGTTGCCGGGCCTCTTCGAGACCAACGTGCGGGCGACTTTGACGCCGCGCGTCCGCGGCCTTTCGTCGCGCGATACCGACGAGCCAGGCCTTCACCGGGCCGGTACCGCGATAGCCGCGCGCGGACCGGAACGCCGCGAGGAACGTCTCGGCGACGAGGTCCTCGGCATCGGCCGCGTCGCCGCAACGCGAAAGCAGGTATCGGTAGAGGTCGTCGACGTAGAGGCGATATAGCGCGGCGAAACGGGCGGGCTCAGACGCGGCGTCGCGCAGGAGCGCCGCATCGTCGGACACGCGGAGGCTGAGCGCCTCGGAACCGCTCACACCTTCACCATCTTCTGCCACAACGTCGCGTCCAGGGGCGTTCCGGTAACACGGCTCGCGAAACGCTAGGGTTTTGGCGGCAATGATCCGCACCTGGGACGAAGACTGGGACGAACGCAAGGCGGGCAAGGGCTGCCCGATGTGCTCGGAAGGCCGACCCGACGAGACGTACGGCAACGCGCGCATCTTCGCGGGCCGCGTCTCCGATGCCTATCTCGTTCGGGGCGACATCGGTCAGCCGGGCTACACGATCGTGATCTGGCGCGGCGGACACATCGCCGACCTCACCGAGCTGAGCGACCCAGACGCGACGACCTACCTCCGGGAAGTCCTGAAGGTCGCGCGGGCGCTCGAAGCGCATTACCGTCCCGCGAAGCTCAATTTCGAGATGCTCGGGAACACCGTGCCGCACTTGCACACGCACATCGTTCCGCGGTACGTGACCGACGACAGCCCGGGCCAACCGGCGAAGGGCTTGATGCAGCCCGACCCGCACCGCAAGCCCGTCGCCGACGACGTGTTCCATCGCGATGTCGCCGGACTGCGGGTCGCGCTCAGCCGCTAGAAGACCGCCTGCCCTCCGTCGTCGCCGCGAAGGCCGAAGCCGAGAAAACGATCGGCGGATATGTGGATGAGCCAGCCAAAAGCGGCCATGGGCTTCCGAACGGTACGAGCAGAGCGAGCACGACTCCGATCAGAAGCGGTGGCGTGAAGGTGTGCCACACGTTGTACAGCCACACGCCGCGCGGCGGCAGGTAGCCGCGCGCCGGGGCGCGACCCATGAGCGAAGCCGGCAGGAGACCGAAGAGGTCGGGCGCGAGAAGAAACAACCAGAACGTCCAGCTGAGCTGGTCCTTCGCCGCGATCGCGGCGCCGACAAGGACGAGCGTGAGCGCCAGGTACTCGGTGCGGTGGATCGCTCGGGCGCGGATCACGCCCCTGCCGACAGCCGAGTGCGCAGCTTCGCACCGGCGAGACCCCGATGCGAGATCCGATGCTTTTCGTCAGACGACAGCTCGGCCATCGTGCGGCCATCCCCGGCGATCACGAAAACCGGGTCGTAGCCGAATCCCGCTTCACCGCGCGGCAACTCCGCGATCTCGCCATGCACTTCGCCTTCGAAGAGCTCGACGTTCCCGTCCGGTGACGCGAGGGCCGTGACGCAAACGAACCGGGCCGACCGATTCGCGACGCCGTCGAGCAGCGCAAGGAGCTTGGCGTTTCGCTCCTCTTGGCTCGCCTCGTCGCCGAAGAACCGCCGGCTCCGCACGCCCGGCGCGCCGCGTAGCGCGTAGACCTCGAGGCCGGAGTCGTCGGCGATCGTCTGCAATCCGCTTGCAGCGGCGTACCCGCGCGCCTTCGCGGACGCATTCTCCGCGAACGTCTCTGCATCCTCGGCAGGTTCCGCGGGCACCGGGTCGAGATCGCTCGGCGCGACAAGCTCGAGGTCGAGGCCCCCGAGTATTTCGCGGTACTCGCGGAGCTTCCCGGGGTTCGACGAGCCCAGAAGGATCGGGTGCCTCTCCTGTGCCCCGCCTCTCACACGTCCATGGTCGCGCTCGCGGGTTCGAGGTGCAGGCCGCGTCCGAGCCGCCACGGGGCCCACCAGTTTGCGCGACCGAGAAGGCGCATCGTCGCGGGAACGACGAGAGCGCGGACGAGAGTCGCATCGAGCAACACGGCGATGGTGAGCCCGATCCCGACCGACTTGATGATCACGACGTCAGCGAGGGCGAACGCGACGAAGACGCCGACCATGATCGCCGCCGCGCCGGTGATAAGCCGTCCGCTTCGCTCGAGGCCCATCGCGACCGCGGCGACGTTGTCGCCCGTACGCCGGTATTCCTCCTGGATGCGCGAGAGCAGCAGGACCTCGTAGTCCATCGAGAGCCCGAACATGATGCAGAACATGATCACCGGAAGGCTCGGTTCGATCGACTGCGCCGTGAAGTTGAAAACGTTAGCGAGGTGACCCTGCTGGATGATCCACACGAGCGCGCCGAACGACGCGCTCACTGAGAGCGCGTTCATCGCGACGGCCTTCAGCGGGAGCACAACGGATCCCAGCAGGAAGAAGAGCGCGAGCATCGTCGTGAGCGTGACGAACCCGACCGCGATCGGGGTGCGCTCGACGAGGTAGTCGACGGCATCGACGTCGAATGCTGTGTTCCCCGTGACGAGCACGTCACCGCCGGTCACGGTCTCGGCTCGCGCCGCGCGCACGATCCCGCGCGCCTCATCGCTCTGCGCGGTACTCGCGGTCCGCACGGACAGCAGCGCGATGTGCGGGCCCGTGGGGCTGAGGGGCATATCGACGCGCAGCACGTTCGGGAGCGCGGCCAGGCCGGCGCGTAGGTCGTCGAGTGCCGCGCGGTGGCCGAGGGGATCGTCCGGGAAGCGCGCGACGACGGTGATCGTCGATTGGTCCTGCCCGGGAAACTCACTGACCAGGATGTCGTAGCCATGCCGCGACTCGATCGTCGGCGGAAGGATCGTCGCGTCGGCGGAAGCGAGACGCAGCTGCGTGAAGGGCGACGCCGCGATCGCGATGAGCGCGACGGTCGGCACGAGCACGAGGACCGGTCGTCGCATCACCGTCGTGGCGATGGAGTGCCAGACACCGGACCCGCTCCGGCCGCGAGGTAGCGGCAGCCGCCAGGCTCCGACCCGAGGCCCGACGATCGAGAGCAGAGCGGGGAGGAACGTCAGGGCATAGAGAACGGCCGCCGCGACAACGAGTGAGCCGCTTACGCCGAGGGACACGAGGAAGGTGCCCGGGTAGAAGAGCATCCCCGCGAGACCGATCGCGACCGTGATGCCGGAGAAGAGGATCGCCCGGCCGGCCGTCGCCAGCGCGATGCCGACCGCATCTTCGACGTCCCTGCCTCGCGCCAGCTCCTCGCGGAAGCGGCTCACGATGAACAGCGAATAGTCGATCGCCACGCCGAGACCGATGAGCGTGACAATGTTGAGCGCGTACTGCGAGACGTCGGTCGCTCGAGCGAGCGCGAACGTCGCGCCGAGGCCGGCCACGATGACGATGACACCCACCCCGAGCGTGAGGAGCGCCGCCGCGGCGCTCCCGAACACGAGAAGCAGCAACACGAAGGCGAGCGGAAGCGACACGAGCTCCGCACGCTGCAGATCTCGATCGAGCGCGGCGTCGATGTCGCCGTTCAGCGGGATGTTTCCCGTGGCGAGCACCTCAAACGCGTCGGTGCGGACCAGCGCTCGGAGCTGCGGAAAGAATCCTTCCGCCGCGGTCGTCGTGCCGGTCACCGTCACATTGGCGAGCGCACGTTTCCCGTCCTTCGACCGCAGTCCTGGGGCTGACGCGGCGGCCACGCTGTCTGGCGTGAGCACGGATGCGACCCGCGGGTCGGCGCGCAGCGGCGCGAGCGCGGTCTTCATCCCCTCGATGAAACGGGGATCCGTGGCGGCCAGGCCCTCTTTGCTCGTGAAGATGAGGACGAACGACGACGTCGCCGCCGCCGGAGCGCCCGCCACCGGCGGAAATTCGTCGCGGATGAGCTGGCTCGCCCTGCCGGCCTCCGTCTCGCGGAACTGCACGTTCCGGAGCTCGCCGCCTGCGAGCAGTGAGGCCACTGACAGACCGACCGTGAGCAGCGACACCACGAGGACCGCCCAGCGGCGCCGGTAGACAAAGCGGCCCCACGGCGCGAGGAGGTTCATCGTCGGCCTATATACGCGCGGGAACTGACCGGCGTTCCGTCAGCGAAGCGCGGCTTGCTGGGCGGCGATGAGCTGGCCGATCCCGTCGAGCGCGAGCGCCAGGACGCGGTCGAAGTCTCCACGGGAGAACGGTCGGCCCTCGGCCGTGCCCTGCACCTCGATGAGCTCGCCCTCGCCGGTCGCGACGACGTTCACGTCGGCATCGGCGATCGAGTCCTCGGCATACGCCAGATCGAGGAGCAGGTCACCCCTCACGTAGCCCGCGGAGACCGCGGCGACGTTTCGCACGATGGGCGAGGGCTTGACCTTGCGCACCGCATGCGCGAGCGCGATGAAGCCGCCGGTGATCGCGGCCGTCCGCGTGCCGCCGTCCGCCTGGATGACCTCGCAGTCGACCACGATGCTCCGCGGACCGAGCGCCTTCAGATCGATCGCCGCGCGAAGCGCGCGGCCGACAAGGCGCTGGATCTCGAAGGTCCGCCCGCCCGGACGCCCGGCGATGCTCTCGCGTTGGCTCCGCTCGGGCGTGCTGCGCGGAAGCATCGCGTACTCCGCGGTGATCCACCCGGTCCCCTTGCCCTCGAGGAATTTCGGCACACTTTCCTGAAGCGTCGCGAGACACAGCACCTTCGTGTCGCCGAAGGAGATCTCGGCGGAGCCTTCGGCGAACTTCGAGACGCCGAGGTTGATGGTGATCGGACGAAGGGCCGTGGGCGTGCGGCCATCCGGCCGCGCGAAGGTCACGCGGTCTCCTCCCACACGCGGCGCATCTCTTCGGGAGCGTAGGACTCCAACGCACGGCCATCCGCGGCGGCGCGTGCCTCGACGCGGCCGACGTGCATCGCGAAGCGCTCGTTCGCATCGCGGAGCGCGGTCTCCGCGTCGAACCCGGCATGGCGCGCCGCCGCGACGATGTCGAAGAGCAGCTCGCCAAGAAATTCCTGATCATCGATGTCGAGCGGGAGGTCGAGACGCGGCGGTTCGAGCTTCACTCGAGCGGCGCGCTCGAGCATGCGTTCCGCAGCGAAGAGTGCGGGCAGCTCGCGCGGGACGCCGCTCAGCAGGCTATGAGCGCCGCCGTCCTGCTCCTCGCGCTTGATGCGCTCCCACTGCGCGAGAAGCTCGCCACCGGACGAGATCTGCGTTCCCGCGAACACATGGGGGTGGCGCCGGATGAGCTTCTCGTTCAGGCGGCGCGCGACCTCGTTCGCGTCGAACGTCCCCTCCTCCCGCGCGAGCTCCGCGTGCAGCGCGATCTGCAGCAGAAGGTCGCCCAGCTCGTCGCTGAGACGCGCCGGATCGCCCGAGTCGAGAGCGGCGAGCGTCTCGTAGGCCTCCTCCAGAAGGTGCGGGCGCAGCGAGACGTGCGTCTGCTCGCGGTCCCAGGGGCACCCGTCGGGTGCGCGAAGCCGTTCGACGATGCGCAGCACCGTATTGACGGACGCGAGATCAGCGAAGGGCTCGAGTGGCGCGAGGACCACAAATCGCGGGCCTCCAGCGGAATCGCGCTCGGCTTGGCCGACGGTGCTCGAGCGCTCGGGCTCGAGGAACGTCACCGGATGCGCGGCGGGATAGCGCGCGCGGACGAGTGCCCAGTCGACGGGGGCATCGAGCACGATGGCGACCGCGCGGAAGGTGGAGAACGCATGCCGATCGAGGCGGCTCGCCGGGACGAGATCGATGCCGGCGGGCCAGCGCTCGAGAACGGCGGCGAGCGCCGCCGTGCTACTCGAACTCGAGGCCGGGGATGAGGCGGACGATATCGTGAGCCTTCTTCTGCTGGTTCAGCCAGTACTGGTAGGCGCTGTCGCTGATCGTCTTCTTCTGGGTATCGTCGAGATCGCGCGAATCCGACTTCTCGATGACCTTGTACCAGGTCGTCGTGGTGAGCCCGTTGTGCTGCTGACTCACCTTGCCGGCGTCGAGAGTGAAGAGCTCCTTCTCCGCCGAAAGGTCGGTGATCATCCCGCGCGCGATCCAGCCCATGTCACCGCCGTTGTCCTTGGTGGCGGAGTCCTCGGAGTACTGCTTTGCGATCGCGGCGAAGTCGGTGCCGGCATCGAGGGCTTTGCCGACGTCGGCGACCTTCTTGAGCTGATCGGTGAATGCCTGGAAATCGCCGCCGACGGGACGGGGCGTCGCGACCTGGATCTGCGCGACGTGTACCTGCGCGACCGGGGACACCACCGTGGCCTGCTGCCGCTTGGTGAACAGGTCGCGAAGCAGGTCGTGCTGGCTGTGCCATTTGATGTCGGCTTCCGTGAATTTGCTCGCGAGCCATCTCTTCACGATGTCGTTCTGGGCGGGCCCGCGCCGTTCCTCGACCTGGATGACGTGGTAGCCGTAATCGGTCTTGATGGGATCGGAGATCTGCCCGATCGCCATCGCGTTGGCCGCGTTCTCGAACTGTGGCACGAACCCGCCTTTCCCCACCCAGCCAAGCTCCCCACCCGAGGGAGCGCTTTGCGGGTCCTGCGAGTAGTCCTTGGCGAGCTGGTTCCAGAGGGTCTGATTGTTCGGGTCCTGGCGCAGCTGATCGCGGATCGCGGTCGCCTTCGCGAGCGCGTTTGCGTCCTCAATGGCCTGGTCGGGAGCGGACTTATCGAGGGTGATGAGGATGTGACGGCTTCGAAATTGGCTGAAATCCTCTTCGTAGCGCGCGTCGATCTCCGCTGGCGTCATGACGATTGCCTCGGCCTTGGCCTGCTTGTCGAGGATCGCGTACTCCTCGAGCGTGTTCAGGGCGCCGCGATCGAACGAGGCCTTCTGCTCGGCGATCTGCGGGTCGTTTTCGTAGCCCGCCGGCACTCCGTACTCGACGTAAAAACGCGAGAGCTCGTACGCCTTTTCCTTCGTCCAATCACGCATCGCGACCGAGCGGCCGTCGAACGTCATCGCGGCCTTGAGGTTGTCCGTGTAGTACTTGCTGCTCGCCCCCCAGCTGACCAGGCCCAGTACGAAGAAAAGCACCGCCGAGAACACGGTCACGATGACCGCCTGCTGGCGGCGCTCGCGCTGCCAGCGCGCGCTTCGCTGCCTGCGAGTCAGACGCGGAAGTGGGATCTTGCGGGCCATATGTGGGACCTAAATTGTACGGGAGTTATCGGGCGACACTGCGGTATACGGCGAGCGTTTCGTCCGCCGCGCGGTCCCATGAGAAGACGCGTGCGCGCGGGCGCGCGCGAGCACGCAGGCCGGAGCGCAGCGCCTCGTCATCGAGAAAGCGACCGAGCGCGTTCGCGAGCGCGTCGTCTTCTCCGGTCGGGACGAGGAGACCCGCGTCGCCGACGACCTCCGCCACGGCGCCGCCCGCGTACCCGACCACCGGGGTCCCGGCGGCGAGCGCTTCGAGCGCGGTGAGGCCGAACCCCTCGAGGAACGCGGCGTGAAGCAGGCACTCGGCCCCCGCATAGAGAGCGGCGAGCGTCGGCTCGTCCACGAAGCCGGTCACGATCACGCGGTCGCGTGGGGCGCGTTCGTTCTCGAGAGCCTCGCGCAGGTGGGACGAGAGCTTCCCGAGCTCGCCGACGATCACGAGCCGCAGATCCCTGTCACGATCCGCGGCGGCGGCGAATGCGCGGAGCAGCCCACGCATGTTCTTGCGCGGGTCGAACTGCCCGACGTAGAGGACGTACCGCTCGGGCACGCCGAAACGGGCACGGGCCAGCTCCCGCCCGTCGGCGGCGGAGGGTGGATCGAATTCGCTGTCGACGGCTTCCGCGACGATGATCACGCGGTCCGCGGGCACGCGAAGGCGCTCGACGACGTCCCGCTTCGTCGCTTCGGATACCGCGATCACCGCGTCCGCATGCCGCGCGAGCGCGTACTGCCAGGCATGGCCGAGTCGTGAATACGGAAGCCGGAGATAGTGTGCCGGCCAGCGGAGTGGAGCGAGGTCGTGGATCGTCACGACGGCTGGAAAACGGCGCCGCGCCGGCAGCGAGAGCTGCGTCGAGTGATATACGTCGATCCCTTTGCCCCCGAGCTCGAGCGAAAGAAGCACCGGGTCGAGCGCGAGCATCGAGAGCTCGGGACGGCGGAGCCGCGAGGTCGCGATGTCGTCGTGCGCCGGGAGAAGTCCGGGGTCGGGCGGCGGAAAGTTCCGCAGTCGCAGAAAAGTCCACTCGACATCGCGCGGTGACCGGCGAGCGAACGCCGCGAGGAGGTTCCGCGTGTAGCGCCCGATGCCTCGAACGCGCGCCACGGTCTGCAAATGGCGGGCATCGATGGCCACACGCACCGTTCCTAGACTATCGGCGGTCGTGATATCCGTGATCGTTCCCACCTACAACGAAGCCGGCTCGCTCCCGCCACTCGTCGAACGACTCGCCGGTGCCATGGCGGGGCACACCTGGGAGCTCGTCGTCGTCGACGATGGCTCGCCCGACGGCACGGCGGACGTCGCCGCTCGGCTTTCGGCGAAGCATCCGGTCTGGGTCGTCCGCCGAGCGGGAAAAGCGGGACTCGCCTCCGCCGTGATCGCGGGGTTCAACGAGTCCCGCGGCGACATCCTCGTCGTCATGGATGCCGACCTGTCGCACCCTCCGGAGACGGTTCCCGCCCTCGTGAAGGCGATCGACGACGGCGCCGACCTTGCCGTCGGCAGCCGGTACGTCAAGGGCGGCGCGACGATGGACTGGCCGCTGCGCCGCCGCGTCGTCTCGAGGGTCGCGTGCCTGATCGGCAACGTTCTCGTCCCAGTGCGGGATGCCACGAGCGGATTCTTCGCGGTGCGCCGCACCGCGATCGACGGTGTGCGCCTCAACGCCATCGGCTTCAAGATCGGGTTCGAGGTCATCGCGCGCGCCAGGACGAAGACGGTGGTCGAGGTGCCGTACACCTTCCGCGACCGCGAGCTCGGCGCCTCGAAGTTCGGCCGCCGCGAAGTCGTGCAGTATCTCCAACAGGTCGGCATGGTGACGCGCGACAAGGTGCTGGGGAGACTCCATTGAAGGCGGGCGACATCGTGCTCCGCGAGGCGAAGCTTTCCGACGCCGAGTTCGTCGCCGACATGGAAACGGCTATTCGCCCGGACGAGCCCCGCGACCCGACGATCTTGAAGGACTACTGGCGCAATCCCGAGGACAACACGAAGATCGAACGCTTCATCGGCGAGATCGGCGGCGAGCGCGTCGGCTTTGCCCACCAGCGACACGAGATGTGGAAGACCCCGAAACGCTACGGGAACGTGTCGGGCGATCTCATGCCCGCGCACAGGACCGCGACGCGCATCGATGCGCTGTTTGCCGCCATGGAAGGACGCTCGCGAGCGGACGGGACCGAGACGTTCACCACTTGGTGCTGGGAGGACGACCGGCTTCGGATAGGCGTCGTTCAGGCGCGCGGATACGTCGAGGAGCGGCGCCAGCGGTTCTGGGAGCTCGACCTTGTCGCGAACCGTTCGAAGCTCGAGGCGATGGCCGCGGAGTCGCGCGCGAAGATGCGCGCGGAGAAGATCCGCGTGCTGACCATCGACCAGGACAGCGATCCCGAGAAGTGGAAGAAGCTCTGGCAGATGAGCGAAGAGGCCATCCACGACATCCCGACGACCGTCCCGTTTACCGGGACGACGTTCGACGACTTCATGAAGTGGATGCGCTCACCGGGCCTGCACGCGGACCGCATCTGGATCGCCCGCGACGGCGACGCGATCCTGGGTGTCTCGATCCTTTCGTACCCGCCGAAGCGCGGCGTGGTCTCGACCGATTGGACCGGCGTCGCGCGCGCCGGTCGGGGCCGTGGCGTGGCGCGTGCCGTGAAATGCGAGACCGTCATGCAGGCGATCGCGCTCGGCGTCGATCGCATCCGCACGGACAACGACTTCAAGAACAAGCCGATCCTTCACATCAACGAGACGATGGGCTACCACCGGCGACACGATGGAATCCAATTCATGCGCAAGGCCTAGCGAGCTCCAACACGAGGAGCATCCGGAACCGACGCGGGGTGGCACGGGCGAGCGGGTTGTGCGCGAACCGCGGGTGCCCCGGGGACCCGCCGCGCGGACTGAGCGCAGCGAGCGACGCGGAAGGCGGGGAGGGTGCGGTGAGCGCGCGACCCCAGGGGTAGGGGCCCCTGGCGAGCGAAGCGAGCCCGGGACAGGACCCCGCGTCGGCTCCGCAAAGCGACGAAGCCCTAGGCGATATGGAAGCGGAAGCTGGCCTCGCGCTGGAAGACTTCGTAGTCGTCGTTCTCGTTTCGGAGATATGCAGCGCGCAGCTCGGGCCGAGCGTCGAAGTCTCCGAAGCCTTGGAGGGCGTCATACGCCTCGAGCGGCTTCTTGGTGAGGATCAGGAAATCGGTCTCGCCCGCTCCGGCATCGTGGCGGTCCACACTGCCGGTCTCGCCGATCGCGGCCGAGACGCGCTCTTCGAGGTGCCTGAACTCGTCGAGATCGCGGTAGGACGAGCCGGGGACCGGAAGAACGAGAAGGAATTCCACTGCTGCGAATCTAGGTGCCTCGGCGCCGCGTGGTAGAGCGCGATAGTCCCAGCGGCGCGCAGTACTTCGTGGCCAGCGTCACGGTAGGGTCTCCCTCTGCGTTGGTCTGGACCCCTCGGCCAGAGCCCGCCGGGCAATGGGTCGATCGCGTCGCTTCGGTCGTCATCGGTCATCGCCGCGAACAACGACCTTCAGCTTTGCTGACCGGGCCTCTGTTCAGCCTTCCTATTTGGTCGCGTTCATCGTCAGATGGCTGAATCCGCGGTCCTCGCCGCCCAGATCCGACACGCGAGTCGCGACCTGCTCGTGCGCGGTATTCGCGGGGACACTCGGGTCGGCTGGTTCATCGAAGACGACGACCCATTTCGCGGTCTGCCTGCTGATCCGAGCCGCGACGTCGTCGTCGACGATGCGTTCGATCGCGCTCAGGGCTCCGTTCACGGTGTCGAACGCGAACGTGTGCTCCAGCCTGGCGCCGGACGGAAACATCGCCGGCATCGGAGGCGCGGCCTCGCCTCCTTCGAAGGGCTCCAACTTGAATTTGCTCGGGTCCATCCCGTTATTGCGCATAGCCTCCGCGATCACCGGATCAGGAGGCGGCGAGGTGTCGCCAGGTGGACGCGGCACGACGCGATACTTCTGACGGTACTTCTTTGGGCCCCCGAAGAAGCTCAATTGCCCTTCATGAATGACCGCACGGAGTCGGCGACGCGCTCGAGCTGGCCGTCGGTGAGCTCGGCGAACATCGGGAGCGAGAGCACCTCCGACGCGACCCTCTCCGTCACGGGCATGTCTCCCTTGCGGTACCCGAGGAACTCCGCCGACTGCTGCAGATGGATCGGCACCGGGTAATGGATCTGCGTGCCGATGCCGCGCTCGCCGAGGTACTTCCGCAGATCGTCGCGTCGCCCTCCGCCCACGCGGATCGTGTACGTGTAGAAGACGTGGCGGCGGATATCCGAGGGGATCTCCGGGACGGTCACGCTTGAGCCCGCCAGACGCTCGTCGTACATCCGCGCGAGGACCCGACGGCGAGCGTTCCACTCTTCGAGCTTGCGTAGCTTGATCCGGAGTATCGCGGCCTGGATCTCGTCGAGACGCGCGTTGTAGCCGATGACCGGGTGGTAGTAGCGGGTCGACTGCCCGTGCTCGCGGAGCGCACGGAGCTCCTCGGCAAGCCGATCGTCGTTCGTGGTGATGCTTCCCGCTTCGCCGTATGCGCCGAGATTCTTCGAGCAGTAGAACGAGAAGCAGTTGACGCGTCCCCCGGTACCGGCTTTCTTGCCATCGTCGAGAAGGGCGCCATGGGCCTGCGCCGCGTCCTCGATGATCGTGATGTTCCGATCCTGAGCGAGCTGCTTGAGGGGCTTGAGATCCACGGTGCGCCCGTACAGGTGCACCGGGATGATCGCCTTGGTCCGGGGCGTGATCGCGGCGGCGACCGCGGCGGGGTCGATCAGCATCGTCTTCTCGTCGACTTCGACGAGGATCGGTCTCGCGTTCGCATAGAGGATCGCCTCGACTGTCGCGAAGAACGTGTGGGAGACGGTGATGACCTCGTCGCCGCTCGACACGCCGCAGGCTCGGATCGCGAGCTGGAGGGCGTCGGTGCCGCTACCCACGCCGATCGAATGCTTGGTGCCGATGTATGAGGCGAACTCGTGGTCGAACGCCTTGACGTTCGGCCCGATGGTGAGCTGCATGCTTTCGAGCACGTCATCGATCGCTGCCCGCACCTCGTCGCGGATCGTGGCGTACTGCGCCTTCAGGTCGACAAGAGGGATCTCTTCTGTGGCGACTGCGGTCATGGCGCTTTGGTCTCCTTCATACCTTCACCCGCTCCGGCAGGTCCTTGAGCCACGCGTAGGCATGCGGGTAAATGCCGACGAAACACGCAAGGTCGCGGATGTCGTCCTTGAGCTGCACCGCCGGATTCCCGGCCCACACCGTCCGCGCCGGGACCGCGTGACGCACGACGCTTCCCGCGCCGATGAGCGCGTCCTCGCCGACCTCGACACCCGGCAGGATCGTGCTGTTCGCGCCGATGCGCGCGCGACGGCGGACTACGCCACCTTTCACGCAATCGAGATAGGCAGGGCATTGCGGATGCGGATCGTCGGTGAAGACCACGTGTGGACCGAGGAAGACGTCGTCGTCGATTTGCGTGAGCTCGAGAAAGCAACCGGTGTGAACGCGCACGCGCGAGCCGATCCGATTGCCGAACTCGAGAGACGCGTGTGTCCCGACCGAGACGTCGTCACCGATCACGTTGTCCTCGCGGATCGAGGCGCCCTGCCCGGTCTGGAGGCGGGCGCCGATGCGCGTTCCGGCGTAGATCGTCGTGAACGGGCGGATGACCGCGCCAGGACCGATGACGAGCTCGAGCTCGCCATCTTTCTTGCCGCGCGGAGCGCGTCCCAGGATCGCGTACTCGCCGACCATGCTTCCCTCGCCCAGACGGACGTTCGGCGAAACGATCGCGGTAGGGTGCACCGTCGTCTTGGGGCCGGCGCTCATGCCCGCACGGGGTCCAGCCGGTATGCGACACGTGCGCCGCCCGACCGGAGCGATCGCATGGCGAGCTCGAGGACCCGGACGACGGTCAGGCCGGCCTCGCCGTCGCTTCGTGGCTTCTTGCCGTCCCGGACACATTCGATGAAGTGGCGCATCTCGACCTGCAGCGCTTCGGTCATTGGAATGCGCGGGCTGTGGATGTCGCCGGCGCGGTAGCTGCGGCGAAGCTCGTCGCTCTCGAGCTTGTCGACGCCCTGGTCGTAGATCTTCACCTTCTCGACGCCCTGCACGTCGTCGTAGACGACCATTTTCTGCGAGCCGATCACGATCATCGTCCGGAGCTTGCTCGGCGCAAGCCATGAGAGATGCGCGTGCGCGATCGCTCCTGAGGGGAAGCCGATCTGGAGGAAGACGACGTCCTCGATCGTCGGCTGCACGTAGCACGCGCCCGTGCACTGGACCCAGAGCGGTTCCTCATTGAGCCAGTAGAGCATGATCGAGACGTCATGCGGGCCGAGATCCCACAGCACGTTGATGTCGAACTGGTGCAGCCCGAGATTCACGCGCTGGCTGTCGATGTAGTGCACACGGCCGATCCCATCCGATTCGAGGATGTTCTTCACGGCGACGACGGCCGGGTTGTAGACGAAGGTGTGACCGACCATGAGCGTCTTCTTCGCCCGGTCAGCCGCGCGAACGATCGCTTCGGCATCGCTCACCGTGTGGGCCAATGGCTTCTCGACGAAGACATGCTTCCCGGCCGCGAACGCCTCCTCGGCGAGCTTCCGATGGGTGCGCACCGGCGTGACGACGCAGATCGCGTCGATCGAGGGGTCCTCAACAAGCTCGCGGTAATCCGTCGTCACACGCACCGCCGGGAAGCGCTTGCTGATGACGTCGAGCCGCTCCTTCGAGAGATCCGCCACGGCGACTGCCTCGGCCCCAGGCGCTTCGTGCAGGTTTCGCACGATGTTCGGCCCCCAGTAGCCCGCCCCGATCACACCCACGCGCACGGGATTGCTCAAGAAGACCGAATTCTAGGGTTCGCGGCGTTGAGAGAGCGTTACTGTCCTGTGGCGGTACGAAGCTGCGCGAGGTCGTCTTGTAGCAGCGCTATCTGGCGGCCATATTCGGCGAAGTCGCCGGCCTTAAGAGCTGCCTGTGCCGCGTTGTAGTGGTCGGTCGCCGACTTGACGAGGGCGGCGACCGCGGGTGATGCCGTCGTCGTCGGTGGCGGGGTGGTCGTCGGCGGCGGAGTTGTCGTCGGCGGGGGTGTCGTGGTCGGTGGCGGTGTCGTGGTCGGCGGCGGTGTCGCGACCGTGCCCGCTCCGAAGAGTGCCTCGATGGACTTGCCGAACGAGTCCGTCATGACGACCTTGTCCTGCGTCGCGAGGATGACACGCTGGAGCTCGGGGATGCTGCTCTGCGTCGACTGGACGTAGACCGGCTCGAGATAGACAAAGCTATTCCCCGTCGGGAGGACCAGAAGGTTTCCGCGGATGCAGGTCGCGCCGCCCCCGCCGCAGAGCAACGTGAACTGCTGGCGAATGGCTGAGTCGGCGTCGACGAGTGCCTCGACCTGCGCGGGACCCAAAATCGTCCGGTCGCGCGGGAATGTGAGCACGCGCAGCCTGCCGTAGTCGGGCGCGTCGGCGCGGCCGGCGATCCAGGCCACCATGTTGTCGCGCGCGCCTCCGGCCGGCGTCATCGGCACGAACAGAACAAATTCCGGCCGGTCCGAACCGGGCAGGCGCGTCGTGACGTAGTACGGCTCGATGGGCTGCTTCGGTCCTCCCTGCACCAGGATCTCGTTCGCGATCTTCCACGCGTCGCTGCGATTGAAGTAGTCGTCAGGGTTCGTCATGTGGTAAAGCGCGAAGACTTGCGTCTGGATGCTCAGGAGCGACTCGGGATAGCGGATGTGCGCCCTCAACGCTTCGGGCATCTCGGCGATCGACTTGAAGAGAGCCGGGTAGATCTTCCGCAGGTTCTGGATGACAGGATCCTTGTCATCCACGACGTAGTAGGTGATCGATCCGTCGTATGCGTCGGTGACGACCTTCACGCTGTTACGAACGTAGTTGAGATGACCACCGGCGATCGATGTCGAGCCGAGGCCGAGCGCGGAGAAGTTCTCGCTGTAGGGGTAGCGAGCGCCCGTCGTGAAGGCATCGTTGATCCAGTAGAGCTTGCCGTTCGCGATGACCAGATACGGGTCGGGGTCGTACTCGAGGAAGGGCGCGATCAACCGCTCGCGCGAGACGATCGGTCTATGGAACAGCAGCCGGCTGTCGGAGGTGATCTGGTTCGACACGAGGAGGTTCGGGAAATCGCCGAGCCGCAGCGTGAACAGGATGCGGTCCCACAGGGAACCGATCCCGACGCCACCGGTGCCGCTGAACTGCGTGCTCACGTTGCCCTGAACAGTCGTGTAATCGAATTCCGGTTGGTTCGTGTCGACGATGACGTAGTCGCTCGCGAGCTCGCCGTAGTAGATCCGGGGTTGGTCGATCTTGGGTTCGCCAACCGGCGGGATGTCGCTGACCGCAAAGAGAGGCTTGCCCGCGCTGTCGACGGCTCCGACCGCTGTCGCCACGGCTCCGAACCCGTGCGTGAAGATGAGGTGCCGGTTGAGCCAGCCTTGTGCCGGAAGGCTGTTGGACGAGAGCTCGCGCGCGGAGAGAAAGACCGGTGTTTCCTTACCGCCTATCTGGTAGCGATCGATGTCCACGTCGTTGAACGTGTAGTACTGGCGGAGCCCCTGCAGCTGCGTGAACGCGGACAACAGAGGGCGGTAATCCCACAGCCGAACGGTCGTGATGTCCGATAGATCGGTCCGCACGTCGGCGACTGTCGGCGCGGCACCGACGTCGAACGCCGACTCGTCGATCGCGTCGAGCGAGTACGCGGCCCGGGTCGCCTGGATGTTGCGCGCTATGTAGACGCGCTCCTTGTTCAACGGGTCTGGCGAAACGATGAAGTTCTGGATCAGCGCCGGGTAGACGCCTCCGACGACGAGGCTGGCGGCGAACCAGAGGACGATCGCTCCGCCGAGGATCCAGAGCGTGCCACGAAAGGCGTTGGCGAAGCACGCCAGGGCCGCGATTCCGACGATGACGCTGAGGATGGTGAGCGCCGGCAGGCGCGCGTTGATGCTCGTGTAGCCGGCGCCGACGAGCACAGTCTCCTGCCGGAAAAGAAGGTCAAACTGGTCGAGTAGGTACCCGCCCGCGATCAGCGCTAGGAAAAGCCCGCCGAGGATGGAAAGGTGCGCGCGAGCGGGCCGCGCGAGCGCTAGCGCGGTCCGGCCCGCCACGCGGATGTCGGCGCTCGCAAGCGAGCCGGTCGCGACCCCGATGACGCCTCGCACGAAGTAGAGGACGACGACGCCGATCGCGATGACGATGAGCGCGACGAGAAGCCAGCCGCGCATGAACTCAAGCACCGGCAACGTGAAGAAATAGAAGCCTATGTCGCGGCCGAAGACCGGATCCGTCGCGCCGAACGGGACCTGATTGACCCAGCGCAGCAGCATGTCCCACTGGTCGCCACCAGCGAGCCCGAAAAAGAACGCGGGGATCAGGAGGAGCCACATGAGCCGGAGGGTCGTCGGCAGCGCGCCACGCCGTCGGCGCTCGGCCTCGACGACGACGCGCGGCACTTGCGGACGGAGCGCGAAGTACACGTTCGGCAGAGCCAGGATGAAGAAGCCCGCTCCGAACACGGCGAATGCGTAGAACCCGGCCGTGAAACGCCGCAGGTAGACCGACTCGAGACCGAGGCTACGGAACCAGAGGAGATCTGTGAGGAAACCGACGAGGGGGCCGATCAGGACCGGGATGAGAAGGATGAGAAAGATGACGATGGCCAGGATCACGAAGCGGCGCGAGGGACCGGTTATGCGGTCCCCACCCCTGCCGAAACCCGAGAGGTCGATATTCGACCAATCGATGTTTCCCCAGTCCCTGCCCCCGTCGCCGCCGCGCCCGCGCTCGCGCATCCGTCCTCAGGATAGGCGCGCGTTCGCCTGCTTGAGCGCCGACGGGCTGGGCGCGGGCGTTAGCCTGCCAAACGCGGGAGGCGCATGAAGGTACCGGGCGTGACCAATAGTCGGGCTCTGGCGATCACCCTGGCCTTCGCGATCGCGATGGACGCGCTCATCGCGGTGGGCTACTCGTGGTGCGTCCCCCTTGTCGTCGCCTCTTCTCAGGAGAAGTCCGCGCTCTTCGCCGAGATCGCGCGCGACTACAACGCCTCCTCGCCGCGGGTCGGCCTCCGTTGTGTGCACGTGAGCGTCAACCTGGTGAGATCCGGCGATGCGGAGGATGCACTGGCTCGCGATTGGGACCGCGCGAGTGACGGACCCCGCCCGGTCGTGTGGTCCCCGGCCGCGAAGAGTTGGCTGCTCCTGCTCCAGCAGCATCGTGCCGAGCGTCATCTGAGCTCGCTCATCTCGACGACGCCGACGAGCCTCGCCAATTCGCCGCTCGTCGTAGCTATGCCCAGGCCGATGGCCGAAGCGCTTGGCTGGCCGGACCAAAACGTCGGATTTTCCGACCTGATCTCCCTGGCAGGCGACGCTGAAGCCTGGAGTCGCCGTGGCCACGCCGAGTGGGGGCCATTCCGGCTCGGAAAGACCAACCCGATGAGCTCGACGTCAGGACTCCATGCCCTGATGGGTACGTATTTCGCCGCCGTGAACGCGCCGCCGGTCGAGGCCGACCTCTCGAATCCGAAAGTCACCGCGTTCGTGCAGGACGTCGAGTACGCGGTGGTCCATTACGGGGACTCGGTCGCGACGTTCCTCGTGAACCTGCTCGAGGCAGACCGACGCGGCGTCGGTCTCACCTACGTGTCGGCAATCGCGATGGAGGAGAAGCAGGTCATCGACTACAACAACGGAAATCCGCGCTCGCTCCTCGACAACCCGAACCCCCTCCCTCCGCGAACTCAGCTCCTCGCGTTTTATCCTGAGGAGGGGACGTTCATCGCGGACCATCCCTACGCGATCCTCGACGCCCCGTGGGTCGACACGCTCCAGCGCGAGGCCGCGCAGGCATTCCTCGGCCACCTTCTCAGCCCACCGGTGCAGCTTCGCTTCGCGAACGCCGGCTTCCGCTCGTACGACGGCACACCCGGCGCTCTGATCAACAGGGATAACGGCGTCCTGCCGGACCAACCCCGGCTCACTCAACCGCCGCCGTCCGGCCGGCTCATCGAGGGTATGCAGCGATCGTGGAACGCTCTCCGCAAGCGCGCGGACGTTCTTCTGGTGATCGACGTTTCCGCCGCGATGGGCGGCCAGCTTCCGGGCAGGGCGACGAAGCTGGATCTCGCCAAGCAGGCCGCCGCGGCCGCCCTCGAATACCTCTCGGGGGAGGATCAGGTCGCGATCTGGATCTATCCGAGCCGCGTCGCCTCCGGAAGGTCGTACGAGGAGATAGCCCCGCTCGGTCCCTTGGCCAGCCGCCGCGAGACCCTCGGCAGCCTCATTGAGGGTCTCTCGACGTCGAGCGGAGACCCGCCGCTCTATATGACGACGCGAGCGGCCGTGGCATCCGTCGCGGGGACCTTCGACCGCAAGCGCATCAACGCCGTCGTCCTCCTCGCGAGCGGGCAGAACAACGATCGTGACGCGAACCTGCAGGGACTCTTGCGCGAGCTGCAGAACCAGGAAGTGCCGGTGCGCGTTTTTGGTGTGGCCTACGGAACCCAGGAGGAGGCCGTCGCGATGCAGCTGATCGCGGAGGCCTCGCACGGCGCCACATACGAAGCCTCGGACGCGACGACCATCCGTCGCGTAATCAGCGGATTACTCTCCAACTTCTGATGCGCCCCCTCGTCGACCTCTTTGATCCCTGGGCCATGCTCATCGCCCTCCTCGCGGGCGCCACCGCCGTCGCTCTCACGGCTCCATGGCAGGTCGCGGCGGGCACAGTGCTCGCCGTCCTTTGCGTGCGCATCGCGGCGGGCAGCCTGCTCGCAACGCCGATCGCGCGACCGCCCGCGTCTCAACTTCAGCTTCCGGCGCCCGCCGAGTTCGGCAGCGGACCCGGCGGCGCGATCACGCGGAAGGAAGCGGAAATCGCGCAACTCGTCTACGAGGGCATGCGCAATCGGGAGATCGCGGAGAAGCTCGTCATCTCGGAACGTACCGTCGACAACCACGTGCAGCACATCCTGACGAAGCTCGACTTTCACAGCCGGTCGCAGATCGCCGCGTGGTGGGCGGAGCGTCAGGTGAGCACGAAGAAATGAGCATCCGCTAGGCCCTTTCGCGGATTCGGCGAACGCTCGCGGTGCGTACCGTCGCGACCATGGGGAAGAAAAGGCCAATCTCGCGCGCGGGATTGAGCGTTATCGCATTCGTGATCGCAGGCCTCTCCCTCCAGTTCGCCTTTATCTGGGTCGCCGACGCGCTCTCGAGGGAAGTCCTCGACCTCGCTCGCCTTGCCGTCGGTCTCCTGTGCATCTTCAACTCCGCCGGCTGGTTCGTGAGCTGTTACGCATTGAAGGCTCTGGACGAACAGCGCACACGCTGATCACTGCCTGGCGAAATGAGCACCGTGAAATGAGCACCGTTTAAGCCCTTTCCCTCATTTCTGGTGCCCTCGCCCACCCTAGCTTGCGGCCCATGAATAAGACCGACACGAACATCTGGAAGCCGTTCTGGCTCGGCGTCAACGCGACCGCGGCAGCCGCCTGGTCGGCGATCGCGGCCTTTTATCTGGCTCTCACGTTCCTCGGTGACACGGCGGCAAGCGCGACGCTCGCCACCGTCGGGCTCCTCCTCGGCGTCGCGTGGCTGGTCGTCGCGATCCGAAGCGTCCGCCAGGCGGGTCCGTCGGCCGCCGCCGGCCTCTTCTGGTTCGCGGTCAGCACGACCCTCGGCGCGGCACTGTCGCTCGCATCCGCGCTCCGCCTCGACCTGGTGCGTCGGGTGGAGACGACCGATTCGTCTT
>Ga0209474_10001025_pt1 | contig 28450 bp, 29 predicted proteins | sample GraSoiAngelo_145_FD_185902 | JGI IMG/M metagenome (GOLD analysis project Ga0209474, IMG submission 185902) | Grasslands soil microbial communities from the Angelo Coastal Reserve, California, USA - 14_1009_05_20cm (SPAdes) (version 2) | ecosystem: Environmental > Terrestrial > Soil > Grasslands...
CCGTCACACCGTCCGACGCCGCCTGCAGCTGGACGTCGACGAGCGACTCGCCCTGGCTCACCATCAGCTCGGGCCAGAGCGGCACCGGCAACGGGACGGTGTCGTACTCCGTGGCCGTCTATTCGGGCGGCACCGGGCCGCGGGCCGGCACGATCGGTATAACGGGAGGCGGCGGATTCCGCGGCTTCCCGGTGCAGCAGCAGCCGTAGCCGCAGAGCGCTCGCCGCGGCGGCGCCGCAATCCGCGTGTGATGTGCGGCGCCGCCCCTGCCGGATACGAGAGCCGACGACGCCCTCGCGCTCCCGGATTGCTCTTCTCGCCGCCGTCGCGCTGTACGCGCTCACGGTCCGCATCGCCGCACAGCGGGGCGGCCCCAGCATCGGCCAGCCGCTCGACGGACTCACGCCGTTGCTCACGGCCGCCTTCAACGCCGGCGCGCGCACGTTCGCGAAGCGCTACGAGATCGCGGACGGCCTCCATCGTGCTGAACCTGCTCACGCGGCAGCCCACCGTCGGCAAGTTCGGATGGAAGGCGCAGGTGCCGACGCTGCATCAGTTCTCGGGCGACGCGCTGATGAACGAGGTCGGCATCACCAATCCCGATTTCCCCGAGGGAAGCTGCCCGAACGGCGACTGCTCGCTGCTCGACTTCAACCCCGACGCCGGCTGCACGACGGCAGCGCGAACCGCATCGAGCAGGCGATCCTGCGGCACGATGGCCTCATGTTTTTGATTTTGTACTTGACAGCTCAAGCATAGTTGCCCATATTGTCAGCCCGATCACTCACAAGACGTTTCGGTTCCTGTCCATCCCGTCGTAGTCGGAGATGCGGGTCAGGAATCGCGTTGACGGCACCGTGAAATCTGCGTGCTGCGTCCGTCTGTGTGACTGTTTGAACCGTTCGAGAGTCAGTCGAACGTCGCCGTGACTGGTTCTGGCGTGAGCGGCGCGAGCGCCGATCCCCCGACGCCGGAACATGGACGGACCGCACCGGGCGACTGGTGAGGCCCACCGCGTTCACGGACGCAACGCCCGCGCCTCGCCGGCGAGGCGCAGCCGCTGCGCTCGATCCGTCGTTCGTGTAGCCCGCGCCGGGCGCACGACGCGGCCGTTGTCGGACGCACCACAACAAAAGCTCCCGACAATCGCGCGCTGTTTTTACGAGCCATCGCGCACTCGCTGGAGGTGTGCCTGGCGGCGCAGGCGACTGGCCAATGGGATCGTGTTCGAGGAGGGATGCGCGCCATGAGCCGAATCTATCTGCCGTCCAACGCGTCGGCGGCGCGCCTGCGCGAAGCCGAGCACGCGCGGCGCAACCGCGCCGAGATCGTGCGCGAGCTGTCGTGGGGCCGCGTCACGCGCCGCGATCTGATCAAGATGGGTCTCTTCACCGCCGCCGGCCTGCTCGCGCCGATCGGCGGGCTGAACCCGTTCGTCAAGAGCGTCTACGGCCAGGCGCCGACCGGGCTTCCGCCGACACCGCTCTTCGGATGCGAGGCGTTTTCACAGCCGATGCCGCGTTTCGACGTGCTGCCGCGCCGCAAGGTGACCTACGCACCGGATGGGGTGACGATCACCGGGCCGCTCAATCCGACGCCGACCGCCGCCGCGAACGAGACGATGCGGCGGGTTCCCGCGGTGCTCGGGGGTGGCTACGGGCCGATCGAAGGCCGTCCGCCGGGGCCGATCTGGGCGCATCAGCGATTCACCAAGTACCTGCCACAGATTGCCGTCGAAGTCTGGCAGCGCCAGGCGGCGACCAACGACACGTACGACGCGCAGGTCGACCCGATGCTCAACAGCGGGATGACGAAGGGCATGACGCTGCCGCTGCGATTCCACACTGGCATGCCGACGCAGCAGCCGAACTCCGTGTGGACGTTCAACGGCACGATTCCGCCGAAGCTCCTTCTGGCGCGCTACGGCGAGCCGGTGCTGTTCCGGCATCACAACGACCTGTCGCCCGACGTCCGACAGAATAACGGATTCGGCAAACATACAATCTCGACCCACGAGCACAACGGCCATCACGGCGCCGAGAACGACGGCTTCACCGGCGCGTACTTCTTTCCCGGGCAGTTCTACGACTACCACTGGCCGATCGTGCTGGGCGGCTGCTCATCGATGAACAAGGACGCAACGGAGTCGAAGGCGAGCTCGCCAACCGACGACGGCACGCTGGTGAACGTGCCCGGCGACTGGCACGAGACGATGAGCACGCACTGGTTCCACGATCACATGTTCGCCTACACGTCGCAGAACGTGTACAAGGGCAACGCCGCAATGTTCAACATCTACAGCGGCCTCGATCGCGGCAACGAGGCGCACGACGACCGCGTCAACCTCTGTCTGCCGAGCGGCACGGCGAAGAGCTGGGGCAATCTCGACTACGACGTGAACCTGATGCTCGCCGACAAAGCCTGCGACGCCGAAGGACAGCTCGCGTTCGACATCTTCGACTTCGACGGTTTCATCGGCGACATGATGACGGTGAACCTCGCCTTCAAGCCGTATTTCGAGGTCGAGGCCAGAAAGTATCGATTCCGGATCCTGAACGCCAGCGTCTCGCGCTTCTTCAAGATTGCGCTCGTGGACGCCTCCGGGCGCGCCCGTGAGATCGTGCAGATCGCGAACGACGGCAACCTGCTGCCGTACTCGGTCCCGTTGATGGAGCTCGATGAGATGGGCATCGCCGAGCGCTACGACGTGGTCGTCGACTTCTCGCAATTCCACGTGAACGACAGGGTGTACTTCGTGAACCTGGCCGATCACTTCGATCCCGAGAGCCGTGAGCTGAATGGCAAGAAGCCGGTCAGGGATTTGTCGGTAGCGGAAGCGCTCGCGGGCACGTCGCTCGATCCCTGCGTCGGATCCTTCCTCGAGTTCATCGTCGTTCGGGAACCCGCCGTGGAGGATCAAAGCCAGGTTCCAAGGGAGCTCATTCCGAATCCGGATCTGAAGGACATTCCGGTGGCGCGCGAACGCGTGTTCGAATTCGGCCGCGGCGCCAAGGGCATCGAGGACGATCCGTGGGGCATCAAAACGGACAAGGGCGACATGCTGCAGGCCGCGTTCAACCGCGTGTCGGCAGCGCCGCGACTGGGAACGCGCGAGATCTGGACGCTGCGCAACGGGGGCGGCGGATGGGATCACCCGATTCACATCCACTTCGAGGAGGGCCAGATCCTCGAGCGCGACGGCAGCCTCGCCAACGTTCCAGCGTGGGAGCGCGGACGCAAGGACGTCTACCGCCTGCGCCCGAGCGGGACGGTGAAGATCACGATGCAGTTCCGCGACTGGGGCGGCATGTTCATGGAGCACTGCCACAACACGGTGCACGAGGATCACTCGATGCTGCTGCGATGGGAAATCGACGACGGCGGGGCGCCGTTCCTGCGGCCGCTGCCGTCGCCCAAGCCGACGCCGCAGGGCGTGACCTTCGAGCCGACGGTCGACATCCTGCCGACGGCGCTCTGACGCCGCGTGCGCGCGATGACCAGACGAACGCTCGTCCGAACGCTCAGGATCGAAGGGGCGCCAATCGCCGCCGCGTTGGCGATCGGCGTCCTGTTCGCCGCTCCTGTTGCCGCGCAGCACGCGCGCTGGGGCGCGGACTATTTTCCCGACGTCGCGCTGACGACGCACGAGGGGAAGACGGTCCGCTTCTACGACGATGTGATCAAGGGCAAGATCGTCGCGATCGATCTGATCTACACGACCTGCCAGTACGCGTGCCCGCTCGAGACCGCGCGCCTCGCCCAGGTGCAGCGCGTGCTCGGCGACCGCGTCGGCAAGGACATCTTCTTCTACTCGATCACGATCGATCCCGAGCACGACACGCCGGAGGTGCTGAAGGCGTACGCGGAGAAATATCACGTCGGCCCCGGGTGGCTGTTCCTCACCGGCAAGGCCGCCGACATCGAGCACATCAGCCGGAAGCTCGGGCTGTACTCCGATCCCGATCCGAACGATCCGGACGGCCACACGCCGATGCTGCTCGTCGGCAACGAGGCGACGGGGCAGTGGATGCGCAACTCCGCGCTCGACAACCCGCGGTTTCTCGCGACGACCATCGGCGACTGGATGAACAGCTGGGAGAACGGCCCAAAGCAGGCGCTTCAATCGTTCGCCGACGCGCCGGCGCTCGACGTCGACGAGGCGGCGCACACGTTCAGGAACCACTGCGGCGCGTGCCACACGATTGGTGGCGGCGACGCGATCGGGCCGGACTTGAAAGGCGTCGCGGCGGCGCGCGAGCGGCGCTGGCTCACGCGGTTCATCGCGGCGCCAGACGCGCTCTTCGCCGAGCACGATCCGACGGCCGCCGCGCTGCTCGCCCGCTACAACGGCGTGCGCATGCCGAATCTGTCGCTGAGCGATCGCGACGCGTCGATGCTCGTCGACTACATCGCGCGCGAGAGCCGCGCGAACCCTCCACCGTCGGCTGGCTCGCTGCATTCGGCGGACGGGTTGCCCGCGGCAGGAGGCGCCGTCGATTTGCGGCCGATCCTCGAGCCGTACCTGCGCATTCATGAGGCGCTCGCCGCCGACCGCATCACCGGTGTCTCGGAGTACGCGGGGATGATCGCGACCGAGGCGGTGCGGATTGGATCGAGCGCGGCGGGCATCAGGCTTGCGGTGAACCCGTTCGCGCAGGCCGACGACGTCAGGACGGCGCGCGAGGCCTTTGCCGCGCTGAGCGACGCCGTGATCGCGTTCGCGCGGGCCACCGGCTCCGCGCTCGGCGACCACATCGCCGTGGCGTACTGCCCGATGGCGCGCAAGCGGTGGCTGCAGAAGGGCGAGACGATTCGGAATCCGTTCTACGGCGCGCAGATGCCGGATTGCGGGCGGATCGTCGAGCCGTAGGCGGGGCGTATCACTCGTCGGGCGACGCGCCGATGCGGCAGGTACCCCCGCGCGCCCCTCCGAGGCGTCATGTCCTTCGTCGTCTGCGTGCTCGTCCTGTTCCCGCTGCTGCTGCTGTTCGCCCCGCGCTTCGCGATGATCGGCCTCGTCGTGGCGATCGTCTGGCAGGTGATCGATCGGACGCGATCGGCGCCCGATCGCCGCCGATAACGGTTACAGATAACTCATCCACCACGCTGCGCTGCGCTGTTTGACGCTCGCATACGAGCGGCACGCGGCCGACCACTTGCGCCGGCCGAAGCACGCGGGGCGTGCGCGTGTCGAGAGCGGCGAGGAGGACGAGCGCCGGCCCGAGCGTCATCAGCAGGAACAGGAGCGACGGCGGATCCGCGCACGATGTCGATCGCGTCGACGCGCCGGCGCGCGATCGTTGCAGCGGGCGCCGCGGCGGACGCAAACACCGTCATCGCTGCAGCAGCCGCACGTCGAAGTCGAACGCCTGCGGCTTCCGTATCGCGATCGACGCGAAGTCGGCGTGCCGCGGATTCAACAGGTAGTTCGATTCGGTCGGGATGATCGCGTTCGGGACGTCGAGCACCGCGGACGTCTCGTCCTTCAGCCATGCGTCGCCGAGGAGCGCCAGCCGCGGCGGCGGCGGATAGCTTCGCCACGATCGAGGGAGCCGCTGGCGATCGAGCCGCAGCACGATCGACTCGTTGAACGCGCAGGCGATCGAGACGTACGCCGGCAGCACCGTGCTCGTGCCCAGATGCACCAGCATCTCGAGCGCGGCGAGCGCCTGGCTGCCAGCGGTGTAGACGACCGGCAGCCCCGGTGAATTCCAGCGGCCACCGTATCGCCGCGCGCCCTCGCCGTCGAACGCCGCCGGCGCGTACGGCGCCTTGACGATGCGCCAGCCGGTGACCACTTAGAGGAACACGCCCTGCTCGAGGCGGCCGAGGACGGTTTCGACCTCGCGCGCGCCGAGGTCGGTGCGTGCCAGCTCGATCGGCACGCCGCCGCCGAGCGCGCGCTGCGGCGAGGTGAGCCATTCGGCTGCGGCGCCGCGGTCGCCCTCGAACAGCGCCAGCGCGCGCCCGAACAGCCGGGATGCGCTCAGCAGCCGATCCGATTCGTCGGGCATGAACCGCCCTTCGGTCTTGCGGCGCGTCAGCGTCCGGCGCGGGATGCCGACGAGCTCGGTGATGCGGTCGAGCGCCAGCGAGGTGTTGCGCTGGAAGCGCTCGAGTGTGCGATATGGGAAGCCTTTCCTGATGCTGCGGAGGAGCTCGGGTGTGTCGAACACGTCGAGCCCGAGGAGCACCGCGTAGGCATGCGGCCCGGGCGGACCCTCGTGCAGGAACCGGTGGAACCGCGCGACATCGCCGCCGAGCGGTTCCGGCGCGTGGCGGCCGGGCGCGGCGGCGGCGGCGGTGTGAGCCATATGGCCTTCAGTCTGCGCCAAATGGCTCGCCACGTCAACCCGGCTGCGCGCGCGCCGCGGGAGCGTATCATCGGCACTTCTCGCCCCGCGGCCGCGCCGCTGGGCCGCGGCGCGCCCTTTGAATCAATCGCGGTATATGGACGACCCGGTGCCGGATGAGGTCGTGCAGGGCGATCTCACCGAGGCGCAGAAGCGCGATCGCGTGATCCGGCTCGCCTTTGGCGGCCGCCTGGATCGCTTCGACGCCTTCTGCCGCGCCGTCTACGACGTCGTGCCCGACGGCACGACCGCGATTCTGCGCGGCAGCGCCGTCACCGGCTGCCGCTGGAACGACGGTGCGCCGTTCGACAGCGACGGTTCCGGCACGAGCGATCTGGATCTCACGCTCGTCGGCGCGGACGCGCTGCTGTTCTTCAAGCCGACCGGCTTCTTCATTCCGGGCGTGCACTCGCGGCCGTTGAGCGACGACGATCCGGACATCGCGCCCGATCTCGTGCCGCTGCGCCACGCGCTGATGGCGATCGTGCGGCGGCCGGTGAACATCCAGGCGTCGCGCGACATCGTGATCCTGTTTCGCGGCGGTCTCCTCGGGCAGCCGTACCTCACGTTGTTCGAGAAGCCGCCCGGCATCTCGGTGACCGGCGGCGCGCATCCATGACGTTCCGGCTGCTCACCTACAACATCTGGCGCGGCGGCGCCGGCCGCGTCGACGCGATCGCGCGCGTCGTCAACGCGTGCCGGCCCGACGTCGTCGTGCTGCAGGAGGCGACGCGGCCGGACGTCGTCGAGGCGCTGGCGGCGCGGACGGGGATGCGCGAGGCGCGATCGTTCGCGCGGCAGTCGCTCGGGTTCCTGAGCCGCGGACCCGTCGTCCACGCGCACTGGCACCGCCCGCGCTTCTCGCGCCATGCGTTCGTCGACGTCGTGCCGCAGGACGTGCCGATTCGGATCTTCGGCGTGCACTTGAGCGCGGTGCACGCGGCGTGGACCGAGCGGCGGCGGCTCGTCGAGCTGCGCGCGCTGCTGAACGCGATTGCCGCGCACCAGGACGGCTTTCACGTGCTCGCCGGCGACTTCAACACGCTGGCGCCGGGAGAGGATCTCGACGTCCGGCGGCTGCCGGCGCGGCTGCGGCCATTCGTGTGGCTCAGCGGAGGCCGAATCAAATGGCGGACGATTCAAACGGTCGCGGATGCGGGATACGTCGATGCGTTCCGCGCGTCCCATCCCGGTGATGCGGGCTTCACGATGCCGGCATGGGATCCTCACGTTCGGCTCGACTACGTGTTCGTGCCGTCGGCATTTCGCGATCGCGTTGCCAGCATCGAGGTCGTCCGCGATCCGGATGCGCTCAGCGCCTCCGACCATCTGCCGGTCGTGGCCGATCTGACCATTCCGTAGAGTCGTCGCGCTCGGCCACGACGTGCACCTGAACGGCGGACGCGACGATTCCCAGCGGCCACGGGAATCTGTCGACGTCGAGCGAGGCGACGCGGTCGAGCGCATCAGGAGTCACTTCGGTATGAACGCCTCCTTCGAGGACGTGCTCGATGATGTCGACCTCATGTTTTCGCCGATCGATCTGTACCCGGGGCCCCATGCGTGCTTCCATTGCATATCGAATGCCTCGGATAGAATGGCCCGATGAAACGGACGCTCATCGTCGTCCTCGCTGCCGTCTGTTCGGCGGCCGCGCTCGCGCAGGAGCGCGACCGCGCGAAAATTCCCGAGCAGTACACGTGGAATCTCGCCGAGATCTACTCGAGCGACGCGGCGTGGCGCGCCGCGAAGGACAAGCTCGCCGCCGAGCTCTCTTCGCTGAAGCGGTTCGAGGGCAAGCTCGCGTCGTCGGCGTCGACGCTCGCCGACGCGCTCGATCGCCAGTCGGCGCTCGACAAGGAGCTCTCGCGGCTCTACGCGTACGCGAGCATGCTCGCCGACGAGGACACGCGCGACAGCCAGCGCCAGGGGATGCGGCAGGAGATGACGCAGCTCGCGTCGGCGTTCGGCGCGGAGTCGGCGTTCATCGAGCCGGAGCTGCTCGGCGCGGGGAAGACGACGCTCGATCGGCTGGCCGCCACCGAGCCGCGCCTGAAGGTGTACCGCTTCTACCTCGAGGACGTCGCGCGGCGCGCGACGCACACGCTCAGTGCCGCCGACGAGCGCCTGCTCGCCGATGCAGGGCCGATGGCGTCCACGGCCGCGAATGCCTTCGGCATCCTGGCGAACGCCGATTTTCCATATCCGTCGATCACGCTGAGCGACGGACGCACGGTGAAGCTCGATCAGGCGGCATTCAACGATCTGCGCGCGCTGCCCAATCGCGGCGATCGCGAGAAGGTGATGTCGGCGTTCTTCACCGCGCTCGGCGGCTTCCGCCGGACCTTCGGCACCACGATGAACGGGGAAGTGCAGAAGGTGCTGTTCTTCGCGAAGACGCGGCGCTACGCGACGGCGCTCGAGGCGTCGCTCGACGGCGCGAACATTCCGGTCTCCGTCTATACGCGGCTCGTCGACGGCGTGAACCGCAATCTGCCGGCGTTCCACCGGTACCTGAAGCTGCGGAAGCGGATTCTCGGCCTGCCGGAGCTGCACTACTACGATCTCTACGCGCCGCTCGTCGGATCGGTGAAGCTCGATTACACGCCCGAGGAGGCGCAGCAGATCGTGCTCGACGCCGTGGCGCCGCTCGGGCCCGAGTACCGCGCGACGATTCAGCGCGCGTTCAAGGAGCGCTGGATCGATCTGCTGCCGAGCGAGGGCAAGCGCTCGGGCGCCTATTCGAACGGCGGCGCGTACGACGTCCATCCGTACATGCTCATCAACTTCATGGGCAAGTACGCCGATGTGAGCACGCTCGCGCACGAGCTCGGGCACACGATGCAGAGCTACTTCTCGAACAAGGCGCAGCCGTACCCGCTCGCGGGCTACCCGATCTTCGTCGCCGAGGTCGCATCGACGTTCAATGAGTCGCTGCTCATCGACTCCGTGCTCAAGAAGATCAAGGACGACGACACGCGGCTCGCGCTGCTCGGCAACTACCTCGAGAACATCAAGGGGACGATGTTCCGCCAGACGCAGTTCGCCGAGTTCGAGTTGCGGATGCACGAGATGGCTGCGAAGGGGCAGCCGATCACCGGCGACGCGCTGGCCAGGCTGTATCTCGACATCACGAAGAAGTACTACGGCGACGCGCAGGGCGTCTGCCGCGTGGACGACTACATCGCGCACGAATGGAGCTTCGTGCCGCACTTCTACCGCGACTTCTACGTCTTCCAGTACGCGACGTCGTTCATGGCGTCCGAGGCGCTGGCGGCAAAGGTGAAGGCGGGCGACCAGAGCGCGAAGGAGCGCTACCTGCGATTCCTCAGCGCCGGCGGCTCGAAGTACCCGATCGATCTGCTGCGGGACGCCGGCGTCGACATGACGACCGACGAGCCGCTCGACCTCACGATCAAGACGATGGACCGCGTGATGGACGAGATGGAGGCTATTCTCGCGCGGCGTCCGGCGACGGCGCGCTGATGAAAACGCGTCTCATCGCTCGCTGTCACTCCGTGAAGCGGTACTTCACCAGCACCCACAACGCGACGACGCCGTCGCGCCAGGTGATCTTCTTGCCTTCGTCGTAGCCGCGCCCGTCGTAGCTGATCGGCACCTCGTAGACCTTGTACCGCCGCTTGAAGACTTTCGCGGTGATCTCCGGCTCGATGCCGAAGCCGTTCGACTTCAGCTCGATCGATCGCAGCACGTCGGCGCGCATCACCTTGTAGCACGTCTCCATGTCGGTCAGCATCGTGTTGTAGAGGACGTTGGTGATGAAGGTGAGCAGCCGGTTCCCGAGGTAGTGCGTGAGCAGGAAGACGCGGTGCGTGCCGAGGAAGCGCGAGCCGTAGACGACGTCGGCGCGGCCCGACACGATCAGGTTCGTCATCAGCGGATATTCCTCGGGGTGGTACTCGAGATCCGCGTCCTGCACGACGATCAGATCGCCGGTGACCGCGGCGAACCCGCGCCTGAGCGCTGCGCCCTTGCCCGCGTTGCGCGGCTGCTTCAGCAGCGTGAACCGCAGCTCCGTCTGCAGCCGATCGAGGATCTCGCTGGTGCCGTCGGTCGACACGTCGTCGACGACGATCAGCTCGATGCGCATCGGCAGCGCGACGACGCGGCGGATGATTTCCTCCACCGTGTCGCGCTCGTTGTAGACGGGCATCACGACCGAGAGCAGCGAATCGCGCGCCAGGACGTGCGCCGATGGCCGGCGCGCGGAGTCCGCAGGCGTCATGCGTGAGCGCGGGCGCGTCCCACGGCGAACAGCGAGAGGCCGATCGGGGGGATGATGAGCCGCTCGAGCGGCAGCGCCCACGGCGCGACGAAGCGATCGAAGAGGCGCACCTGGCCGGTGGTGTGCTCGGTGTGGCGGCTGATGTACAGGTTGTACATCCAGCCGAGCAGGCCGAGCGGGTTCGTGTAGCGGATCGACTCCACGTCGAGTCCCGCGGCGGTGAACGCGGCGCCGAGCGCGCGCTTCGAGTAGCGGCGGTGGTGCCCGAGCGCCGCGTCATGCGGCCCGTACAGACGCTGGACCGCCGGGACGAACACGAGCACGCGTCCGCCCGTGCCGGCGACGATGTCGCGGAAGAGCGCGAGCGCGCGCACGTCGTCCTCGATGTGCTCGAGCACGTTCACGCAGACGATGGTGTCGAAGCGCTGCTCCTGCAGTTCGACGCGGTTGCACTCCTCGAGGTGGCACACGCGAATCGAGACGCGATCGCTCGCGGCGAGCGCCTCGTGCGCGCGCGTCGCGCAGTTCAGGTTCGGCTCGATGCAGACGACTCGCTTCGCGTGGTCGAGCAGCTGACGCGTCATCGTCCCGATCCCGCAGCCGACCTCGAGCACATGCGCGCCAACATGCGGCCGCACGAGATTGAACACGTGCGCCTGATAGTTCCGCGCCTCGCTCATCGTCTCGAGGTCGTCGGCGGCGTACCGTTTCTGCGTCTGCGTGAAGCGGTGGTCGACGTTCATCCGCGAATGTGAAACCTCGACACGCTACCATATGCTATCGTCTTGCGCCACCGTGCCCTCCGCCGCGCTTCGCGCGCTCGTCGTCGCGGCCGCGCTCGTTGCGACGATTGACGCAGAGCACGCAGAACGGGATCTGCGTCGCGGCTCGTCGCGTGCACCGCTCGCCGCTCAGCCATCGTCGCTCGCCGACGCGGCGCTCTACGGGCAGGCCGACGCCGCGCGCAGCCTGATCGCCGCCGGCGCCGACGTCAACGCGCCCGACGACACGGGCATGACGCCGCTCATGCTCGCGGCGTCGCAGGGACACATCGGGATCGCGCAGCTGCTCATCGCCGCGAAGGCCGACGTCAACGCCGTAGCCGAGGACAAGACGACGGCGCTGATGCGTGCGGCGTCGGCGAATCGAGGCGACGCCGTCAGCCTGCTGCTCGCGAGCGGCGCGAACGTCGACGCGCGGAATCTCGGCGGCATGACGGCGCTCATGGTCGGCGCGTTCGGCGGGTATCTCGATCCGGTGCGAGCGCTGATCGCGAGCGGCGCGGACGTGAATGCGCGCGACAACCAGAGCCGCACCGCGTTGATGGCGGCGGCGGCGAACGGCGACGCCGCGGTCGTGCGCGCGCTCGTCGACGCGGGCGCCGACGTGGGCGTCGCGGATGTCGGCGGCGGCGTCGCGCTCACCTACGCCGCGGCGGCCGGTTCCACCGAGGCCGTCGATCTGCTGCAGAGACGCGGCGCAAAACCGAAGCCCGCCGATCTCATTCTCGCGGCCAGCGGCTGTTCCGCGCCGACCGTGCGCCTGCTGCTCACCGCAGGGCTCGACGCCAACGGCGCTCGCGGCGGCCCGCCGCCGCTCCTGGCGGCCGCCGCCGAGAACTGCCCCGACGTCGTCGTGCTGCTGCTGGATCGGGGCGCGAACATCAACGTGACGGACAACGACGGGTGGACGCCGTTGATCAAGGCGACCGCCGCCGGCTTCACCGACGTCGCCCGCGTGCTGCTCCAGCACGGCGCCGACATGGACGTCGCTGACAAGCTCGAACGGACGGCGTGGATGTACGCGGCGACGCGCGGCCACGAGGAGATCGCGGCGCTCTTCGAGGCGGAGAAGACGCGGCGGAAGAAATAGGTGGACACCTTCCGCGCCTTCCGCGTGTTCGACGACGGCGGCCGCGTGCAGGGGCGCGTCGTCTCGATGACGCTCGACGATCTGAGCGCCGGCGACGTCGTCATCCGCGCCGCGTACTCGAGCGTCAACTACAAGGACGCGCTCGCCGCGACCGGCGCCGGCAAGATCATCCGCCGGTTTCCGCTCGTGGCCGGCGTCGACGTCGCGGGCACCGTTGCGGCAACGGCGGATCGGCGGTTTCGCGAAGGCGACGGCGTCCTCGTCACCGGCTTCGATCTCGGCGTCGCGCACGACGGCGGCTACGCCGGCCTCGTGCGCGTGCCCGCGGACTGGGCCGTGCCCGTTCCCGACGATCTCTCGCTCTTCGACGTGATGGCGATCGGAACGGCCGGCTTCACCGCCGCGTTGGCCGTCGTCGGCCTGGAGCGGAACGGGCTGACGCCGTCGGCCGGACCGGTGGTCGTCACCGGCGCGACGGGCGGCGTCGGCACGCTTGCGATCCAGATGCTCGCGGGCCTCGGTTACGCCGTGACGGCCTTTACCGGCAAGGACGGCGAGCACGACTTCCTCCGCTCGATCGGCGCGAAGGAGATCCTCTCGCGAAACGGCCTGCAGATGGGCACGCGGCCGCTCGAGAAAGCGACGTGGGCCGGCGCCGTCGACGCCGTCGGCGGCGAGACGCTCGCGTGGCTCACGCGGACGATGAATTACAACGGCGCGATCGCGAGCACGGGGCTCACCGGCGGCACGGAGCTGCACACGACGGTGATGCCGTTCATCCTGCGCGGCGTCAAGCTGCTCGGGATCGATTCGGTGATGTGTCCGCAGGCGACGCGCCGCCAGGTGTGGCAGCGGCTCGCGAGCGATCTGCGGCCGGCCGGGCTGCGCCAGATCGCGCGCGAAATCGCGCTCGAGGATCTGCCCGATGCGTTTGCGACGCTGCTCGGCGGCGGCGCGCGCGGCCGTTTCGTCGTGAAGCTGTCGTAGGGCGACCCTTTCAGGGTCGCCTGGAAGGCGAGGCCGAAAGCCTCGCCCTGCTGAGAGGCACCCATGACGTTCATCTCACGACGCGATCTGTTGATGCGCGCCGCGGCGCTCGGCGCTGCAGGGCGACCCTTTCAGGGTCGCCACGAGGGTGACGGCGGCGACGCTCGAGACGATCCCGGCGACCCTGAAAGGGTCTCGCTACACGAGCTACACGAGCACGCGGCGTTCGCGCGCGAGGCGCTCGAGACGCTGACCGCCGCGGAGGCCGACCTCCTCGACGCGATCGTCGCGCGGCTGATTCCGACCGATGCGAACGGACCGGGCGCCACCGAAGCGCGCGCCGTCCACTACATCGATCGCGCGCTCGGCGGCGCGCTCGCCTCGTCGCGCGCCGCGTACGTATCCGGCCTCGCGGCGCTCGACCGCTATGCGCGATCCTCGCGCGGCAAGCCGTTCACCGAGCTCGCGCCGGCCGATCAAGATGCCGTGCTCACCGACGTCGAGAAGGGCGCGGCGACCGGGTTCACCGGCAGCTCCGCCGCGTTCTTCGCGCTCGTGCTGAACCACACGCATCAGGGCACGTTCGGCGATCCGTACTACGGCGGCAACGCGAACTTCGTCGGCTGGGATCTCGTCGGGTATCCCGGCGTGCGCACGATGGTGACGGCCGAGGATCAGCAGAAGCTGCAGAGGAACGAGCTCGAGCCGAACCACAAGTCGGCGTACGACTACGACGGGTTCACGAAGTCGCGCGCGCGCGCGACCGGAGCAGTGCCATGGCCACGAAGCTGAAGGACACCGACGTCGTCATCGTCGGCCTCGGCGCGGCGGGCGGCGTCGCGGCGCTGCCGCTCGCGCAGGCGGGCCTCGAGGTGATCGGGCTCGAGGCGGGCACGTGGCTCACGCGGCGCGACTTCGCGCCGGACGAGCTGCGCAACAACTTCCGAGGATGGCCGCAGGGCGTTCAGAAGGCGAACCAGGAAATCCCGACGTCGCGCGCCAACGCGTCGTCTCCCGCCGGCCCGCGCGGGACGATCCATCCGATGCAGAACGCCGTCGGCGGCACCACCCTGCACTACTGGGCGCAGAGCTGGCGGCTGAACCCGTGGGACTTCAGAGTTGTCAGCGAGACGACGAGGCGGTACGGCGCGTCGCGGATTCCGAAGGGATCGACCGTCGAAGACTGGCCGTTCAGCCTCGACGAACTCGAGCCGTACTACGACAAGGTGGAGTACGAGATCGGCGTCTCGGGGCAGGCCGGCAACGTCGGCGGCACGATCGATCCGCGCGGCAACCGGTTCGAGGGGCCGCGGCGCCGCGGCTATCCGATGCCGCCGCTGCGCCACACCGAGTTCCTGGACAAGATGTCGGCCGCGGCGCGATCGCTCGGGTGGCATCCGTTTCCCGGACCGGCGGCCGTCAACTCGCGACCGTATCAGAACCGGTCCGGCTGCATGTACCACGGGTTCTGCAATCGCGGCGGCTGCCATGTGGATGCCAAGAACTCCACCGCGGTCACGACGATTCCGCGCGCGCAGGCGACCGGACGGCTGAAGGTCGTCACGCGCGCGCACGTCACGACGATCGAGGCGGGCGGCGACGCGCGCGTCGCCGGCGTCAATTACGTCACCGACGGCGTCGAGTACTTCCAGCCGGCGAAGGTCGTGCTGCTCGCGAGCTTCACGTACGAGAACACGCGGCTGCTGCTGCTCTCGAAGTCGAAGGCGTTTCCGAACGGACTGTCGAACAATCACAAGCAGGTCGGCCGCCACTACTTCAGCCACCATCAGGGCGCGCCGGTGAGCGCGCTTTTCCCCTTCGATCTCAAGAGCTGGTACGGCCTGCCGGCGCAGGGCGTCGCCGTCGACGACTGGGCCGACGACAACTTCGATCACGCGAGCCTCGACTTCATCGGCGGCGGAAATCTCTGGGCGATGTCGGATCGGCGTCCGATTGGCGCGGCCGGCATGAACACGTTCGGACGCGCGCCGGCATGGGGCTCGCAGTGGAAATCGTTCGTCAAGGAGAACGCCGACCGCTCGCACAGCTCGTACATCCAGAAGACGACGCTGCCGTACGAGGACAACTATCTCGACCTCGATCCCGAGGCGAAGGATCCGCTCGGCGACCCCGTGTGCCGTGTGACCGCGGAGTTCAAGGAGAACGAGCGGAAGATCGCCGGCTTCATGCAGGACAAGATGGAGCGGTGGTACCGAGAGGCGGGCGCGACGGCGATCTCTCGCGCGCCGCTCGGCGGCGCAATGGGCGTGTCGACGCACGCCTACGGCGGCACGCGCATGGGCGACAACGTCGAGACCAACGTCGTCGATCGGTACGGCTTCTCGCACGAGGCGCCGAACCTCGGCATCCTCGGCGCGTCGGTGATGGGCACGAGCGGCGCGCACAATCCGACGCTCACCGTCCAGGCGCTCGCGTGGCGGACGGCCGAGCATCTCGTCAAGAAGTGGAGATCGCGGGCCTGACGCGGGTTCTGCGTTGCGCGTCGTCGGTTGCCATTCGCGCTACCATCAGCGTATGCAGCCACGCATCTGTCTGATCGCGCTCGTGTCGCTCGTCGCCCTGCGTCCGCTGCCGGCGCGCGCCGACGGGTTTCTTTCCGGGTTCGTCGGCTACAACTTCGGCGGCGACTCGCAGAACTGCGTCAGCCTCCGCAACTGCGAGGAGCATCGAAAGAACTGGGGCCTCTCGATCGGCACGACCGGCGGGCTGTTCGGGTTCGAGGAGGACTTCGGCTACGCGCCGGATTTCTTCGGCAGCGCGCCGGGGGCCGACAACGCCGTGCTGACGCTGATGAGCAACCTGCTCGTCGTCATCCCCGCCGGACCGGTGCAGCCGTACGGGCTCGTCGGCCTCGGGCTCGTGCGGCCGCACGCGAAGCTCGATCCATCGAGCATCGCCTCGGATCAGAACACGCTCGGATGGGATATCGGCGGGGGCGTCAACGTCTACTTCGGCCACACGTTCGGCATTCGCGGCGACGTGCGGCACGTGCGAACGCTGCAGGACATCACGCTCGGCGGCGTCTTCAGCAACGCGCCGCTCGACTTCTTCCGCGCGAGCGCCGGAATCACGCTCCGGTTCTGACGAGGTCGGGAACCGTTCTACCTACACACCCGCCTGGCCCGCGCGACCTGCCTGGCTTATCGATTTCCGTCCGAGATTTCGAGCGATCCGACGATCCGATCGAACACGCCGCGATAGGAGCCGAACTCCTCCTGCGGCGCGACGCCGATCGCGTACAACACGTTTCCGTCGCGCAGCTGCGTCGTCACCACCTGGATGTTCTCGACGCCGCCGCTCTCCGACCGGTTGGTGAGCACCGTCCGCAGGCCGCGCCGATCGGCGAGGTTGACGCGTTCGAATCGCGACGCGCGCCCCAGGTTCGGGTTGCCGCGCGCGAGCGAGTCGAGCAGTTCCTGCGTCGCCGTCTGCAGATCGTGCGTCTCGTTGCGGCCGACGCCGAACTCGACGCCGTGCGTGAAGACGTTCTGGCCGTTCGTGCCGCTGCCGTACGCGCCTTCGGGCGCGAAGGTGACGCTGCTCGTCCCGCCCTGCAGCTCGCGCCAGTTCGCCGGCACGCTGACGCGGAACAGATTCCCTTCGTTGTAGGTGCGGAAGCTCGACGCCGGCGGCTCGACGCGGCCGCTCGGTATCCGCGCGCGGCCCGCCGTGCCGGTCGGCCGCCCCGCGTTGCGCGTCGCCTCCTCCGTCGTCGGCGCGCGCGGCAGCTGCTTCAGGTGCGCCTGAACCTGCTGGAACGCGCGCGTGTCGCGCACCGGATTCTCGACGCGCAGCGATTCGGCCTCGCGCGTGATGTACTCGACGCGGTTGCCGGGGTTCGGGTGATCGCTCAGCCACTGCGGGCCGCCGGGGCCGCCCTGCTTCTCGATCGTGCGGAACATGTTGGCCATGTCGCGCGGGTCGTAACCGGCGCGCGCCATGATGTGCGAGCCTTCGAGGTCCGCCTGCTGCTCGTACTCGCGGCTGAAGCGCAGGAACGCGGCGCCGAGGCCGAACTGCGTCCCCTGCGAGATCACCTGCCCCCAGCCCCCGCCGATGATCGCGCCGAGCACGGCGCCCGCCGCCTGGCCTATCTCGTACTTCGTCGCCTTGCTCGCCTGCGCAGTGCCGTGGCGCAGCGCGACGTGGCTCAACTCGTGCGCCATGACGCCGGCGACCTCGCCCTCCGTGTGCGCCGCCTCGAGCATGCCGCGGTTGACGAACATCGGGCCGCCGGGCAGCGCGAACGCGTTGATCTCGCGCACGTTGACCGGCTCGAACGAGTAGCGGAACTCCGGGTGCCGCAGCTCCGGCGGAATCGCGTCGACGAGCCGATGGCCGATGTCGTCCACGTACGAGGAGACGGCATCGTCGCGCATGATCGGAAGCTGCTGCCGCGCCTCGGCCGCCGCCTTGCGGCCGAGCTCGACATCCTGTTCCGGCGTGTAATTGTTCGGCGGCGGCGTGATGGCCGTTTGTGCGGACACGAACACGGCCGCCGCGCAGACGAGGACCGACGCGAGCCCGCGCGATGTGAGCGCATGCATGCGGTTCATAAACGTCGTGTTAGTGCAAAAAGAAGTCCGTGACATTTGTGTGGCTCTCGAGGTGGTTCGCCCTGCCGTTTCGCTTACGATAACACCACGGAGAAGACGATGGCTGATGCGACCGTGACCAGACAGCAGCTCGTGGATCGACTGAACGAGGACCTTTCCCGGGAATACCAGGCAATCATCGCCTACGTCGTGTACTCGCAGGTGCTGAAGGGCGCGCAGTACATGAGCATCGCGAAGGAGCTCGAGAAGCATGCGGGCCAGGAACTGCAGCATGCGCTCATCGTGTCGAAGCACATCGACTACTTGGGCGGCATGCCGACGGCGACGCCGCTCGCGGTGAAGCTCTCGGAGAAGGCCGAGGAAATGCTGCGCGCCGATCTGGAGAACGAGAACAACACGATCCGCGCGTACCGCGAGCGCGTGCGGCAGTGCGAGGCGCTCGGCGAGTTCGCGATCGCGGAGGACATTCGCGAGATCCTCCGGCAGGAGCAGGAGCACCAGATCGATCTGGCGACGGCGCTCGGCGAGAACGCGCCGGATCTCTCGCGCCGTTAAGCGGGCGAGGTCGGCTCCCTGCGGAACATCTTCTTCAGCGTGTCGGGGAGCGTCTTCACCACCGCCGGCAGCGACTTCATGGTTTCCGGCAGCGTGCGGATGCTCAGATAGATCGCGTAGACGGCGAACAGCCACGCGATGCGTCGCCAGTCGGTGTGCGGATCTTGCCCGCGCCGTCCGCTGCGCGAGTACTTGCGGCGATCGCTGCGGGACGCCGCCCGGCGATCGGGATCGGAGACAGGGTTCTCGGCCACGGTGTAGTCGCTATGCAACGCGAACGCCAGGGAAGCCGGCCGCCAGTACCGAGGAAAACGATTCAGCGACGGCCGGGCCGCGTCGGAAGGCGCGACGCTGAGTGGTGCGTTCGAACACGCGCGCAGCAAGTCGGCGTCGCACAATCATTTATCGCGTCGGCGCGGTGTGAAACGCGCCGTGCGTACGTGCCATGGCTCTCTCCTTGCACGACGCCTCGACATGTTGTTCGCGCTGGCGAGTAACGTCGACAATGTGGGCATGCGTCCGATGCGCAGCGGAGTTCGCGCATTTCAACCGTGCCGCGCCAGCGCAATCCCACCATGTCCGAAAACCGCGTGAAAGATCATCGTCGCGCCGGGCGACCGCCGGCAGGGGCCAGGGATGGGGAGAAGGTCAAGGATTACCCACAGCTGAGTATCCGTGTTCCCGTCGAGTTCAAGGCGCGCCTCAACGCCCTGAGTGCGGTGACCGGTCTCGCCCAGTGGCGCGTCATCGTCGAGGCGATCAACTGCTTCTTTCACGACCTGCCACAGACCGACCGCGATCTCGTCGACGGCCTGAGCGAGCGGCTCATGCGCGCCGGCTAGCCGAGCCTGCAGACGGTCGCCGGTCCGACCGAAACATCAGTGGCAAGTTTTGTCAGCCCTGCGGCGGCCATGACATTTAATGTCAGCTTTTGTCATGTCGCCCGTGGGAGGCCGGATGGGTAAGCCACTGATTACAAAGTACTTCGTAAAGACGCTGAGAACGGCACGAGCCCTGCAATTCGCGAGGCACAGGAGAATAGACGTGCTTCGCAAAGCGCACGGGTTCGCGCTCATCGACATGATTTTCGTGACCGGGGTCATCGGGCTGCTCATGAGCATCGCGATGCCGCGGCTCATCATGGCCAAACAATCCGCGGGCTCCGCGTCCGCGATTGGATCGATGCGCACCATCGGGAGCGCGGAGCTCACGTTCGCGCTGACCTGCGGCGGCGGCTTCTACGCGCCGAACCTCTCGACGCTCGGCACGGCGCCGCCGACGAGCCACGAGCCGTTCATCACGGCGAATCTCGGCTCCGCGGACACCATCGTCAAGGCGGGCTATACGATTCAGTTGACGGCGACGCCGTTTGCGGCCGCGCCTGCGTCGTGCAACGGCCTGGCGGCCGGCGCCGCCGGACAGGCGTGGGTCGCCGGCGCGGATCCGACCGACGTCTCCAACTCGCGTTTCTTCGCGACGAACGCGAACAACATGATCTACGAGGACAACGCGACGCTCTACGCGACGATGCCCGAAGTCGGCGCGCCGCTCACCGGGCATATCCTCCACTGATTCCGCTATAATCGCGGGCTATGTGGACGAAGATGATGTCCGGGCCGCGCAAGAAGGCCCCGAAGACCATCGCGGTCATCGATCCGGACCGCTGCTTCGGCGCGTTCGCGTGCTCGATTTGCCAGGCCGCCTGTCCGGTGGCCAGCTGCATCGTCGAAGAACCCGATCGCGACGGACGCATGGTGTGCGCGGTCCGCGCGGATCTCTGCATCGGCTGCGGTCTGTGCGTGACGCTCGGCAACCCGACGGCGCCGCAGCAGCGCGAGTTCGGGTGTCCGCCCGACTACGACGCGATCAACATGGTGCCGTTCGAGGACGTCGTCAAGGTGCTGCAGAGCAGCGACACGGCCGCGACGCCCGCCGAAAAGACCGCCACCGCCTGACGCTACACGCGACTTTCACGTTCCGCGCGACGCGCGGTACGCCTGCGCGTACCGCGACGGCAGCGCGTGATCGATCTTCGAGGCGATGAACGCGGACGCCTCGCTCACGTTCTCGAGCACCACGCCCGTCTCGATTCCCAGCCCGTCGAGCATGTAGATCAGATCGTCGGTGGCGAGGTTGCCGGCCGCGCCGGGCGCGTACGGGCAGCCGCCGAGGCCGCCGGTCGACGCGTCGAACGTGGCGATGCCGTAGGGCAGCGCGGCGAGCACGTTCGCGAGCGCGGTGCCGCGCGTGTCATGAAAGTGCAGCGCGACGCGGCTGGCGGGCAGGCGCGCGAGCACCGCGTCGAGGACGCGCGGCACCTGACCCGGATGCGCGATCCCGATGGTGTCGCTGACGGCCACCTCGAACACGCCGAGATCGGCGAGCCGCGCCGCGACGTCGGCGACGCGCTCCGGCGCGACGTCGCCCTCGAAAGGACAGCCGAACGCGGTCGACAAATAGCCGCGGACGCGCACCCCGGCGGCCAGCGCGCGATCGCAGACCTCTTTGTAGCCGGCGAGCGACGCGTCGACGCTCTGGTTGATGTTCCTGCGGCTGAACGTCTCCGTGGACGAGGCGAAGACCGCAATCTCCGTCACGCCAGCCGCCATCGCCCGATCGAGGCCGGCGAGGTTCGGGACGAGCGCGGTGTAGCGGATGCCCGGCGCGCGCGTGATGCCGGCGAAGACCTCTGCCGCGTCCGCCATCTGCGGCACCCATTTCGGGCTGACGAACGCGCCGACTTCGATCACGGGCAGCCGCGCGGCGGACAGCCGGTTCACGAACTCGATCTTGTCGGCGGTCGCGACCTGCGCGTGCTCGTTCTGCAGGCCGTCGCGCGGTCCGACCTCGACGATCGTGACGCGTCGTCCGCGAAAGTCGGTGACTGTGGCGGCGGCGCGCTCCGCACTCATTGCAGCTCCACGAGCACCGCGTCGGCCTGCACGCGCTCGCCGTCGCGCGTGTGAACCGCGGCGACCGTCGCGTCCGCGGGCGCGCGAAGCGGCAGCTCCATCTTCATGGCCTCGAGGAGCACGATCGTGTCGCCCTTGCGCACGGCGTCGCCCGGCTTGACGTGCACCTTGAGGACGGTTGCGGGCATCGGGGCCGTCAGCGCGGACGCCGACTCCGATCCGCTGCGCCGGCGCGTCGGCGGCGGCGCGCTTCGCGGCGCGGCTGGAGCGCTCGCGCCACCGGACCACGGATCGTAAGAAGCAGTGTATTGCGGACTGCGGATTGCGGATTGCGGCCGACGCGGCTTCGGCGGGTTCAGCCGCGCCTGCTCGAGCGCCGCTCCATCACGGTCGAGAAACCCGGTGTCCAGTTCGCCGCGGCGAAACACCGGCGACTCGAGCACGGATAAGACGAACTCGATGTTCGTCTGCACGCCCTCAATCGTGAACTCGCGCAGCGCCGCCGTCAGCTTCGCGATCGCGAGGTCGCGCGTCTCGGCCGTCGCGATCACCTTCGCGATCATCGGGTCGTAGTAGATCGTCACCTCGGCGCCTTCCGCGGCGCCCGAGTCGACGCGAACGCCGGGCCACCGCGGCTCGCGGTACGTCGACAGCCGTCCCGCCTGTGGAAGGAACCCGCGCGACGGATCTTCGGCGTAGACGCGCGCTTCGATCGCGTGGCCGCGCTGCACGATCTCCGACTGCCGCCACGGCAGCGGCTCGCCGGCGGCGACGAGCAGCTGCGCGCGCACGAGATCGAGGCCCGTCACCTCCTCCGTCACCGGGTGCTCGACCTGCAGGCGCGTGTTCATCTCGAGAAAGAAGAAGTGGCTGCCGTCGACGAGGAACTCGATCGTGCCGGCGTTGCGGTAGCCCGCGGCGGCGGCCGCCGCGACGGCGGCGCGGGTCATGCGTTCGCGAAGCGCCGGCGCGACGGCAGGCGACGGGCTCTCCTCGATCACCTTCTGATGCCGCCGCTGCGTCGAGCAGTCGCGCTCGAAGAGATGGAGCACGCGCCCGTCGGCGTCGCCGAACACCTGCACTTCGACGTGCCGCGCGTGCTCGACGAGCCGCTCGGCGTAGAGCGTGCCGTCGCCGAAGGCGGCCATCGCCTCGCGCCGCGCGGCCTGAATCGCCTCGTCTATCGCGGAAGCCTCGTGGATAGCGCGCATCCCTTTTCCGCCGCCGCCCGCCGACGCCTTGATCAACGCCGGCAGCCCGATGCGTTCGATCGCCGCGCGCACGCCGGCGTCGCTCTGGTCCTGCGGCGTTTCGCCCGGCACGACGGGCACGCCGGCGGCCGCAGCCAGACGCCGCGCTTCGATTTTCGATCCCATGCGCTCGATCGCGGAGGGGGGCGGCCCGACGAACACGAGCCCCGCGTCGGCGCAGGCGCGCGCGAACGCCGCGTTCTCGGAGAGAAATCCGTACCCGGGATGCACGGCGTCGGCGCCGGCGCTGCGCGCCGCGTCGAGGATCTTCGGGATCGACAGGTAGCTCTCGACGGCGGGCGCCGGACCGATCCGCACGGCGCGGTCCGCGGAGAGGACGTGCGCCGCGCCGGCGTCCGCGTCGGAGTAGACGGCGACGCTCTCGATTTCCAGCTCGCGGCACGCGCGCGCGATGCGAACGGCGATCTCGCCTCTGTTCGCCACGAGGAGGCGCCGAATCAACGAGGCCCCTCGTCCTTGTCTGCGATCCAATTCGGTTTACGCCGGTCGAGGAACGCGCGCAGTCCCTCCTGGCCCTCGGGCGAGACGCGGCGCTTCGCGATGGCGGCGGACGTGATCGCCGCGGCGTCGGCGGCGGTTCGGGGCCACACCTCGGGAATCAGCGCCTTCGCGGCCGCGATCGCTTGCGGCCCCGCGCCCAGCAGCTCGCCGATGTAGCCGTCGACGGCGGCGTCGAGATCCGATGCGGGCACGACGGCGTGCGCTAGGCCGATTTCTTTCGCGCGGGCGGCGGAGAACCGCATGCCGGTCAGGAACAGCTCGCGAGCAGCCGAGCGGCCGATCTTCGCCAGCGCGAACGGCGAGATCACCGCCGGCAGAATCCCGAGCTTCGTCTCCGTAAAGCCGAACACCGTATCCTCCGCGGCGACGACGATGTCGCAGACGGCGGCGAGGCCGGCGCCGCCGCCGAGCGCGGCGCCGTGAACGCGGCCGATCACCGGAAGCGGCAGCTCGTCGATCGCGGCGAACATGCGCGACATCGCGGCCGCGTCGCGCAGGTTGTCTTGCTCGGTGTAGGTGACCGTCTTCGACATCCACGCGACGTCGGCGCCGGCGCAGAACATCTTGCCCGCGCCGGCGATGACCGCGACGCGCACGTCGCCGCGCGCCGCCGCCTCGCGCGTCGCCGCCGCCCACGTCGTCAGCTCGGCGATCACGTGCTCGTTGAACGCGTTCCGCACGTCCGGACGGTTCAGCGTCAGGTATCTGACGGAACCGCGCCGCTCGGCGATCAGGTGCTGATACGTCGCAGGGTCGGAATGATCCACGCCTCTAATGTCCTCTGTGCCCCTCGGTGTCCTTGACGCGAGCCGCGCTCGCTACATACGGAAGACTCCGAACCGCGGCTCGGGGATCGGCGCGTTGCACGCGGCCGAGATGCCGAGCGCCAGAGCCTGGCGCGTCCCCGCCGGATCGAGGATACCGTCGTCCCACAGCCGCGCCGTGGAGTAGTACGGCGAGCCTTCGCGCTCGTATTTCTCGAGAATCGGATCGCGAATCGCGGCTTCCTCCTCCGCCGTGAACGGCTTTCCTTCGCGCGCGAGCTGATCGCGCTTCACGGTCGTGAGCACCGACGCTGCCTGCTGCGCGCCCATCACCGAGCTCCGCGCGTTCGGCCACATCCACAGGAACCGCGGATCGTAGGCGCGGCCGCACATCCCGTAGTTGCCGGCGCCGAACGATCCGCCGATGACGACGGTGAACTTCGGCACGACCGAATTGGCGACCGCGTGCACCATCTTCGCGCCGTCCTTCGCAATCCCCGCGCGCTCGTACTTGCTGCCGACGATGAACCCCGTGATGTTCTGCAGAAAAATCAGCGGGATGCCGCGGAGGTTGCACAGCTCGATAAAGTGCGTCGCCTTCAGCGCCGACTCGGAGAACAGCACGCCGTTGTTCGCGATAATGCCCGCCAGGAAGCCGTGCAGCCGCGCGAAGCCGGTGACGAGCGTCGTCGCGTAGCGCGCCTTGAACTCGTCGAACCGCGATCCGTCCACGAGGCGCGCGATGATCTCGCGGACGTCGTACGGCTTGCGGATGTCGGCGTTGACGATGCCGTAGATCTCCGCCGGATCGTAGCGCGGGTCTTCGGGCGCCGTCATGTCCGGCGGCAGCCGCTTCGCCGTGTTGAGCGTGGAGATCACCGTGCGGCAGATCTCGAGCGCGTGGTCGTCGTCCTCGGCGAAGTAGTCGGCGACGCCCGAGAGCCGCGTGTGCACGTCAGCGCCGCCGAGCTCTTCGGCCGTGACCTCTTCGCCGGTGGCGGCTTTGACGAGCGGCGGGCCGCCGAGAAAGATCGTCCCCGTGCCCTTGACGATGATCGTCTCGTCCGACATCGCGGGCACGTACGCGCCGCCGGCGGTGCACGAGCCCATCACGACCGCGATCTGCGGGATCCGCTCCGCCGACATCCGCGCCTGGTTGAAGAAGATGCGCCCGAAGTGATCGCGATCGGGGAAGACCTCCGCCTGCAGCGGCAGGAACGCGCCGCCGGAGTCGACGAGGTAGACGCACGCGAGCCGGTTCTGCAGCGCGATCTCCTGCGCGCGAACGTGCTTCTTCACCGTCATCGGAAAATACGTGCCGCCTTTGACCGTCGCGTCGTTCGCGACGATCATCACCTCGCGGCCCGACACGCGGCCGATGCCGGTCACGATGCCGGCTGCCGGCGCGTCGTCGTCGTAGAGGCCGTCGGCGGCGAGCGGCGACAGCTCGAGGAACGGGGATCCTGGATCGAGCAGCCGCGCGATGCGATCGCGCGCCGGCAGCTTCCCCTGCTTGCGATGGCGCTCGAGATACTTCGGGCCGCCGCCCTCGCGCGCGGTCGCTTCGCGCTGCCGGAGGTCGTCGACGAGCTGCTGCATCCGCTGCCGATTGGTCTGAAACGTCGCGTCGGCGGGATCGACGTGCGTGTCGAGCGGCAGCATCATGCGTCAGTCGGCCGTTGATCCTGGATCTGATCCTGGATCTGATCCTGGATCCGATCCTGGATCTGATCCTGGATCGTGGAGCTTGTGCTGGATCGGTCTACCATCCGCAGCAGTCCGTCTTGAAGCCGCAGGAAGGGCAGCGCCAGACGGCGTGCATGCGGTACATCTCGGCGCCGCAGCGATCGCAGACGGTGGCCGCGTCGGCGTCGTGCGGCAGGCTCGATTTCACCGGGGTGATCCGGACCGGGAGGGCGTCGGAAAAAGGCGCGCGGCCCTTTTTCGGATCGGCCTCGGACATGAGCGGATTATGGCATGCCTTGCCAACCGCAGCTCAATTGGACAACCTTCACGTTGAAATCATGAGCGACGGTTGGATCGACGATCAGCTCGTCGCGCGCGGCATTGCCGACGCGCGCGTGCTCGACGCGATGCGGCGCGTCGCGCGCGACGCGTTCGTGCCGGACGATTCGCACGCCGCCGCGTACGCCGATCGCGCGCTGCCGATCGGCAGCGGCCAGACCATCTCGCAACCCTACATGGTGGCGGTGATGACCGAGGCGCTGCGCCTCACCGGCGCGGAGCGCGTGCTGGAAGTCGGCACCGGCTCGGGTTACCAGGCGGCGATTCTCGCCGAGCTGGCGCGCGAGGTGATCACGATCGAGCGGCGGCCCGAGCTCGCCGAGACCGCGCGGCAGCGGCTCGCAGCGCTCGGCTACACGAACGTCGAGGTGGTGATCGGCGACGGCACGCTCGGCAGCCCGGCCCACGCGCCGTTCGACGCCATCCTCGTCGCAGCGGCGGCGCCGCATGTCCCCGCGCCGCTCAAACAGCAGCTGTCCGACGGCGGCCGCCTCGTCCTTCCCGTCGGCCCATCCGATCAGCAGAGGCTCCATATCATCACGCGGCTCGGCGAGCAGTTCACGCAGACCCTCGGCGTAGGCTGCGTGTTCGTTCCGCTCATCGGCGCCGAGGGTTGGTCGTAGCCCCTAAGCTCGCCAAATGTTATGACTTATCGCTAAGCTCATCGATATTGAATTACTACACATCTCTAAGTCGTGTATTGACACATTGCGCGTTTTCACTACACTTGGTGGAATATGAGCCTCAAACGTAAAAAACGTGTGCTCGCAATAGATGATGAGCCTGCGATGACGGAGTGGCTCAAGATCCTCTTGGAGCATGCGGGCTACGAAGTGCGGAGCGCGCTCATTGGCACGCGCGGCGAAGAACTGTTCAAGACCTGGCGGCCCGACGCGGTGATCACCGACATGATGCTGCCCGACGTGGACGGCATCGAGCTCGTGCGCAAGTTCAAGCAGCTCGATCCCGAGGCCGAAGTGATCGTCATCACAGGGCAGGGCAACATTCCGCGCTCGGTCGAGGCGGTGAAGGCCGGCGCCTTCGACTTCCTCGAGAAGCCGGTGGACGCCGAGCGGCTGCTCGACAAGCTCGAGAAGGCGATCAAGCAGAAGGCGCTCATCGACGAGAACGAGCAGCTCAAGGCGCGCCTGCAGGATCGCTACAAGTTCCAGAACGTGATTGGCAAGAGCAAGAAGATGCAGGAGCTCTTCGAGCTGATCGAGAGCGTCGCGGCCAGCGAAGCGAACATCCTGATTCAGGGTGAGAACGGCACCGGCAAGGAGCTGATCGCCAACGCGATCCATTACAACAGCAAGCGGTCGAAGGGCCCGTTCATCAAGATCAACTGCGCGGCGATCCCCAAGGATCTGATCGAGTCGGAGCTCTTCGGCTACAAGAAGGGCGCCTTCACCGGCGCGACGATGGACAAGGAAGGCCTCTTCGAGATGGCGGAGGGCGGCTCGCTGCTGCTCGACGAGATCGGCGAGATGCCGCCGTACCTGCAGACCAAGCTGCTGCGCGTCCTGCAGGAGCGCGAGTACCGTCCGATCGGCAGCGACCGGATCGTCCACGTCGACTTCCGCCTGATCTGCGCGACCAACATCGATCTCGACGCGGCGCTGCGGGACGGACGCCTGCGCGAGGATCTCTACTTCCGCATCAACACGATCACGCTGCGCGTGCCGCCGCTGCGCGAGCGGACCGAAGACATCCCGCTGCTGTGCGACTACTTCCTGGACAAGTTCCGGCAGCGGTACCAGAAGAACGTGAAGACGCTCGCGCCGTCGGTCTACCACCTGCTGATTCGGAACCGGTGGCCGGGCAACGTGCGCGAGCTCGAGAACGCGATCGAGCGCGCGGTCCTCGTCACGAAGGGGACGGAGATTGCGGTCACGGATCTGCCGGAATCAATCCGCGAAGACTCCACCGCGTCGACCGACTTCGTCATTCCGCCGCACCGCACGCTGGCGGAGATCGAGAAGATGGCGATCCTGCAGACGCTGCAGCGGACGAACTGGAACAAGCAGGAGGCGGCGCAGATCCTCGGGCTGTATCGGCCGACTCTCTACAGCAAGATGAAGAAGCACGACATCCGTGACGCCGGCAAGTCGGCGCGCAGCGCCGCCTCATCCTCATCGCCGTCCTCGTCTTCGACGCCTGCAGCCACCTAGGACAATTCATTTTGCAGCGAGCGGCTCGGGCATTCATTGTTAATGCACGAGCCACGGCGAGCGTCTGAAAAGCTGACGTGCGCAGATTGTGATTGCGCGCGCGTGCGCGCACTCCTTCCGTGATCGCGTGGCATGTAACTTGTAGATCTGCGCCTTCTGGTAGGAGGGCTGATGTACAACTCGCGCGCACTGGCGGCCACAGTGGTCGGAGCGGTC
>Ga0209474_10001026_pt1 | contig 28436 bp, 26 predicted proteins | sample GraSoiAngelo_145_FD_185902 | JGI IMG/M metagenome (GOLD analysis project Ga0209474, IMG submission 185902) | Grasslands soil microbial communities from the Angelo Coastal Reserve, California, USA - 14_1009_05_20cm (SPAdes) (version 2) | ecosystem: Environmental > Terrestrial > Soil > Grasslands...
ATGACGCGGCAGAATCGAGCGAAGCCGTTGAAATGATCGTTGGACCATTGGCGACGGTGTCGTCGGGAAAGCCTTCCGGAGAATAGCGCACAGTGACGAGCTGATCGAAAAACGCGCTGAACCATTGCGCGGCGTCCCCCGAGCCATCGGGAAAGCCGAAAGTTTTTGTAGGGGTGCCACGCCGATCGGCAGGAACGGAAAGCGTGACGGAGCTGAGGTCCGGCGCGTAGGCGGCACGAATCAAGTGAATGGCGGCGGTGCGCTTGCCGTTGATCCACTGGCCGTCGGCCGAGTAAAGAGCCCAGGCGCGATCCAATTCCAGCCCGCCGCCCGGCCCGATACGCGCCTCCTTGACTTGCACGGGGTCCAGCGCCTTGATCGGGTGCAAGCGAATGATGGCAAGCCACGGCGAAACCGTCGAGGTTTCCACGCCCAAATTCTAACAAAACTGAGGGAAGAAACGGCGCAAGAGGACGATTCTGTGGAAATTATCCGGCGACGCGAAGCTGACCTAACACGACGCGCGCCAGAACTGCGCCGCCTAGTACGGCGAGAGAGAAGCTGAGAAGCGTCCCGATCAGAAAATACTCCGCAAAATGTTCGGATTTGAATTCGGGATAGCGCGCGATGGCTTTGGCGGCCAGGATGAGTCCTGCGGTACCCGGAGATTGCAGCAGCAGTGCGGTGAGCAGCAGGAAGCGTTCGAGCCAGCCGATGTACAGCCCGGCGTTTTGCATGGGCTCCCCGCCCTTTTCCGGCTGTTCCAGGTTGATGCTTTTTGCCATCGGCCGAGTCAGGGCACGAATCAGGTATCCGCCGCCAAAGATCACGCCGACATAAATGACCGGGATGAAGAGCAGCCTGCTTGGGATGGCGCGGCCTTTGTTGAGCAGCCCGGCCACTTCCGCGAAAGGCAGGCCGGGCGAGAGCAGCCATACGGCGCACGCTACGCTCGCGAAGTGCAGGAACTGGTCGGAAACGTAGGCCACGGCTCCATCGCTGACGAGAGATTTTTGCGTGAGCCGGATTTTGACCATGTCTATGAGCAAATGAACGAGCGTGAGGGCCAGAATGACCACATGCGTGCGCGGCGATAGCCCGGATCCCGCGACGAAGAAGCTCACCAGCACAATCGCCGAGAGGTAGTGCGTGAGTCCGTGAAGAAAATAGGCAAGGAACTTGCCGTGCCGCTTTTGTTCGACGAGGCGGTGCGTTTGAAAAACAAAATCGGTCAGGAGATGCGCCAGGTAAATCGCCAGAAACGCCCGGAAGAGGATTTGCATAGTTTGTACAAATTCCCCGATTTGTACGTTTTGTGTGCAACTACGAAAAAGTGCGCTCGATGAATGCGCCGGCCGCTTTCGCCGTTTCCGCGAGTTGCCAATAGTACCCTCTTTTGAGATTTCTGGAAACCGTGGAGATGTCGAGTTTGAGGCGCTTGGCCGTTTGCCCGAGCGTGGGCTGGTCCAGGAACTGGCGAATGGTTTCCCACTGTTTCGCGGTGACCTGAGACACCAGGGTATCGTGCAGGCCGTAGAGCAGATTGATGGTCTGGTCGAAGTGCTCGTTGCCCGAGGCAAAGGCCGTCAGGACGTCAAATTTGAAGAGGTCGCTGGCCTTGACGTTGTCAATGCCCCAGCGCGCGAACTGAAACGCTGGGCCGGTGAGGCGGTTGACCGGCGGCTGAAGGCGGTCCGCGACTTGGCCAATGCCCACTCCGATGCGGAGGGGAAGCGGCCAAAGAGAGGCGCGCAGGTCCAGAAGCAGCGCGGGAACCGACGACAGTTGCGCGGCGATGGTCTGGAACTCATCGCCGGCGGTGACCGTGTATGGGAAGCGAATGAGTTTTTGCTTGAGATGCCTTTCCGAGGCGGCCGCAAGCTTCTTGCCAAGCTGGGTGCGCATGTTTTTCCGGGCGCTCGAGGCCATGACATCGGCGATCAATACGGCGTAGATTTCGTCAGCCATTGGAAACCGCCTTACTTGTACGAGAAACGTACAAATATGTATTGTTGTACAGTTTGGTACAAATAAATAACAAAATTTGTACAGAGAGGTACAAATGCTAGAACTTGTACGATAGCGTACAAGTCTGGAGATGTCAAGCGCTGTTTCGCTTTCGTCAGTAGGAGTCGTGCAGCTCCGGCGGGTTCGTGCGGCTGGCGGGCGGCACGGTATTGTTTTCGCGCAGGTAGAGCGTCATTTGGCCATAATGGTCGGCGTTATGCCAGACAATCACCGTGGCGATGCCGATCCGCGTATTTGGCCCGGCATAAGGGCCTTCGACGGGATCGAACATGTTCTTCGCGTCCATGGCGCCCAGGGATTTGCGCACCGCAGCAAACGAGCCTAACAGCCACGAACCGGGCTAGCGCAGCGGGGCAGCTGCAGCGCTGGCGGCGGCCTGCACCGGCTTGTAACCACACGAAGCGGCTCTGCGCATGGCCTCCAGCCCTTCCGCGTTGGACATCAGCGCGGTGGTCTTGTAATCGCGCAACGAGCCGCCCGCCGCAAACGCCAAGGCCATCGCCGCGGCGGATACGTTGTCCGGCATCTCGGTGATGACGATAACGTCGTACTCCCCGAACGCGAAGTAGGAGTGCAAGATCCGGCCGCCGAGTTTTTCGATGGGCCCGCGTACAGCGTCAAAACGGTCCTGCGGATGGGCGATCAACCGCGTCAGGGCTTCTGGTGTGTAGCTTGCCTGGGATAGAAAGAACGGCATGGAAGGCCTCCTTACGAAGCTGTAACTCCGGAGAGATTCCGAGGAGCGTGCGCACTATGCGCCGCGGATTCGTGGGCGTCAAGTGGCTGACGCAAGCGCAGGCCGTTGGACTGAGAGCCGCGAGCATCATAAGGAGATCCTCGAAGCGTGACATGGAGGCTCTTGTAGTACGCGTAGTACTTAGCATTGGAGGAAGCAAAAAATTACAAAATACCGCGCAAACGCTTCTGGCGAAAAGACTTACGCCTGCAAGTCTGGGAAAAGACGCGCGGATGGGAGAAAATGTAACGAAATGTTGTGGAAGCCCGGCCAGTTTTTCTGGGCGCAAACCCATTGAAAACAGTGGAGTTAAAAAATATTTACTACAAAATGAAGATTCCTCTTGACAAAATTTTATTTTCTGGTAGCATATCCCTTGTAGAAAAGTGCGCCCCGACTCAGTCGGGGCGTTTTGCTTTTATGGCGATTCTTCCTTGATGGTCTGAACGTCCAGAGCAAGCAAAGTCTTCCCGATTCGCATTCAAAACAAAAGAGTAATCGCTGAAACTGCGCAATTACGGAACGCTAAGTCTGCGGGGGAATTTTGTTCCTTCGCTTGCTCTCCTGGTGCTAAGGACGCCCTGTTCTCCACAGGCTTCCGCTAGCTGAAATAAAGAAATTTCCAGAATTCTTACGGCCACGCGCCGCGTCGAGCCTGCCACAGCAGGCAAGGAGCCTCCATGCCCGCTTATCAAAATACCACTCCGCCAATCTCGCTTTTCTCTGGTGACGTGGGATTTAGCTTCAACAACGAGGCATTCCCGGCAGCCAACACCGCCGGTTCGCAGTTTGCGCTTCCGAGCTTTACAGGCGTGCCTGACAGCGGTACCGCCGTTCGTTGGCAAACCATCTTCGGCACAGCGCCCACCGCAGTAAACATGGTGTTGCAAGGAGCCATGGCCGACGTGGATGCCGAATACCAGACCATCGACACGACAACGAACATTGCGGGCGAGGCGCGAACGGTTAGCGGCGCCCAGGCGAAATTCCTGCGGATTAAGTTTGTTTCGTCCACGGGCGGCGCTGGCTTGACAGCCAAGTTGATGGTTTAAGGCAAAAAGGGAGTAGAGGAGATAAAGGGAGAGAAGCGACGCAGCCCCGGCTGAGTGCTTCTGTCTTCCTTGGCCTGTTTTGCCTCTTTTGCTTCTTTTGCCTTCTCAAAGTCTCTTACTTCGTCTGCCTAGACTATTTCCTTTGTTTCGCCAGTTCGAGTCGAGATCTCAAACATGTCCCATATCAGCGGCGGACGCTGGTCGAAATCGATCTACGCGCGTGAACCTTTGCGCACCGCCGAGACGAGACTGTGGCGCGGCGTCCTCGAGCAAGCCTACGCGGACGCGGAATTATCGCTTGAGGTCGAATGCGACGATGAGCTGTTCATCGACCAGATTCGCGCGCGCCGCTTTCTTCGCGCGGACACGCCTGGCGAAAAAGAAGAGTTGCGGCTCGTTTGCGATTACGCCGAAGTTCCCTTCGATCGCGTCTTGACCTGGGCAAGAAAACACTACACGCCTGCAGCGCAGCAAGACTTGGAAGAGATAGAAGCAAAAGACGCAAAGGAAGTGGAGGAAATCGTAAAGGCGGTAAAGGATAGAGAAGCAATACCGCATTGCGGCATTTCCGAGTCCCTGGCTTCCTTTCCCTCGTTTACCTCTCTTACTTTCGTTTGCTAGCGGTTGGCGTCTCGCTCCTGATTTGAAAATCACTCATGACTCAGCAAAGAACTTCACGCAAAACAAACGGTCATCCCGGGCCCAACGGCCGACTCAACAGCCACGGCCCGGCGTATGCGCCTGCCCACGCGGCAGGCGGGGATGGGGGCGGGGCCCTGGGGCCAGCCTACACAGACAGGCTCAGGGGCCAAGCTGCGGCTGACGACGCCGGCAGAGATCCCGTTGCACTTGCCGCAGCAGCTGCTGCGACAAACCTGCACACGCAGGCAGACACGGACTGCCAGGCGTACGCGGCTGCGGCGCCGCCCCTTCCCAACGAAGTTGCTCCGGCCCGTGGATCCCGTGGAAATCCCGCGGGCGAAACGACAGACGAACACGAAGAGGAGTTGCCTGAAGGCAAGTACCCGCTTCCCGACAATCCCGCGGAGTTTGTCGAAGAAATTCACCGCAAGGTGGATCTCACCGAAGTTTGGCACCGGCTGTTGCGCTCCAAAGACGAAAAAGTCAGGCAGCGCGCCATCGAAAAGCTCACCGGCATGCTTTACGAGGATGGCGCGTTGTCGGATAACGATCAGCAAATCATCTTCGATTTGCCCGGGCCCAAAAGAGATTGAAGGAAACAAAAACGTAAAGGAAATAAATGGGGTAAAGGAGAAGATGATAACTGTCGCAAGATTTTTCCCATCCTTTGCCTCCTTTACTTCCTTTACTTCAGATTCGAGGAAAAAATGGCAAACGCAAAACTGATTTTCATCGGTGAGGTCACGCAAGTCGCCGGCGTCGCCGCATTTGTGGCGGGAGTGGTGCTCAGCCTGCATCACTGGCCCGCGGCGGCTGCGTTGATCGGCGGAGGCGCCGCCTTTTACGTGGGGAAGAAGCTGCGCGCGCAGTAGTCAGCAGGACGCGGCAGCATACCGGGGCAACCGATGCGACGAAAACAGGGTCAATGGCTGAGCGAACGGCGCAAAATCAAAGAACGCCAACGCGCTACCAAGGGTTACGATCCGTTTCCGCGCCAAAAAGAATTTCACGACTCGCAGGCGAAGTATCGCCTGTTCGGCGGCGCGGCGGGACCTGGAAAGACAACCGCGTTGCTTTGGGAAGCCGTCCGTATAGCAACCACGGTGGACGGCTGCGACACACTGTTGCTGCGGCGAACTTATCCCGAGCTGGAGACTTCACTGCTCGCAGAGTTCCGGCGAAGAGTTCCACGCCCGATGTACAAGAGCTACAACGAGTCCAAGCATGTCATCACCTGGAAGAACGGCTCGACGACGCGGTTCGGCTACTGCCGCAACGAGAACGACGTTTACCGCTACCAAGGCGCGGAGTTTTTGTTCATCGGCGTTGACGAGCTGACGCACTTCACGCTGAAGCAGTGGCAGTTTCTCACTTCCCGGAATCGCTGCCCGGCGAAGACCTACTCGCGCGGGAAATCCAAAGGGAAAAAGATCGTGCCCTGCATGGCGGGCGCGACCAATCCGGGCAACATCGGTCACGCCTGGGTGAAAGCGCTGTGGGTGGACAAAGTTCCACCCGCGGGTTTTGAACAAAGCGGATTGTACAATCCGCGCGATTATGAGTTCATTCAGGCGCGGCTCGATGACAACCCCATCTACGCGAACGATGCTGACTACCGGCGCACGCTTGAAGCGCTTCCGAAATATTTGAGGAAGCCGTTTCTCGAAGGCGATTGGAGCGTTTTTGCCGGCCAATACTTCGACATTTTCGATTACGGGCGGCACACCACGCGGCCTGAGGAGATTCACCTTGAGGCGTGGTGGCCGCGCTGGATTTCGATTGACTGGGGCTTCCAGCATCCGAGCGCCGTGTATTGGCACTGCGCAGTGCCGCCAGAAGCTTACAGCCGACAGCCCACAGCCGACAGCAGGCACAACGAAAGAGTTCGGGATTCCGAGACGGGTAGCTGTCAACTGCCGGCTGCTAACTCGCGAATCATCACTTACAGGGAATTCGTGCAGAACGGCCTTTCGCCGCGCATGCTGGGGCAAGCCATTGCCGAGCGCAGCGGCCGCGAACGCATCTACGAAGTGTTTCTCTCGCCCGATGCCTTTGCGCACCGGACCTCAGAAGCGTCGGTCGCCGAACAACTCAGCGACGTGCTTGTTGTCAACGGCCTGCCGCGCCCCACACCTGCCGATAACGACCGCGTGGGCGGCTGGCAATGGATGTACAGCCTGCTGCAATCGAATTCCTGGGTGATGACCGACAATTGTTCGGAGCTGATTCAATGTTTGCCGCACCTGGTACGCGATCAAGGACGCGACGCGGATATTTGCAAGGTGGATGGAGATGATCCCGCTGACGCCGCGCGATATGGCTTGGTTTCTGGGGCGAGGCTGGCGGGCTTAAACCGATCTGTCATTCCAGGCGAAGCGAGGAATCTCTCTTCACTCGCTCTGGGGACACCGCACTTTGTGCATGGCATGCCGCTCGACGAACAAATCGTGCGGCAAATCAGCGCCACGGATCCCACTTCGCGCGCGATTCATTCTCAGCGTCTCGAAAATGAAGCAAAGAAATTCTTTCGCCCGAAGCGTCTTCCGCGCCGCCGCTGGTGATTCAGTGGCACTTAGGGAGCTTCGGGGTCGAAACTGCGGCGAATCGCCGCTGAGACTTCGCGCATACGACTCGCCGAAAGGGAACGAGGCGTTCTTTCGATCAACTGGGATTTGGGCAAGGTCATGATGAAGTGACCGCGTAAACACGAGACGCCCGGCAAACCCGTTTCACCGGGAGGAAGCACTAGCGTGCTGGGAGCTTCAGCAATTCGCGACGCGAAGGGAACGGCAAGCACAGTGAACGCGTGGCCGCTAAGGTTCCTCGCGTCCAACGACACGATCAAAACCCAGTGACGCTGTTTAGCTCCTGGCTCGAGATAAGCTGTCCAGATTTCTCCACGGCGAGGGGCAACGTTGGGTGTGCAAGGGTTACTCGCCATCGAAATCCACCAGGGAAGCGACGCCGCCTGCCGCCAGTTCGAGTTTCTTCTCCTCTTCCAAGGCTTCTCCGGAGAGAGATTCGTAATACGCAGCGGTAGCGGCCTCGAGGCGCCGACGAGACTCCATACGTCGTACCACGGCTACGGCCCAGTCGATAGCATCCGCCAAGGATGATGCTTTCCCCTGGCGAATCAGGGACTTAAGAAAAGTATTAGTCTCCGGGGCTATGGTAGTGGAGATTTTCTGTCGGTTGGCCCGCGCCATACCCTGCCTCCTAGGTTTCAATATAGCATAGGTCATCCGACAAATGTCGGACACAATATCTTCCGGAATGGGGGCTAAATAATCGGTGCTCGATTTCTTTCAAGAGCTTCTCAGGGGCCGGTATATGCGGCTGCTCGAAGAAGAGGTAGCACGGGAGCGGGCAGAAAGCGAGCGCCTGCGCGCGGAGAATCGCGCGCTGACGAATTCGCTGCTGGGCACGGCGGGGTTTCCTCCGGTGGAGTTTCCCGAAGCGTGCAAGCCGCAGCCTTTGCCGCGTTTGCGCAAGCGCTCGTGGCACCAGATTCAAGCCTGGCGCGAGGCGGGCGCGGGGAAGCAGAACCACGAAGCAGAAAGTTGACGATCCAAAGAAAAGGGCGGGTCATGTGAGCCGCCCAAGGAACTTGTACTGGACACGACTGAAAACTGGAAGAAAGTTTAGCACAAACACGGAACAACAATGGACCCCTACCGCACAGCTGAAACTTGGACGGGCACGCCGGGCGCGATCGCCCCAGCCGACGGAAACTACGCTTCCTCTCCTGTCACCCCGAACGGAGCGCAGCGGAGTGAGGAATCCCTCTTCGCTTCTGAGGGTGAAAACCAAAGAGAGATTCCTCGCTTCACTCGGAATGACAGCAAAAACGACCTCGCAAGCGAGACCAAGGAAACGCAGGCCGACCGGGGCCCCAACAACGAGCGGCTCGAGGATGTGAAGCCAGAATTGGTGCACGCGCTGCGCGAGTTGGTGCGGCAATACCGCCAGGAGGGAATCGTCGCGCGGCGTCATGAAATCCGCCGCATTCGCCAGGCGCGCCTCTTCTGGCAAGGCCTGCAATATGCCTGGTGGAATCCCAACGACATGAACTGGCATTTGCCGTTCGAGCAGCGCTCGAGCGACGACCGCCAGCTCGAAGAGATGCCGCGCTACCAGTTCGTCACGAATTTTTACCAGGGCTTCGGGCTGTCGTTCATTGCCGTGCTCTCGCAAGACGTGCCAAGCGTTCGCTTCTATCCGCAATCCACGCAGTCGCTCGAAGACATTGCCGCCGCGCGCGCGGCCAGCGACGTGGCGCAGCTTGTCGAGCAGAACAATCATGTCGAGCAGCTGCTAACTTCGGTCGGCTATTTCCTCTGGACCGATGGCAAGCTTGGCGCGTACGTGCGTTACGTCGCCGACAGCCAGCGCTTTGGCTTCCATGAAGAAAATATCTTGGAGGCGCTCGAGATTCCGCTTGGCGAAGACGTTTACGCCTGCGCGCAATGCGGCAAGGAAATTGGGAAATCGAAATTCGAAAATCGAGACTCGGCCTCTCTTAAGGCGTCCAAGACGAATGAAGAACTCCGAGTTTCGGATTTCGATGGTGGATCTTCCACTAATCACGAGTCACCAGTCACGAGTCACGCCTTGTGCCCCGGCTGCGGCGCTGAATTTACGGACGCCAATCTTCGCAAGGCCGAGCGCGTCACCGTGCCGCGCGTTGCCGGCACGCGGCGCGTACCCAACGGCCAGGAAGTCATCTCCATCGCCGGCGGCCTCGAGCTGAACACGCCGGTATGGGCCAATGAGATGCACGAGTATCCCTATCTGCAATGGCAGGCGGAAGTGCATCGCGCCAAGTTGAAGGCCGCTTATCCGCACGTCGCCAACAAAATCGAATCCGCGCCGTCACAAGGCGCCGAGGACGTCTACGCGCGCGTGTCGCGCTTAAGCGTCGAGCAGGGCCTGCCGTCGATTCATCCTGGCGACGCGCTGATGAACCTGATCACCTTCGACCGCACCTGGCTGCGCCCGTGGGCGTTTTACGCCATCGAAGACGAATCTTTGCGCAACGAACTGCTCGCGATGTTCCCCGACGGCTGCTACGTCGCGTTTGCCGGCGACGTCTACTGCGAATCGCGCAGCGAATCCATGGACGATCACTGGCGCGTGCTGCATGCGCTGCCCGGCGACGGCCAGAACCGTCCGAGCGTCGGCGATTCGCTCGTTCAGGTGCAGGAGCGCTACAACGTTCTTTCCAACATGCAAGCGGAAACGTACGAGTACGGCATTCCGCCGATTTACGCCGATCCGCAAGTTTTGGATTTTGACGCGCTGTCGAATCAAGTGGCCGAGCCGGCCGCGCATTTCCCGGCGCGCGCGCGTCCAGGCCAGCCGCTCGCTGCCGGATTTTTCCAGCCCGCTCCCGCGCAAGTTCCGCCGGACATGATTCGCCATCAGCAGGATTTGATTGGCCCCGTGGCGCAATTCTTGACCGGGCTGTTTCCCGCAATTTTTGGCGGCAACATGGAAGACGTGAAGACCGCCAGCGGCTACGCGCTCGCGCGCGATCAAGCCATGGGCCGCCTCGGACTTGTCTGGCGCCGCACGAAACAGTTTTATGCGGACGTTTTGCTACTCGCCGTCGATTGCTTCCGCAAAAACCGTCCTGAGGATGTGGAGATTCCTTTGCTCGGATCGGATGGCGTGCTCGACGCGCGCACGATTCGCAGCGCCGACCTGAAGGGCAACGTTTGCGTGCATCCGGAAGCCGACGAGACGTTTCCTCGCCTCAAGTCCCAGCAGCGCGGCATCCTGCAGCAACTATTTGGGATCAATGATCCCGTGATTCAGCGCGCGCTCACCGAGCCCGCGAATCTCGGGTACATCAAAAATGTTCTCGGCCTCAGCGAAATGGTGATTCCCGGCGAGGATTCGCGCAACAAACAGTTGCGTGAGATCCAGCAGCTTCTCGCCAGCGCGCCGATAGTGCTTTCGATGCCTACGCCTCATCTCAGCGCGGCCTCCTCTGAGGTAGGAGTGCCGGCGACACTCGGGTCTCCCGATGGCAGCGCACATGACGGCGCCCAAACGGACGGGGCAAGCCCCGCACCTGCAAGCGCATCACTGGGGAGTGCTCTTCATCCGTCACCAGTCACGAGTCACCAGTCACCGGCTCTGGTGCTTCCCTCCGTCCCCGTCGACCAACTCCTCGACGATCACACCGTCGAATTCGAGGAGTGCAAGCGCTGGGCCAACTCTGAAGCCGGCCAATCCGCGCGCATGACCAATCCCGCGGGCTTCGCCAACGTCCGCGCGCACGCCGAAGCCCACCTCCGCGCGATGGCGGTTTTGGCCAAGCCGAGTTGAAATTTCCTACTGGATCGTCGCGTAACAAGAAGCAGGGACATGAAATGCACGAGTTTGTGGTCCTAGGGCTCGGGGCTGAGGCGCGAATTTATGGCTATGTGGCGACTTCTTCGCCAGAAGCGATTGAAGCTGCAATGCCATACATCCTGACCTGCGTGGAAAACTCCGAGCGAGATCCATGGCTCTTTCTCCTAGAGTTTCTTTTGGAGGGTGCCTTGGAAGTGTTGTTCGGCCTGATTGAGTTCTTTTGAGTTTTGTTGTTGGGCTAAAACGCAACAATTCGCCCCGAGAAATCGGGGCTTTTTGTTTTGAGGTAGGGAATGGATCAACAAGACGCAACGACGACTCCAGTGAACGGCGCGAGCACGGCGCGCGATTTGTTCTTACTGACCGATGAGCAGATCCTCGAGATCGAGCCGGAGAATGAGGCTGCGGCCTCTCCGCCATCTGAAACGCATCCCCAGAGCGCACGCCAGGATTCCTCTTCGCCTTCGGCTCCGCGGAATGACGAATCGCAGGCTGCATCCTCGGATGCTGGAGCCGGGGAACACGGATCACCGAACACGGGTCACGACAGACAGGCAAGAGTATCTGTGACACCTGAGCCTCCGCCGTGGCTCGCGACACAAATGAAAGACCCTTGGAGCGGCGAAGGGGCACGCGAGCTTTGGAATGGCGTCCAGCAAGCGCGGGAGGAAGCGGCGGCGTATCGCGCAGCTTTTGCGACGCCCGAGGATGCGCGCGCACTAAAAGAATTGTACCCGGGCGGCGTCAACGATGCGCGCGCCGCGGCAAGTCGTGCGCGCCTGCTGGATGACATTGATCGCTCCTACTTTGGCGCGGCAGGGAAGTCTGCGGAGGAAACCAGCGCGGCGCGGACGCAGCTCGCCGCCATGATGTTGCGCGAAGATCCCGCTGCGTTCCGCGAAATGGTCTTTGCCGGCCTGCGCGCCCTGGAAGAAGCAGAGAAGGGAAGTGGCATCTCAGCAAACGCATCCAATCTTCCCCGATTGGCACAAGTTTATGCCGCAAACCGGCGCGATGCGCAGTCTGCCATAGGGGCTACCCTTGGTTCGCCCACTTCAAATGTTGCCGGCCTTTCAACGGGTGGAGCAGATCCCGTCCCTACGGTTCCCGCTCGTCTGCTCGCTGCAAACGTGGCGAGTGGTGCAGCGTCTTTTGTAGGTGCGCGGCATGCCGCGCCCGCGTCTGGCAGCACGGTGGCCGAACAAGCCCACATGGCCGCCTACGCCGCCTTTGAAAAAGGCGCCAACGAAGATTTGGAGCGCAGCGTCGGTGCCACGATCGCACATACCATCCAACAGGCTTTGTCAAATTTGGGGAAGGACGAGGGAAAGGCAACTGTAGAGGCACGACATGTCGTGCCCCTACAGGAACGTCTTGGCGCCGCCGTGCGCCAGGACGTCGAAGCCGCCCTCAAAGGAGATCGCCAGCTCGGCGAGCAAATCGCGCAAATTCTTTCCGTGCGCCGTTTCGATAACGAAACGCGCGCGCAAGTCGTCCGCTTGATCGACGACCGCGCTCGGCAACTTGTGCCGAGCGCAACGAAGCGTGTTCTCAATGACTGGACGCAGACCACGCTCGCCGCGCATCGCGGCAGCGCCGCGCGCTCGGACGCGGCTTCAACAAGAAGGGAAGTCGAGCCAGTCAGATCTGATTCCGGAAGGGCATCCGCGGCAGCAAATTCGCCGCGAACCTCGCAGACTCGGGCGGGAACGGATCCGAATCGCAATACTACGCGCCCCGACTCGCGCCGCGTCGACTATCGCAAGCTCAGCGACGAGCAAATCCTCGAGCTGTAGCACAGAAATTGCGGATGAAGAATGTCTATTGAGTCGCGGCACGTGCCGCCCCCGTGCGATCGGAGATGACCAGTGCCGCAGACGAACCCACGACCTCAAAACGGCGCTAATGAATCCTTGCTCGACCGCGCTATCGACAAATTCAAGCCGCAACCAGGGCCACCGCCGAAGCCCGCCGCTCCGTCCGCGAAAGGCAACCGCGCCTGGGAAGAATCTGTGGAGCAACACCACGTTGCCCCCGGCTTGACGGTGCACGATGTGGGTTTGAGCGTCTTCGGCGAAACCCGCTCGCTCCACGACAGGCCAGGCTCCAATGAGCCGATTGGCGCCGCCCGCCAAAGGGTGGCCCACGCGATGATTAACGACGCGGAGTTATCTCACCGAACGGGCAAGCCCCGCAACGCTGTTCATCCGCCTGTGCAGCCATCGGAAAACGTGCTGCGGAGCCCTGATGAGCGCGCCGCATACGAATCCTCGTTACGCGCTGCACGCGAGGGGTATCTCAGCGGTCATGACCCAACCAACGGTGCATCGCATTTTAATATGCGTCCGAGGCCTGATCGTTCCAACTGGAAATTCCCAAATGGCACTTCCGAGGGCCTCACGATGAGCACTCACTCCGGACCGTATGACAATTCGCTCCCGAATAGAAACGCGCCCGCCCACACCACTTGGTTGAATACGTATTTCCCGGACGCGAACGACAAAAAGATACGACGAAAACGTTGAGATATCTGGTGAACTAGGCCTAATAATCTTTTTCTATAACGATGTTCTTGGCCGACTCGATACAAATATCCTGCATCCATCCCTTGTGTTCCGGCTCTAGGGGACAAATTTCAAAATCGGCGAACACTGGTGGTGGAATAGCCCACATGATCCCTGTTGCTCTCTTGTGGCGTCGATTATCGGCTTCATAGGCTCGGTCTAATTCTGTGGGAAACTTGGGGTTCTCGATCTCATCGTCGGTACGAGGAGGGTAGCGTGACGGTCCATTTATGACGGCGAGGATTCGCCGCGTGCCGATCTTCCAGAGGCGGAATGGCGGGGTCCCTTCCCAGATCGACAGCCGGCCGTGGGTCCAATAGCACAGCGCGGCGTTCTCGGGCGTTTTGCACGGAATCTTGCGCGCGCTGCGACTCGAGGGGGCCTTTGCGGATGGCTTCGCTTGCTCCTGCGAGGTTGTGTCCGTTACCGCCGTCGCGGGCGCTTGCGGTGCAACTGGAGCACCGGCCGCGATCAACGCCGCCAGGGCGAGCAGTATCAGTGTGCCGAGCACAATTCTCATGCAGTAAAAGTAACACACCGGTAACAAAATGCGGGTCTAGGTCTGCCGCGTTGACTCCCGCAAGCTGTCCGATGAGCAAATCCTCAATTCGTGAGCGTTCTCTACTGATACTAGAGCGTATTGCACAACCTCTCTGAGTTGTTGAATCCATTGGGTCAAGACCGGGTTGTGTAATAGCTTCTAGTGGAAAGGCCCGAGGATCGAGAAGAGTACGACCAGCAAGCCTATCGCGATGACCGCGAGAGCCAGTACCGCGCAGATTAAGTACAAGTATGCACGCCGACTCCTGGCCTTTCGAGCTTCCCGAAAGTCTCGCGCGCAAATTTGTAGTGTGTAAACTGCAACCAGAAATAGCAGCCCGACTGCAGCGTATCCCGACAGATCCATCTTTGTGTTGTCTGCGCCGTCGCGATTCTGTCTCGGTATGCTTCGACAGCGCCAGTAAAGCAGATTGAGCCCCGATTTCTTCTAAATCCTGTCAGCGTGGTTCCAGGTAAAGCAACACAGAATTTTTTCCGGCGCCTTCTCAAGAGACGCCCGTGCGATTCCGCAGACGCATACCTGACCCTGTGTAGAGGCCGGCAGTCCTTCACCCGGCCTCTACATACGGCCTCGCGTGCGCTCTCGAAGCGCTACCACGCTTCGTCCCAACGGAACGCACCCATCCTAAGGAGAACAACAGATGCCAGCACAAGCGAACGCGAACGTCGTCGCGTTGCAGCTCGAGAAGGTGCGCGACAAAGTACCTCTCTTGTATGAACGTGACGACATTTTACTCACCATGATCCAGCAGCGCGGGGACGTGGAGAAAGTTTCCAGCCGCAACATGCGCCTGCCTTTGCAGGTGAATCCCGGCGGCAAAGCCGGCTCGTACAACGCCGACGGCGGCGATCTCGGCCGCGGCTCCGGCACGGCCTACGATGTCGCCCAGGTCTCGCCGATTTTCTTCCGCTTCGCGATTGAAATCACGAAGCTGGTGGAATACGCGACCACCGGCCGCGAGCGCGCCGTCGAAAACGCCACCAAGCGCGAAGTGGCCAACGGCATGAAGCAATTCCGCGCGTTTCTCGACAAGCTGATGCAGACCGCCGGCAACGGCGTCCTCGGCGCCATAAGCTCGTTCGCCAGCACGACTTGGACCATGTCCACGCCTCCCGGCGCGGCGCTCGTTTACGTCGGCCAGACGATTCAAGTCTACGACTCGACGCTGACCACTAACCGCGGCACCGCCAACGTCGTCGCGGCGGATCCCATCAGCGCCACGCAGACCATTACTGTGGATGCCAACCCCGCCGGACTCACCAACGGCGACGTCATCGTTCACGACGGCCTCTCCGGAGCGCAGCCCGTGTCGCTCTTCGGCATCAAGTATCACCAGAACAACGCCACGACGGGCACCTGGCTCAACCTCAACCGCGCCACATATCCTGTGCAGCTCGCCACGCCGCGCGTCAACGCAGGCAATGCCGCGCTCACGCCGAGCAACGTGCGCCTGGCCATCAACAAGGTCCGAAAATCGCTGGGCATCAACCACATTGCCAAGCTCATCGCCTACATGGCCGTCGAGCAGGAGCATGCCTGGGAAAATCTCGGCATCACCGTGTCACAAATCATCAAAGAAGGCGGCGCCCGCGATGGCAATGACCTCGACCTGCTCTTCAGCGGCCGCAAAACCATGAGCGGCATTCCCATCAAGTCCAGCGTCAACGCCGACCAGACCCGCGTGGACTTCCTCGACCTCTCGCACTGGGGCCGCGCCGTGTTGAAAGACATTGACTTCTACGAAGTCAACGGCAACACGGTGTTCCCGATTTACGGCGCCAGCGGCGGCCTCGCGGCGAGCTACATCTTCTATTTCGACACCGCGTTCCAGGTTTTTGACGACAGTCCAAGAACCGGCGCGTTCATCGACACCTTGGCCCGTCCGTCCGGCTACTAAGAACAACAGTAGACGTCAGTCGTGGCAACCGTAGGGGCACGACTATGTCGTGCCCCTACGAACTCTAATTGGAAGCAGCCTCTGTAGGGGCTCAGCAATGCGCCCCTGCTTGGCACAATCAGAACTACTCCATCCCAAAGATGTCCAGAGTCGTCATCGCCGTCGCCTTAGCAACCCTCTTCGTGGGAGTGGCAATTCTTGCGCACAACAGGCCAGCGGCATCGGGCAAAGCAGATCCGCTCGTGTTCGTCTTTCTTCGCGTGGATCCCGCGCGGGACGTCGCGATTCTCCGGCCTATGATTGCGCCGGACATTGGCGTGCAGCTCGACTCCGGCCCGCGCAATCTGAAACGCGGAACCGTGCTCCACTGTACGACTTCCATCCGGGAACATTCCGCGATTGTCGAGGAACAAAAAGAGAGCATCAGCGAGCTTCTTCTCGATTGTGGTGATCACAAATTCGTCGTAAAGGGCCTAGATTTTACGCAAGGCGCAAAATGATTCAGGTTCTCCGCGAAACGCGCGAAACGCCGGAGAATATCGCGCATCGTCTCGCGCGCGCCGGCGGAATCAATCGCTTCGGCGAACCGAATTACCGGGCCATCTGGGGCTGGAACCGTCTGGCATGGATTGGCGGCAAATTTGAGGACCGCGACGAGCATGGCGTACTGCTACGCGAGCGCATTGAACTTAGAGAAGAACCGAAATATCCCGCAGTGAATCGCTGGCACATCGAGCGCTGGCTTCCCCCGGAAGCTTACGGCTCGCCGCGTCAATGGTATTCACAGACCATCGAGCGCGAAAATGGCATCAGCGTTCCGGCGCTCGGCCCGTATCCTTCGCGGGGAGATTACGAGCATTGCTTCACCTTGGAGTGCGCGCGGGGGGAGTTCATTCGGCTCACGCCGACAGTTGCGGAACACATCGCGCGCGCCATCGAATTCTCGCGTGCACTGCCGCGCACCAAGACGCGCGCCCATTTGTACGAACGCGCGCACCGTAAAGAGCAACAGTACGAAAGCTGGGCCTACGACGTCCTCGACGATTCCGTCCCGGCCTTCCACAAACAACCCTTTGTGACGGTGCCGTAGCCGCAGTCTTTAGACCGCGGGATTTTTGGACGTTCCGTGCCGCGATGAACGTTGCTTGGAGACGATTCAACAAAGGCCCGCCCTCTGAAAAGGGCGGCTACATCTAATGAATATCATACGAATCGAGATTTGGCTGAAGGGTCTCCTCGCCGCTGCCATTAGTGGCGCCGCTGGTGGCGTGCTCACCGGCTTCGCGGCTGTGGGAATCGATCCGCAACATTTCAATTTGCAGGCGGGGATGGGCGCGACCATGCGCATCGCTGCCGCCGCCGCGCTAATCAACGCCGTCATCGGTGTTGCCGCGTATCTTCAAAAGTCACCGTTACCAACGGAATGAAAGGAACGCAAACGTGAAAAGCGACAAAGTTTCACTCTTCCCCGACGAACGCGTGGCGATTCACGCCAAGCTCGGCTCAATTCTGAAGGGCGGCGCCCCGGCGGAGATTCTTCTCGTGATTATCCTGCTTTTCGCGCTTCGCCCGGTCCCGAAGTGCAAAGCTCCAAAAAAGAAAGGGCAGCCAAAACGGCTGCCCTAAGAATGCTTACGCGTGCTAGACGCGCCTGTCAAGCAAGTACAGTATACACCCAAATGGCAATTCAAAAATCTCAAAAGTGTGAGAGTTTTGCGAGATGCTTCAAACTAGGAACCAGTTCTGATTCCGCGCGAAAGCGGAACGGAGAATGTGGGACTCGAACCCATGAGGCTGTCGCCAGCCCTCGCGCTTGACAGGCGCGTCCAGTACCCCCACTGGTAGCATCCTCCGAGACGACGCCTGTCCGCGTGCGTTCTTACAACGATTCGCGTGTGTTGTCAACTATTAAACGTCCCTAATTGATAGAGGCCCAGCTATGCCTGTCGTTGGTTCATCCGCGTACAACACCGCAGGACAAATCACGTCGCTCGTGCGCTCGCTGCTGAACGACTCGCAGGGCAACCTGTTCACCGATACAATCCTGCTGCCCTACGCCAATTCCGCGTATCGCAAAGTGCAACGCGCGCTCGGCAACGCCGGCGGTGGCGGCTTCATTCAGGATGACGCGCTCCTCGTCGTGCCCGCGGTCACGCAAACGGACACGTCGTTGCAAGTCTCCATTACCGATGCCACCGCGCCGCCCAATCAACTTCCTACGGATCTTCTTGTGCCGCTGAAAATCTGGGAGCGCCGCAACGGCTCGACCGACGATTTTCTGGAAATGGCAGACCTCACGCGCCACGGCGGCTTGCCTTCGCGCGCGCAGGACGTGACGCTGAGCGTTTGGGAATGGCGCGCCGACGGACTCTATTTCCTCGGCGCCACACAGGACACGCAAATCCGCCTGCGCTACGTCAAGGCGCATCCCGATTTCACCGACGCGACTTCGCCAGTTTTGATCCGCAATGCGCAAGAGGCCATCGCTTATGCGACGGCCGCGCTGGCTGCTTGGGCGCGCGGCAGCCCGCTCGCAGAGAAGTGGGATGACGCCGCAGCTGACGCCATCGAGGATCTCGTCAGCGCTGCCGTGCGCCGCGAGCAGCAGTCCGCGCGCCGCAGGCGCCCATTCTCGGCGCGCTCCGGTTACACACCATTCTAGAGGGAAGCAAAGGAAGTTGATGAGGCAAACGAAGCTAAGGAAGTAAAGGACTGCAGAACGCCGGCCCGATGGGCATGATTTTTCCTTTATCTGCTTATCTCATTTACTTCATTAACTTCACAGTTTTAGCCGCAGACAATTCTCCACGGAGGCTCATTATGCCCATTACCATCACCCTTACGCCCAACAACGTCGACGGGTCCGGCAGCAACTTGTTCTACGCCATCGGCACGCTTACGTTCTCGGGAAACTATTCGACAGGCGGCGACACGCTCGACTTCACCACCGTCGTCGACAAACTCCCGAGCACACAGATTATCCAAGTCTTTGCCGACAGCCAGAACGGCAATGGCGGTTACTACGTGCCGATCGCGGGTTCCGCGCTGAACAACTGGAAGCTCAAAGCCTTCAGCGGCGGCGGCACGGAAATCGCCGCGGGCGCCTATCCCGCCAGCGTTACTTCCGACATCGTCCAAATCACCATCACCGCTCGCAAGCTGCTGTAGCACAGCCATTCCTGGCTGTTCACCAACACTGCGGTGCAACGACAAAACCGCACAGGCAAGAGTGCCTGTGCTACTGCGAAGGTCACGCATGATACGATCAAAAATCGCGATGGGGTTCCTCTGGGCATGGCTGGCACTCTTGCTGCACGTGTTCCCCGGTGTAGTCGCGCCGGCGCATGCACAAGGCTCGCGCAAAGACGACATCGTCTTCAATTCGCGCGGAATTCCCCTTGCCGGCGCTACAGTGCGCGTCTGTGCCATGCCCGCCAGCGGCCAGCCTTGCCTTCCGCTTGCTCTGATTTATTCCGACGCCGCGCTCACCCAGGCGCTCGCCAATCCCACCACGACCGATGGCCTCGGCAACTATTCCTTCTACGCCGCGCCCGGCAAATACGAAATTGAAATCTCCGGCCCCGGCATCACTACGAAGCAGCTTCCTAACGTCATCTTGCCGAACGATCCTTCTTCTCCGACTTTCAGCGGCATTTCCGCGTTCTCTCTCAACCTCAGCGGGAACCTCACGGTGAACGGCAACACTTCGGTCATCGGCAATCTCGCCAGCGGCACTCTGAACCTCGCGAACCAAAGCACGCCACCCGGCGCAGCCGGTTCTGGCACCGTGAGTGTTTACACCAAGACGGCTGACAAACTTCTCTACTACAAGGACGAAACCGGCACAGAAACCGGCCCGCTCGGGGCCGGCGCGCAAACCAACGTCTCGAACAATTGGGCCGCGCAACAGAACTTCAACGCTAATCAGCGCTTCAAGGGGCCAAATCCCTACGTGGACATCACCGCCTTTGGCGCGCGCGCGGTGAATCCCAACACCACGCCTGCCGCGGTAGGCCTGACGGCTAACTGCACCAACGGCTCAGTGAGCGTGACCATCTCCTCCGCCAGCACGTTCGTTAACGGCGACGGCGTTGCGCTCTACGGCTGCGGCGCACCCCACGGCATGTCCACGCCTTCTGCGCCAACGGTGACGCCGAGCCTGTCGACTGCTGGCACGGGAACTTTGCTGAACACGCCGGGACCGACAGGAGCCACTACTTACAACTACCGGGTTATAGCGCGCGACCGTAACGGTGGGCTAACTGCGCCTTCAACTACTGGTTCTACGGCTACAGGAGCAGCGGCGCTTGGTGCAATCACTGTGAACGTCACGTCCATGTCCCGTTCGGGACAGACGGTGACCGTTACGACAGCGGCAGCGCACGGTTTCTTGGTGGGCTGTAGTACAGGGACGTGTGGCGAAGTCTTCATAGGTGGTGGTAACGCGCTTTCCGATACAACGTTTCGTGGATGGTTCAGTGTTACAAGCGCTGCTGATACTACTCACTTTACATTTACTGGGCCTCCGTCTACGGCACTTGGAGCATCCACATCAGCCACTGGCGGCACCGCCACCTTCTACAGCTCAAACTTAGTGTGCGTTCCTAGCGGCGTTGCCGGTGCGGTTTACTATGCCTTCTACAGTGACCGAGCTTCGGCGGGCACGTTTGCGCTCATTGGTGTGAGCAACGCTCTATCCGCGTCAGGAACGCAGGACCTGTGCGTTGAAGATTTCGGTTCGCCGATGATGGACAACCAGACGTTTCCTGCCATCTTCCCGACATCATTCGCTGGGGCTAGCCCTCCGGCGGCGATGAGCGACAGTCTTTCCACGACGATTGCGAGTGGCGCGGGGACGACGACACTGACGTTAGCGGATGCAGCGGGAACGACGGTTAGCGGGGCGACGATTCGATTGGATGCCGTTCCGGCGATTCAAGCGGCGGCGGCGTCTATCACGTCTGGATATGGAACGTTGCACATCCCCGCCGATGCCTCCGGGAATCCGTTCGTCATCAATTCTTGGCTACAGCTCAGCGGGAACCTGCTTGCTGTAAGCCAATCGGGGGCACTCTGGCTGAACGACACGATAGAAACCGCCTCTTGTGGCCAAGGCTGCGCTAAGTGGATTGGCGACGTTCTTCCGCAACACCCGAACAGCGGCACGAACGTTGGCTGGAGCCCAATGCCGCGGGTCAGCATTAACTCCGCGCACCCAGGATTTTTCATCAGCGGCTCACCCCAGGCTGTTCATATATCCCACATCAATGTGCATGGCGTTCCTGTTAATGGGACTTTGGGGATACTGACGGAGGCTGGGCAGAACATCACCCTCGACTGGGTTGATTGCGACCCTGGCAGCGGCGTAAACGACTACATGAGTTCGTGTTTCCAATTCCGCTTGAATCCCGGCAACAACTCGCCGGGTAACATCACGTTGGACTTCGTGGGCATGTCTCCAGGCGGCGGTGCCGATGGCGTCTCGCACACCCCGACCGCTTACTGCCGCAACTGCGGGAACATGATTGTTACTCATGCGTATTCCGTACATCGAGGAATGCTTTATTGGGGCAATGCCGCCATTCAGCTTGGGGTCGGGGGAGTCGTCTACATCAACGGCGGCGGGAGCCCTTTGCTGACAACTTACAGTTCTTTTGGCTCTGCGGTCATAGGCACGATCGTCTTGGATACGATCGCCCATCCCTGTGTGGCAGCTCTGACCAATGGCAGCGGTTTGGTCGGCGTGCAATTCGTGAATGGAACGTGCGCTCCAAGCAGCGGCGTTCTCCCTGTTTCCGGCAACTACAGCTCCATAGCGGCGGCAGGAAGTAATTCTTTACTTACGACATTCTCTAATCAGAAGACGCTCATTACGACGAGCATCGGCTCCGGTGTTGTTGTGGCGCAGGACTACAAGAACACTTTCGATGTAATCGGTCCGAGTTACGCTTCGTTTATTAATAATGTGCCGATGGCCGCGCCGGCGTGCTCGGTGGGCGCTGGAGGGTCGTTGACGGTAGGCTCTAACTACACGTTCTTCGTGGTTCCGGTTTGGCAAAATGGACAAGAGGGGCAGCCATCTTCTCAGTCTTCCGCATGTACGCCGACTTCGGGGAATCAGACCATCACCATCAACTGGAGCACGGCCCCGGGGAATCCCAAAGGCTACGACCTGTACTACTGCATTACGCCCTGCGGCCCCGGTGTGGCCGGTGCCGGAGCATCCAGCAATTTCGCTAATCCTCAGTCGCCGGCGGCAACGTCATTGGTATGGTCAGCAGCAGGATTCAATACGGCTGTCGCCTCCGGTGTATCCAGAGGCGGCCCCACGATGCTGATGTCGGGAACGCAGGGGATTTCTACGCCGGCTTTAGCGTTTGCCGGCAGCTCCATCAATCCGCCAGCAAGCGGATTCACCGCCCCGCGCAACATCTCCTTTCCCGACAACAGCGGCATGATTCCCGTCTCGAGCTATCAGAACAACGCCTATGACAACGCCACCCGCGCAAACGGCGCCATTGGCTCCAATTGGACGGTAACCAACAACGGAATCAACATCAGCTCGAACAGTTTTGTCGGCACGGCAAGCACGAATGACGTTGCCTACTGGGCCGTCAACACATTCAGTCCCGCGCAGTTCTCGCAGGTCACCCTTACCGCGCTCAACGGCACCACGGATTTTCCCGGTACAGCCGTTTTGCTTTCCGGTAGCGGCGGCGCAACCCATGGTTACAGCTGCGTGGAGGACACCACAAACATTTTCATTCAAAAGATCACCGGTACGACGAACACCACGCTCACCAGCTCTGCCGCCACGGGAACTGCCGGCGACATCCTCCGGCTGGAAGTGGATAGCGCCGGCAATCTCACCTGTTACAAGAATGGCGTCTCGACTCTAACGGCGAGCGACACGACGTACACATCGGGCTCGCCCGGTCTATTTTTGTTTGGCACCGTGGCTACGTCGAAGAACTGGAGCGGCGGCAACCTCCATCCGCTATCGCATCTGGACATCGAGCAGGATTGGACCAGGACGCAGCACTTCACACAAGGAATTGCGCTTGGCGGGGCGGCGTCAGAATCGTTCAATAACAGTCCTCGCGCTGAGCAAAACATCTTCCTGCCCGGCGCGCTGACTTCCACCTGGACCGGCTCCACTTGGACCGCCGACAAACCCATCACCATCACGCGCGTGCAAGCGCAGGCCAAAACCGCGCCCTCCGGTTGCACCACAAACGCGATCGTCCGGCTTACCGACGGCACGACGCCGGTCAACGTGACGATTTCCGCGGCCGCGAACGACAGCGGTGCTATCGCGCAAAATTATGCGGCCGGCTCGTCGCTCACCGTCGCGGTGCAAACCGCCGCTGCCGGCTGCACCACCAGTCCTGCGGACGCCAACGTCACCGTGCAATACCGCATGCAGTAGCGGCGAGTTCATCCCGCCGCCTGTCATCCCGAGCCCGCGCGTCGAACACCGGCGGTGCGAGGGATCTGCTTTCCTATTTTGAAGGTTGGCGCGCAAAGGTGCAGGCACGACGATTTCCCAAATTCACAGCAAGAGGTATTCCTTATGACTCCCGCCACCGCAACAGAAAAGAAATCCGTCTCGCTCGTCAACATCTCTACCGAGAAATGGCCGCCGCGCCATCGCACGTACTTCGGCTCGCTCGAGGTGCGGTCGCCGGAGCCGGGCGAGCCCTACGCCATCACGCCCATTCGCTCCTGCAAAGGCGTCATGGATCTTGGCGATAAACGCATACACGAAATCTTTATCTCCGCGCAGGAAATCGCGGAAGACCTCGCGCGGGAGCTGAACGGCGACTCGGGTGAGGGAAGTTTCCACGGCGTTTTCGTTGCCGCCGGCCCGCAGCCGACCGATGCGGAACTCGCCGGCGCGCGCCGGCAGCTCGAGGAATTTCAACGCCGCCTGGTGGCGGCCGCCGACCTCGAATGGGAGCGCACGAAGAATCCCATGTTCATCACGGACCTCGAACGCCGCGCCGCGCGTCAGCTCGGCGTCGAAAAGCCCTGGCTGTACGATCCCAAGCCGATGGCCGAGTGCCCGGTCTGCGCCGAAAAAATCAAACATGGCGTCGCCGTTTGCCGTTCCTGCGGGGCGATCCTGGACCGCGAAAAGGCCGCACAATACGGCCTCACTCCAAAAAGGACGCGCCGGGAAAGAGGCGACGCCTCTGCGGAAACCGAAGTGGCAGGGAAGCCGGCGAACGAGACAGGGGAACAGGTCCAGGGAGTAGGGAAGCAGCCCGCGCCGGAAAACACGGACCTAAAATAAAAAGGGCGGTGTTATTTCGCACCGCCCTGAAGTCAACATGCATTTCAGCACGTTGGCCAAGCGAGTTGTCAGGTAGCGTACTCGTAATTTCTTAGGATTGCAATATCAATTAATGAAATAACGACCGAGGCTCTTTTCCTTACAGGCGTGGATCGGGGTTTTATCCGGCATTACGCAAAAAGATTGGAGCGGGCTAAGCAAAAAGAGAGGACGGCGATCCTCGCCGCCCTGAAAATAAAAAGGGCGATGATTTCTCATCGCCCAAAATCAACGTGCACTGGGCACGCCCGAGACGCACGTCTAGAATAGTGCGACTTCATGTACTGTCAATAATCGCGCCGATGGTCGGTGCGTGGAGCGGGAGACTCGACTCCCTGGGCTGTAGGGTACCCTTCGGCGCTTCATCTTTTTTGTCTTTACTTAGAACTAAAAGCTTACGACTGAAAACTTTCTTATGACCACTGCCGGCTCATTTGACGCTCCCATCGAGATTTTCGGCGGGCTCGTGACAGATATGTCTCCCGCGGACCTGCCGCACGGCGTCTCGCCCGATTGCCAGGACGTCATGTTCAGCAACGGCGGCGTGGCCACGCGCCCCGGCCTGCAAGCGCTCTTCGGCCCGCTCGTGGGCAATCCCACTGTCAACTATGTCAAGACTTACGAAACGCTGAACGCCACGCTGCGCACCCTCGCGCTCGACTCAAACGGCATTCTCTACAAAGAGACCACGCCCGGCACGCTGGCCAGCGTCGCCACGGGCCTCGCCGCCAACGCTTTCGCAAACTCCACCACGCTTTTTGGCCGCGAGTATCTCGGCATAAGTGATGGCAAAACCGGCAACGACCTCCCGCGTCAGTACGACGACACGAATTTCGACCGCGTCAGCCAAAGCGGACCGGGCGCCGGTCCCACAGTCGTGGACGAAAATGTAATCGTCTCCGTCACCGCGAGCCCTAACGGCGCCACCCAGCCCGCCGCCGTGGCCATTGCCGCCAGCCCAAACGGAGCCACCGAAAACGGTTTTCTCGTTACCATCACCACCACTTCCGCGCACGGCCTCTCGGCCGGACAATCCGTGACCGTCGCTGGCGTTGGTGTCGCTGGTTACAACGGCGCATTTCCAGTCGTTTCCGTGCCAACCTCCACGCAATTCACGTACATCGCCGGCGCTTCCGGCCTCGCAGCCTCAGGCGGTGGCACTGCAGCGTCTGCAACCGCAACGATTCAAACGACCTCCGCTCACGGCTTCGTCGTCGGCCAGCTCGTCACCACCTCCGGCATCGGCGTCTCCGGCTACAACGGCACTTTTGCCATCACCAGCGTTCCCGATTCCACGCATTTCACTCTTACAGCGGCCACAGGCGGACTCGCAGCTTCAGGCGGAGGCACCGCAGCCGCTGCAGGCAGTGTCTCCGCAGGCGTGCACCAAGTCTGCGTGATTTTCCAAACGCGCCAGGGCTATCTTACGAAGCCCAGCCCCGCCACGACCTGGACCGCCAGCGGCGGCAAGCGCGCGGTCGTCACTAATATTCCCACCGGCCCCGCGAACATCGTCGGCCGCATTCTTTGCTTCACCGGTGCGGGCGGCGCCAGTTTTTTTTACACGGGCAGCGGCAGCACACTCTTCAGCGGCAACATGGTCATTCCAGATAACACCACCACGTCCCTCACCGTGGACTTCTCCGACGCCATTCTTCTCGCCGGCGTCAATGTCGACGATCTCTTCAAGCTCATCGAACTGAGCGATTGCGCTGGCGTCCTCGATTACGCCCAGCGCCTTTTCTGGTGGGGTGAGCGCAACAAACAGAACAATTGGCTGAACCTCGGTTTCGACGGCGGCTTCACCGGCCCGTCGCTCCCGCATTATCCGCTCGGCTGGACGCCCGATGCCGTCTTCGCTCCTGGCGGCACCGACGAGGGGAATTTCGTCGTCTGGGGCGCAGCTTATTCCATCGCTGGCAACGGTACCACCGCCACGCGCGGCCTCATCACGCAACCTGCGGTAACAGATTCGCTCGGCGCGCCGTTGATTCAAGCGAACACGGACTACACCGTGCGCGCTCGGTGCGCCCGCAACGCGCTGCTTTTGCAAGGCACGCTGCACATTCATCTCTTCAGTTCGATCGGCGGCATCAACACCACTGGCTTGCAGCTCAGCGCCGCGCAGCTCACCACCGGCTATGTCGAATACTCCGCGCAACTCACCGCGCCGCTCGCTATCATTCCAGGCGATCTCGTTCTGCGCGTCTACGCCGACGGCACGCCCAATCAAAACGGCCAGTTCTACATTGACTGCCTCGAGATTTTTCCCACCGCGCAGCCGGTGAACGCTTCGCTCGTGCGCGCCAGCCGCGTGGAGGATCCTGAAAGCTACGACGGCATCGACGGCCTGCTCAGCGTCGCCGAAAACAACGGCCAGGCCGTCCGCGCGGCCTTCAAGCTGCGCGAGCGCCTCTATTTCGTGAAGGAGCACTCGCTCCACGTCACGCAGGACGACGGCACCAACGAGCCTTCGCTTTGGACCATCGCCGAAGTTTCGCGCAAAGTTGGCACGCCTTCCGTGCGCGGGGTCGGCATTGGCGAAGACTGGGTGGTCATCGCGCACCGCACCGGGCTGTACATTTTCAACGGTGGCGAGCCGGTCAAGATCTCTCAGGAAATTCAGCCCACTTGGAACCAAATCAATTGGCAGTACGGCCACACACTTTGGGTCACCGTGGACACCAAAGAGCGCCGCATCTTTGTGGGCGTTCCGCTCGGCACCGCCACTTCGCCAAACAAAATTCTCGTGCTGGATTATCGCGACCTCGACGATGCGGAAGAAATCGCCGCGCGCCCGCCGATCAACGTCACCTCCAGCGGTCGCAAAACGGCCACCGACAAAACGCGCAAGTGGGCTCCGTGGACCATTGCCGCAAATTCCTGCGCCCTCATCGAGCGCGCCAACGGCACCGCAGTCGTTGCGCTGGGCGGCGGCACGCCCGGAGTCGGCGGGGGCGGCGCCACTGGAAAGATCTATCAGCTCAGCGACACGCAGCTCTCCGACGACGGGGCCGCGATTCCCAGCTACTACACGACGCACTTTTTCCCGGAGCGGGCCGTCGAACAGGCCCTCGCGCTCGGCGCGCACCGCAAACTTTTCAGCTATCTCACGTTATTCGTCGAAGGGGCCGGGAACTTGTCGCTCACAAGCTTCACCGATTCTTCCAGGGCGGCGCAAGCGCAGCAGCCGCTCGCTCTCAGTTCGCCCGCGCTCAAAGATCTCGAGCTGCCCATCAACGTGCTCGGCGAGCGCGTCGCGTTTCAAGTCAGCACGAATCAACCCGGCGCCTGGTTCCGTTTGCAAAAGTTTACGCCCTCCGTCCGCCCCGACCCGTGGTCCCCCGTCCGCGGCTGGAATTAGTGGGTCTTACCTCAGCGGTTCCACTGTCACGAAAGAGGATTGGTGGAAAATGGGAGTGGGCCTATAATGAGGCTGTGAGAAATTTAACTCTCCCAATCGTCGTTGAAGCCGACCCCGACGGATATTTTGTTTCGTGTCCCGCACTTCAAGGTTGCTACAGTCAGGGCGACACCTACGAGGAAGCTGTTGAAAATATTAAAGACGCTATCCGCTTGCATATCGAAGACCGCCTGGCTAGTGGCGAGGAAGTTCCAGAAAAGGTTTCTGTTAGTCTCTCGACCGTTGAAGTCGCTGTCTGATGCCCAAACTTCCGCGTCTGACCGCACGGGAAGTCATCGCCGTGTTGGAGAAGGTAGGCTTCTCCTTGGCGCGACAGAGCGGAAGCCACATGATCTACAAAAACGCATCCGGGAAGCGTGCGACTGTGCCGTATCACTCCGGCAAAACACTCCATCCTAAGGTTCTCAAGAGCATTCTCCGTGACGCTGAACTAAGCGCCGAAGATCTTGAAAAGTTGTTGTAAGCCGGCGCCGTAAATAGCCATTTTTATCAAATTGATAAAAATGAGTGTGCTAGCCCGGATTTCTCACGAGTTCTGAATTGAGGCTGTGGAATGGTGGGGAGGCGGCTTGTTTTTGCAGCGGGAGCGATACAGCGGATTTTTGAAACGCTGAACGGCCATCCTGGCACGGGCAGCGATTTTTGCGCGCACTTCACGTGCAGGGCGGGACCACGGTTCTGGTTGGAGGTTCTGGTTCGATACGAGGCGGGGCTTTTTCAGCAACGCAGGGCGGTGCAGGCGGCGGCGAAGACGTTCTGCCAGGGATAAGCGCGACTGAAACGGATCCAGATGCGGCGCGCGGTGACGCGCACCTGTGCGGCGATTTTCAGCAGCC